>MTEX01012938.1_pt1 | contig 48408 bp, 15 predicted proteins | sample 1042691 | NCBI WGS metagenome assembly MTEX01 (sample SAMN06185810, study PRJNA358809) | soil metagenome | isolation source: soil biostimulated with molasses as carbon source | place: India | collected 2015-05-23
GCGTCGTAGGCAAAGTTCGTCACCCGATTGAGCGTGTCCTTCACCTGCACCACCCGACCACGCCGGTCATACGTCAGCGTTCGCACGCCGCCAGCCGCGTCCGTGATGGTCTTGACGCGCCCCGCCGCGTCATAGGTGTAGGACAGTTGTTGTCCGTTGTTGCCACGCTCCGCTTTTGTGAATCCTCCTTCGTCATAGTCGGTGAAGCGTTTGACGACCTGAGACGTCGTCCGGGATGTCAAGGGTTTGTTGCGGGAGGGGTCCCACCCAGTCCAGACGATATATCGGTGCGTCTCCGTGGACGTCACCTGGCTGGCCAGGTCATAGACGTATTGAGTACGCCCTGAGACGGTTTCGGTTTCCAGATTCCCGAGTCCATCATCCCATTCGCTGTACCATTCCGGTCGCGTGACCCAGGTCAAGCGGCCCGTCGCGTCATAGCTGTAGTTTCTCTCATCCCCGTCTGGAGCCAGCACCCGGGCCAATTGGCCTTTGGCGTCATAGGTGTTGGTGGTCGTGGACGCAACACCGTTGTGCCAGGTCTTAACTGTGAGCACCTGGCCACGGGCATTGTAGGTGTAATCCGTGTAGCCCCCGTTGGGAGTCGTCACCCTGCCGGGGGAACCCAAGGCGGTATAGCTACCGTAGCTCACACCATGATTCAGACTGTTCCGGATGGCGGTCAAATTGCCGCTGGCGTCGTAAGTGTAGGTTTGCGCATCCAGCGTCCCGCTGATGGGGCCATCCACCGTCATGGTGGCGATCAGTCCGCTGGGATGGAGGGTATAGTTGTAGGAAACCACCTGCGCGTAGCTGGCACCCTGCAAACCAAAGCCATTCAAGTTGGTGGTCGTGACCGATTGAAGCAACCTGGCGCGAGCATCCCCATCCGGATAGTAAGCAAGACTGGTCGTTCGAATCGGTGCGCTCAGACTCGCACCAAACACGCTGATCTTCAGCAATCGCGACTTCCGGGTGGCATCCCAGGTGAACTGGGTAATCTGCTGCTGGTCGGTTTCTCCGTTCGGACCAATGCCTTCCACTTTCTGGGTCAGACGGTCCAGGGCATCGTAGGTATAGTCGGTCTTGACGCCCAGGGCATCCACTTCATAGTCCACGTTGCCACGCGCGTCATAGGCGGTATAGCGTCCCCCTGCAGGGCAGATGGCGCTGGCGGGGCGTTCGATGCCAATCACGCGCTTGCTGCCATTCAACTCGGCAATCTGGTAACGGGTCTTCTGGCCCGTCGCATTGGTCACGTCGGTATAGGTCGTGCCATAGGCGAATGTACTTTTCTCCACCCCGGCTTCCAGGCCGGACCACGCAACCCGCCCGTCGGTGTTGTATTGATAGCGGCTGTAGCGAACCCCGTTGACCGAGACACCGGTCAGCCCGCCTGGAATGCCGGTTTGCTCGTAATGGTAGGTTCGTGACCCCAGCGCATCCGGATACGTCACGCCTGACAAGTAGCCCCCGGTTCCATAGCTATAGGCATACTGTTTTCCGTTCGGGGCCGTGATGGCGCTGACCTTGCTGCCGGTCCAGGTCAGCTGGATGGCGCGACCCGACGAATGACTGACAGTGGCCAATTGATTGCTGGTGTTGTAGGCGTAAGTAAGACCCACATTGCGCTCATCTCGAACCGTCAAGGGACGACCGTTGACGTCGTAGGTTTCCTGGGCACCTTCGGCGGTGGTCAGCTTCCATCCCGTGCCATTGGGCGCCAGGACGGCACCGTTATCCGCTTTCCACGTGCCGCCCGTCTGCGCGGTCATCACCCATGCATAGCCACTGGGTCGATTGGCGAATATCTTGGTGACGGGATTGGTGGTGGAGCAACTCGCCACCGCGTCCAGCCGGCCATGGCACGTCGTTGTGCCCCGCTCGAAACTCAGGGTGTATTCCAGACTGGAGGACCATTTGGCGCCGAAAATGCCGGCGCGCGCCAAGGAACGGTCATACGACCGAACCACCTGCAGCGGCATGGCCGTGGGCGGCACAATGAAATCAATCTCGGCCAGCGTCTTGTTGCCCGTAGCAATGGTGACGGGATGGTCCGTGGTGTTGCAGTCCACGGGCAACTCTTCCACTTGCACCGCGATGCTGACCCGTCCATCGGTCCTTCCACCAGAATCGTCCAGACGCGGTCGGCGCGGACCGTCGCCGCCACCCAAATCACGAAGCACCCGTTCGTAATCCCACGCGTCGGCCTCCCACGTGCACTCCGTCCTGACGACGGACGTCGTGCAAGGCCCATCGAGGGGACATTCGGTGGCCGTGACGGACGTGCACACTTTGCGCATGGCCCAAGCATCACTAGGCAGTGCAGACAGAATAAGAAGCAGCAAACCGACAAATAGCGCTGACAGGCTCCCACCACGAGTTCCATTCATCCGTCATCCCCTTGACTGGCATCCCTTGCAGCCAAGGCTCTTTACACCCGTGGGGCGGACAAGTCAATCGCAATCCCAAGGGGCCGTTACCGCGGTCGTCTGCCAGGAACAAGACATTGGGTCGATCTGGTTCAATTTGCGGAATGCGCGGGCATTGGGCTGGACCTCTGTCTTATCGAATCGTTCCCACCCAAGGGAGGGCAGACAGGCCCACGAAGAAGATCCTGCCCTTAGGGACACGGTTGTCATATCGCTGTCCCTGATATCTCGCCGGTTCCAAAAAGAACCCGGCTCGCGCCGGGTCCGAGAGGTGTACGGGACTCAGAATCGATAGGTCGCTCCCACATACAGCAGCCGGCCGATGTTGTCGTAGAGCGCGGAACCTGCACCCGAACCGAAGTAGTTGAGCGGTGGATCGCGGTCGAAGACGTTGTCGATGCCGAGGTAGGCACTGACGTCCGCCTTGGCGAAGCGATAGCCCACCTGCATGTTGTGGACGGCGTAGGACGCATTGCGGATCGGGCGAACGGAACCGGGGTTGCTCTCGTAGCTGGACGGTTTGACGCGCAGGTTCCGGTGCACGAAGTTCACATCCCATGAACCATTCCAGTTGCCACGGTGGTACTTGGCCTGGAGGTTGGCGCGCCAGCGGGGCGAGGTAATCGAATCGACGTACTCTTCGAACTCGTCCGGGAAGTCCTGGAACGTCCATTCTCGATGCTGCAACATCCGGGTACCCACGAAGCGCACGACGGCATTGCCGCCGAACAGACCAAAGCGGTAGTCCATCTCCACGTCCACGCCTTCGCGCCGCGACTTCGCCAGATTCTCGTTGATGCCGGTCCAGCTCGTGATGCTGTGGCCAGGGAAATCGCGCCCCTTGGCATCGGTGTAGCCGCCTGCCGGCGCACGGGTGATGAACGAGCAGAACTTGTTGCCGATGCCGCCGGGCGAGTCCACGCAGCGGGTGGCATTGGTCTGCCCGCTGACGCTGCCGATGGCGTCTTCGAGGGTAACGCGCCAGTAATCCACGGACATGCCGAATCCCTCCAGGAACTCGGGCTGCCAGACGAATCCGAACGACAGGCTCTCCGCCGTTTCCGACTGGAGTTTCGGGTTGCCGCCGCTGACGCCCGGTCGATTGGCACCGTAGGTATCGATCCAGCCCACCGGAATGCCCAGCGCCGAGCAGTTTGCCTGCCGGAGTGCCGGGTCCTTGGCCGTGTCGGGACGGTTCGAATTGACCCGGTTGTAGTTGCAGGGGTCGGCAATGGAGGAGAAGTTCTCCGACTGCGGGTTGTACAACTCGCCGATGGAAGGCACCCGGACCGCGCGGGCCCGGGTGGCGCGGAAACGCAGGGAAGGCAGTACGGTCCAGTCGATGCCCACGTTCCAGGTGGTCGTGACGCCCATGCTGCTGTAGTCGGAATGGCGCCCGGCCAGATCCAGGGCCAACCGCCCCACGCCGGGCAGGTCTGCCAGCAAGGGAACGGTGGTCTCGGCGAAAATCTCCTTGACCGAGTACTCGCCGCCTCGGCTGGGAATGGCGTTGAGGAAGGTCAGGCCGAGTGCGGACAGCGCGTCGGTGTTCTCGCGGCTGGTTTCCTTGCGGTACTCGACACCGCCGGCGAAGCCGACATCGCCCGCCGGCAGCGTGAACAGATTGCTGTTGGCCACCGAGGCGGTGAACACGCGTTGCTCCAGCCTGGAACTGTTCAAGGACGTGGCATTGAACCAGTCGGCGGCCTCCCGGCTGACCGCGCCGTGGCCGAAGACACTGAAGGGAATGCAGCCATTGCGTGCGAATGCGGAGTACGTGGTGCCGGTGTGCGGGTTGACCGCAGCCGGATCGAGGGTCGTCCGGCAGGCCAGATTGCCGTTGCCGTCGCGGGCGACGTCCAGGCCGGCCTGCCAGCGCTCGTTGATGCGGTTGTTCAGATTGCGTCGGTCGATCGCGGTCTGGCCGAAGTTGACGGAGGCCTCGTAGGTCCAGTCCTTGCCGAGAAAACCTTCAATGCCCAGGACCGCCCGCACGGTCTGGCGGTCCCCCTCTTCGCCGCGACGCCCGGCATCGACGTTGAAGCGATTCACCGACAGCACCTCGACGCCATGCTGGTCCATCAACGCACCGAGTTCGGCGGACACCAGCGGATTCTGGCGCCGGATGCGGATGGGCTGATCGAAGCTGGGCTGCCCGAAGAAGTTGGCTTCGGTCTTGCTGTACTTGCCTTCGAAGAACAGGCGGTGCGCGTCATCCAGATTGAAGGTCACAAAGGTGTTGAAGCTGGTGCGGTCGAACGCCGGCTGGAGATCCGCGACCGCGTTCAGATCGACGAAGTCGCAGTCCACGCACGTCGTGTTGCTGGTCACCACGCCGCCATAGCGGTTGGGACGGAATGTGCCGTCCGGATTGAAGAGGTAGCGATTGCCGTACGTGCCGGGATCGCGGAAGTCGAAGCGCCCCAGCGTGAAGGTGCCGCCGTTGGACAGTGAATGCATGCCGCCCGGTCCCTGGTACAGGGTCTGCGGGTTGTCCTGGCTGGGAGGACGCGCCGGGTCATAGTTTGGATTGGGCACGGAGACCAGGTTCTCGCGCCCGATCCTGCGGTCGCCACGCCCGAACCGATCCTGCTTGCTGTATTCCAGCGAGAAGGCGGCCGAACCCCGGTCATCCGCGAAGTTCCGCCCGGCGGAAAAACTGACGAACGAGCGGTTGAAACTGCCTTCCTCGGCGGCGCCATGCTGGCCGCGAAGCTCGAATCCATCGAAGGACTTCTTCATGATGAAGTTGACCACGCCTGCCACGGCATCGGCGCCATAGACCGCCGAGGCACCGCCGGTGATCACTTCCACCCGCTCGATCCATTCCACCGGAATGGTGTTGACGTCCACCGCGGTGGAGCCGGGGCTGGAACCGACATGGCGCCGGCCATTCACCAGTACGAGCGTACGCGACGTCCCCATGCCGCGAAGATCCAGCAGGCCCAGGCCCGCCGTGCCGATGAAACGCGTGGAGTTGCCCAAGGTGTAGGAGGGCGTCAACTGCGGCATCCGGGTCATCAGATCGCCAATGTTGGTCGCGCCCAGCGCCCGGATTTCCTCCGCGGTGATCGCCATCACCGGCGACGAGGTGACGAATCCCACGCGCTGGATGCGCGAACCGGTGACGGTCACTTTGTCGAGGTCGGTAGTTTCATTTGCGGCCGGTGCGCTGGCCGGGGCTTCATCCACCTGCGCGATGGCCGATACGGGAACGCCCGTGGCCAGCGCGACCAGTACCGCTCCCCGGAGCACGTGGTGTTTGAGATGTGGTTGTTTGCGGACTTGCATGACTTCCCCCTGTCGTTTGCCGGAATGCGGTCCATTTGCGTGAGCGCGCGATGCGGACCGGCAACGACCTTAGGAAGGCACTGGTTCATATGCAAGTATTTGATTTCAAAGTGTTTATTATCACATTGCGAGGTACTTTCCGATTCCGGCTCAACGGACATGCGTGCGGTTCGGAACGGGTCCCCGTGGCCGCTGGCGACGGGCGGAACGATGAGGCGGTCGATGCCGCGCAATGCAGGGCCGCGTGGCGGTCCACCCGGGCACGGTGGCGGGACGGGACATCCACCCCGGCACCGGCTTTGCGCGACTCGCGCTCAACGGCCGCTATCGCTTTCGCCGATCGGCAGCAATGGGCAGCCGGCGTCGACGATGCGTTCGACCGTACCCTGCTGCCGCCATTTGGGCCTGTCCGGCAGGCAGGGCTCCGGTTGTCCGGCCGATCCGAATCGATGAGCCCGATCGGCCGCACGGATGAAGCTCAACGTGGACGACTGACGATGAAGGCGCCTGCCCGCGCGGGCAGACACCCGTTGCCGGGCATCAGAGTCTGAAGGTGAGGCCGACGTAGAGCGCCCGACCCGTGGACGGCGAGAACATCGGCTTCGCCTCTTCCCAGAAGAAGCTGTCGTACCAAGCGTAGACGTACTCGCGGTCGGTCGCGTTCCGTACCTGCAGATCCAGGCTCAGCCTTGGATTGATCCGGTAGTTCGCGCTCAGGTCGAGCACGGCGAAGCCTCCGAACTTGCCCGCCACGTTCCGCTCTTCCAGGTAGTAGTCGCCCTGCGCGCGGCCCTGCAACCCGAAGGTCAGCGCATCCGTGGCCCGGAAGTCCACACCCAGGTTGCTGATATGGCGGGGCGTGGCGGCCACTTCACGGCCTTCGAGGGAGAGACTGGCCGCGCGGCCGTCGCGCGCGATTTTCGCTTCCTGGTAGGCGTGCGAGGCCCACACGGTCCATCGCTCGCTCAGGTGGGCATCGACCTGCATGTCCACGCCGCGACGGCGGGTCTTGCCCAGCACCACGGTGGTCCCGGTCGCCGGCATGTTGGACACTTCGTTCTCCGCATCCTGCCGCCATAGCGCGACACGCGCCTGGACGCGATCGAGCGGACTGAACTTGATGCCGGCCTCGACACCCGTGTTGGTCGAAGGCCGCATCGCGACCTGGCCCGGCGTCATGTACGCCGGCGCCGTGGCGCCCGTGAGCACCTGGAAGGTGCGGCCCCAGTTGGCGTAGACGTTCGCGCGGGGCGTCAGCGCGTACACCATGCTGAGCTTGGGCTGCCCGATCGTGCCGTAGTCCTGTAGCGGTGCGCGGACGCCGCCGGGAAGGCGGGTCTCGCCATCGAACCTGTCCACGCGATAGGCCGGCACGATCTTCAGTGCGTCGGCGGGACGGTAGACCGCCTGGACATAGGCACCCCAATTGTCGAAGGTATGGCGGTCGTCATTCTGGATTCGCGCTGGCACGCCGTCGAAGTCGGTCGGTTCGGCGTAGCCGAAGCGTTCGCGCCGGTAATGGTTGTCCTGCTGCTCGTAGTTGAAGCCGCCTTCCAGTGTCAGCACGTCACTGGCGGTCCAGGTCAGCGTGGCGAGCAGCCCGGCCTGCTTCTCGTCCCACAAACGACGCTGTCGGGGCGCGTTGCCGGTGGGCAGATCGCTGAACGTCACGCGGCGATCATCTTCGTAACGGTTGTAGTAGAGCTTGCTGCCCAGCACCAGGCCTTCGGCCAGGCCGAGATCCAGGTGGACGGCGGCCTGCCTCATGTCGCGGTCGTCGCCGTCGTTGCGGTTGCGCAGGTCGGAATTCCGGCGGTCGGCACGCAGTTCCCCAGCCGTCATGAAGCCCGGCTCGTCGGCCCGGTGATGGTAGGCACGGGCGGTCAGCCCGATCCGCATGCCGTCCTCCAGGCGACCGTAGAACCATTTTCCCCCGACCGAATACTTCTCCGAAGCATCGTGGTCGCGGTAGCCATCCGAAGCGAGCATTCCCGCGAAGTAGTTCTGCGAGAACGCGCCATGTTCGCGGCCCACGGCCATCTGAACGCCGCGCGTATCGAAACTGCCGTAGCTCAGGCGGGCGTCGGTGTACTTGCCGCCCTGGCGCGTTCCGAAGTTGATGTTGCCCCCGATGTTGTGCAGTCCGTAGCGGGGGTCGTTGGTGCCGCGCACGACCTCGATGTAGTCGATCTCGAGCGGGAACAGCATGTCGATGAAGCGCTGGTTGCCGCTGTTGACGTTGCTCGGTACGCCATCGATCAACGTCTTGATGGCATTGAGGTAACCCTCGCCGTTGAACGCGCGGAAGCTGACCTTGCCCGACTCGGCGCCCTGGCGCGTCTCTGTCAGTTGCATGCCGGGCATCAGCCCCAGCAGTTCCCAACTCTGGGACACGTTCTTGTGCTCGATTTCTTCGGCGCCCAGGACGTCGACCGACGTTAGCACCTCGTTCGCGGTGAGCTGGCCATGGCCGGAGCGGACTTCCACCGTGCCCATGGAGGTGGCCGCACCGGGGGATTGCGCAAACGCCGCGTTGGCTGCCAGCGTGGACAGGAGGGAAAGGCCCAGGATGTGCGGTTTCATGGAGGCAGGAACCTGATGGGTGTGGCGGGCGCGCCACCGGGATTTGCAGGATCGCGAGGCGGCCTATTGCGGCTCGAACGCGGGCGCACGCGTGTAGTCCGCCTGCTGGAACGGCTCATCGCGGAAGAGGAAGCGGTAGTAATAGGCGCGCAGTTCGGCGTGGTAGGCACGGATGCGGTCCTGGTAGGCGAGGTGGGCCCGCATGTCGGTTTCGGCCAGGCGTGTCAATGCGGCCTGCATGCCAACCGGGGGCAGCAGCCAGCCTAGCCGCGACGCCGCGTCCGCGCGCCTTTCGATGCCTGCCCGGTACGCGGCGGCCATTGGTGCGACGTCATCGTCTCCGTTCTGGTGGAACGCGAGGTACCACTTGTAGTGGAACGCGGTGCCCAGCGGCGCCGAATCGCTCCACTCCGGATAGCGCGCGTAGAAGCGCCGCATGGTGTCGCCGCGGGGGATGTCCCAAGCGCGATTCACCGCTTCGCGTTGCGCGCGCGCGATCTCGGCACCCTGATTGACCGGAATGGCGCGCTCGATCGCCACGTGCGCCAGCGTGGGAAGCACGAGCACCAGCGCCACCCACGATGCGGCCAGGACCGCGGCGTTCGTCGCGGAACTCCATCCGCGTCGCGCCACAAGCAGGGACAGCGCGGCCCAGAACGCCAGGTAGGCAGCGGCGAGCCCCGACACGCCCGCTATCTTCGGCAGCGATACGCCCTGCGGGAGCGCGACCGCCGCGAAGGGGACCAAGACGCAGGCCAGCAGCGACAACGCGCGGACGGTCGCCCGCCGCAGGTACAGGCGGCCGAGCCCCATCGGCAGGCTGCGCAGCATCCGCTCGCGGCCGGACTCCGTTTCGCCGGAACGCAGGTCATGAAAGAGCACGATCACGAACACCGGGAACAGGAAGGTCAGCAGAAACGCGAAGTCGAAGCGTCCCGCCAGGGCGAGTTCCGGATTGAAGACATCGCCATCATGGATCTGCGCTTCAAGTCCCAATGCCCGTACCCGCAGCATGAAGGGCGCCACATCGCGCATGCCGATCGCCGCAAAGGACAGCGACGACGGCGGATTCCAGGTAGGGTGGAAGGAGTAGTACGCCGCCTTTCCGGCATCCGTCGAGTCGCCATGAGCCGCCGCCACGGAGGCGATGTCGGCCGCCTGAAGCGTTGCGATCCGGGCGATCGCGGCGCGCTGGCTGTCGATGCGCTGCACGCCCGACGCGAGGCTGGCGACCGCGAGCGCACACAGTACGAGCAGACCGATGACGGGTATGCGCGAGCGCAGCAGAAGACGCCATTCATAACGCCAGAGGCTCATCGGGCCACCTCCAGCCGGCGTGCACGCAGGTCAAGGGCGAACAGCGCCACCCCCAGCCAGGCCAGCAGGATCACTACGCCGGGCAGCATCGTCGCCAGCACCGCCCGGCTCGCCTGCGGTTTGAACACGAAGCGCGGTATTTCCTGCCAGTGACTGTGATCGACGCGCTTGCGCTGGTCGGCGCCGGCGTCCTGCGCGGTGTCGTCCGCGTAGGAAACACCGTCGGCCTGCAATTGGTTGAGCTGCTGCACCATCCGGTAGCGGTGGGCCTCGGCCTGCTCGAGAAAGCGCAGGTGCGCCGACAGGTCGGTGCCCGCGGCGGCCATCGAAAGCTGGCGCAGGGCAATGGACGGACTGAACATCGAGAACCAGGACACCCGCCGATTCTGTTGCTGCTGGATGGCCGCGCTGCGCGCCGCATACTGGTCGAAGAGTGCAGACGTCAGGCGCTCGCCCTCGACCGCCAGCAATCCCTTGTAGTTGACCGGCAGGTCTTCGACCCGCGAGACGCCGTAGCGTTCGAGGACGCCCTGGCGGAACTTGTTGAAGTACGGATCGTCGGGATCATGGCTGTCGCCCATGGCGCGCAGATCCCGCGCGATGCCTACCTCGTTCTGCAACCGGTCCGGCAGTGGCTGCGCCGCGTAGGCGATGTCCGGCGCGATGCGCGGGATCAGCAGCGTACTGAGCGCCCATAGCGCGACCAGCGCGAGCAGGGCGTCGCGCCGCCGATTCATTGCCGCGGATACAAGGGCGACGAGCACCGACCACAGCCCGAGGTAGAGCAAATACCCCAGCATGACGGTGGATGCGACCATCATGGACGCGGCGGGGGCGGCCGCCATGATCGCCAGGCCGACCAGCGCCGGCAGCAGGAACACCGCGGCAATCACGACCAGCGCGAGGAGCTTGCCGCCCACGATGCTCCGGGCGGAGGCGCCCTGCAGCATCAGTTGTCGCAGGGTACCGCGCTCCCGCTCCTGCGACAGCACGCCGTGGCCCAGGAAAACCAGTACCAGCGGTGCCAGCACCTGCAACACGAACGCCGGGGTGAGCTGGCCGAAGCGGGTCAGGATGGAACCCTGCATGACATCGCCGAAGTTCGCGGTGTTCTGGCGATGGCCCTCCAGGAACATGCTGCTGCCGGTGAACGGGTCCACGCCGGCGTCGAATCCGGCCAACGCCGACGGCAGCCGATAGACGAAATGGCCGTAGTGGACCACGCGGTGGGGATGGCGGTCCGGTTGCGCCTCGAACGCCGCCTGCGCCGCAGCCTGCTGGCGGGCACGGTACTCGGCCGCGCTGTTCATGTGATGCAGGGAGACCACGGTCGCCACGAGGGCGAGCATGGCAAGCAGGGCGATGCCGGCCAGCGCAGTGCGGTTGCGGACCATCGTGCGAAGTTCGTTGCGCATCACGGGAATGATCGCGCTCATGCGGCGGGCGCCCGTCCGGAGAAATGTGCGTGCAGCGCCTTCGGATCGAAGTCCGCGCGCTCGGCTTCGTGCACGATCCGGCCGTGTTCGAGTACGCCGATCCGATCGGCGACGTCCACCGCGCCCATCAGGTCGTGGGTGACCATCAGGACTGACGCGCCACGCGCGCGTACCGATTCCAGCAAGCCGTGGAAGTCGGCGCTTGCACCCGGATCCAGGCCGGACGTCGGTTCGTCGAGCAGCAACAGCGGCACTTCGCGCATCAGCGCCGTGGCGATCGCCACCTTCTGGCGCATGCCCTTGGAGAATCCGGCCAGCCGCTGCCGCCACGCCGATTCCTGCAACCCGGCGGCGCTCAGCGCGTCGCCGATGCTCGTCGCATCGTGCCGGCGACCGGCCAGCGAGAGCAGATAGTCGACGTTCTCGATGGCGGTGAGGTGTTCGTAGAGCGCGACGTTCTCGGGCAGGTAGGCCAGCTGCGCGCGTGCCTGGTCGGGCGCTTGCCAGGGCGTGAAACCACCCACGCGGACCTCGCCGGAAGAAGGCCTGAGAAAACCCAGGAGCACCGACAGCGTCGTCGACTTGCCTGCGCCGTTGCCGCCGAGAAGGGCGTAGATGCTGCCCCGCTCCACCTGCAGGTTGAGATCGGACAGGACCGTCTTGCCCGGAAAGGAGACGGCCAGCGAGCGGATTTCGACGACAGGACTGGACGGGTTCAAGGTTGGCCAGGTTCGCTGCAAGGGGTGGCCCACCATAATGTAATAACATTACATTCACAAGAACCAGCAGAGGGTCGCGCGGCGCTTGGAACCGACCTCACAGGCCTGACTGACTCATGGTTTGTTACACGAAGAGACGGCCCTTTCGGCGGTCCACTCCCCCGCTGCACATGGCCGAGCGCACCGGACCAATGACCTCGGAGGCGTTGGCGCTGCGCCTGAGCCGAATCTCGTGATCGCCGCCGAACGCCTTCTTTTCCACCAAACCCGGGCGCGCGTGCACCAAGCCGGCGCCCGCCCCTGGTGCGCGACGTCAGCGTCGAATGCCCGCCCGCGGGCGGAACCCCGTCCACGTTCCCTTGCTTGGCATCACGGTGAATGACGGCCAGGGGAGGATTGGAGCCCCGATCCTCGGCGCATTGCCGCTGGCCTTACCGGGCCAGGTAGAAGTCCATGGGTATGAGCTCGACGGCCCATCCGCCCTCTTCGCCCAACTGGGCAGCCGGATGCATCGATGCGATGCGCAATGCCTCGTCAAGACTGTCCGCCTCGATGATGAACAAGCCGCCCACCACTTCCTTCGATTCGGCGTAGGGTCCATCGGTGACGTGCGTCCTGCCGCCGCGCGGGCGAAGCGTCCGCCAGCCGCCGGTATCGCCCAGCGACGCGGACACGAGCACCTTGCCGGTAGCGCGCATCTTCTCGTCCAGCGCGGGGCACTGGCTTTCCAGTGCTTCGACGTCGTCCGGATTCATCGCGGCGAACTTTTCGGGGGTGAAATAGGCCAGGCCGAGGTACTTCATGGGAGTTCCTTTGCGTGAAGGTCCGTTCTACGACGAAGCGGTGGGCGCGGGATCGACCGCGTCCGGAAAAAAAAGTCCGCCGCAACGATGGCCGCAAACAGGCGTGGCTGGCCCGGGCGTCGTGGCACCGCCACGCAGCCACGATGCGACCACGCCGTTCCGACGCCAGTGCCTGCGGCCGGGAATCCACGCTACCAAAGTCGCCGGACGTTCCTGCGGTCCATGTCAGCCCGCGATGCGGCCTGGCCGGCCGCTGGTCACGGAAGTAGCCGCGCCGTGGCCGGTGCACTTGCTCGACCCGCCGCGCTCGCCAATGTGCGCAAGGCGGCGGGTCGGCTCATGGGACGTTCCCGGCGTTCAGTACGCCGAACCGCCCGGCTGGGTGGAACTCAGCACGCCGGCTTCGGCGGTGACGGTGTAGGTCGTTCCGCCCACCGGCGTCCAGGTGACGAGATCGAAACCGTCGCCGGCGGCGATGCGCGCCACGCCGATGTTGCGGTAAGTCAGTGGTTGCTTCGCCGCGCAGACCTGCGGCAATCCCGGCGCCTGCAGGAAATACGCCTTGCCCGTTCCGACCACGCTCGCATAGCCGCCGCTGGCCACCAGCAACGCGGTCGCTTCGTCGACGGCGATGCCGCGCGGCGCCACGCTCCACCCGCTGGCGGCGACGCGGCACAGGAACGCGAGGTTGCGGCCCATGCGGTCGCGCGCGGCGAAGTGCGGGTCGCCGATGATGCCCTGCAGCGTCGGCACCGCGGCGAAGTCGCGATCAAAGGTCAGGTAGCGGTTGAACGGATCCGCCAGTGCCTGACTGCTGGTGGCGCCCTGGCTGGCGTTGGCGCTGTAGATGAACTGGGTCAGCACGTTGAGACCGGCACTCGTGCCGCCCACCGGCACGCCCTGGGCGATGCGCGCATTGAGCGTGGACTGCACCGGCGTGCCTTTCCAGAAGTTGATGTAGTTGGATTGATCGCCGCCGGCGATCCACACCACCTCCGCCTTGGCGATGATCGCCGCGACATCCGCGTGGTTCGCCGCCGCCGCGTCCGGAATGATCAGCGTGGCGACCGAATTCGTGTTCGGACACAGGCCCTGCACGTACGGGTTGTAGGCATCGGCGCCGGTGGCGCGGATGATCAGGAAGTCGCCGTTGCCGCCCAGGTTGCAGAGCCACTGGAAGGCGGCGTCGACATCGAGACCGCCCCCCATCAGCACGGTGCCGGACGTGGTGGCCGGCGAAACATCCGTTGCGTTGCCGACGCGGACGTAGGTATAGGGCGGGGCTTTGCCGGCCATCGCGGACGAGGCCAGGGAGAAAGCGAACAGGAACGCCAGCAGACTGCGCATGGAACACCTCGCGGTTGGGTGACAAGCATCCAGACGGTCCAGTTGCCCCGATCCCCCACGCGATGCGACGGGCGGAGCCGCCGGCAGGCAGGTACTTCCCGCACCTCCGCCTGCCCCCGTACCGTGCCCTCCGGCCCTGCCGGAACATCCGTGCCTTGGTCCGGCCGACACGCATCGTCCCTTTCTTGACGGGACGGTTGCCCGCAGCCACGCCGTCGTCACCCCACGGGCATCAGGGCATCGGGGTCGCCGGCCGGGGAGCCGTTCCGCTCCCCGCGCCAGCGATTCCATCCCCGAGCGGGCCTGGGTGGCCGCGTCGGGATTACCAGCGGACGCGCATGCCCAGGTTGATCCCGCGCTGCTCGTAGTCGCTGCCGCCCAGATCCTGGCCCACCGAAATCGTGCCGAAGAAGCTGAGCCTGCGATCGACCGTGGCTTCGAGGCCGATGTCGAGGTTCGCCGACGTGCCCAGGTCGTGGCCCGGGAACGCGCCCGGCGCGAGCCCGGAGCCGGCGACGCGCAGGCCGTTGTCGTTGCCGTCGAACGTGTCGCGCACCGCTATCGTCGCCCACGGCCGCAGACGTGCGCCGCCGGCCGTATCGATCGTCTTCTCCACCCGCAATGCGACGCGCGCGGTGGCGACCAGGTCGTCGTCGAAACTCAGCTGGCGTTCGGCCGCATCGGTCTTGTCGTCCCAATGCACGCGGCTGCCGGACAGCTGCACCTGCGGTTCCAGCGTCCAGCCGTTGTCCAGGTGATGGCGATGGCCATAACGGGCGCTGAGGGTGAACGTGTCGGCGTCGAGGCGATCGGTGAAGCCATCGGCGCTGCGCACCTCGGCCTGCGGGCGCTGCGCGCTCACCACGAGGTTGACGTAGTGGCCGTTGTCCCATTCGCGGGTGCCGTACAGGCCCACGATCGGCGTGTCGAGGTCGATGCGCGCCGGCCCCATGTCGGCCAGGCCACTGGAGTTGGCACCGGTGGCCCAGTACACGCTGTGCATGTAGCCGAGATAGACACCGCCACGCAGTACCGATCCGTCGCGCTCGATCATGCCGTCGATGCCGACGTGCAGTCCGGAATCATCGCCGCTCACCGCGAAGCCGGGATCGGCGCCTAGTTCGACTTCCATCGCGGTCGCCGCCACCCACACGCCGTCGCAGCCGTCGACGAGGTCGGTGCCCGCGCTTGCCGAACGGTTGCGCTCATCGTCGCAGCGGGAGCGGTCGATGCCGCGGGTGCCGGCCAGGCGCTGGTGTGCCAGATCGTCGCCGCGCTGGCTCATCAACGCCCCCAGTCCGGGCAGCGCGCCGTAGCCGGCGATTTCGGGCAGCACGTTCGAACCGTCGTCGCCGGTGCTCAGGTACCAGTTCCGATCGCTCTGCTGGCCGAATTCCCAGGCCAGCGGACTGCCGTCCAGGCGCACGATGCCATCCGCGGAATCCGGGACGAATCCGCCGGCGGTCGCCAGATCGTCGTTCGGGCTGGTGATCACCTGGATCGAGGTCGCGCCCTCGGCGGCGGCGCTGCCGTCGCTGGCGAAGCGCACGCGGGTCGTGCCGGCCACGTCGCCGGCGATGTCCAGGCCGCCCGAGGTGGCGTTGCCGGGCGACACGGTGAGGGTCACGGTGCCTTCGTTGCCGGCATAGCCGCCGCCGATCGCCAGGCGATGCGCGCCCAGTTCGATGAGGCCGGCGTTCTCCACGCTGCCGCCGATGGAGGCGCCGGCGCGGGCGATCATCCGCGAGGTGGCATCGATGGCCAGCACGCCGGTCGGCATGAAGCCTGTGCCCAGCGCAAGCGAACTGCCCTGCAGCAGTTCGACCCGCTCCCAGCCGGCGATGCCGGCGACGTTGTCATCATCCAGTTCCAGTCCGCTGAAGCCCAGCACGTCGTGATCTCCTTCGCCGCCGTGCACGCCGGACAGGCGGCTGATGTCGCCGCCCTCGAAGCGCGCGACATCGTTGCCCGCGCCGAACGCGAGGGCGCCGATCACCGTGCCACGCGAGGTGAACACATCATCGCCGGCGGTGCCTTCGTAGCGACCGGCGATCTGCAACGTCGCGTCCGCATCGACCGTGGTCGACTGCGCGATGATGCTGCCGCCAGCGGTGACGTTCAGCGTGCCCGCCGCCACTTCGACCGTGGTGAAATCGGAACTGGCCGGGCCATTCACGTCCAGCGTGCCGGCGCCGGTCTTGCGCAGGGTCTCGAAGCCCTGCACCGCGCCCAGATCGGCACGGGTGGCGATGTCGGTGTTGAAGGTATCGTTGCCCGCGCCCGCGGATACGGTGCCGACGATGTGCGTGCCATCGTGGATGGTCAACGTGTCGTTGCCGTCGCCCAGGGCCAGCGTGCCGGTGCCGGTGTCGAGCGTACCGCTCACGTCCAGCACGTCGTCGCCGCCGCCCAGATCGCCGGTGGCGAAGAGCGTGCCGCTCACCTTCACCGTGTTGGCGCCCGCACTGCCGGCAAGCACGGCCGCGCCGCCTTCGCCCTGCAATGCACCCGCCACGTCGAGCGTGGTGCCGTCCGCCAGCGCCACGTCGGGCGTGGTCAGGCTGGCGCCCGCGGCGACCGCCAGCGTGCCGCCGTCGAGTTGGGTGCCTCCGCTGAAGGTGGCGGCACCGGTCAGCGTGGCGACGCCATCACCCTGCTTCCGCAGCACTTCGAAGTTGATCGTGCGCGCGGCGTCGAACGCCATCGCCGTCGCGGCATCGAGCACGACCGTATCGATGTCGGCGCCACCGTCGATGGTGTTGTCCAGCACCGCGCCATCCTGCAGCGTGAGCGTGTCGTCGCCGCCACACATCGCGACGGCACCCGATCCGGACACCGTGCCGGCCACCGTCATGGCGTCGTCGCCATCGCCGCAGCCGAAGCTGCCGTCGACGTTCAACGTCGCGCCGCTGGCGACCCGCGTATCCAGCGTGGTACCCGCGCTGGCCACCACGCTGCCGGCCGCGCCGATGTGGAGCGTGCCACCCTCCACTTCCACGCTCTGCAGATCGGTCTCGCCGGGACCGCTGATGTTCAGCGTACCGGTGCCGCGCTTGGTCACCCCTTCGAAGTTCAGCAGCGCGCCGAATTCGGCCGTGCCGTCGATGTCGTAGACGCGACTGTCCAGGCCGGCGCCGCCATCGATGGTGCCGATCACCACGGTGCCATCGTGGACGACGAAATCATCATCGCCATCGCCCAGGGCGAACACGCCGCCGCCGGTATCGAGCGTCCCGGCCACGTCCAGCACGTCGTTGCCGGCGCCCAGGTCACCTTGGGCGAGCGCGGTTCCGGTGACGGTGACCGTATTGGTGCCGGTGCTGCCGGTGATCGTCGCCGCCGTTCCGCCGATGCCTTCCAGCGTACCGTCGATGGCGAGCGCCGTGTCGTCGGCCAGGGCGACGGCTGGCGTGACCAGCGCGCCCGTCACGATCAGGCTGCCGCCGTTGATCGCGGTGCCGCCGTCGAAAGTCGCGCTGCCGGCCAGGATCGCTTCACCCGCATTGTCCTTCTGCAGGAATTCGAAGTTGACGACGTTGCCCGCATCGAACGTCAGCGTGCCCGCGTTGTTCAACACCACGCGATCGCCGGCACCGTGCGCGCCACCGTCGAGCGCGCCGCCCAGGCCGCCGAGATCGGCGCCGTCGTCCAGGGTGAGGACGTCGTCGCCATCACCCAGCGCGATGTCGCCAGTGCCGCTCACCACGCCCGCGATCGTCAGGGTGTCGTTGCCGGCCGAACCGGTATAGCGGCCGTCGACGTTCAGCGCCGCGCCGCTGGCGACGGTGCCCGTCGTCACGCCGTCGATGGCGCCGTTGACGCCGATGTCCAGCGTGCCGCCTTCGACGTTGACCGTGGTGAACGCGGATGCCGCCGGACCGGCGACGATCAGCGTGCCGGTGCCGGTCTTGTCCAGGGTTTCGAAGTTCACCGCGCCGCCGAGCGTGGCCGTGCCGGCGATGTCGGACACGAAGGTGTCGTTGCCGGCGCCGCCGTCGACCGGGCCGGTGAGCCCCGACAGATCCGCGCCGTCCCGGATCGTGAAGGTGTCGTCGCCGTCAAGCATGTCGATCCCGCTGCCGCCGGTGACGGTGCCGGCCACCGTGAACTGATCCGCGCCATTCGTGAAACCGAAAGCGCCCGCGATGTTGAGAGTCGCCCCCCCGGCGACGGTGGCGTTCTGCACGCCGGTCAGGCTGCCGGCGGCGCCGATGTCGAGCGTCCCGTCCAGCACGTTGACCGTGCTGAAGCTGGACGCGGCCGGACCCGCCACGACCAGCGTGCCGGTGTTGGTCTTGGTCAAAGTTTCGAAGTCGACCGCGCCCCCGAGTGTCGCCGTGCCCGCCAGATCGGCCACGAAGGTATCCGTGCCCGCGCCGCCGCTCACCGGCTCGGGCGCCAGGCCGGACAGATCCGCACCGTCCTGGATGGTGAAGGTGTCGTTGCCGTCGCCCAGATCGATTCGGCCCGTATCCGGGCTGCCGGTGCTGACGACGGTCCCGGCGACGGTGAACGTGTCGTCGCCCGCGGTGCCGCTGTAGACGCCGCCACCGGCCAGTTCCAGGGTGGCGCCGGCGAGGATGGTGGTGTGGTTCGCGGCGATGCTGCCCGTCGCGGTCACGCGCAGGTTGCCGTCGTTGAGGTTGACGTCGAGGAAGCTGGACGCGCCATGCACTTCCAGGGTGCCGTCGCCGGACTTGCCCAGCGATTCGAAGCCGGACAGCCCACCCAGCGGCACCGTGTTGCCGGCACCGACGTTCACGTCGAGCAGGTCGTTGCCCAGGCCGCCGTCGATGGTCGCCAGGCGGGTGTCGGTGGTGTCGTAGACGTTGAAGACATCGTCGCCGGCGCCCAGCGAGAGCACGCCGCCGCCGGTGTCGATGGTCCCCGCCGCATCCAGCACGTCCGCGCCGTCTCCCAGGTCGCCGGTCGCCGCCAGCGTGGCGCCTGCCGCCACCGCCACCGTGTTGGAACCCGCGCTGCCGGTGATCGTCGCCGCGCCGCCCGCGCCCTGCAGGCTGCCCTCCACGTTGAGCGTGGTGGCGTCGGCCATCGTGACGGTCGGCGTGGTCAGATCGCCGGCGACCGTCAGTGTTCCGCCTTGCAGTTCGGTACCTCCGCTGAAAGCGGCGGCACCGGTCAGCGTCGCTTCGCCGGTATTGGCCTTGTGCAGGATTTCGAAGTTGACGGTGTGGTTGCCGTCGAAGTCCAGCGCGCCCGCGTTGTCCAGGACCACGCGATCACCGCTGCCGTTCGCACCGCCATCGACGGTGTTCGCCAGTACCGCGCCGTCCTGGAGCGTCAGCGTGTCGTCGCCGCCACACAGATCGATCGCGCCGGTACCGGATACCGTGCCCGCCACCGACAGACTGTCGTCGGCATCGCCACAGCCGAAGCTGCCGTCGACGTTGAGCGTGGCGCCGCTGCCGACCCGGGTATCGAGGGCCAGACCGGGCTTGCCCACGACGCTTGCGCCGGCGCCGACGTTCAGCACGCCGTCCAGGATCTGCACTTCCTGCAGGTCGGTCGCGCCGGGGCCGTTGATGTTCAGCGTGCCGGCGCCGGTCTTGGTCACGCCTTCGAAATTGAGCATCGCGCCGAGGCTGGCGCTGCCGTTGATGTCGTAGGTGCGGCTGTCCAGGCCCGCGCCGCCATCGATGGTGCCGATGATCTGGGTCCCGTCGTGGACCACGAAGTCGTCGTCGCCGTCGCCCAGATTGAACACGCCGCCACCGGTGTCCAGCGTGCCGGCCACGTCGAGCGTGTCGTTGCCTGCGCCCAGGTCGCCGGCAATCGTCGCGGTGCCGGCGATGTTCACGGTCTCCACGCCTGCGGAGCCGGTGATGCCGGCGGCCGTGCCGCCCGCGCCCTGCAGGGTGCCGTCGATGTTCAGCGCGGTGCCGCCCGCCATCGTCACCGTCGGCGTGGTCAGATCGCCGGCCACGGACAATGTTCCGCCCGCCAGCTCGGTGCCGCCGCTGTACGCCGCGGTTCCGGTGAGCGTGGCTTCGCCGGTATTGGTCTTGCGCAGCACTTCGAAATTGACCGTGCTGCCGCCGTCCACGCCCAGCGCCGCGGCGTTGTCGAGCACCAGCGTGTCGACGCCGAGGTCGCCGTCGACGACATTCGCCAGCGTGGCGCCATCCTGCAGCGTCAGCGTGTCGTCGCCGTTGCACAGGTTGACGGTGCCAGTGCCGGAAAGGGTGCCCGCGACCGTCATCGTGTCGTCGCCATCGCTGCAACCGTAGCTGCCGTCCACGTTCAAGGTCGCGCCGGCGCCCACGGTGGTGGCCAGGGCCTGGCCCGTCCGGCCGACCACGCTCGCCGCCGCGCCGATGTCCAGGGTGCCGTCCAGGACCGCCACTTCCAGCAGATCGGTCGCGCCCGGGCCGTTGATGTTCAGCGTGCCTGCGCCGACCTTGGTCACCGCTTCGAAATTCAGCAGCGCGCCGAGATCGGCGACGGTATTGATGTCGTAGGTGCGGCTGTCCAGGCCCGCGCCGCCGTCGATGGTGCCGATGACCTGCGTACCGTCGTGCACCACGAAGTTGTCGTCGCCGTCGCCCAGGTCGAAAACACCGCCGCGCAGATCCAGCGTGCCGGCCACGTCCAGCGTGTCGTTGCCTGCGCCCAGGTCGCCGCTCGCCGTGGCCGTGCCGTTGACGGTCACGATCTGGGCGCCGCCGTCGCCGGAGATCACGGCCGCGGCTCCGCCGGCGCCTTGCAGGCCGCCATCGATGGTGAGCGCGGTATCGCCCGTCATGTCCACGGTCGGCGTGGTCAGGCTGCCATCCACCTCCAGGCCTCCGCCACTGATCGTCGTGCCGGCGGTGAACGCCTGGCTGCCCGTCATGGTCGCGATGCCGGCGTTCTGCTTGATCAGGCGCTCGAAACCGGCGGTGCGGCCGCCGTCGAAAGCCAGGGCCAGCGCATTGTTGAGCGTGAGTACGTCACCCGCCGAATGGGCACCGGCATCGATGCCGGTGCCGAGCAGGCCCGCACCGTCGTTCAGCGTGACCGTGTCGTCCCCCACACCCAGTGCCAGCGTGCCCGAGCCGGTATCCAGCGTGCCCGAGAGATGGATCGCGTCGTTGCCGCCGCCCAGATCGCCGGCGGCGGCCAGTACGCTGCCCGCGGCCACGTTGAGGGTGTTCACCCCGGCGCTGCCGGACAGTGCCGTCGTCGTGCCGCCCGCGCCGCGGACCGCGCCGTTGACGTTGAGCACGGTGCCGTCGCCCATCTGCAGCGTCGGGGTGACGAGGCTGTCGGCGGTGCCGGTGCCCGCGTTCAGGGTGCCTTCCTGCAGTTGCACGCCCGCGCCGTAGCTCTGGTTGCCGGTCAGCGTCAACGGGCCGCTGTTCTGCTTGATCAGGCTCTCAAACCCGGTGTAATCCGCGGCCCCGAGCGTCATCGCCGAGGCGTTGTTCACCTGCAGGAGGTCGGTTCCGGCGCCCGCCGCGACCCTGGCGCCCGCGAATGAGGCGCCTTCGTCGATCAGCAGCGCGTCGTCGCCGTCGCCCAGGTCCAGCACTGCGTCGCCGGTGTCCAGCACGCCGGCCAGGTTGATCGTGTCGCTGCCGCCGCCGAGGTCGCCATTCGCGCGCAGCACGGCGCCAGCGTTGACATTGATCGTGCTGTCGCCGGCGTCGCCCGTCATCGCGCTCGCCGTGCCGCCCGCGGCCTGCACGGTGCCGTTGACGTCCAGGGTCGAACCCGCGTTCATGGCGATGGACGGCGTGGTCACCGAACCGCCCGCCTGTACCTGCAGCGTGCCTGCGTTGATCTCCACGCCACCGGTGGCGAGATGGCTTCCGCCGGCGATCTGCAGCGCGCCCGCATCGACCTGCGTCACGCCGCCGATGCTGTTGCTGGCCGCGGTCAGCACCGTCGTGCCGGCGCCGACCTGCGCGATGTTGCCGGCGCCCGTCAGCGAACCGGCAAAGTTGAAGGTGTCGGCGCGGTTGAACGACAGCGTCGAGTCCGACGACTGGACGAACACGTTGCCCGCGCCGGCGTTGCCCGTGATGCCGCCGTTGCCGATCATCAGGTTGCCCTGGTTGATGACCGTATCGCCGGTGTAGCTGTTGTTGCCGGTCAGCACCCAGGTGCCGGTGCCGTACTTGGACAGCGTGGTCCGGCCGGTGGCACTGGCATCGGCCAGGGTGCCGCCGAACGTGTTGAAGCCGGTATTGGTGCCGCCCAGCGAGACGGTGTGCGCGCCCGCTCCGTTCAGCGTGACCGGACCGGTATTGCTGAAGTTGATGGTGCCCGTGCCCGAGGACTCGATGGACGTCGTCCCGGCCAGCAGCGTGAACTGGCGGTTGGTGCTGTCGCCGGCGCCCACGTAGCGCAGGGTCGCGCCGGCGCCGATGATCAGGTCGGTCGCCGCCGCGCCGGACATGCCGATCGAACTCGCCTGTCCGCTGTCGGCCAGCTTGGTCACCGCCAGCACGCCACCGTCGATCCGGGTCACGCCGGTGTAGGTACTGGCGTCATTGGTCAGCACCCAGGTGCCGGGGCCGCTTTTCAAGAGGGCGGTCCGGGCGGTCGGGCCGAGATCGTCGATGCGCGCCGCCAGCGTGTTGTTGCCGGTGTTGGTGCCCTGCAAGGTCAGCGTTCGCGCACCGGTCCCGGCCATGGTGATCGCCGCGGTGCTGGTGAATTCGATCGCACCGGTCCCTTCCGCTTCCAGCACCGCATTGCCGCCCATGGTGAACTGGCGGTTGGTGCTGTCGCCGTCACCGATATAGCGCAGGAAGCCGCCGTTGATGACCAGATTGCCGGCCGCCGCGCCCGAATCGCCAATCGAGCTGGCCAGGCCGCCGTCGGCCAGGCACGAGACCGAAAGCCGGGTGTTGCCGGTGATCGTGGTGCTGCCGTCGTAGGTGCTGTTGCAGCCGGTGAGCGCCTGCGTTCCTCCACCGCTCTTCACCAGGCCGCCGGTGCCCTCGATGACGCCGCTGAAGGTGCTTCCGCTGGCGTTGATGGTCAGCGTCGCGCTGCCCAGCTGGACCGTGCCCAGGCCCTCGGCATTGCTCTGGAGGTGGCGCACGGTGATGTCGATATCGTCGAGGTCCAGCGTGGTGCCGGCCGCATTGAACTCCACTCCCCCGCTGCCAAAGGCATTGGCGGACCCCGCGCGCAGCGTGCCCCCGTCGATGACGGTGCTGCCGCTGTAGGTGTTGGTTCCCGACAGCACCAGGGTGCCGGCCCCCCACTTCCGCAGCCTGCCGGCGCCGGTGACCTGGCCCGAGAAGCCGAGGGTGGTGCCGGTGGATGCCACGCTCACGTAGCCATCTCCCCCGGCCAGGTTGAAGCCGCGATCGACGGTGATGTCGCCGCCGGTGTACTCCAGAAACCCGTTGGAAATGACCAGGTTGCCGGGATCGCTGCCGGAAGCGCCGATGCCGCTGGCCTGGCCGCCGTCGCGCAGGCAATCCACGCTCAGCGTGCCTCCGAGGATGGTGGTCGGCCCGGTATAGCTGTTGTTGCAGCCGACCATCGTCTGCGTGCCGCTGCCTTCCTTGGTGAGTCCGCCGGCGCCGCTGATGCGGCCGCTGAAGCTGGCGTTGTAGCCGCCCACGGTGAGCGTGGCATCGCCCAGCAGCACGTTGCCGCCAGTGGCGCCGCCACCCTGCAGGCCGCCGACCTTGTTGTTGAAGCCGGCCAGATCGAGGCTCACGCCGGCGACGTCGGCCAGGTTCATGAGATTGGTGCTGAACGCCTGCATCGATCCGGCGCGCAGGATGCCGGCGTTCACGAAGGTTTGCGCGGTATACGTGTTGCTGCCGGACAACACCAGCGTGCCGGCACCTTCCTTGGTCAGGTTCGCACCGAGGGTGCCGACAACCGCTCCTTCGAACTCGAGCGTGGTGCCGCTGTTGCTCACTTCAATCGCGCCGCCGGTGTTGGCCAGGGTGAAGCCACGATCGGTCGTGACCGACGCGCCGGTGTACTGCAGCGTGCTCCTGCCCTGCAGGACCAGGTTGGCCGAATCGCTGCTGGACGCGCCGATGCCACTGTTCTCGCCGCCGTTGGCCAGGTCGTCGATCGACAGCGTGCCGCCGCTGAGGGTTGTGGTACCGGTGTAACTGTTGTTGCCGTTGCTCAGCGTCAGCGTGCCACCGCCCACCTTGACCAGGCCGGCGGCGTCGGGGCTGACCACCTCGCCGTCGAAGCGCAGGTTCGCACCGTCCCTCACGGCGATGGTGCTGTTGATCACCGGGCCGTTGCGCATGAGCGTGAAGCCGCGGTCGGTGGTGTCGCCGGTACCGATGTAGCGCAGCTCGCCGCCCTGCAGCACGAGGTTGGACGCGTCCGCGGACGAAGCACCAATGCTGCTGGCCGTGCCGCCCATCGCGATGTCGTGGACCGTCAGCGTGCCTTGGCTGATGGTGGTGGCACCGGTGTAGCGGTTGTCGCCCTCGAGGACCAGCTCGCCGGTGCCGCTCTTGACCAGGCTTGTCGCGCCGCCGTTGTCGACGATGTCCGACGCGATGGTGAGAACGGTGCTGCCGCCGCCATTCTGCTGCACGCCGAGCGTGCCGCCGCCGGCGCCGCCGGTGACGGAGCCGCCCTGGATGCGCAGCGCGCGATTGATGACCGATGGCGCCACGATGATGGTGCCGCCGATGGCAAGCGTATTGTCCGCGTCTACCCCGACGGTCGAGGCGGCGTTGGCGGCATAGCGCAGACCGCCAAGCTGGATGTCGGCATTCACCGTGTTGAAGAACGGCGAGTTCGCGGCCCCCGCGGTATCGGTGACGACGTCGTTGTTCGCCCAGGTGCTCGCATCGTCCTTGGTGGCGTAGTCGTCCGCGCCGAAGGCAACGATGGTGCCGCCCACCACCTTGGCATAGTCGGAGCCGTTGATCGTCGCCCAGCCCCCGAGCGCGCCGTTCGCGTTGGTGGTGGTGAATACGCCGGACGCCGGCAAGGCGAAGTTGAGCACGCCGCCGGTGTAGTTGATGGCGCCCAGATTGACGCGGACGCTGCCGCCGGTGCCCGAGGTACCGCGCAGCGTGTTGCTGCCGGTCGCCACGTTCAGGCCGTTGAAGGTCTGGCTGTTGTTCTCGCCGGCCGCGCCGATCACGTTGACGGTACCGCCACCGAGGTTCAACCGGGACTGGTTCGAGATGATGTTGCTGCCCGGCCCGCCGGTGCCGGTGAAGTCCAGCGCCAGGGTGCCGTTGTTGACCGTGGTGGCGCCGGTGTAAGTGTTGGCGCCCTTCAGCGTCAGCGTGCCCAGGCCGAGCTTGGTCAGGCCACCGCTGCCGGTGATGGCGCCGGAATAGGTCGACGTGCCCGAGGCCATGTCGACGGTCAGCGTGCCGCTGCCCAGCGCGACGGTGCCGCCGCTGCCGCCGAGCGTGGAAATGGTCTTGCTGTAGCCGTTGAGATCCAGCGTGCCGCCGTTGACGGTGAAAGCCGTGGAATTGCCCAACGCCGACGCACTGCCGGCGCGCAGCGTGCCGCTGCTCACCGTGGTGGCGCCGGCATAGGTGTTGGCGCCGGTCAGTACCCAAGTGCCATTGCCCGCCCTCACGATGCCGCCGGTGCCCGAGATGATTCCCGATGCGGTGTTGGTGCCGGTATGGGTGCCGCCAAGCGTCAGCGCTCCCGTGAGCGAAACGTCGCCGGTCAGGCTGAGCGCGCCGTCCCCGTCGTTGAGGATCGCGGCGGTGTTGCCGCTGCTCGTCCACGATCGGTTCGTGCTGGCGGCGCCGGTACCGGTGTAGCGCAGCGTGGCCCCCCTCAGGTCGATCGCCGCCCCCTGCCCGAGCGAGCTGGCCGAGCCGGCGTTCGCGAGCACGGACGCGTTGATCACGCCCAGCCCGCTCAGGATGGTGGTGCCGGTGAACGTGTTGGCTCCGCCGAGCGTGATGCTGCGGCCCGATCCGGCCACGAAACTGACCGAGGGAGCGCCGCCGCTGAGCACGCCGAGCAGTTCGAAGTTCGCGTTGGTGGCTTCGAACTGGGTGCTCTGCAACAGGCTCATGCCGCCGCTGAGGGACAGCGTTCCGGTTCCTTCGTTGAGGAACCGGCGAAGCCCGTCGCCCGACATCACCCAGGCGCGGTTCGAGCTGTCGCCGTCGCCGATGTAGCGGATGAGATCCTGGCCGTCACCGCGGGTGAACGTGATCGTGTTGCCGGCGCCCAGCGAGCTCGCCTGGCCGATGTTGCGCACGGAGGTGAAGTAGATGCTCCCGGTGTTTCCGTACCATCCGCTGAGCGTGACCGAGCCGGTGAAGTTGTTGTTGTCGTTGTTGAGCGTGGTGCCGAAGAACGCGTTGAGATTGCCCGACCCCGTGAAGAACGCCGATCCCACGCCGGCGCCGGACACGGTGAGGGTGGTGCCTCCCGCGATGGACACGGTCCGGTTCGTGGTACCCGAATCGACGATAAGCGATGCATCGGCCGTGTTCGTGATCGTATTGCCGGCCGCGCCGAAAGCCGCGTCGCCGCTGACGCGCAAGGCGCCGCCGCTCAGCGTGATGCCGCCGCTGAACGTGTTCGCTCCGTCCAGGAACAGGGTGCCGCCGCCCGCCTTGGTCAGTCCGTTCGTGCCGGCGATCACGGACGAGATGGTGGCGTCCCCGATGGCGAAGATCGTCGGCGTCGTACCGCCGAGCGTCAATTGGCCACCGGTGAGGGTGTAGCCGCTGACGTTGAAGGTGAGGTTGTGTGCGTTGATCGGTTGCGCGAGCATGACCGTGCCGGCCGTGCCCTGGAAGAATGCGTCGTCCCAGGCCGCGTTGTTCCAGGCCCTGTACGGGCCGGTGGTGCCGTTGTGGACCGAGCCGTAATCCCAGGACTGCGAGGTCAGGTTCCAGGTGCCGGTGCCGCCCATCGTGCTGGGATTGAAACCGTTGAAGTCCCAGTACACGTCCGCCGCCCGTGCGGGAGCGTGGATCGCCAGCAGCACCGCGGCCGCGCAGGCGCCCAGCTGCCAACCATTGTCCGCGAAGCGGGAGGCGGAGCGTTCCACCGCCTCGCCGCGACGGTCCGTGCCACCGCCACCCTTGCCGTCGCGGGTGGCGAACTCGGAGGCGACCACCCAGGTGCGCAGCGCCTTGGACCAGATGATGCGGAAGATGCGGTTCATGGGGATCCTCTTTCTTGTGTTTCCGGGGCACCGACGGCGATGGCCGGCTCAGCTCGAAGCAGTGATTCGGGTGATGGACGGCGGGCATGCCCGGGCAAGCGGCCTCGGGCGCCGGATCAATCGGAACGGGCGGGCAGGCCGGTGTCCGGCGGTGCATCCGGCGCGCTTCACGCTTTCGAAGCGTCGTGATCGATGGCGGCCCGCAGGCCCGCGCATGCCCCGCCGCGGGTTCCACGCAGGCCACCCGCAATCTGCGTGCGGCTTCCCGTGCGGAAGATCGGTTTCATGAGGGGACGTGCCCCGCGGGACGTCTGCTCCCCGGACTTGCGACATGCATCCCCCTGTCGGCGCATGTGATGGATCGCGACTCGTCTGTATCCGGACAGCCGGCAATTCGATGTCCGTCACTGCGGACGCACGCGTTATCCGCGTGCATCCCATGTGTAATCACTCTAATCACCCGTCACCGGAAAGCGCACTCACCGTTTCTAACCCGTCATAGCCGGCGCTCACCTGCAAAAAGGACAGCTTCGACGCAGGGACAAACACGTTCATGCGAACCGGTCCGCACGTGGCTGCATGCGCGTCGGATCGATGATCGGAAAGCTTCCGGATCCGGCGGCGGCATCGCGCGTTCCAGGACGTGCGCGCGATGCCGGCTTCGATCGTCACGGTGCCGGGATTGGAACTATGATGGTCCGACGCCCGCCGAATCCGCTCGGATGCGCGGTTGCGGCGGACGGCGCACTCCTTGGGACAACAACAGGCAGGCTCGTGTCTCGGATATTGAACGACCCGGAAAGCGGCCACCCGCACGCCGAGCACACGGCGATCCGCCGATCCGCCGGCGGGCCGCGCGGGCTGGCGGGACTCGCCGCATGGTGGGAAGACGTCCCTTTCAGCAATCCGCAGGCTCGGCGGAACGCACTCACGCTCCAGGCTTTGCTGGGAATCGTATTGGCTGTCACCGCGTTGCTGGCGGTGGTCGCCTTCTTCAGCAGCGACGTGGGCATCACGGAAAACCGCTGGGGCATCTATCTCATTGCCGCGGGCGCGGCCGGATGCCTCGTGCTGCTGCGCGGTGGCCGCTTCCGCCTGGCCGCGGGGCTGACGGTGCTCGGGGGACTGATGGTGATCGGGATGAGCTACCAGGCCTATGGCCTGCGCGCCCAATCCGGGCTCCAGTTCGCCCAGCTCCTTCCCCTGCTGTTGGCGGGACTGTTGCTGGGGCGGGTCGCGATGTGGACGACCGCGATCGCGAACGCCGCGGCGCTGCTCATCGGCGCGCGGGTCGACATGGGGCTCGCGGGCAATCCGGCGGCGAGTTCCGAAGTCCTGCCCGCGCTGCTGCTGGCGGGAATGAACCTGTTGGTCCTGGTGGCGGTGCTGGATCGCCTGCTTCTGTCGACGCACCGCGCGCTCCGGCGGAGCGAGGAACTCGACGCGGCCTGCCGGGCGCTGGAGCGGGAAGTGTCGGAGAAGGAGCAGGCCTACGCCCGCCTCGTGCAGACCCAGAGGATGGAAGCCATCGGCCGGCTGTCGACCGGCATCGCGCACGATTTCCACAACATCCTGAGCATCATCCTGGGGCTGGCGACGTCTCCCCTTTCGCCTTCGGAGCCGCCCGCGCCCGTGCTCGCCAGGATCGCGAAGGCTGCGCGCCGCGGCACCGCGATAACCCGCAGGCTGCTGAACTTCGGCCGCGTCCAGTCCAACGAACTGGCCACCTTCGATCTGGTGGAAGCAATCGAGGAGATGTGGCCGTTGCTCGAACCGATGTTCCCGCGCGGCATCAAGGTATCGCTGCGCCTGCCGCCGCCGGGCATCCCGGTCCGGATGGATCGGGAAGAACTGGAGCTGATGCTGATGAACGTCGCCAGCAATGCCTGCGATGCGATGCCGGGTGGCGGGACGTTCACGCTCCGGCTCGAAGGCGAACCGGAGCATGCGCGCGTCGAACTGGAGGACACGGGCATCGGCATGGCGCCGGAGGTGGCGGAAAAGCTGTTCGAGCCGTTCTTCACCACCAAACCCAGGGACAAGGGCACGGGCATCGGCATGGCGATCGTGCATCGCTTCGTGCGGAACTGCGGCGGCGACATCGCCGTCAGGAGCGCGCCGGGCGCGGGCACCTGCATCGTCATCCGGATTCCCGTCGCGACGGAGGCCGCGCCGGCCTGATCGCGCGCTCGCGTCAGGTCGCGGTCCCGGGAGGAGGATTCTCCAGCCGCGTTCCGCTCAGGAGCACGAGCAAGCCGAGGGACGTGGCCAGTACCCAGACCCAGGGACGCTGGTACCACGGTTGCGGGTGGATGATCGTCAGGCGGGCCGGAACCCGCGACCAGGGACCGCCTTCGACCTTGGCCTCGAGCTGGAACTGGTGCTCTCCCCAGGGAACCGACGGGTACAGGATGCTGCGGTTCTGCCCCGCTTCGACCCAGTCCCGATCGAAGCCCGTCAGCTGGAAGCGATAGCGGGTTTCCTGCGGCTTGCTCAGGTTGATCGCGGTGTAACGGATTTCAAGATTGCGCGAGAAGGGATCCAGCGTGATGACGTTGCTGCGGATGTCGCGCTTGCGGCCGGCGACCGCGACGTACTCGATATGCGGACGGATCGACGGGGCGCGGACGCTGGCGATCCTGGACGGCTCCAGCATCGCGAAGCCTTCGACGAGCGAAAACCACAGGCGCCCGTCCGCGTCGCGGTGGCAGGCATTCGGCGCTCCGCCGTTGATCTCGGCGGGAATGAGCCCCTCGCCCGCGGCGTAGCCGATCGATTCGATTTCACGGCCCGCGCCGTCCGGCGCCGGAATCAACGTCACGCCGCGATTGCCGCCCAGCCACAGCCGTCCGTCGCGATCCGGAAGAATGCAGGAAACCATGTCGTCGAAGAGGCCGTTCCGGCGGTCGTAGCGATCGATGTGGCCATCGCGGATCCTGTTCAGGCCGCCACCGTACGTGCCGATCCAGATCGTGCCGTTCGCCCCGTCCTCGTAGAGGGCGCGGGCGAACCGGGATGACAGGCCCTGCGCGGGCGTCCAGCGTTCCACGATCCTGCCCCCGTGCAGCCGGAAGACGCCGCGGTCTCCGACGAACCAACGGCCCCCCTTGGCGGCGGGCACGACGCTCACGACGGTCATGCCATCCAGCGCCGCGATGCGCCGCTCCTCGACGAGGCGTCCGTCCGGATCGAACCTGACCTGCGAGGTCCGGGTCGCGATCGAAACGAAGTAGGACCCGTCGTCCGCCGGCCAGATGTGGAGCGGATGGCTGGAAGGCCAACGGGCGACTCTTTCCGGTGTCCGGCCGGTCAACCGGAACAGGACGCCTCCGGTCGTCCCGATCCAGAGGCCGGCGCCGTCCTTCAACAGGCTGTAGACGCAGTTGTTGCTCTCGGCGGGCTGGAAGGGGACGGTCCGGGTCGCGCCGGTTTCCGTCCGGTGCACCAGCGGTCCGCAGGGTTGCCCGAACCACAGCCCTCCCGCCCCGTCGGCGACGACGGCCCTGCCGGGCGTATTCGCTTTCACCAAGGGCGCCTGCACCAGGCCGAACACGGATTTGCGCGCGCGCACCAGCCCGTTCGCGTAGGTGCCGGCCCACAGATTGCCTTCGTCGTCCCAGGCCAGCCGGGTGATGGGAAAGGCCAGTTCCGGCACTTCCACCCAGGTTCCGGACGGCGCCTGCCTGAGCACCCTGCCGGGTGCGAGCGATACCCACCAGTGACCGTCGGGATCGCGGGCGGCACGCACCGGTTCGGGGACGTGTTGGGGTTCCCAGCGCTGGCTTGCCGGGGTGTAGAGATAAAGCTCCCGCTCGGTTCCCACCCAAAGCTTGTCGTCGCTGCGTTCGAGCAGCACGACCTGGGATTCGCCGCCGGGCAGTGGCAGCCGGCGGAGCCCGTTTTCCGACATGACCTGCAGGCCGTTGGCGCCGCCGACATAAAGGCGGCCCCGGTCATCGCTCGAAACATGCCAGTGAGCGTTGCCACCGACGCGATCGAACCAGGTCTCGCGGCGGCTCCGCGGATCCAGCTTCAACAGGCCGACGCTGGTGGCGGCCCAGATCGGGCCGTCCGCCATCTGGATGAAGTCGTTGATCTGGCAGGCGCCGCCGCAGGTGGGCAGATGCCGGAAGACGCCACGTTCGTAGACGCTGAGGCCGGCATCCTGGGTGCCGATCCACAGGCGCCCATCCGTGTCCTCGTGGAGCGCAACGATGCGTTCGCTCGAAGGCCCGGAGTGTCCGTCATCTCCCGTGCCCGGCCCGCCGTTCTCCGGGCGCCCCTTCAATACGGTGAACTCCCGTCCATCGAAACGCGCCAGGCCGCCGAACGTCCCCAGCCACAGATATCCGTCGCGCGTCTGCACCATCGCGGTGACGGCCGAGGTCGGCAGGCCGTCCTCGCTGGTGAACACATGCGTCCCGGCCTGGTACTTCAACTGCCCGGGTTCGGCCGCCGACGGCACGGAACCCAGCGCACTGACGATCAGGAGAACGAGTGGAACGGCAGCACGGCGCACCTGATTGGCCCTTGGGCGATCCTGGAGTGTGGAGGTCGGGTTCGGCGCATCCGGCGGCGGTCACCAGTGCAGGACGTAGCCGACTCCGCGTACGGCGTGCAGGGGCAGGTCCATGCCGGCCATCTTCAGGCACTTCTTGCGCAGGCGATAGACGAGCATTTCCAGGCGATGCGGATCGAATTCGTAGGCACCCTTGCTCAGCCGGGCCATCAGCTTTTCCCGGTCCACCGGCGTGCCGATCGACTGCGAGAGCATCCCCATCAGATCCTGCTCGTCCTGGTTCAGCTTGATCTCCTTTCCTCCCGGCGCAACGATCGTCCAGCCATGATCGGCCAAGCCCCAGGCGGTCGGCGCCGACGCGGGCGCGGGAGTTCCCATGCGCGGAATGATCCGCCGCGCCAGATTGCGGAGCGTGTTCACCACGACGCCCATCTCGGGCGGCTTGAAGAGGTAGGCGTCGGCTCCCGCCGTCAATCCCCGGATCTGGTCTTCGCTGGTCTCGTAGCCGGTGAGCATGACGATGCCCAGGGTCGGCGAGAGGCTGCGCAGATGGGCCGCGATGGCGAAACCGTCTTCGTCCGGCAATCCGACGTCCAGCAGGACCAGATCGAAAGCGCGGGTCGTCATCGCGCGATAGAGATCGAGCGCGCCGGACATGCCGACCGCGTCGAAACCCGCCCGGATCAACGACGGGACAAGAACGTCATCGCGGAGATCCGGATCGTCCTCCACTACGGCGACCACGGGCAGGCGCCCGGGCGCCCGCTGCTTGCTGACCATATTCATCTGGCTGGGTAGCGCCGGCTTGGACCGGTCTGCAAGTTGAGACATCTCCCCCTCGGCGTTCGGCGAAAGCGCGCCAAACGTGAGACTTATTTCACTGCGGTCGAAGCGTAGCAAAAATCCGGCAGCTGACACAGCAATCGGACCCGCGCTTCCTCACGCGCTCGCAGGTCCTGAAAAAACAGTGATGAGATTCGCGGAATGACGTGCGGAGGAAACATGGCATCCGCCACGACCACGCCGGGAACCCTGCATCTCCGCATCGATCCGCCCGCCGCGCGGCCCGGTCCTTCCCGGCGAGTCATGCGTCGGGCCAGACAGTTCCTTCCCGCGCCAGCGGCTGCGCGTCGTCCCCTTTCCCGGGTGACGCGCCTGCCCTCGATCATCTTCAAGGCAGGCCGTCGGCGGTGACGTCACAGCTCATGCCGAACTGCAATGAGCCGCCAGCCGGGAAGGTCGGAATGACCAACCCGGTTCCCTGCAACGTCGGCACGTCCAGCGAAGCGGGACATACCGCGCCACCGCTCGCGCTGCAGCTCAGCGTCGCCGCGGCGCAGTCCACGCCGTCCACGGCCGGGTCGCGGAACACCGCGCCATCGCCCGGTCCCGGACCGTCGTTGTCCAGCTGGAACGCGTAGGTCACCGGCTGGCCGCTGCGCAGCGTGGTCGGGTTGGCATTCTTGGCCAGGCGCAGGTTGACCGTCGGCGTATTGGTGAAATTGCAGACGAAGGATTCGCCGCTGGCGTCAATCTGCGCACCGGGAATGGTGTAGCTGCTGCCCGCGCGGCTGCCCACCGGCGTGCCGTTGGAGGTGCACGCCGCATCCTCCAGGAACCAGCCGGCCGGCAGCGTGTTCTCGGTGATGACCACGTCGGTGCCGAAGCTGGTCACGCTGAAGGCTTCCGTCGTGGCCGGGGACGAGGCATCGCCATCCGCCTGTTGCGGCGTGTCGGCCGCGGCCGTGGTCACGGTCGCACCCGCCTGCGCGGTGTTGGTCAGGCCGAAGCCGAACGGACCGCCGGCGATGAAGCGGGTGGTCTTGTTCAACGCCACTGTCGCCGGCTGGCAGATCGATTGCGGCAGCACCACCTGCGCCAGGAACGCCTGCGCGCCCGGGCCGGACTTGATGTGCACCACGATCTCGTTGGGTCCGCTCACCCACGAGCCGCTCAAATCGCCGGACGCCGCGTTGCCGGCCTGGAAGCCGGCGTAGAAGTAGGGATCGGCGCCACCGTAGTTGGAGCGCACCCCCTTCGCCACGCCGTTGACCCAGACTTCGTAGACCGCGTTGTCGCTGTAGAAATCGAGCCGTGGGCTCAGCGTGGACGGATCCGTGCCCGGACCGAGGTTGAGCTGGTAGCGGTAGAAGATGTCGTAGGATCCGGCGCCGGGATGGAGCGCGGTGGCGGTGTGCGAGATCCAGTTGGCGTTGCCATACGGCGACGCCATGTAGTTCGCCGGCGGGCTGGTCACCACCGCGGCGGCACCGTACGTCAGCCCGGCGGGCGGCGCGCCGGTGACCGGCGTGGTGGTCAGCGCGACCTGCCAATGATTGTCGTTGCCGCCGGTCAACTGGCCGCCGGCGCCGTCGTACGCCGTGTTGAGCAGGCTGGCGTCGCTGGTGCAGCTCAGGTTGGCGACGTTGGCCGGCGGCAGCGGGAACTGGGTGTTGGTGTCGCTGGCCGAATTGTTGGCCGTATTGGAATCCACCGTGCCGACCGGCGCGGTCACCGTGGCGGTGTTGACCAGGCTGCCGGAGAACGTGGACGGCACGAACATCGTCAACGAATAGGTCACCGAACTGTTGGCCGGCAGGTTGGCGGTGGTGTTGATGGACCCCGTGCCGCTGGCCGCGCCGCAGGTCGCGCCGTTGGTCGCGCCGCCGCAGGTCCAGGTGGCCGTGCTCACGCCGGTCGGCAGCGAATCGGCCACCTGCGCGTTCTGCACGCCGAACGGCCCGTTGTTGCTGACCACGATGGTGTAGGTGACGTTGTTGCCCGGCGTGTAGATCGTGCTGCCGTCGTCCTTGCTGATCGCCAGATCGGCGGCGAAATCGACCTGGGTGGTCGCGCACTTCGCGCCGTCGCCACCGCCCGCCGGCCCATCGGAGATCAGCGTCGCCTGGCCGGTCGCGACGTCGAACTTGTAGAAGCCGCCGCTGTTGCGGCGGCCGAACACGCCGTTGCTGGCACCGATCATCGAACCGAACGCATCGGCCGCACCGACGAAACCGGAAGGCCCGACCTGGGTGACCGCGCCGGTGCCCGGATGGATCGCGTTGAGCATGCCGGTGAAGTGGTCCTGCGCATAGAGGCGGCCGTTGTACCAGGCCAGATCCGCCGAGGCGATCGCGCGACTGAGGGTGATCAGGGTGGCGGTGCGGGTAGTGAGATCGACCCGCCACAACTGGTTGATGGTGGCGTTGTCCTTGAGGTAATAGAAACCGTCGGCGCCGATCTCGCCCGACGCGATGCCGGTTCCGCTGCCGTTGATGCCGCCACCGGTGATGGCGCCCGCATCCTGGACCACGCCGTTCGCGGCGATGCGCAACAGGCGATAGGTACTGCTGGCCGTGTCCCAGCGCGTCGCGTACAGGTAGTTGCTGGCCGGATCGTAGGCCATCGCGTTGTAGCCGTCGGCGGCGACCGGGCCGATCGGCGGATAGGTCAGCGGGTTGGTGCTGGTATCGATGCGGTGCAACTGGGTCGGGGCACCGACGCTCAGGTACATGGTGGAACTGCACGTGCCGAAGCTCGGCGGCGTGCTGTTGACGTAGGCGCACTCGAAGCGTTCGCCGACCACCACGGCGCCCGCCGGGATGGTGAGCTGGCGTCCGCTGAGCGTGCCGACCGTGGCGCCGGCGGAATTGGTGCAGCTCGCGCTGGCGAAGTTCCACAGTGCCGGCAGCGTGGATTCGTTGATGGTGACCGCCGTGCCCAGCGCGGCCACGGTGAAGTCGGTGATCGCGGCGTTGGCGTCGCCGTCGACCACCGTGGGCGTGCCGGCCATCGCCGTCGTCACCGAGCCGGAAGCCTGGCGGGTATTGGTCAGGGTGAAACCGAATGGCCCGCCGGCGCCGTTCTGGGTGGTCTTGGTGAGCCGGATCGTCGGCATCGTCGCCAGCAGCACGTCGTCGATGCCGAAGTCGTTGCCGGTGGCGCCGGTGTTGGCGTTGTTGATCCGCAGGTTGACCGCCGTGGTGGTGGCACTGGTGGTGAACACCACCATGCGGCGGATCCAGCTGTTGTTGGTATCCGGGTAGGCCGGGTTGGTGGTGCTCTGCACGGTCACCGTGCCGGCGTTGGGCGTCACCACCTGGGTCAGCACGGGATCGCTGACCTGGTTGACGACCATCGTCCAGTAGGAAAACACATAGGTCGTGTTCGGCTGCACCGCGACCGCGTTGATGGTGCGCCAGACCGCCTGGCCGGCCGTGTACGCGCAGTTGGCGGTGTTGTGGTACAGGTAGTGGGTCGAGCCGGCGCCATCCGAGGTGGAATCGCCACCGGTGGCGACAATCTGGCCATTGAGGCAGCCTGCGGCCCAGTTGCCGTCGGCGGTGCTCTGCGCGGTGGGAAGGCTGCCGTTGGCCGCGCCGAAGGTTTCGCGGAAGGCGATCTGGGCGTGGACCGCGTCGCTCCACCACAGCATCGCCGACAGGGCGAGCAGCAGCATCGCCACGAAGCCGCGCCGCGACCGGCGGCGCATCGGGAGTGCCCCGGTCGGATCCGCGCATCCGCGCGTGACGTCATTTCGTTCCATCCACCGCCCCCTCGTGTCCGACCACCGACGCCATTGCCCGCGGCTGCGCTGCGTGATCACAGCAGCGCGCCGCCCGGTCCACTTACTGCCCGCTTGCCGTCACATCACAGGTCATGCCCAGTTGCAGCGAACCGCCGGCCGGGAAGGTCGGGATGACCAAGCCGGTGCCCTGCAACGTCGGCACGTCCAGCGAAGCGGGACACACCGCGCCACCGCTCGCGCTGCAGCTCAGCGTCGCCGCGGCGCAGTCCACGCCCTCCACGGCCGGGTCGCGGAACACCGCGCCGTCGCCCGGTCCCGGACCGTCGTTGTCCAACAGGAACGTGTAGGTCACCGGCTGGCCGCTGCGCAGCGTGGTCGGATTCGCACTCTTGGCCAGGCGCAGGTTGACCGTCGGCGTATTGGTGAAGTGGCAGACGAAGGATTCGCCGCTGGCGTCAATCTGCGCGCCGGGAATGGTGTAGCTGCTGCCCGCGCGGCTGCCCACCGGCGTGCCGTTGGAAGTGCACACCGCATCCTCCAGCAACCAGCCGGCCGGCAGCGTGTTCTCGGTGATGACCACGTCGGTGCCGAAGGCACTGATCGCGAACGGCTCGACGGTGCCGGCCGAACTGCCGTCGCCGTCGACCGGGACCGGTGTGTCGGCGACGGTCGTGGTGACCGTACCGGTCGCCTGCGTGGTGTTGGTCAGCCCGAAACCGAACGCACCGCCCGGCACGAAACGGGTGGTCTTGTTCAACGCCACCGTCGGCGATGCGCACACCGCCCCGGGCGGAAGCACCTGCGCCAGGAACGCCTGCGCGCCCGGGCCGGACTTGATATGCACCACGATTTCGTTGAGCCCGTTCACCCACGGACCGGTCAGGACGCCAGTCGCCGCGTTGCCGGCGCTGAAACCGGCATAGAAGTAGGGGTCGGCGGCGCCGTAGTTGGTGCGCACGCCCTGTGCGGTGCCGTTGACCCACACCTCGTATACCGAGTTGTCGGCGTAGAACTCCATGCTCGGCCGCATCGCCGCGGGATCCACGCCCGGGCCGATGTTGAACTGGTAGCGGTAGAAGATGTCGTAGGACCCGGCTCCGGGATGGGCGGCGTTGGCCGCGTTCGAAATCCAGTTGGCGTTGCCATACGGCGAGGTGATGTAGCTGGCCGGCGGATTGGTCACCACCGCGGCCGCGGCGTAGCTCAGGCCCGCCGGCGGCGCGCCGGTGACCGGCGTGGTGGTCAGCGCGACCTGCCAGTAGGTGTCGTTGCCGCTGCTCAGCCGACCGCCGTTGCCGTCATAGGCGGTGTTGAACAGCACGCCGCCGCTGGTGCAGCTGATGGTGGCCACGTTGGCCGGCGGCAGCGGAAACTGGGTGTCGGTATCCGTCGCGGAATTGTTGGCTGTATTGGAATCCACCGTGCCAATCGGTGCGGTCACCGTGGTGGTGTTGACCAGGTTGCCGGAGAACGTGGACGGCACGAACATCGTCAACGAATAGGTCACCGAGCTGTTGGCCGGCAGGTTGGCAGTGGTGTTGATCGATCCCGTGCCACTGGTCGCGCCGCAGGTCGCGCCGTTGGTCGCGCCGCCGCAGGTCCAGGTGGCCGTGCTCACGCCGGTCGGCAGCGAATCGGCCACCTGCGCGTTCTGCACGCCGAACGGCCCGTTGTTGCTGGCCACGATGGTGTAGGTGACGTTGTTGCCCGGCGTGTACGTCGTGCTGCCGTCGTCCTTGCTGATCGCCAGATCGGCGGCGAAGGTCATCGGCGTGGTCGCACACTTGGCACCGTCGTTGTTGCCACTGGACGGCGCATCGGAGATCAGTGTCGCCTGGCCTGTGTTCGTGTCGAAGCGGTAGAAGCCACCCGAGTTGTTGACGCCGAACAAGCCATTGCTGGCGCCGAACAGCGCACCGAAGCCACCACCGCCGGTAACCCCGGACTGGCCCACCGTGGTGACCGCGCCGGTGGCCGGATTGATTGAGTAGACAATGCCACTAGCGCCGTCATGGGCGTAAAGGCGCCCGTTCGACCAGGCGAGATCGGCAGTCGCCACGTTCTGGCTCAGCGTGATCAAGGTCGCTGCGCGCGTGCCCAGATCGACGCGCCACATCTGGTTGGTGGCGCCGTTGTGCTTGATGTAGTAGTAGCCGTCGCTGCCGATGTCACCGGCGGCGATACCCGCCCCGGCCTGGTTGACGCCGCCGCCGGTGATGCTGCCCAGGTCCACGACGGATCCATCGCTACCCACGCGCAGCAGGCGGTACGCACCCCCGGTGCCATCCCAGCGCGTGCCATAGATGAAATTGTCCGCCGGGTTGTAGCCGACCGCGTTGTAAGTGATCGAAGCCGTCCCCGCCACCGGATATCCGAACGGATTGCTGGAAGTATCGATGCGGATGAGCGAAGTCGGCGCGCCCTGCGCCAGATACATGTTGGAACTGCACGAGCCGAAACTGGGCTGGGTCACCTGCACCTGGTAATCCTCCACCTCGCCCGATCCCGCCATCCCGACCGGACCCAGCCCGGCCTGGTTGGCGATGCGGAAGCGCGCGTAAGTGGTGCCGACGACGGCGTTCGCCGGCACTGCCACGTCGAACGTGTTGGTGCCGTTGGTGACAGTCGCGTCGGCGATGATCTGGTCGCCGGCCTGGGCGAAGCTGCCATCGCGGTTCCAGTCGATCCAGCCCTGCAGCCGGGTCGCGCCGCTGGCGCCGGCCACCGTTACCTGGATCTGCGCGGTGTTGCCCGCCGGCAGCGCCGGAATCACCACGCCGTCCTCGTCGTCGGCGTTGGCGGCGTCGTCGCCGGTGGCGGCGGTGTTGGGCAGGCCGTTGACGTCGATGTCGGGCAGGCCGGCGCCGAGCAGCGGACCGCCGATCTGGTGCCGCGCGCCGTTGCTGGCCAGCAGGGTCGCGTAGTTGGCGTTGGGCGCATCGCCGAAATCGAAGATGCAGGCCGGGAACGCCGGGCCACCGACGCGGGCCATGTCGCCCGGGCCGCCGTTCATGTGTTGCGCGGGCAAGGCCGGCGGATCGAGCTGGTCGCGCTCTTTGCGTGCGATCGGCGACGCCGTCGTCCACGGATCGTTGACGTGGCCCAACTCGTCCACGCCGCGGTTCTCGCTGACGTTGATGCGGCAGGTGGTGGCGGCCGCACTGCCGCTGCGCGCGGCCAGGTGATTGGTGAAGGCCAGGCCGGCGATATGGTAGGGCGGCACCAGCGTGCCTTCAAAGCCGCTGTTGGTGGCCGAGAAACTGCCGGTGCCGACCTGGCCGGTGTCCGGATCGAAGGTGACGAAGGAAAAGCCACCCTGCCCCACCACGCCCAGGCCGTTGGACAGGAAATCGATGTCGCCGAACGAACCGATCAGGCTGGTCGGAATCGGACTGCCGACGAGCGCGCCCGTGGCCGGATCGATCTGGTGGATCCCGCCGGTCAGATCGTCGATCGCCCACAGCCGCCCGGACGGATCGAATCCCGCGCCCTGGAAGTTGTAGCCGGACAGCCATCCACCCACGTAGGTCACCGTGCCGTTGGCGGGATTGATCGTGATCAGCCGCGACCGGCAGGTGCCGGCGGTGCAGCCATTGAACGGAACCAGCGGTGCATTGGAGGTGTCGTCGACGACGAAACCGTAGAGCGAGGCGCCGCGTGTCGCGATCGTGGGCACCGACACCCGCCCGTCGGTCGCATGCGTCAGGTACGGGGTGGACAACAGCGTCTGCGTGACCGCGGCATCGTCCCAACGCACCAGGATGGTGGCGCCCTCGTCACCGGTGGTGGTGCCCGGTGCTTTGACGCGGACGAAATAGAACTGATCGGCCAGCGCCGCATGCGACGTCGCCAGCAGCAGCAGACCGCACAGCGCGACCGCGACCGCCTGCAGCGCACGCGCGATCCGGGAGGCGGCTCCGCCAATGCGGCGGTACCCGCCTTGGTCGTCCATCCGAACCGGTCGCACATCACCGGCGACCGCCGCACCTGCCACTTCCGTCATCTCAATAGCTTCCCACGATGTTCACGAACCACCCGCGGTGGTCGTAGTCGAAATCCGTCAAGTCGTCGCTGAAGTCGGTGAAGTTGTAACCGACACCCAGGCGCAGGTTGCGGCCGATGTCGCGATCCAGGCCGATCAGCCAGCCCTTGCGGGTGCCGCCGTCCTCGACGTCGAGCCAGCGGTACTCGGCCAGCGCATGCCAGCGGCGCCATAGGTCGTAGCGGACCTGGCCGGCGGCGAAGGTGGTGCCGGAATCGAACCACGCGCCGGTGCCGCGGCCGAACCGCACGTCGCCGTCGCGGCGCGCCAGCTTGGCGGCGAATTCCCAGTGCTGGTCGTGCTTGTACACGCCTTCCAGCGACAGCACGCGGGTCTTCTGATCGTAGTCCGTACCGTTGACCTGCCCCAGCGTGGCCAGATCGTAGAGATAGCCGTAGCGGCCGAACACGCCCCAGCGCGTGCTGTTCCAGGGACGCCAGGCGAAGCCGAGATTGCCCTCGATGAACTTCGCGCCCGCGGCCGGATTGAGTTCGTCCTCGGTGTCGGCGTAGTTCAGCCGCGCGGCGATGCGCCAGCTCTCGTTGAGCTTGTGCAGCAGGCGGTTGGTGCTGACCCATTGCGTGCGCTGCTCGGCGCCCCGATCGCGACGCCATTCCAGCTTGCTCTGCCAGTCCGTGTCCGGCGAGGTGCGACCACCACTGAAGCTGATCGCGCGGCGGTCGACGTTGCCGCCCTGCTGGTTGGTCAACTCGCCGTCGGACAGGGTGAAGCCGAGGTTCCAGCCCACCGCCGGGAAGAAATCCATGCCGAAGGTGTGGGCCAGGCCGGATTCGCCGCGGTTCTTCAGGTACTGGCTTTCGTTGAACAGGTTGACCTGGTTGGACAGGCGCCAGCGCTGGCCCAGCGTCCAGCCGTTCGGTCCGCCGCTGTCGAACAGCGGATCGTAGTCGCTGCGATCGGTGGAGGCGGTGTAGCGGCCGTAGACGCTGTGCTCGGCGGTGAGGCGGTATTCGGCCTCGACCTGCGCGGCATCGCCGCGATCGCCGTGGGTCAGCTCGGCGCCGACGCTGGAGAGATTGCCGAACAGATACTTGCCGCCGACGCTGTAGGCGTCGTTGTCGGCATAGCGTCCGCCGTCGTCGTCGAGGGTGAACTGGGCGGTGCCGTACAGATCCAGCGAAGTACCGAAGCGCTGCGTGTAGCGCAGCGCGCCCAGCGTGCCCGCCGTGCCGGTGACGCCGCGGCGCTCGTCGACCCGGCGCAGCTCGGAGGTGAGCGTGCTGTGATCGCGGACGCGCCATTCGGTGGTCAGCTGCGCCTGCTCGACCGAATCGTTGCCTCGGGTGGCCTCGGTGTAGCGTGCGTACAGGCCGAAGTTGGAGGTGAAGTGGCCAAGCACTTCGACGCCCTGCTCCTCCACCGCCTGGCCGGTGTCGTAGCGGCTGATCGAATAGCCCGCGCCGACGCGGCGCCACCAGGCACCGGCCGACCAGTCCTGTGCGGTCCAGCCGAGTTCGCGGAAGTTGGCCCGCGCCTCGACCGCCTTGGCCTCGCCTTCGCGCGGGCCCACCGGATTGAGCTGGGTGAAGGTGAAGCCGCCGTTGTCGGAGAAGAACACCGGCGCGCTGAAGGATTCGGTCTGGCTGTACTCGGCCTTCAGGTACGTGCCGCGGCCCGCCTGCAGCGTGATGTCGCCGGCGGCCAGGGTGTAGTCCTCGCCGCCGCGGTTTTCGTCGACGTAGGTCAGGCCGACGCCCAGGTGATCGCCGAACCAGTGCTTGCCGCGCAGGCCGGCGGTGACCTCGTCGGCGTCGAAACCGGTCGGTACCCATTCGTAATCGGCGATCAGGCGCTGCTCGTAACCGTCGAGCGGCTGGTCACGGGTGATCGTGGCGAGGTTCTCGCGGGTGATCATCGACAGCGGGCGGGTCAGCAGGATGCGGCCCTGCAGTTCGTCGATCTCGTAGTCGGCGCCGCGTTGCAGGTTCACCCGGTTCTCGACCCGGCCGGTGGTGCGATCGCGGATCTCCAGCACCACCTGGTCCGAACCCGGCAGCAGATCGGCGTGGCGCAGGTAGTAGAGGCTGCCGCCGGTGCCGATGAATTCGCTGTGGCCCGGCGCGGTCTGCGCCTCGGAACCGAACACGCGCGCCTCGGTCACCGGATCGCCCCAGCGGTTGGCCGCGCGCGAACGCCAACTCAGCGCGGCGCCGTAGAGCGAGCGCACGTACTGGCCGTACTCGGTGCCGGTGATGCCGGTCTGGTAGTTGCCCCACAGCGCCTGGTTCTTGTCCCAGTCCGCGCGCAGGTAGAAGCGGCCCATCGTGTCGACGTCGCGCCAGACGTTGGAGTCGTCGCCGTACACCGGGTAGTAGAGGTCGGGGTCGAGGCGGCGGAACACGTCCTGGGGATCGGCCTGGCCGAAACCGTCGAACAAATGCTCCAGGTCGCGCTCGGTGGTGTCGGCCTGCGCGGTGATCAGGTATTTGCCGCGCAGTTTGGCCTTGCCGTAGAACGCCAGCCGGCCGTCGCCGAGGATGTCGTCGTCGTAGCGCGCATCGCCGGCGAACGGTTCGACCGAACCGCCAATCCGGTTTTCCGACACGGTGAGGTCGGCGATGCCGACGCCGAAGAAGTAGCGGCCGCTGACGTCGACGTCGAGCGTGTGGCGCAGGTCTTCGTCCGGCTTTCTGGCGTCGCCTCCCTGCGGCTTTCCGCCGAAGGCATCGCCGCCGCCGCGCAGTTCGACCTCGAACGCATGGCGGCCGACCGGCACCAGGTATTCGGCGACGAACTTGCGTTCCAGATCCACCGGATAGCTGTCGCCATTGATCAGCAGCGTATGCCCGGCCGGCAGGTTGCGGCCCTGGATGCGCACGCGCGAACCGTGGATCGGGATGTTCTGCTGGCGCAGGCCGTTGGCGCCGAACGCATCCTGGATCAGGCTCTGGCGCTGCGCCTGCTCCATCGTCAGCGCGGTGCCCAGCGCCTTTTCGGTGCTGCCGCGCAGCATCTGTCCGCCGCGCTCGGCCTCTTCCGGGGTCACCAGTTGCAGGGTGCGCGGCTGGGTCTCGTCGACGTTGCCTTCGCGGTCATAGGCACGCAGCACGTAGATGAGTTCGTCGCCGGCCCGGAACGGATACCGCGACGACAGCGCGCCGTCCCATTCGGCCTGCGATACCGCGGCCACGTCCAGCGGAATGCTCGCCACCGGCTCGACCAGGTCGGCGTCGCTGGCGCGATACAGCGCCAGTTCGTAGCGCTCGATGAAACGGGAGTAGTTGCTGCGCACGTAGAACTGCAGCGGCTTGCTGACGGCGCGTCCGTCGAACGCGGCGAAGCCGGGCGCGGACACGGTCAGTTCGGGTTCGCCGAGCGCCGGATCCTCGGTCGCCCAGATCACGCCGCCGTTGGGCAGTTGCAGGCTGAACTTGCCGGCGATGCGGGCACTTCCGGGCGGCAGCGTCTCCAGCGTCACCCGGCGGTCGGGTTGCAGCGCCTGCGAGCCGTCGGAAGCCCGTGCGCCCGAGGTGGCCGGTTCGCGTTCGCCGCGGGTGCGCAGCTTGAACAGCAGGCCCTCCTCGGCGCGGCATTCGTCACCCGCGCACCCGGGGAGCGGCGGCGAGGCGCCGTCCGGGCCGGGCGCGGTCGCCTCGCCGGCGCCGGCGGGCAGCGTCGCCAGGCTCGACAGCAGCGCGATCAGGGTGCAATCCAGCAGTTTCATCTTCAGCGTCATGGCGTGCTCCCTGACTTGCGGCCGGCGCCGGCCGGCATTGCGTTCGTGGGTTCCACCCACACGCGTTTGCGCAGTTCCGGAGGCAGGCGTTGCGCCAGCGCCTCGTACACCGCGCGCGCGCGGCGCAGGCCGAGGTCGAGGTTGTAGCCATCGCTGCCGCGCAGATCGGCGTGGCCGACGATGGCCACGGTGCCGCCCTGCAGGCGTTCCAGATGCGCGGCGACGCGATCCAGCAGCGGTGCGAACTCCGGCCGCACTTCCGCCCGGTCGGTGTCGAACAACACCGTCCCCAGCAACGGCCCGCCCTCGCCCACGCCGGCGACCAGTGAATCCGGATCGTCGACCGTGGTGCGGACCACCACGTCCACCTGCTCCGCGAGCGCGGCGGGCAGGCGCTGCATCAGCGCGTCCTTCACCGCGGCGGCGCGATCGAACGCCAGCGCCTGGTTGTCGCCATTGGCGGCGATCACCACTTCACCGCCTTGGTATTCCTCCAGCTTGCCGGCCACGCGATCGATCACCGGCGCGTAGCGCTCGCTGACCGTGGCGTCGCCCGGCGCGAAGACGACCTCGCCCAGTTCGAGTTCGATCTGGCGCGTACCGCCCTCGATCAGTCCGGCCGGCAGCCTGGCGCCGAAGTCGAAACGCACCGGCACGCCCGGCGTGATGCGGCGGATCAGCGGGTTGTCGGTGGTGATCTCGGTGCCGGCCGGAAGCGTGGCCGGGTCGACCTTGAGGATGAAGTTGCGGCCACGCTCCCAGGCGCCGCCCGGCAGGCCGGCCAGGTGATAGCGGCCGAACGGGTCGGTTTCGATCAGAAGCCCTTCGACCGAGGCGATGCGCACGCCCGGCAGGCCACGCTCGTCGATGCCCTCGTTGCCGATCACGTAATCGACCACGAGGCCGTCCTCGCCCTGGGCGACGCGCCGCTCGACGGTCGGCGCGGCGGCGTTCAGGCCCTTGGCCGCTTCGCCGTGCTTCTCCGTCGTGGTGCGGCCGCCGGCGTCCATGCGCACGGTCACGCCCTGATCGCTGGTCAGCACGAAGTCGTCGCCAAAACGCGGTTCGCGCAGCCGCTGACGGATCACGGTGCGGCGGCCCGGATCGGCCTCCGACTGGCGCCCCGCGATCGCGCCGACCTCGACGCCATGCAGCAGCGGCGCGCTGGCGTCGGCCAACGGTTGCGGACCGTCGCCGCGATCGATGGTGGTCGAGCCGGCGATGTAGGCGGCCTCGTCGAATCCGCCGCGTACGCGCACGCCGGTGAGGGCGGCGCTGTCCTGCCAGCGATCGCCATCGCGATCGTCGAACACGGTGCCGAAGATCAGGCTGTCGTCCAGCAGCGGATCCGTGGCCACGATCAGCTCGGCGGTGGCGATGTTGGAGATCGGCGTGCCGCCGGCATCGCGCGCCTGCGCCTGGTTGCTCATCGTGCCCGGCCGCACGCCGGCGCCGATGCGCATCAGGTAGGCGAGCGTCGCCGACTGGCCGGCGGCGATGTCCAGGCCTTCGAAGCGGATCGGATGCCGGCCGCTCGCGGTCGCGGCGTTGTCACCGTCGATCACCGACAGTGACCCGTCGACGTAGGTGAAGCCGGCGGGCGGCGTGTCGATCAACTGGCCGTTGCGCAGATCGATCGCGCCGACGTTCTCCACCGTCACCGTGTAGCGGACCAGATCGCCGATCCGCGCTTCGCGGACGCCGGCGGTCTTGACCACGCGCAACTGCGGCCGTTCGGCGACCTGGTGGACGGTGGCGCAGGTCTGGCAAATCACGTCGATGCTGCTGCCGCGATAGTCGCTGACCACCGTGTTGCCGACGTTGCCGGAAGCCGAGGCGTTGACCGTCGCGGTGTAGGCGAAGGTGTAGACGCCGGGCGCCGCGCCCGCCTCGAGCATGCACGCGATGCGCGCCGCCTGCATCGCGCAGCCGGCCGGCAGCGCGCCGACGGTGAGTCCAGGGCCTGGCGTGTCGAGCAGGCGCACCGGTTCGGTGGTGGTGCCCTGCGCGACGGTGGCGGTCAGCGTGTATTCGATCGCGTCGCCGACGCGCACTTCGGTGCCGGCGGCCGGCGTGGCGCTCTTCATCACGTCCACGCGCGCCAGCAGGGGATGGGTGGTGGCGCAGCCGTCTTCGGTCGCGCAGGGCACGCCCGCGACGCTGTTGGTCACCGTGCCGACCGCGTCCTCGGCGACCGTGGCGGTATACGCCACGGTGTAGGTGCCGACCGGCGCGCCGGCCGCCAGGGTGCAGGCCAGCGGCGAGGCGCCGGCGCAGCTGAGCAGGGCCGCGTCGCTGATAGCGGTGACCGCGCCGAAGGCCAGACCGGTGCCGAGCGTGTCGGTGGCGGTCTTCGCCTGGGTCGATGCGCCGCCCGCGACGGTGAATGTCAGCGTGTAGGTCAGGGTGTCGCCGATGCGCACCGCCACGCCGCTGGCCGGATTGGCCGACTTGGCGACGCTTACCGTCGACAGCGGATGCGTGGTACCGCAGGCGCCGACGCTGGCGCAGGCGACGCCACTGACCGTGTTGCTCACGCTGCCGGTGGCATCGGCGCTCACCGTCGCGGTGTACTCGACGGTGTAGGTGCCGGCCGGCGCGCCGGCCGCCAGGGTGCAGGTCATCGGTGCGCCGCCGGTGCAGCTCAGCCGTGCCGGATCACTGATCGTGCCGACTGCGCCGAAGGCGAGACCGGGGCCGAGTTGATCGGTGGCGACCTTGGCTTCCGGCGAAGCACCACCGGTCACGGTGTAGGTCAGCGTATAGGTGATGGTGTCGCCCGCCTCGACCGAGCTGCCGCTGGCCGGCAGCGACGATTTGGCCAGGGTGACCGCCGATACGGTGTGGCTGGTGCCGCAGCCGCCGGTCGCGGTGCACGGCACGCCGGCGACGGTATTCGTCACCGCGCCGCTGGCGTCCGCATCGACGGTGGCGGTGTAGCGCACGGTATAGGTGCCGGCCGGCGTACCGGCCGCCAGCGTGCACGTCATCGGCGAACCCGCGGTGCAGCTCAGCCGCGACGGATCGCTGATCACGCCGACCGCGGCGAACGTCAGGCCGGCGCCGAGCGTGTCGGTGGCCGTCTTGGCCTGCGTCGACGCGCCTCCGGCGACGGTGAAGGCCAGCGTGTACTCGATGGTGTCGCCGGCTTCGACCGAGGCGCCATTGGCCGGCGTGGCGGACTTGGCCACGCTGACGGTCGAGATCGGATGGGTGGTGCCGCAACTGCCGCCGGCCGCGCAGGCCACGCCGGTGACGGTATTGCTGACGCTGCCGCTTGCATCGGCCGCGACGGTGGCGGTGTAGCGCACGGTGTAGGTGCCGACCGGCGCGCCGGCCGCGAGCGTGCACGCCATCGGCGTACCGGCGCAGCTCAACCGCGATGGGTCGCTGATCGCACCGACCGCACCGAACACCAGACCGGGGCCGGGCTGATCGGTGGCGACCTTGGCTTCCGTCGAAGCGCCGCCGGCCACGGTGAAGGTCAGCGTGTATTCGATGGTGTCGCCCGCTTCGACCGAGGTGCCGCTGCCCGGATTGGCCGACTTGGCGACGGTGACCGTCGAGATCGGATGCGTGGTGCCGCAGGCACCGGCGCTCGCGCAGGCGACGCCGCTGACGATGTTGCTGACGCTGCCGCTGGCATCCGCGTCGACCGTGGCGGTGTATTCCACGGTATAGGTGCCGATCGGCGCGCCGGCCGCGAGCGTGCAGCCCATCGGTGCGCCGCCGCTGCAACTCAGCCATGCCGGATCGCTGATCGTGCCGATCGCGCCGAAGCTGAGGCCGGCGCCGAGCTGATCGTTGGCGGTCTTGGCCTGGGTGGTCGCGCCGCCGCTCACCTGGAAGGTCAATGTGTAGGTCAGCGTATCGCCGGCCTCGACGGCGACGCCGTTGCCCGGACTGGCGGACTTGGCGACGGTCACCGAGGACAGGCTGTGGCTGGTGCTGCAACTGCCCGCGCACGGCAGGCCCGCCACGGTGTTGGTCACCGTGCCGCTCGCACCGGTCGCCACCGTCGCCTGGTAAGTGACGGTGTAGGTGCCGGCCGGCGTACCCGCGGCCAACTCGCATTCCAGCGGATTGGCGCTGTTGCACGTGATCCGGCCGGACGCATCCGGCGTCACCGTCCCCAGGGTCAGGCCCGCGCCCAGCGTGTCGGTCGCGCGCTTGATTTCGGTGGTCGCGCCGCCGGCCACGGTGAAGGTCAGCGTGTAGTCGATGGTGTCACCGACTTCGACCGAAGCGCCGCTGGCCGGGTTCGACGACTTGCCGACCGTCACCGCCGACAGATTGTGCGTGGTGGTGCAGCTTCCGGCGCACGGCAGGCCGGTCACGTTGTTGGTCACCGTGCCGCTCGCACCGGCCGCCACCGTCGCCTGGTAGGTGACGGTATAGGTGCCGGCCGGCGTGCCCGCCGCGAGTTCGCATTCCAGCGGATTGGCGCTGTTGCAGGTGATCCGTCCGGACGCGTCCGGCGTCACCGCGCCCAGGGTGAGGCCCGCGCCCAGCGTGTCGGTCGCGCGCTTGATTTCGGTGGTCGCGCCGCCGGCCACGGTGAAGGTCAGCGTGTAGTCGATGGTGTCGCC
>MTEX01005434.1_pt4 | contig 43292 bp, 42 predicted proteins | sample 1042691 | NCBI WGS metagenome assembly MTEX01 (sample SAMN06185810, study PRJNA358809) | soil metagenome | isolation source: soil biostimulated with molasses as carbon source | place: India | collected 2015-05-23
GCTGGCATCCACGCCGGGCCGAGGAACACGAGTGCACCCAGCAGGATCAGGGCCATGCCGGCCAGCCGTACCACCCTGTCTCCATGGCGGCCGATCTTCTCGTAAATCATGAGCGCGGCCAGGGGCGCCATCCACGCCAGGTTGGCAATGCCGACCACGAACATCACCAGCATGAGCGCCCAGCAACACCCCAGACAGAACAGCCCGTGTCGCACGCCAAGCGTCATGGCCCCACCCAGACCTCGCCGGTAATGCGCCAGCAGGAAAGAGCGTGGCTGGCGGCACTTGTCCAGGCACCGCGACTTGAGTGACGTGAACTGGAAGGCCCCGGCCAGCACGAGCACGGCTCCCATCATCCATTCAGGTCGATGCATCAACCAGTGCCAGTCCGCAAGAGCCATCCCCAGCAGCGTGTCGCCCAGCAAGGCCAGCACACCGAACATGGTCCACACGAGCAGATAGCCGCCAAGGAAGCAGGCCCATACCGCCCCCGGACGGGACTGGCCGGCTGCCACCTGACGGAACAGGCCGATCATTGGCAGGGTGGACGGCAGCATCATGGCCGCGATATGCAGCTGCCAGGCGAGCAGGAACAGGACCAGGCTGCTCCAGAGTGTCATGTCGTCGACGACCAACTGGTGATGATGGACCCACTGCACCCTGCCGGTCAGCTCGGCCACGATGGCCAACAGCCACGCCAGGCCAATGATGCCCAGCAGCAGAAGGGTGTCGGCGGTAATCCGGTTTGCCTGCCGGTCGAGCACGGCACTCACGGCTCGAACTCCATCTTCCAGGCGGTCTGAATGGCATTCTGCCCGTCGTGAGTCCAGCTCATGCCATGCTGCGGCATGCTGACCCGATAACGCCGCGACTTGCCGAGATAGGCCGGGGCACCCTTGACCGTGGTGAAGGCACTGTCATGCATCGTGGCCGTGGTTCCGTCCGGTGAGGATTGGATCGGGGCAAGTTCCGCCTCGACCCTACCCTGTGCGATCAAGCGCCCTTCCACCTGCTGGGCCTCATGCACGATCGGCACACGCTCCACAGCCACGACCTCACCTACCAGGCCTGCAAGGTCGGCCAACGGCCCACCCAACTTGCCACCGAAGGCGTCCAGCAGCGCTTCGTACTGCGCGTCGTCTGCGGCACTGTCGATCAGGATGACCGAACGCCAGCCTCCGGCCAGCGCATTGCCAGGTATGTGCGCCACGTTCATGAGAGTCAAACCGGATACATCGACGCCCCTGGCCTGCCCCTTTTCCAGCTTGAAGGCGATCACGCCATGGCATTCGTTGCCGTCGGGGTCTTCACCGAGAAAGCATGGACAGGGTGCGGAACACGAGCAGATCTCCAGCATCGTGCCCTCGAGTCGATAGCCTGCCTTTGGCGTTGTCGGCTTCGTCATTGTTGTTGTCATGATCCACCTCCATCAGCTTGAGTGTGAGCACCGGCAACCCGGCACGTTCAAGCGTCACGAGTCGCCGCTGCAAAATAGAAATCCAGCATTCGATCGAGCGGTGCCGGATCTCTGAGTAAACGGCTGCGCAAGGCAGCCCCCTCCCAGCAGTTCAGCAGCAGGTTGGCCAGCTCCACGGGGTCGGCATCGGGCGCCAGCTGGCCCTGTTGTCTTGCCTCCTCCAGGCACTCCGCAATATGTCGCGTCACCACGGAGAAACAGTTCTCGATCTTGCGCGCGAAGATCGGATTCACGCCGGAGAGTTCTTGTCCCAAAGCTCCCAGCATGCAGCCAAGGTGGCCGTCTTGACGGTACTTCTCGCGCGATAGCTCGAAGAAGCGTCGTGCCCGTTCCAACGGTTGCAGCGTCTTGTCCTGCAAGGCGGCTTTCAGCCCCTGATGCACCTCCTGCATATAGCGATCGACGACCTGCAGGGCGAAGTCCTCCTTGCTGCCGAAGTGATGATAGAAGGACCCCTTGGGTACGCCCGTTGCCTCCAGCAGCGCCTGAATGCCCAAGTCGTTGTAACCGTGCTTGAGCAGCATCGATAGCCCGGCTTCGAGCAGTTGCTCCTTGGTGTTGAGTGCCATTCTCGCTCCTAGACCGACCGGTCTGTTCAGAATAGAACGTACGCGGGTGGCGTCAAGGCCGGCTTGAAAGCCGACCCTTGGCTGAGAACCCGATGAAGCCGATAGAGGTGCGATCGATACCGCGGGATCAGATCCGTCGCGCCAGCTCGGTGGCGGTGTACCAGGCGATCATGCGCTCTTCGTCGGTGGGTATGACCCACAGGCCGAGCCGGCTGTCGGCCGCGGCGATATCGAGGGCATTCGCGGCATTGGCTGCTTCGTCGAGGCGCGCACCGAGCCATTCGCAGCCCTGCGCCACGGCGGCGCGGACCGGCGCGGCCCGCTCGCCGATGCCGGCGGTGAAGACGAGATGGTCGAGCCCACCCAGGGCCGCCGCCAGGCTGCCGATCTCGCGCACGATGCGATAGACGAACAGCGCAATGGCCTCGGCGGCTTCCGGTGCCTCGCTGGCCAGCAGTTCGCGCATGTCGCCGCTGATCCCGGACACCCCAAGCAAACCCGACTCCTTGTAGAGCAGCCGCTGCACGGCCTCGGCGCTCATGCCCTCTTGTAGAATCAGATGCAGTACCAGCCCCGGGTCGAGGCTGCCGCTGCGGGTGCCCATCATCAGCCCCTCCACGGCGGTGAAACCGGTGGTGGCGGCCACGCTCTGGCCATCGCGCAGCGCGCACAGGCTGGCCCCGTTACCCAGATGGGCGATGATCACGCGCCCACCCGGTGTCGCCTGACGACGCTGCCGCTCAGCGCTCAGTGCACGGCTGACGTAGTCGAAGGAGAGCCCATGGAAGCCGTAGCGGATCACGCCCTGCTCGCGAAAACGGCGCGGCAGCGGAAAGGTCTGCGCCACTGCCGGCTGAGTGGCATGAAAGGCGGTATCGAAGCAGGCGTACTGGGGCAGCCCGGGACGCAGGCCGGTCAACGCGCGCACCGGTGCCAGGCCATGCGGCTGATGCAGTGGCGCCAGCTCGTTCAGCGCCTCCAGAGCGGCAAAGGATTCGGCATCGAGGTGCAGCGGCTCACGATAGCGGGCACCGCCATGCACGATACGATGACCCACCGCCCGAACGTCGCCCAGCGCCGGATTGTCTTCGACCCATTGCAGCAGGCGTGCCAACGCCCCTGCGTGGTCCAGCGTTGCTGGTACATCGTAAAGCGCGGCGTCTTGCTCTTCATTCAGCTCAGTACCGACCCCGGCTTGCAGCTCGGCCCGAGCGCGGCTGCCGAGGCCCGAGAACTGGCCACGATAGCGCACCTGCATGGCCATGGGGCTGGCAGTACTGGCGGCATCGAACAGGGCGAACTTGAGGCTCGAGGAGCCGCTGTTGACGGCCAGGATCTGGCCACTCATGCCCGCGCCCTCTTCTGCTGCTCGGAGACCAGCAGCGCCAGGGCGCAGGAGGCCATGCGGGTGATGGCATCGTCGGCGCGGCTAGTTAGCACGATCGGTACCCGCGCGCCGACCACCAGCCCGGCGCCGGTGGCGTCGGCCAGGTAGGTGAGCTGCTTCATCAGCATGTTGGCCGACTCGAGATCCGGCGCCACCAGGATGTCGGCGCGCCCCGCCACCGGCGAGACGATGCCCTTGGCTGCCGCGGCTGCCTCGGAAACCGCGTTGTCGAAGGCCAGCGGACCGTCGAGCACTCCGCCGCGGATCTGCCCGCGATCCGCCATCTTGCACAGGGCGGCGGCCTCCAGCGTGGACGCGATCTTGGGGTTGACCGTTTCCACCGCCGAAAGCAGTGCCACCCGTGGCGAGTCGAGACCGACTGCGTGTGCCAGGTCGATGGCGTTCTGCACGATGTCCTTCTTGTGCGCCAGGGTCGGGTAGATGTTGATCGCCGCATCGGTGATGAACAGCGGCCGCGGGTAGGTCGGCACGTCGAAGGCCATGACGTGGCTCAGGCAGCGCTCGGTACGCAGGCCGGTGTCGCGCTTGACCACTTCATGCAGCAGCTCGTCGGTGTGCAGCGCCCCCTTCATCAGTGCCTCCACCCGCCCCGCCCGGGTCATGGCCACGGCCTCGGCCGCGGCAGCATGGCTGTGGGGCACGTCGACCAGCTCGAACTCGGCGATATCGACGCCGGCGGCTTCGGCAGCGGCATGCACCTTGGCCTTGGGGCCCACCAGCACCGGTCGAATGAGCCCCTGGCGGGCCGATTCGACGGCGCCCATGATCGAGACCTCGTCCACCGGATGCACCACGGCCATGCTCACCGGTGCGGGGTGTTCGGCGGCACTGAGCATTTCGTGCAGGTGCGCCCGCTCCGCCAGCCGCACCCGCGGCAGCACGGTGCGCGGACGGCGAATCTTCTCGGTCGGCGCCTGGACCTCCGCCTGCCCTTCGATCACGGTCTCGCCGTTCTGGTTGGCGCACAGACAGTCGAAGGTAATGCGCTTGTGCGCTTCGTCCTTGGCCTGGGCGCGCACGCTCACCCGCAGCACGTCGCCGAGCCTCACCGGCCGGCGAAAACGCAGGGTCTGACCCAGATAAATGGTACCGGGACCGGGCAGCTCGGTACCCAGCACGGTAGAGATCAGCGCCCCGCCCCACATGCCGTGGGCGATGACTTCCTGAAAGCGGGTGCTCTTGGCGAAATCGTCATCCAGGTGGGCCGGGTTGATGTCGCCGGACATGATCGCGAAGAGCTTGATGTCGTCCAGCGTCAGCCGCTTTTCCAAGGCCGCTGTATCGCCGACCCTGATCTCGTCGAAGGTACGGTTCTCGATGAACCCGTTGTCTGCCCGCACTCCCTGATCGTCCATGCGCTTCGCCTTGATCGGATGAAGGAAAATACTGCATCGCAGCACGCTTCAGCCGATAGCATCGACCAGCCATGCAGCGAAGGCAAGCGCCTTGCACCCTGGGCAGATGCAACCACAATGAGAGGAACGCCAACCGCAGCCAGGGGCAGCGCCATGCACCGTTTCCGCAACGACCCGACGCTTGCCATTCCGGTCTTTCCCGGTAGCCACATCGTGCTGGACGGCCACTACATCTTCCTTTCCGGATTGACGGTGACCGACATTCAGGGAGGCGAAGCCGTACTCGGCGACATCGCCGAGGAGACCCGCTGGGTGATGCGCCGCCTGTCACGCATGCTGGAGTATGCCGGCGCCTCGATGGCCGACGTGGTGCGGGTGGACGTTCACCTGACCAACCTGGACACCATTCACACCATGGACGCCGCCTACGCCGAGTTCTTCGAAGAGAAGCGCTACCCCGCACGCACCTGCACCGAATCGCCACGCCTGAGCGGCGGCTCCAACGTCGAGATCACACTGATGGCGCGCCAACCCGAGCAGAACGACACAGACTAAGGGGAAGCGGGGCTACAGCGTCATGCCGGGCTCGATCCTATACCCCAGATCGATCACGGGCTCCTGCAGCGCCTTGCCCTGGATTCTGGCCATCAGCTCGGTGGCGGCTCGCCTGCCGATGTCCCGCCGCGGCGTGATCACGCTGGCCAGCCGCGGCGACATCACCTGGCCCACGTCGTGGCCGTGGAAACCGGCGATGGCCATGCGCTGCGGTACCGCCACGCCCTGTCGCAGGCATTCGAAGTAGGCGCCGACCGCGACGTCGTCGTTGGTGCAGAAGATGCCGTCGGTGTCCGGGTGCTCGACGAGGATCTCGTTGAGTAGCGCCGCCCCCACGCTATAGGAGGAGCGCTGGCTACGGTGCAGGGTGAGAGGGTCGAGCCCGTGCTCTGCCATCGCCCGCCGGTACCCCTCTTCCCGCTGGCGGGTACGCTGATCGAGACGCACGGCGAGATAGACGATGCGACGCCGACCTTGGCGAATCATCTCGCTGATCATGTCGTAGGCGGCACGCACGTTGTCGTAGCCCACTGCCTGGTGCAGCGGCTTGCTCAGCGAGTCCATGATCTCGACCGTGGGAATGCCCGCGGTTTCGAGCATGCGGCAGGTACGCGCGGTATGGTGGCTGTCGGAGAGAATCAGACCGTCGACGTTGTAGGAGAGCAGCGACGCCAGACTGCGCTCCTCCAGCTCCGGGCTGTAGCCGTAGTGCGCCAGCATCAGGTGGTAGCCCAGCGGTTCGGTCACCTCCTCGATACCCACCAGCACGTCGGCGAACACCTGGTTGGACAGCGACGGTACCAGCAGCCCGATGGAGTGGCTGGTGGCCCGCGAAAGCAGGTCGGGCGCCCGGTTGGGGATGTAGCCGACCTGCTCCGCCACGCTGAAGATGCGCTCACGCAGGCCCTCGGAGACCGTCGTCGGATCGCGCAGGCAACGACTGACCGTCATCTTGGTCGCCCCGACCCGGTCGGCGATGTCCTGCAGTGTCGGTCGCTTCTTTTTCACGATTCCCCGCTGACGGTAATTGGGCCTGCCGGCATCCCGTGGTCGATATCGGCAAAGCAACGCATGATACCGGAGTTCCTCAGGCCACGCTGCCCAGCCCAACCGCTCCGGGCCGTCAGCCTCGGCAGTGTGGCAAGGCCTCGAGAAAGGTGTCGACGATGACCTCCGGTGCATCTCCAATACCGCAGGTCACGGCCTCATGCACAGCGGGCGCCTCGAGATCGCGCAGCTGACTGTCGAGCATCGCATCGCCGCGGAAGAAGTGCGCCTCCCTGGCTGCCAGGCGTTCACGCAGTTGGGCGCGCTCTCCCTGGAGAAACAGGAACACGAGCTCCGGGTCGCCTTGCCGCAACAGTTCACGGTAGCGATGCTTGAGCGCCGAGCAGGCCACCACCAGGGACGCATCGCGGCGACGATGATCGCCGATCAAGTTTGCCAAGGCCCCGAGCCACTCGCGGCGATCCTCATCGTCGAGCGGAATGCCGCCGGCCATCTTGGCGACGCTGGTCGGCGAATGGTAGTCGTCGCCGTCGATGAAGGCGACGCCGAGACGCCGGGCAAGCAGCGCGCCGACGCACGACTTGCCCGAGCCCGACACCCCCATCACCACGATGCGGTAGGTTACGTCCTTCACGCGTTCACCCTGTGCTCAGTTGCCGCGTACGGCGGTCAGATCGGGCAGCCAGGTCACGATGCCCGGAAAGGCGATCAGCACCACCAGCACCACCAGCAGCGCCGCATAGTAGGGCAGCATCGCCCTGACCAGTTGCTCCATGCTGACCCTGCCGACGCCGCAGCCCACGTAAAGGCAGGTGCCCACCGGCGGGGTCAACAGGCCGATGCCGAGAATGAAGGCCATCAGCACGCCGAAGTAGACCGGGTCGACCCCAACCGAGGTGACGATCGGCGTGAGCATCGGCGCCATGATCACCATCGCCGGAGTCAGGTCCATGACGAAGCCCACCAGCAGCAGCAGCGCCGCCACGATCAGCAGCAGCAGGAACGGCTCTTCGGTGATCGCCTGCACCTGGCGGACCAGGGTCTGCGGCACCATGTTGATGGTCAGGAACCAGGCGATGACGGTGGCGAAGGCCAACAGCAGCAGCACCATGCCGGTCAGTCGGGCGGTGCGGATCAACATGCCCCACAGCTCGCGCGGGTGGAACTCGCGGTAGAACACCATCGAAATGAACAGTGAATAGAGCAGCGCCACCACTGCCGCTTCGGTAGCGGTGAATACGCCGCCGATGATGCCGCCGATCACGATCACCGGCAGCACCAGCGCCAGCCAGGCCGACTTGAACGCCCGCCACAGGCGACCCAGCTCGAAGCGGCGGGTCTGCCCCGCGTGTTCGATGCTGGCCATGATGAACGTGGTCACCATCAGGGCGAAGCCGATCATCAGGCCCGGCACGATACCGGCGATGAACAGGCGGCTGATCGAGGTCTCGGTGACGATGCCGAACAGGATCAGCGGGATCGAGGGCGGAATGATGATACCGATGACCGAGGAGACGGTATTGATCGCCGTGGCATGCGGCGCGGAATAGCCCTGCTGCTTCATCGAGGGAATCATCATCGAACCGGTGGCCGCGGTATCGGCCACCGCCGAGCCGCTGATACCGCCGAAGAACATCGAGCCGGTGATGGCGACCTGCCCCAGCCCGCCACGTACGAAGCCCACCAGCGCACCGGCCAGCTCCATCAGGCGACGGGCGATGCCGCCGTGACTCATCACCTCACCCACCAGAATGAAGAAAGGAATGGCCAGCAGCGGAAAATTGTTGACCCCACGGATCGACTGCTCGATCAGGATCGACAGCGGAATGTCGGAGAGGATGGCCAGGACCACGGCAGCCACGCCGAGACCGAAGGCAATCGGCAGCCCTATGGCGATGGAGGCGAACAGGATGCCCAGAAAGATCCACAGCATGGTTCAGTCTCCCGCCTGAGGTTGGTCGATATCCGGGTTGCGAATCAAACGCAGGCACTGCCACGCCCGCCACAGCGCAACGGCGACGATGAACAGCGAGCAGAGCACCAGCGAGACGTTGATCAGGTTCCAGGGCACACCAAGGATGGCGGTTCGCCCGGTGGAGCGTGACATGACCAGATAGCCGCCCCATACCATGATGCCCATCAGCGTGGCGATGATCAGATGCTGCAGCAGGTAGAGCACGTAGGCAGCCCGCGGCTGCAGCCGGCGGACGAGAAAGTCGACGGCAATGTGCTCGTAGCGGGCGAAAGCCGCCGCGGCACCGATGAAGATCAGCCAGATGAACAGCATGCGGGCCAGCTCATCGGCCCAGGGCAGCGAGCGATTGAGCAGCGAGCGTCCGATGACGTTGGCCGACACCGAGACGATCAGCGCCACCAGGATCGTGGCGATCAGGTGCTCCATGAAGCGGGTGAGCCAGCGAAACGGAGCCGGACCACGGCCACCTTCGATATCGAGTTCGAGCGGCTCGCGCCGAGGGTCGGCCAGATAGGCGCTCGCCTCGTCGGGCAGGGGATTGGGGGAAGTCATGCGGCGCTCCGAGCAGGAGCAGGGGAAGCCCCCCTGCTCCTGCAAGTTCAGACGGATGGGTGAATTACTGGGTGGCGTCGACGATGGACTGGATTTCGGCGATCAGATCCTCGCCGATACGCGGCGCCCAGCGGTCGTAGACCGGCTGCACGGCCTCCTGGAAAGCGGCGATCTGGTCGTCGTCGAGCCGCGTGATCTGCATGCCACGCTCCTCGAGCTGCTCGCGCGCCCAATCGTCGTATTCGGTCGACAGCTGAATCTCGTACTCGGCCGACTGACGCGCCGCCTCCTGCACCAGCTCCTGATACTCCGGCGCCAGACGGTCCCAGGTACGCTGCGACATCATCATGATGAAGGGCGTGTAGACGTGGCGGGTCTCGGAGCCGTAGTCCTGCACCTCGTAGAAGTTGGAGGTCAGGATGGTGCTCCAGGGGTTCTCCTGACCATCGACCACGCCCTGCTCCATGGCGGAGAACAGCTCGCCGAAGGCCATCGGCGTAGGGTTGGCACCCAGGGTTTCCCAGATCGACAGGTGAACGGGGTTCTCCATGGTGCGCACACTCAGACCGCGCACGTCGAGCCCCGCCACGTCCTCCGGCGACTCAACCGCTCGTGCACTGTTGGTGAGCTGGCGGTAGCCGTTCTCGGAGAAGGTCAGCGCCTTGATACCGGTGCCTTCGAAGGCATCGAGCATGCGCTGGGCGGTGTCGCTCTGCATTACGGCGATGGCCGCTTCACGACTCGGCAGCAGGAACGGCAAATCGAACACGGCCAGCTCCTGGACGTAAGTGGTAGCTGGCGACGAGGAGGGATAGCTCATGTCCAGCGAGCCGGTCTGCAGCATCTCCATCATCTGCACGTCGTCGCCCAACTGGCTGTTGGGGAAGATGTTGACGGTAATGCGGCCTTCGGTGCGCTGTTCGAGGATGTCAGCGAAATAACGGCTGGACAGGTACTGCGGCGAGGTATCGGACAGACCGAGCCCCATGCGCAGCGTGTGGCTGCCGTGGTCGCCCACCACCTCGCCCTCAATGGCAGGCGGGTCGGAGAGGTCGGGGGTCTGTGCGTAGGCAATGCCCAGTGAGAGCGTAGCCGCACCGGCTAGCGTGAGGGTATTGCGCCAGAAAATGGTCATGGCGGACTCCAGTCGATTGTCGTTGTGTGTTGGCACGTCTTGGCATCTCCCCGATGGCGTGTGGCCTCGAGCGTCGAATGTGGCTCTTGTTAAATGCAGCCATTGTTACCGGTAACATTCGATGTAGGAAAGGCTAGCCAGGCACGGGGGAGGTGTCAATCACGAACGGGCCGGCATGAAGTAGACTTTGGTCGCAGACGGTTCAATGTTCAAACGCACCCGCCTCGCGAACGGCCCGCCCCACCGCTGCCAGGATCTGCTCATTGCGCGCCAGATCCAGTTCACCCCGCACGCAGGCAACGATCACCACACGGCGGGCATCGTCGCCATAGCCCTGGGTGGCGATGCCGGCATCGCAAACGCGGCGATGCTGGGTGCCGGTCTTGTGGGCCAGACGAATGTCGCGGCCGAGGCCGGCCTTCAGGCGCCGTTCACCGCTGGTGGTACGCGCCATGATGCCCAGCAGCTCGGCGGTGGCTTGCGTGCCCAGGGCGCGACCTTCGGCGAGCGCCTCCAGCAGGTCAGCGAAGGCATCCAGCCGACCGGCGTTGAGATCGGTGGCGTAGTAGAGCTGGAAGGCCTGATCGATGCTCGGTACCTGCAACTGCTGCGGTGTCAGGCCGAGGCGCTGACGCAGCCATGCCAGACGGGCGGCATCGCTTTGCCGCTTGCGCAGTTCGATGAAATCCATGCCGCCGAGGGCGAAGGCGCTGGGGTGCACGTTGGCATAGGCATGGCGCCGCACGTCGACCAGCGTGGTGATAGGCCCCAGCCCACCGGGCGGCGTCAGATGCCGGGCACGATAATTGACGCTCTCCAGGCCCAGGTGGCGTATCAGCATGTCGCTGGCGGTGTTGTCGCTGACGATCATCATCGACTCCAGCAACCGTCGCAGCGGCAAGGCACTGCCAGGAGACGCCCAGTTGGTGGAGCCGGCACCGTCGACGTAATCGCTGCGCTGTAGCGTGAGGCGATCCTCGAGTGACATCTCGCCGGCCTCGACCCGCGCCATCAGCTCGATCGCCACCGGCAGCTTGACCAGCGAGGCCAGGTACCAGTACTCGTCGTCGCGCCAGCCCAGGCGCGAACCGCTGTCGAGCTCGCGGACATGCACCCCGATCTCGCCAGCATAGCCGGCCTCGAGCAGCGCCAGCCTGGCTTCCAGACGCTCCGCCCAGGCCGGCTCCGGGCGGGCGTCGACCTGTTCCGCCCAGCTCGGCTGAGCCATGGCCATGGAAGGTAGCGCCATGGCCAGCAGCAACAGTCCTTGCGTGACCCACCTGCCCTTCATCTATCGTCCTTCTTTCATCGTCCTTGTTTCACCACCCTCATCGACTGTGCTCCCTGAACCAGCGCATCAAGGCGATCCAGCCGGCCGCGAGCAGTATCAGCGCCAGGCCGATGCCCAGTACCTGCGGATAGCTGTAGACCTGCCAGGCGTCGAAGAGCAAGCGCAGCACCAGGAAAATCGCCACGATATGGAAGATGAACGCCCGCAGGGCATCCGTGCCGATCACGGTGAGCGGCTTGAGCCACAGCGCCGCCGAGCGTCCGCCCAGCAAGCACAGCGCCAGGATGATCAACGCCCCGCCGACGCTGAACAGCATGAAGGGCACCTCCGGGGGGTGCTTGCCGGCGTTCCAGGCCACCGCCATCAGTGCCGAGTCGAGCTCGGGCAGAGAGAGCGCCACGAACCCCAGCAGGAACACCGCTCCCACACCTGCCAGAGCGGCGACCAAGCGCCGTCTGGTCGAGGGCTCGCCGTAACAGCGCAGAATGGCCTCGCCGATCAGCAGACCCAGCATGACCAGCGGCAACCGTGCCAACTGCCCCCAGGTGTAGTGGTCGGCATCCTCCACCAGCAGCGCCTTGAGAATCACGCTGTCCCAGAAGTGGAAGTGACGTTCGAGCATCACCGACAGCACGCCGACCGCAACCGGCGCCAGCAAGCGCGACCACAGCGGCATGCGACACCACAGCGGCAGGGCCCAGGGAATCCACAGCAGTGCCAGCGCATAGAAGCCGAGGATTTCCACCCAGATGGCGAAGCGCTGATAGAGCAGCGCATCGACGATGTCCTGGGTGGTGAACATGGGCAACATCTCGACGATGGTCAGTGCCTTGTACCAGAACAGCACTTCCAGCCCGCGCAGCATCAGCTTGAGCCTGCGCTGCGGCCAGTCGGCCGCTCCCGTCCTGGGCAGGAAAGCCACTGCCAGGGCGATGCCGAACACCATGATGAACAGCGAGGAGGAGAATTTGGTGATGAGATGGATCGGTACCATGCCCCAGTCGGGCACCTGGCGAATACCGAGCAGGCCACTGACCGTGTGGCTGAGTATCATCAGGGCGATGGCGATACCGCGAGCCAAATCGATGGCATCCACCCGGGCGGACAAGGCCGGCAGCTGCGGCGGCTGGTTGAGCCTGATCATGGCGATTCCCTAAATGATGTGCTTCCCTGATGCCACCGCGCCACCCGCCATGGTCTACTGGCCTGCGGCTGGCTCGACGCTCTCCAGCGTCAAACGACGCCCTTCCGTGGCAGAGTACTCGAAATTGCCGACGACGCGCACCGTTTCCCCCAGGTGAGGCGCGATCTGCTCATGAGGAAATATTTCGACCCGGTTCAGGTCCTCGTCCTCGATCCAGTAATGCAGCGGATCCTCGAAGTGCCGCACCACGCCCTCGGTGCGCACTCTGGTACCGTCGAGCTGCTCGGCCTGGTTGACCAGCACCGGCAGGGTGACCTCGCGCAGCTCGTCCGTGGCATCCGAGCAGGCCATGAGGCCTGCAAGCATCAGCCCTGCGACGATAGCCCGGCGCTGCCGTTTCGCTTTCATGTCCCGTTCGACCCTCCCTTAGGCCCGATAAAGTCCGAACATACCGCTCCGCCGCCGGCCCAAGGCCAACGGCGGAGGCCATCAACGCGGAACGACGAGCGTCAGCCCCGGCCACACGAGATCGGGATTCTCGAGCACGTGCCGGTTGGCCTCATGCAACTCCTGCCAGCGCTGGGAACTACCATAGAAGCGCCCGGCGATGCTGGCCAGGGTATCGCCACGGCGCACCTGGTACAGGTTGGCATCCAACGCGCGCGCCACCAGCCGCTGATCCCGCTCGAGCTCCTCGACCAGCTCGTCGATGCTTTCCAATAGGGCTTCATCGCGCCCCCCGGCTCGCATCAGCTCAGCACGGGTCGCACGAATTGCGCCCATGGTCACGCTGGCCGAGCGCAAGGCGCCATCGAGGTCGATCTCACCGCCCTCTTCCGCGGGCAAGCGCGCGCGGAGTGCGGCTATTTCCCGCTGTGCCGCGCGCAACTGACGCTCACGCTCTTCCAACTCTTCAGCCAGCGCGGCAGCATCCTGCCCCGTGGTGTTATCCGCGGCTTCGTCGGCGGTCGTCTCATCGGCAGCCTCCTCGACCTGCGCTTCCGTGTCGGTTTCCGTCGCTTCATCCTGCTGCGCGTGAACGGTTTGGCCGAGTGTCAGCACCAGCAAGGCCGCCAGCAACAGCCCGGCGAGCGGCCAGTTCCAGGAACGCTCCCACCGCGTGTCTGCAGTTTCTTTCATGACGCAACCTCTCTGCTGTTCTTGTGATTTCGACCGATGCCATCGACAGGCAATCGGCGTTCAAGAGGAGCCGGGCAAGCTCGAAAGCCCGCCCACATGAACAGTATGGCCAGAGTGGGCCATTCATGCCCGCTTGCTAATCAACGCAATGCACAATGCAAATTTCTTGCGCTTTTGTTTTTTATGTACAAATATATTTGCAAGCAAGGTTCGCATGCACTGCTTCTACACGAACCTTGTTCCACTGCAGCGCAACCATTGCTCAACAACAACGCCAACGAGGAAGCATGATGAAAACGCAGATACTGTGTGCCGCCATGGGGACCAGCCTCGCCCTTGCCTCTACTGCCTTTGCCGACAAGCTGATCGTCGCTACCGATACTGCCTTCGTTCCATTCGAGTTCATGAAGGACGGTGAGTACGTCGGGTTCGACATCGACATGTGGGAAGCCATCGCCGAGGAGAACGGCTGGGAGTATGAGCTACGCCCGATGGATTTCTCCGGCATCATCCCGGCGCTTCAGACCAATCAGGTCGACGTGGCGCTGGCTGGCATCACCATCCGCCCAGACCGTCAGGAGGTGATCGACTTCTCCGACGGCTACTACGACAGCGGTTTCACCCTGATGGTACCGGCGGACAGCGACATCGAGAGCACCGACGATTTGGCCGGTCGCACCCTGGCACTGCGGATGGGCACCTCGGCGGCCGATTACGCTCAGGAGCACTTCACCGAGACCGAGCTGCGGCTACTGCCGAATATCGACAACGCCTACCTGGAGTTACGGACCGGTCGCGTCGATGCCGCCATGCACGACACGCCAAACGTGCTCTATTACATCGCCACCGCTGGAGACGGCGAGGTGAAAGCCGTCGGGGAACAGATGATGGCCCATGAGTACGGCATCGGCTTCCCCAAGGGCAGCCCCCTAGTAGAAGACGTCAATGCCACCCTTGCCGCCATGCGTGAGGACGGTCGCTACGACGATATCTACGAGACCTGGTTCGGCACCCGTCCCGGCCAGTGAGCCGGATCACAGCGCTCCTCACCCCTGACGAATCTCGAGGTTCCCAATGAATACGGATTGGTCCGTCATCGTCACCTTCATGCCTCAACTGCTCAAGGGTGCGCAGATGACGATCTTCATTACCGTAGTGGGGCTGTGCGGAGGCATGGTGGTAGGCGCCATCGCCGGTATCATGCGCGCCTACGGCAATTGGCTGCTCAACTACACGGCAATGGTATACATCGAGGTGATTCGCGGCACCCCCATCGTGGTGCAGGTGATGTTCCTCTACTTTGCACTGCCCGTGCTGGCCAGCATCCGCATCGACCCGCTCAGCGCCGCAATGATAGCCATCGTGATCAATGCCGGCGCCTACATTGCCGAGATCGTCAGGGGTTCCCTGCAATCGATCAGCCGTGGTCTCGCCGAGGCCGGGCTGGCTCTCGGCCTGCCCCGCTGGAAGGTGTTGCTCTACATTGTCGGGCCACTCGCCTTTCGGCGGTTGATTCCACCTCTCGGTAACCAGTTCATCATCAGCCTCAAGGACACTTCTCTGTTCATCGTGATCGGCGTCGGTGAGCTGACACGAACCGGGCAGGAAATCATGGCGGCCAATTTCCGTGCCGTGGAGATCTGGAGTGCCATCGCCATCATGTACCTGATCATGACCGGCAGCCTGACCCTAATGCTGCGCTTCATCGAGAGAAGGATGAAGATTCTATGAGCATCATCGAATTCAGAAACGTATCCAAGCACTTCGGTTCGCTCAAGGTACTCGATGAAGTTGACCTTACCATCGACCGCGGCGAAGTGGTCGTGCTGATTGGTCCTTCGGGATCGGGAAAATCGACGCTGCTGCGCTGTATCAACGGGCTGGAAATGATCACCGGTGGCGACCTGGTAGTGGATGGGCTCAGCGTCCTGGCCGGTAACGCCAGGCTGAGAGAGATTCGCCAGGAAGCCGGTATGGTATTCCAGCAGTTCAATCTCTTTCCACAGTTGACCGCCGCAGAAAACGTCGCGTTCGGCCCCAGGCACGTGCGTGGTGTAAACCGCACGCAAGCGCGAGAACAGGCGCTGGCGCTGCTCGACAAGGTAGGGCTGAAGGCTCAGGCCGAGCAGTATCCCGACTCGCTTTCCGGCGGGCAGCAGCAGCGCGTCGCCATCGCCCGGGCATTGGCCGTCAAGCCCAAGGTGATGCTCTTCGATGAGCCGACTTCGGCGCTCGACCCCGAGCTGAAGCAGGAAGTGCTCAACGTGATGCGTACGCTTGCGGAAGAGGGGATGACCATGGTGGTAGTGACCCATGAGATGTCCTTCGCCAGGCAGGTGGGCTCACGCCTGATCTTCATGGAACACGGCAAGATTGCCGTCGACGGAGACCCGCGAGACATGATCTCGGCCCCCACCAACCCCAGGCTCAAGGACTTTCTTAGACATGTACATTGATCCGCCGAACGGCACGGAGCGCCGAGCCGGGCTGAGATGCCTGCGCGCTAGCGGCGATCACCGGCAGTTGGGTTACGCACTGGGGCAGGCCGGGCGCCGTGCCGTGCATGACAAGCTGCTGTCCAGCGAGCTGTGGCAGGACATTACCCATCCCCGTCACGATGCTACGGTAGCTCGCATGTTGGCATGCTGCCGAAGCCGTTTTCCCTGGGTGCTCGAAGAGCTCGAAGGTCTGGCCGAGGGACTCGAACTGCCCTTTCTGCAGGTCTTCGCATGGAACAGCCGGGGAGACTTGCTCTCTCACTGTCCGGACGGCTGCACTACCGTCGTCCTTCCTGGCCTCGAGCCCTGTATCGCACACAACGAAGATGGGCTCCCCTGCTTCGACGGCGACGTCTTCGTGGCTCAGTTGTCGCCGGTCGGTCAGCCGAGCTTCATGGCTTGCTGCTATCCAGGATCACTACCGGGTCATACCTTCGCTCTTACCGAGTTAGGCATCGTTCAGGCAGTCAACAACCTGCGCTTCGATGGCGTAGTACCCGCAATACCCCGTATGGTGCTGGGCCGCGCCATGCTGGCCGAGCCCACACTTGACGCCATTCTCAGCCTGCTCGCTGAGGCACCGGCCAGTGGGGGATTTCATTTCACGCTGGCCCAGCAGGGCGAGCGCAGGCTCTACAGCGTAGAAATAGGAAGCGGCCAATTATCCATCAAAGTCATCGACAGCGCCTGTGTGCACGCCAACCATGCGCTGCACCATCCACAAGCTGAGGAGGGTCAGACGATCACCCGTTCCTCTCGCGATCGCCAGCAGCGAGGCGACGAACTGATTGCATCGTCGCAACCAGACCCCCTACGCATCTTGCGCGATACCGGGGGCAGCGGGTTGCCCATCTATCGTCGTGCGCCAGACGACCCCGATCACGAGAATACCCTTGCGACTGGCGTGTTCCGCCTGCTTAATGACGGCGTTCAATGGGAGATACACCCACCTGGCCATAGCGAGCCCTTTCATGGCAGCAGACACACCCTCTTTGACGGATAACGAACGCGCCCCGTCCGACCTCGAGTCGCTCCGCGCCCTCTCCCTGGCCATCGCCCGCGGCGAAAGTGACCGACACCTGGGACCCAAGGCTCAGGAGGTGCTTTCGCGACTGATCGAACTGCGTGGCGACCCGGCGCTGCTGTCCATCTCCGCGCTGGCCGAGAAACTCGAAGTCAATCCCTCGACGATTTCCCGGCTGGCCAGATCGCTCGGCTATACCCGCTTTGGAGAGCTCCAGCGCATCCTTCTCAGCGACTCGCTGACCTCGCCCCATTCGTTCTACCGCCAGCATGCCAGCGTTGCCCTGGCCGCGGACAAGAGCGATCTGCTGAACCAAGCTCGCCAGCTTGCCGGCGAGCAGTGCCGCAATATCGAGCGCTTCCTGGACAACCTGCGCAGCGACGAACTGGAAGCCTTTGCCAACGCCGTAATGAATGCAGCCCGCGTTCGTCTGTACGGCGTGCGCCAGTTCCATGCCTTCGCCAGCTTTCTCGCCTATGGCCTGGGAATGCTGCGCTCCGACGTCAGTCTGCTCAGCGACAGCGGCCACGGCATTGCCGAAGGTCTGGCCGGCATGGGTACCGACGACGTGTTGATCGCCGCTAGCTGCAAACCCTACACACGCGAAGTGGTGAACGTCTGCAAGGCGGCCCGCAACCACGGTATCCGGGTCCTGGTGGTCACGGACATGTCCAACTCCCCGCTGGTACGCCACTCCGAACAGGCCCTGCTGGTGCCACACGAAACCAGCTTCATCTCGAACAGCATGGTGGCTTTCCTGAGTGCCGTGGAATGTCTGGTCAATGCGTGCGCCACGCTATCGGGAGAAACGGCTGCCGAGGCGCTGTCACGCCGCGACCGCTTCATCGACGAACTGAAAATCGAGATGCGTTGATCTCTTGTGCGCGTGGCTTGGAACTCGATGCCTGGCACGGCATCATGTGGCCCCTGAAAAATTCATCCATCCCGGGGTCACAATGAGAATCGTGTTGCGCTACTTCTTTCGCGGCGTACGGCTGGTGCTGTCGCCGGTCATGCTGATCGCCGAAAAGCTCTCCACACCGCAGAGCGTCGAACGCAGCGAACAGGAGCAGGCTGAGGTCGACGAGGCGTGCCGCCAGTTGGCGCTGTATCAGTTTCGCTCTTGCCCGTTCTGTATCAAGGTGCGCAAGGAGATGGCACGGCTGGGACTGAAGATCGAGATCCGCGATGCCCAGCTCGACCCGGATCGCCGCCGTGAGCTGGAAGAAGGCGGCGGCAAGGTCAAGGTCCCGTGCCTGCTGATCGAGCATGACGATGGCCGTCAGGAGTGGCTGTACGAGTCCAACGCTATCAACGCCTGGCTGCACCGCCGCTTCGGTGCCGAGCCTCAGACGGGCTGAGCGCACTCGGCGGTGAACAGCAGCGTATCGGCCAGGTGGCGGGCATCGTCCTCCTTCAGATAAGGTAGCGTCTGGCGACCGTTGGCCAGCTCCAGATGCAGGGTGGCAACGCCGCGCCGGCGTTGCAGCCAGCTCTGCTGAAGCCGCAGCGAGATGAGATGGTGCATGGGAAAGATACCGGTGCGCTGGCCCACGACTCCGCGCCGCACGCGCAAGAAGTCTCCCTCTTGAGCCCAGCCGGTCGCGATCCAGCGCCAGTGGGCCAGCACGGCGGCCAACAGTGGCAGCCCCGCGGCCAAGCCACCCCAGGCCGGCCATGAGAGTTCGAGCGGTATCAACAAGCCCAGCACCAGTGCCGCCCCGCCGGCGAGCAGCAACAGGTAGCGCAGGAACAGCACCCGCCGATAGCTGGGGTCGACCCGCCGCAGCGGCTGCCCGCTACCGGCATGACCCGTGAAACGGCCCGGCTTGAAATAGCCCGAACCTGCACTGCCCTGCCAAAAGTGCGCCGTCAGCGCCTCCCCCTGCGCCTCGCTGAGCCCCGGTACCATGAAGCGGCGCGACTCTCCCGCATCGCCGCCCAGTGCGCCGTACTGGTGGCACACCAGATAGCCACGCCCGAGCAGCCGGCCGAGCCCCGTCTGTACCCACTCCACCACCTGCAGCCGCGCCAGGCTCAGGGTCTGCTCCTGGCGATGAAACAGGCCGCTGCGCTGAATCTGTCGCTCGCCGGCGTCGAGCAGCACGAAACCGTGAAAGCGCCACCAGGCGGCCAGAATGGCCAGCAGTGCCAGCAGGATCACCACCGCCAGGAGCCCCACGGCAACCGCCAGCAGCGGCGAACCCGGCATCCAGGCCTCGAAATCGAGCTGCGGCAGCCGGTCGTGCAGCCAGCGCTCGAGCGGGCGTACCAGCGGCGACAACATCGCCGCGATGAGGTAGATCGAGCGGCTGGCCAGGCCGTGCAGCACGATGGCTTTGGCACCGATGACAAAGCGCGGCACGGCCTGCATCTCGTCCGCCGGGGAAGACTCGGACCTTGCGCCCGGTCGTGGCTTGGTCGGCCAACGCCTGCCATCGGGCGGCCGCAGCTCCCTTTCGAGCACTTCCGCCCGTTCGCGGCGAATGCCCGGCAAGGCAATACGCGACGCCTCGCCGGCCAGCGTTTCCACTTCCCACAGCACCAGGCCGAAGGGGCGCATGTAGACCGGCTGACGAATGACGATGCTCTGTACGTGGCGTGCCGCCACCTTGAACTCGCGGTGTTCCAGCAATCCTTTCTGCACGATCAGCACGTCGCCGTCGCAGCAGTAGCGAAAGCGACGGTAGTAGAGCAGGCTGATCAGCACTGCCAAGATCAACAGCACCGCCCCACCCAACGCCAGCTCACGCAGGCCCAGGCGCTCCACCAGTGCCAGGCCGGCCCCGGCGCCGAGCACCAGCGGCATGTGCTGGCGCAGCAGCGACGCACTGCCGCTGAGCAGCAGCAGAAGTACCGCCCAGGGTGAAAGACGCTGCCACTTCAACTCCCCGCTCTGCCCTTCGCCGAGCGGCGACGCTTCGCTCATGGCGCATCCGCCCCCGTAGGTTCCGGTTCCGCACGCTCCAGGCGGGCCAGCAGATGCTGACGGATCGCCGCGGCCCGATCGGCGGTCAGGCCCTCCAGTACCATGTCCGCCCCTCTCCCGCCCGCCGTGAAACACACCAGGCGTACCAGGCCAAAGGCGCGTTCGACCGGGTTGCTCGAGGTCTCGATGTGCTGCAGACGAGCCAGCGGCAGCACCTGGGTGCTCTGCACCAGCAGACCGCGACGATAGATCAGATCGTGCTGACGCAGGCCGTAGGTCCGGCGTCGGGCCTCGAGCCAACCCAGCACGACGCTGATGACGCCCAGCAAGCCCACTCCCACCGCCGGCCACGGCTGCCAGGCAGCGATCTCAGCAATCATCAAGGGCATGAAGGCGGCCAGCGCCGTCAGCAGCAGCCAGTGCAGGCTGCGCAGCACTGCCTGGCAGGGGGCCAGACGAGGAGAAACGGGCTCCAATGGCGCCTCCGCAAGCGCAGGGAGATTCTGTGGATCCAGCGAGACATTGGTGAAGGTCACATCGGCTCCTTGCTCACGGCTGGGCGAACGCCCCCTGCTCAGCAGGCCCACAGGCGCTATGCTGATAGATGAGGAAAACACTGCAGCATGGATGCGCTCCACCAGCGAACGTCGGCCTGCGTGCCGAGGGAGACAGTGTCATGGCGATCCCGGCCACCCTTAGGGAATACTTGAGAGCCTGTGATATCGACTACGAGGAGGTCAAGCACGACTACGAAGTCAGTGCCAGCCGCATTGCCCAGCAGTCGCACGTTACCGGCGAACAGCTCGCCAAGGCCATCATGCTGCACAGCCGCTCCGGCTATCGCGTCGCGGTACTGCCCAGCACCTGCGATGCCGATCTGGAGAGCCTGTCGCGGCTGTTCAACGAGCCGGTAGAACTTGCCGAAGAAGATGAGATCGTGAACCGCTTCAACGACTGCGACCCGGGGGCCATCACCCCGGTCGGCCAGGCCTATGGGCTGCAGGTCTATGTCGACGACATGTTGCGGCACCAGCCGGACATCTATTTCGATGCCGGCGATCACGAAACGCTGCTGCACATGAGCGGCAGGGAGTTCGAGAAGCTGATGGGCGCATGCCCCCACGGCCAGTTCAGCCGGCATCACTGAACGAGCCAGTGGTCGTGATTTTCGCACCCGGTCGCCCCGGCCGGGTGCCTCCGGGTCTCGCCCGCGCGGGGCTCCGGGTCTGCTGCTGCGCTATCGTTGGGCCATGCTCTCGAGCATGTGCGCCAGGGCCTCGGCCACCCTGGCCATGGAGACGTAGTCCAGTCGCTCGTGGGTGTCGCTTGGGCGATGGTAATGGGGATTGCGGAAGTTGGCGGTATCCGTGAGCATCATGGCCGGAAAACCCATTTCCCAGAAGGCCCAGTGGTCCGAGCGATGGATGTCGCCCATCTGTGGCGGCGCCACCAAGCCCTCCGAGGGTACCGTCGCGTGACGACGAAACTCACCGATGGCCTGATGGAGCAGCCGGCGCGACCCCAGATGAGTAACGAAAGCGAGGAAGTTTCCCCGGTCCGGATAGAACAGATCGAGGGGGAACGGATAGAACTGACTGTCGGGCTCGTCGCTGTAGTAGCCGAGCATCTCCAGCGAGATCATGCCCACGACGTTCCACCCCTCGGCCTTGGCCTGCCGCGCGTAGTGCAGGCTGCCCATGGCATCGCTGCCGAAGAACGGCGCCTCTTCATTGACGAACGCCACCAGGCGCAACGAGCGATCGAGCTCGGCCTCCTGCAGCAGACGCGCCAGTTCGATCAGCACGGCCACGCCGGAGGCGTTGTCATCCGCCCCCGGGCTGCCGCGCACCGTGTCGTAGTGAGCCCCCACCACGAGCATTTCGTCGGCGCGGTCAGCGCCGGGGAAGACCACCTCGATATTGTGAAAGACCCGGCTGCCCGCGGGCACGTCCTGGCGCCTGGGCCGATGGCCGGCCTCTGCCAGGGCCCCTTCGATGTAGTCGGCAGCGGCTTCGAGCGCCTCCGGTCGCCAGTAGTGGCGTTCGCCGATGTCGTCGGACAGAACCCGAACGTGACGCTGGAGTCGCTCCCGCAACAGCTCGCCTTCGGCCCCCAGCGGCGGAGGGTCGCCACGGAAGGATATGCCCGGCATATGCAGCATCAGCCAGTAGCCTCCTCCCAGCACGAGAACGAAGACGCAGCCGATCACGCCCAACACGGTCGCCAACGGCGAGCGTCTACGCTTCATCTCGGGCTACTCTCGGCAGTGCCAAGCCCATTACCGACGTCTTCGCGGTCCGTTGCCATTCATCTCCCCTCTCCCTGGAAACCCCACCTTCCTCAAGATAGGTGCCTGACCTTTCGCTGAAAAGGGAAACGTTCACGCCGATTGGACGGCTTGGCTTTCATCAGGGAATGCCGTCAAACTGAGACCATACACAGCGAGGAGGCAGGCGATGTTCAAGTCCGTGCTGGTGATAGGCCGTTTCCGCGGCATTCGTCTGGAAGTCCATGTCAGTTGGCTGATCATCTTTGCCCTGCTGTTGACGACCATGAGTGCAGGGTTCAGACATCAGTATCCGGACTGGACCACCGCCACCGCCGTGCTCACTGCTTTGGTGACCGCTCTGCTCTTCTTCTCCTCGATACTGGCCCATGAATTGGGGCATAGTCTGGTGGCCATTCGCCGCGGCGTGCCCGTGACGGCCATCACGCTGTTCATCTTCGGCGGCGTAGCCCAGATGGCCCGCGACCCCGACAAGGCCAACGACGAGTTCACGATCGCCATTGCCGGGCCGATCGTCAGCTTTGTTCTGGCGGCCAGCTTCGCTGTGCTGGCCATGCTGACGGCAGGCTGGTACCAACCGCTTACCGTTGCGCTGAACTGGCTGGCAACGATCAATCTGCTGGTGGCACTCTTCAACCTCATTCCCGGCTTTCCCCTCGACGGCGGTCGCGTGCTGCGAGCACTGGTGTGGAGAGTTACCGGCGACCCCAAGAAGGCCAACGACACCGCCTTTGCCAGTGGCAAGCTGGTCGCCTACGGCCTGTTCGGCCTGGCCATCTGGAACCTGGTAGCCGGCAACCTGGTGGGCGGTCTGTGGATCATGCTGATCGCCTGGTTCCTGCTCAACATGACGCAGGCACAGGGACGCATGCACCTGCTCAGGGAACGACTTGCCGGGGTGCGCGCCCGGGACCTGGCTGAAGCGGAGATACCGCTGGTCGCTCCGCAACGCTCCATCGAGGCGTGGCTGCATGAGGACGTATTGCCTTCCGGTCGCCGCGCCTTCCTGGTGGGTACCGATATCGCCGATGTACAAGGGCTGATATCGCTCAGCGATGCGCGCCATGTGGAGCACGCCCAGTGGGCCACGACTCGGGTTGCCGACATCATGACACCGCTGCACAAGCTGCATCACGTTTCACCCGGCGCCAAAGCCGACGAGGTTCTCCAGATGCTCAATGAGCATGGGCTGAATCAGATTCCGGTGATGCAGGATGGGCGGGTAAGTGGCTGGATCGATCGGCAACGTGTGCTTCGCACTATCGAGATTCATCTGGAAGTGAACCGCTGAGTGCCTCCGGCTCAGCCACGCAGACTCGATTGCGCCCATTCGCCTTGGCACGATAGAGCGCCGCATCGAGGCGCTTGTAGCAGTGCGCCTCTGCCTCCTCCGGCCCCAGTTCGGCGACACCGAAGCTGCTGGTAAGGATCGGAACCGGCGGAAACGGCTCCTCGGCAATGGCCTGACGCAGCCGCTCGGCCAGATACACCGCCCCCAACAGTGGCGTAGCCGGCAGCAGCAGCATGAACTCCTCGCCGCCCCAACGCGCCAGCACGTCCACCTCACGCAGCAGGCCATGGCAAGTATGCACCAGTTTCTTCAATACCATGTCGCCCACGCTGTGACCGAAGGTGTCGTTGATGTGCTTGAAGTGGTCGAGATCGAACATGACCAGGCTCAGCGGCTCGCCGCTGCGACGCGCTCTCTTGCGCTCGCGGGCCAGCAGGTCGAGAAAGCGGTTACGGTTGACCGCTCCGGTAAGCGGATCGTGGCCGGCGTGATACTCGAGCTCCGCCTGGTGCTGCTTGGCCTGACTGATGTCGCGCATGATGGTGGCGATGCTGTCGATTGCGCCGCTTTCGCTGCGTCGCGTCACGATCAGCTGGGAAACGGGAATCTCGCCTTCGCGACCCAACACGGCGGTCTCCGCGTACCAGTAGCCATGCTCCATGGCGTAGGGAATGCCTTCCTCCTCGATGAGACGGCGCACCCACGGCGGATGCGCGCTGACCAACGCATCGGCCAGCATGTCGGGCAGAGTGCCGAACAGGTCGCGCCCGGCCTTGTTGAGATAGACCACGCGGCCCTGGCCATCGGCAATCGAGACGATGTCGGGAGAAGCGTCCAGTAGATGGGTCAGCCGGTCCCGGTTCACCTCGGCGGCATGGCGAGCCGTCACGTCCTCGACGATGCCGCTGAAGTCGACGCTGCCGTCCTCCGCGACCTGGCGCAGCGCGGTGACCTCGGTATGGATGAGGGCTCCCTTCAAGGTACGCAGGCGCAGCGGGCGACGGCTCACGACCCCGTCCCGCTCCAGATCGGCGATGAAGGACTTAAGCTCGTCGGCGCTCTCATACAGCGATGAGGGCCGTACGCTCAACAGCGCCTGAAGCGACTCGGCCTCGAAGATCGTCAGCATGGCGGGATTGGCCGCCGTGAAGCGGCTTTCCGGCTCGGCGGAATTGCGATAGACCCCTACGGGCAGGTTGTGGAACAGGTCGTTATAGGTCTCCAACAGAGCGCAGTAGCGCTTCTCGTCGGTGACGTCGATGATGATCGAATGGAGATATTCGCGTCCGCCCAGACAAACCGGCCCCGAGTAGACGTGCACGTCGCGCACGTCCCCGTTGGCCAGGCGATGCTTGAACTCGAAGAACAGCTGCTGGCAGGCTTCCGCCTTGGCCATGTTGGCAAGCACCACCTCAGGATCGAGGCAGTTGATGTCGGTGATCTTCAGCTGCTTCAGCACGTCGGCGGGATAGCCGTAAAAGCGCACGGCGGAAGCATTGGCGTCGACGATACGCCCATCACTGGGATCGATCAGCAGCTTGATGGCCGGATTGGTATTGAACAGCTGCTCGAAGAACGAAGCGTGATCGTCACTGGTCAACGGCGAGCCCCTTGCGTATCGACGTCTTGTCTCGAGCATGAGCAAGCGTCGTTATAATAATGTCTTATCGATATTTCGGCAGTTGCAGCCTGAGCTGAAGGCGTGAGCCTGCCGATAGTTTGAGCTTATGACGTCCTGGCGCGAATGCATAGGTTGCGCGGCGTCAATCGATGCGCACAGAAAGTGCCGATCTCTACCCTGAAGCCGGCTTCTTCGAGCCGTTGGACGCGGTCCATGGCCAACCACATCTCCAGCGGACGCCGAAACAGATGGCGTACCAGCTCCAGCCGGCTCACTTCCGCCAGCCGCTGCCAGCCCGCGGACTCGTAACGCCGATAGTCGAGCCCGTCCGGAAGCGTCAGCCCCTTGCGCTGCGCTGCCCAGTGGCAGAAGTCGTCGAAGCGCTCGGGCATCTGGCCATAGGCCAGGCTCGGCACGGGCAGGTAGGTATCTTCACCGCGCAGTTCACGCTGCAGCTCATCAAAGCCCAGCCGCCAGGCATTGGCCCGCTCACGATGCCGACGCACCCCCAGCGGCGCCGTAACGGTTTCCTGCACCGCCAGTGCCAGGTCGTTACGTTCCAGATGCAGGGAGTGGCTGTGGCACAGCGCCCGCCCGAGCTGCGATACGGGGCGATAGTCCGCCGCTTGCGTGCGGTGGTAGCAACATGGCGCCAGGGTCACGGTACAGCCCGCTGCCACGGCACGTTCGAGCAGCCCGAGATGCAGGTCGCCGCAGGCGTGCAGCGCGACGACATGCGTATCGGCAGAGAGAAAGCCCGCCACCTCGTCGGCCAGCACGTCCTGTCGGTACAGCCGTACCGGTGCCTGCTGCGCCGCGGCCAGCCGGCGGCCTTCCTCACACAAGCTGGCCTGCCACTCCAGGGCGCCGACCTCGCGGCCATGTCGCCGGGCCAGGGTCCGTGAGAGATGCCCCTTGCCGGCGCACCATTCCAGCAGGCGTTGATGAGGCGTGACGTCCAGGCATCGGATGAAGGCCTCGATCTGCTGCCATTTGCGCCCGCCGACATGCTGGCTCCAGGCCGCCGGCAACGGCTCGCCCTTGGCAGCCAGCGGCGGCAGCTCGACCAGCCCGGCCAGCTCGGCGACCGGCAACCGACCCGCGAGCGGCGAGGCGTGCCAGGGATCGGCCTGCAGGCGGGCGAGCTGGGCGTCGCTGAGCCCCAGCAGCGTTTCGGTCAGTTCCGGATGTCGCTCGCACCAGGCGGCGCGACGCTGAGTGAACGGGAGCGGACGCCAGACCGATTGCCATTCAGCAAGCAGAGCGGTAAGGCGGGAGAAGCGCGACTCAATATTCGATGCGGGATGCGTTGGCATCGAACTCCACCGCGATGTCGATGCCCTCTTCCAGGCTTGCCTCTTCGCCCAGCGCCTGCTGCAGGGCCAGCACGCCCTCCACCCTGCCCGCCACATGGGCCTTGCTGCCTTCCACCTCGAAGGTATCCAATGCCAGGCGAACCTCGGCATTGTCGGAGGTGAACACCGGCGGCATCACGCTGGCGCCGATGGGGTGCAACAGATCGAACTTGGCGATTTCCCCCTCATCCAGGGTGATGCTGAGCGAGAGCGAATCACGCACACGCCAGCTGTCCGGCGCGCTGAAGCCGACCAGATCGATCACGACCCGATCGCCCAACTCGGTGAAGGTGGCGTTGGAATCCACCCCCTGGCTGAGAATGAACCATTCGCGCTCCTGGCCATCCAGCAGCCCTGTCATCATGCCGACGGTCTCGGCTTCCTCCTGGGCATGGGCCGCCCCCGTCATGGCCAACAGCATCACAGGCCCCAGCCATGACCGCAGCGTCGTTCTACACCTCATGTTTCCCCCTTGACGTGCTTCGGCACGCATCGGCAAACCGCGTCGCGGCCATTCTCCCGGGCACTTGTGAGACTGACAAGCCCCGTGCAGAAGCGCCAAAACCCGTGTATGGCACACACTGAACTCCCCCGACCGTGCCACGCTATCCATTCAGCATAGCCGGCATGGAGCCACCACGAACCCGACCGCGCCGACAGTGCGCGCAGGCCGTTATGTCGATGAGCGACGAAATGGTAAGGTCTCCGACAACCCCGCGGGTCTGATGTTGCGCAACCCTCTCCCGGTGACAAGGACTACACGATGATCGATTTCTGGACCTGGACCACCCCCAATGGCCGCAAGGTTTCCATTCTGCTCGAAGAGCTCGGCCTACCCTACCGCACCCACGCCGTGGACATTACCCGGGGCGAACAGTTCGAGCCAGCCTTCCTCGAGGTGAGCCCCAACAACAAGATCCCCGCCATCCGCGATGCCGAAACCGGCACGGCATTGATGGAGTCGGGCGCGATCCTGATCTATCTGGCCGAGAAGGCGGGCCGCTTCCTGCCCAGCGAACCCGAAAAACGCTACCGCACCCTGGAGTGGCTGATGTGGCAGATGGGCGGCCTTGGCCCCTTTCTGGGACAAGCCCATCACTTCCTGAAGTTCAACGCCGGCAAGGCCCCCTATGCCGAAGAGCGCTTCCACGCCGAGGCCGAGCGCCTCTACCGCGTACTCGACGCACGTCTGGCCGACAATGCCTACCTGGCCGGCGATGAGTACACCATTGCCGACATCGCCTGCTGGCCCTGGGTGTCGCGCTACGAGTGGCAACGCATCAGTCTCGACGACTACCCCAACGTGAAGCGCTGGTACCTGGAGATTGCCGCTCGCCCGGCGGTGCAGCGCGGTTACCAGGTACCGCACAAGGTCAACGAGATTCCTCTGCCATGAGCCGCGATGCCACGACGAAAAGGCATGACGCAGCTCAGCGCAGCGTTCTGGTAACGGGATGCTCCAGCGGAATCGGTCATGCCGCTGCCCATGCCCTGGCCAAGCGGGGCTGGCGCGTGTTCGCCACCGCCCGCCGCGAAGAAGATCTGGCACGCCTGCGCGACGAAGGGCTCGAGGCGCTGCCCCTGGAGCTGGCCTCGAGCGACTCCATCGCCGCCTGCGTGGAGCAGCTGTTGGCGCACACCGGCGGCAGGCTCGACGCGCTGTTCAACAATGCCGCCTACGGCCAGCCGGGGGCCGTCGAGGACCTCTCCCGGGACGTACTGCGTACTCAGCTGGAGGTCAATCTGCTCGGCACTCATGAGCTGACCACGCGCATCGTTCCTGTCATGCGCGAACAGGGCTTCGGCCGGATCGTACAGAACAGCTCGGTGCTCGGTTTCGCCGCCCTGCCGTATCGCGGGGCCTACGTGTGCTCCAAGTTCGCCCTGGAAGGACTCACCGATACGCTGCGTCAGGAGTTGTACGGCAGCGGCATCCACGTCAGCCTGATCGAGCCTGGCCCGATCGCCAGCCGCTTCCGCGAGAACGCCTACCGCGCCTTTCTCGAGCACATCGATGCCCAGCGCAGTTACCATCGCGATACTTACCGCGCCGTCGAGGCTCGGCTGGCGGGAAAGGGAGCCTCCTCCGGGGGCGCTTTCACCCTGGGGCCCGATGCCGTTGTCGACAAACTGATCCACGCGCTGGAGAGCCGCAGGCCGAAAGCGCGCTATCATGTCACGCTGCCCACCCATCTCTTCGGCGTGCTCAAGCGTCTGCTCACCACCCGGGGGATGGACCGGGTACTGCTGGCATCGACACGCGACGAACGCAAAGGAGACTGAACTTGGGCCGACTCATTTCGTTGATCTTCCTGGCCGCCCTTGCCTATGGCGGCCTCTACTTCTATTACGGTCACGTCGTCAGGCAGGCCATCGATCAGCAGCTCGAGGCACGCGGCCTCACCGCCCTGGAAGTACAGCGCGTCGAATACGCGCCGTTGGCGCCACTCAGCACCCAGGCCACGATCCGTGCCGAGGTCAGTTATCGCGGTGCCGACGCCACGGTCACCGTGCGCCTGCATGGCCATCCCATCTTCTCCGACGAGGTGCGCATGGAACTCGACGGCCTGCAGAACCTGCGGCTAAGGTTTGGCGTGAACGGATAACCAACGAGGAGGCCCCCATGGGTAGTGCCTACGTGGTCGGACAGGTAACGGTACATGATCCCGAGCGCTGGATGGAGTATGTCGAACGCGTCCCCGAGACCCTCGCCCCCTGGGGCGGCGAGGTGGTCATGCGCGGGCAGCGTACGGCCATGCTGGCCGGCGAGCCGGGCCATCCCAACATCGTGATGCTGCGCTTTCCCGACCGCCAGGCCGTGGAGCAGTGGTACGCCTCCCCCGAGTATCAGGCCCTGGTACCGCTGCGCGACTCGGCGGCCCAGGTCGAGCTGGCCGCCTACGAGGGATGACCTTCGGCAGCGCGCGTGTGCATGCTATGCTGCGCGCTTTATCCCACGACAGGCTCTCATGCACGACAGGCTCGCATGAGAGCCTCTCACGACAGGAGTAAAACATGGCCAAGGCAACTGCGCGACACATTCTGGTGAACAGCGAAGAGAAGTGCGAGGCTCTCAAGGCCGAGATCGAAGGCGGTCGCGACTTTGCCGAGGTGGCGCGCGAGCACTCCACCTGCCCCTCGGGCGCCCGCGGCGGCGACCTGGGTAGCTTCGGCCCCGGCCAGATGGTGCGCGAATTCGACGAGGTGGTGTTTTCCGGTGAGCTGAACAAGGTACATGGGCCAGTGAAGACCCAGTTCGGCTATCATTTGCTGGAGATCACCAGCCGTAGCTGAAAACCAGCCATAGCCGGTTTTTGGCGGTAGCATGACGCCGCCCGCCAGGAGAAGCCGCTCGTGCCTTGAACTGCACGGCGGCTTTTCTCATTTGGCCCCCTGTGTCGAGCGGCCTCACGCGCTAGGATAGAGCCAAGTCGAATCGATCTTTCGCCAACAGGGACGTCGCATGACTCTCTCAGCCAACCCTTCGCGAATCAGAATGCCGGAGCCGGGCTCCACGGCCGGTGGCAGCGGCGAGGCCGGTACGCCGATGATTCAGGTCGAACAGCTCTCCAAGATCTATGGCGGCGGTTTCCAGGCACTCAAGGAGGTGAACCTGACCATCCGCCGCGGCGAGATCTTCGCCCTGCTCGGCCCCAACGGAGCCGGCAAGACCACGCTGATCAGCGTGATCTGTGGGCTGGTCAATGCCAGCAGCGGCAGCGTCCGGGTCGATGGCTTCGACAACGTGGCCCACTACCGAGAAGCCCGCGAGCGCATCGGCCTGGTACCCCAGGAGCTGACCAACGAGGCCTTCACCACGGTATGGGACACGGTCAGCTTCAGTCGCGGGCTGTTCGGCAAACCCAAGGATCCGGCGCATATCGAGAACGTGTTGCGCGCCCTGACCCTGTGGGACAAGCGCGACAACCGCTTGCTGGAGCTCTCCGGCGGCATGAAGCGACGGGTGCTGATCGCCAAGGCGCTGTCGCACAACCCGCAGGTGCTGTTCCTCGACGAGCCCACAGCCGGTGTCGACGTGGAGCTGCGCCGGGAAATGTGGGAAGTGGTGCGCGGCTTGCGCGACCAGGGCGTGACCATCATTCTCACCACCCACTACATCGAGGAAGCCGAGGAAATGGCCGACCGCATCGGCGTGATCCGTCGCGGCGAACTGGTGCTGGTGGAAGAGAAAGCCGCCCTGATGCGACAGCTGGGGCGCAAGGAGCTGACCCTGCACCTCGCGGTACCGCTCGAAGCCCTGCCTGCCGCCCTGAGCGGCCACGATCTCGTGTTGGCCGACGAAGGACATGCGCTGGTCTACACCTATGACGTCAGCCGTCAGGACGAGGGCACCGGCATCGCCGGGCTGCTGGCCGACCTGGAGGCAACGGGCATCCGGGTGAAGGATCTGCACACGCGACAGAGTTCACTCGAGGAGATCTTCGTCAACCTGGTCAGGGAGAGCGCATGAACCTGCAATCGGTGAAAACCATCTACCAGGCCGAGATGGCCCGCAGCCTGCGTACCGTGCTGCAGAGCATCGTCTCCCCGGTGGTCTCCACGTCACTCTACTTCGTGGTGTTCGGCGCGGCCATTGGCACCCGCATCAGCGAAGTGGACGGCGTGAGCTACGGCGCATTCATCGTCCCGGGGCTGATCATGCTGATGCTGCTCACTCAGAGCGTCTCGACCGCTTCGTTCGGCATCTTTTTCCCGCGCTTCTCGGGGGCCATCTACGAAATCCTCTCGGCGCCGATCTCCTATTTCGAGATCGTGCTCGGCTATGTCGGGGCGGCGGCCACCAAGTCGATCATCCTGGGGCTGATCGTGCTCGGCACGGCGCGGCTCTTCGTACCCTTCACTATTCAGTATCCGTTGATGATGCTGCTGTTCCTGATTCTTACCGCAGTGACCTTCAGCCTGCTCGGCTTCATCATCGGCATCTGGGCCGACGGTTTCGAAAAGCTGCAGCTGGTACCGCTGCTGATCGTCACGCCGTTGACCTTCCTCGGCGGCACCTTCTACTCCATCGACATGCTGCCCCCTCTGTGGCAGGCGGTGACGTTGCTCAACCCGGTGGTTTACCTGGTCAGCGGCTTCCGCTGGAGTTTCTACGGCACCGGCGATGTGAGTATCTGGGCCAGCCTCGCCATCATCACACTGTTTCTCGGTGTAGCCCTGGCGGTGATCAACTGGATTTTCCGCACCGGCTATCGGCTCAAACCCTGAGACAACGCATGAGTTCAGGGGTTAGCGATGGCATTGAGCGCTACGGCACAGTCGTCGCTGGCGCTCCCGAGCGTAATTGTCCATGCTTTCACAGATTGCGTTTACATACTTGTAACAGGAGGCACAGCCTACTTACAGCACGAGCAGAACATGAGAATAAGCGAGCAGTGGAGTGATCCATTCCACGACGACTCCATTGCTCCATTACAAGGGAACTGCAATGACTGCTGGCAAGAACGAAGCTAGGCAGGGAGCTTCGCTCAATTGGTGCGTCGAGTTTCACGACGCCCCGCTGGAAGCCCTCTATCGCCGCACCATGCGCTTACAGGACGCACAGCAGTTGCGCTATGCGCTATGGCTGATTGCTGCCACCTTCCTCCTGTTCATCATGGCCGACTATGTGCTACTTGGCGCGAGCGGCACCTTTCTCATCCTGGCCGCCACCCGTATCGGCGTGACGCTCAGCTGCCTGGTGCTGGCCCGTTACATCACCCGATACCCTGCCCAAGCCCACCGGCCGCTGCCGCTCAATCTGGTCTACTTCGCCGCCATCAGCGGTTTGCTGCTGACGATCTATCTCCATCCGGGCAGTGTCGGGCTGCACATCTCGAGCATCGTGGTGGCCAGCCTGACCATCTATCTGTTGGTGCCCAACCGGCTGACCTGGATTCTCGTCTGGAATAGCTATCTGTCGTTCGGCTTCATTCTGCTGGCGCTGCTGTGGAAACCCCTGGCCCCCGGCATGCTGGCAAGTGCTCTGATGATCATCGCCTTCGCCAATCTGATGGGCTGGCTGACCTTCAGCCGACTGAACCGGCTGCAGCGCAAGCAGTTCGCCCTGCTGATGGATGAGCGCGACGTCAATCGCAAGCTGCAGAGCGAGATCGAGGAGCGCCAGATGCTCGAAGCCCAGCTGCGCCACATGGCCAGTACCGACCCGCTGACCGGCATTGCCAACCGGCGCCACTTCTTCGAACTGGCCGAGCGCGAGTTGACCCGGGCCCAGCGCGAGCACACGCCGCTGGCCATCTGCATGGTCGATATCGATCTGTTCAAGACCCTCAACGATCATCATGGCCATGCCGTGGGCGACTTGGTGCTGACGACGGTGGCCTCCTGCTGCGCCTCGGTGTTGCGCGAGACGGACATCATCGGCCGCTACGGCGGCGAGGAGTTCGTCATCGCCCTGCCCCAGGCCGATCTCGAGACCGCCAACTCAATCGCCGAACGCCTGCGAGACAAGGTGACCTCCCTGCAACTTCCCATGCTGCCACTCGGTCAGCGTCTCTCCGTCACGGTCGGCATCAGCCAGGTGGCGCACGGGGAAACGAGGCTGGAGCCCGCACTGCAGCGCGCCGACGAGGCGCTCTATGCCGGCAAGTCTCGCGGCAGAAATTGCGTCGTGGTCGCCGGCGAGGCGCCGCCTGCCATCACCGCGAAAGCGTGAGAATTGCGCTCCGTCGCGGCTTGAACTCGACGCCAGGCCCGGTATGATTCGCCTTCCTGCCTAGCGGCACAGTCCACCGGCGCTTGCCCAGCGTCACGACGGCGGAGATGGTCATGCCGATACAGCACTGCATCGTCCACGAGATCGACAAGGAGACCAGCGAGCAGCCGGCAAGCCTGCGGGCAGCCACTGCCGAGCTGGTATCGTCGCCGCTGCTGGAAGACCTGCTGTCGGGATTTCACGATGCCTACCATGCCAAGACCAAGGCATGGGGACACTTCGTAGAGCCGGACACCAGCGAACCGGCTTCGGCAACGCCCTTCGCCCAAGAGCTGACCGACTACCTGGAAGCGCGCAGCGACTTCGTCGCCTTCAGCCAGGCTCTGGCCAATCGCCTGCTGCCGCTGGTCGACGCGCACCTCTCCACCTCCGGCCACCTGTTGTGCATCGACTATCGTCAGGGTGAGACCCACTATCTCGGCGTGGCACTGCTGCATCAACGCAGCGGGTTCGGCATCGACAAGGCCATGCAGGTCGTGCCCGCCTCGCAGCTCAACCTGGCGCGCATGAGCCTGGGGTTGCGGCTCAATCTGACCCAGTGGCGCGACGGCGCTGCGTCGCGCCATTACCTGTCGTGGATTCACGATCGCGGCGGCAGGAAGCTCTCCGAGGACTTGGCCACCGCACTCGGCGCCGCCGAGGGCATCGATGCCACCGGCGAGACCCGCACCCTGCTCAAGGCCTTCAGCGATTACGTGGAGCGTGAGGATCTTCCCGAAGAGCAGAGCCGGGAGAAGACCGAAGCGCTGATCGACTACGCCAACGAACAGGCCAGCCGCGGTGAGCCGATCACCCTGGAAGAGCTCTCGGAGCTGCTCGACGAACAGCAGCCCAAGGCGTTCTACGACCACATCCGCAACGCCGACTACGGCCTCTCGCCCGAGATACCGCCGGACAAGCGTACCCTCAGGCAGTTTCGCCGCTTCACCGGCCGCGCCGGGGGCGTCTCGATCAGCTTCGATTCCCACCTGCTGGGATCGACCATCGAGTATGACGAAAGCCAGGACCGGTTGATCATCAAGCAGCTGCCCAAGCAGCTCAAGGAACAGCTCAAGCAACGCAAGGAGTGAGGCGCCCGAGGCTACTCGATGCCGTAGGCTGCCTCGGCGTTGGCCAGCCACTCGCGCAGTACCTGACGGCCGCGCTGGGCAAGGTCTTTCCCATGTCGCAGTGCCTGCTCACGCAGTTCGACCGGATCAACCTCCGCTGCGGCCAGCTCGGCCGCATGACCGATCAGCCAGGGCTCGATTCGGGCAGGATCCACCTCGAGATGAAACTGCAGCCCCAGCACCTGATCGCCCACGGCGAAGGCCTGGTGCGAACAGGGGTGGCTGTAGGCCAGCCGCGTCGCGCCGGGTGGCGTTTCGAACATGTCGCCATGCCAGTGCAGGACGAGATCGGGATTGCCCAGGTGGCGTAACGGCCCCTCCTGCCCCTCGCGCGTCAGGTAGACGTCGGCAAAGCCGATCTCCTTTTCCGGCATCGGAAAGACCCGCCCGCCCATGGCGCGGGCGATGAGCTGTGCCCCGAGGCAGATGCCGAGCAGTGGACGTCCCGAATCGAGCCGGTGACGAATGGCATCCAGCTCGGCGGCGAGAAAAGGATAGAGCGCATCGTCATTGGCCCCTAGCGGGCCTCCCAGCACCACCATCAGCTCGGGGCTGTCGACGTCCAGCGATTCCAGGGCATCCGGCCCCAGCAGCCCCGGGTCGAGGTAGCGGATCCGGTAACCGAACTCCTCGAGAATCGGCTCGAAGATACCCAAGTCCTCGAAGGCAACGTGGCGGATGGCAACGACACTCTTCATGCGCAAGAAACTCCTTTTCCGTTCCGGCGGTTTGGCTGATGCGCCAACCACATCAGCAGCATAGCCAATGGAGCCCGACTCGCGGAACCGCTGCCGTTTGCCGTTCGGGCAGAAAGCCGACTAGCTTGAGTGTGCAGCTGCGCGTAGGCGCTTCAACGGAGTGGCAAGAAGGGAGTCCGCTCATGCAAGACAAGGAAGTGGCAACCGAGAACAAACCGCTGGTCGTCATCACGGGGGCCTCGGGCGGCGTGGGCACGGCATTGACCCACAGCCTGAAGGCGGACTACCACATCATCGGGCTGGATCGCAGCAAGGGCGAAGAGGCCGACGAGAGCTACGAATTCGACCTCACCGAGGTCGACTCCATCAAGCGGACGATGCACGAGATTGCCGAACGGCACGGGCGCGATATCGCCGCCGTGGTGCACCTCGCCGCCTATTTCGACTTCACCGGCGAGGAGTCGCCGCTCTACGAGAAGGTCAACGAGCAGGGTACACGCAACCTGCTCGAGGCGCTGGCGGACATGAACGTGGAGCGCTTCATCTACTCCAGCACCATGCTCGTGCACGAACCTCAGGTGCCGGGGCGCCGGGTCAACGAGAAGACGCCGATCGGCCCCACCTGGGCCTACCCCAAGTCCAAGGCACGCACCGAAGAGGTGATCCGCGAGTACGCCACGATGCCCTACACCCTGCTGCGCCTGGCCGGCATGTACGACGAGAAGACCAGCGTACCGACTCTCTCGCACCAGATCGCGCGCATCTACGAACACACCCTCAAGAGCCACTTCTACTCGGGCAACACCAACGCCGGCCAGGCCTGCGTGCACAAGGAGGACATGGTCGAGGCCTTTCGCCGCACCATCGACCGCCGCCGCGAACTGCCCGAGAAGAACGAAATTCTCATCGGCGAGGAGCATGCCGTCAGCTACGAGGCGCTGCAGAACCGCCTGGGCGAGCTGATCCACGGCAAGAAGAAGTGGAAGACCGTGGTCATGCCCAAGCCGTTGGCCAAGACCGGCGCACTGCTGGAAGAGAAGAGCGAGCCGCTAGTGCCGGACGATTTCGACAAGGGCGAAAAGCCCTTCATCCGGCCGTTCATGATCGACATGGCCGACGACCACTACGAGCTCGACATTCGCCGGGCGCGGGAACAGCTCGGCTGGGAGCCGCAGCACGAAGTGTTCGACACCCTCGAGGCCATGGTCGATCATCTGCTCGCCGACCCTCACGGCTGGTACCAGGCCAACGGCATCACCCCGCCGGACTGGATCGAGGAGGCCGAGGAGAAAGGCGTCAACCCCGAGCGCGTGCTGGAGGATTATCAGGCACATACCCAGCGCGAGCACTATCGCTTCCTGTGGGCACACTTCTTCAACATCGCCTTGGGTGCCTGGCTGGTGGTCTCCCCCGCCACGCTGGGCTACGACGGTGCCATGGCCTACAGCGACATGGCCTCGGGCCTGCTGCTGACGCTGTTCGGCGCGCTATCACTGTCGCTCAAGCTGATCTGGGCGCGCTGGGTGTGCGCAGTTATCGGCCTGTGGGTGCTGTTCGCACCGCTGGTATTCTGGAGCGACAGTGCCGCCGCCTACCTCAACGGCACCATCGTCGGTACCCTGGCCATCGGCTTCGCCGCGGTGGTGCGACCGGCGCCCGGCATCTCGCCGGCGGCGGCCATGACCGGCCCTACCACGCCCCCCGGATGGAACAACAACCCGTCGAGCTGGCGCCAGCGCATGCCGATCATCGCGCTGGCCTTCGTCGGCTTCTTCATCTCGCGCTATCTCGCCGCCTACCAGCTTGGCCACATCGACGCGGTGTGGGATCCCTTCTTCGACGGCACCCGCGAGGGTCTCAACGGCACCGAGGACATCATCACCTCGGAGGCCTCCGAGGCCTGGCCGATACCCGACGCCGGCCTGGGCGGCATCGTCTACATGCTGGAGATCCTGCTCGGCTTCATCGGCGCGGCCAACCGCTGGCGCACCATGCCCTGGATCGTGGCCTCGTTCGGCGTGCTGATCGTGCCGCTGGGCGTGGTCTCGGTGACCTTCATCATCATTCAACCGATCCTGATCGGCACCTGGTGCACCCTGTGCCTGATCCAGGCCGGGGCGATGCTGCTGCAGATCGCCTATGCCTTCAACGAGTTCGTCGCCACCGGCGAATTCCTCAAGCGGCGCCGCAAGGCCGGTGCACCGGTGCTCAAGATCTTCTTCACCGGCGACACCGACGAGGGGCCCAACGAATCGCCGGACGAGGACTTCCAGCGCAAGCCCACTGCCATTCTCGGCGACGCGCTCGGTACCGGGGTCAACCTGCCCTGGAACCTGGCCCTGTGCATCCTGATCGGCGCCTGGCTGATGCTGACCCGCATCACCTTCGGCGCCGAGGGCACCCTGGCCAATTGGGACCATCTGGTCGGTGCGTTGCTCATCACCCTGGGTATCATCGCCATGGCCGAGTCGGCCCGCCCGGTGCGCTGGCTGATGATACCCCTGGCCACCATCCTGCTGTTCACGCCCTTCCTGCACGGCGCCGACATGGCGGCGACGATCAACAGCCTGGTCTGCGCGGTGGCGGTGATCGCGCTCTGTCTGCGTCGCGGGCCGATTCGCGGCGAATACGGCAGCTGGAACCGGCTGCTGTCATGAGAGAGCTGCCGGGGCGCCTGCGGGCGCCCCGTCGCGTTCATGCGCCGATGCGGCAGCCCTGATATCGTATAGCCATGCCTGCCATGAGCGACATCCCGACATGACCCCACGCCCCGACCCGCGGGTATTGCTGCGCCTGCTGACGCTGCTCACACCCTATCGCGGCCGCCTGGCCATTGCCGCCCTGGCGCTGCTGGTGGCCTCCGGCAGCGTGCTGCTGCTGGGCCAGGGGCTACGCCTGGTGATCGACCAGGGCTTTCTCGCCGCGGACGCTGCCCGCCTCAACCAGACCCTGGGCGTGATGCTGGCCGTCGTAAGCGTACTGGCCGGTGCCTCGGCGCTGCGTTACTACCAGGTGAGCTGGATCGGCGAACGCCTGGCGGCGGACCTGCGACGGCAGGTCTTCGATCATCTACTCGAGCTGGAGCCGGCCTATTTCGAGAGCGCTGCCCGACGCGACCGCGGCGCCGCCGAGATCGCCTCGCGCCTGACCGCCGACACCAGCGTGCTGCAGACCCTGTTCGGCTCGTCGATCTCGCTGGCGCTGCGCAACCTGGTCATGCTGCTGGGTGCGGTGACGCTGATGCTGGTGACGCAACCCTGGCTCTCGGCGCTGGTGCTGATCGGCATACCCGCCACGCTGCTGCCGATCCTGTGGTTCGGCCGCCGCGTGCGGCGGCTTTCCCGCCACAGCCAGGACCGGGTGGCCGAGTTGGGCCGCTACGCCAGCGAAGCGCTGGATGGGATACGTACCGTACAGGCCTTCTCCCACGAAGCGATCGATCGGCGCGACTACGGCGAGCGGGCCGAGCAGGCCTTCGCCACTGCCGTGGTGCGCACCCGCCAGCGGGCCTGGCTCACCGGCGCCGCCATGTTGACGGTATTCGCCGCCGTGGGCCTGATGCTGTGGCAAGGCGGCCAGGCGGTACTGGCCGGAGAGATCAGCGCGGGCGAGCTCTCGGCGTTCGTCTTCTATGCGGTACTGGCGGCCGGGGCGGTGGCGACCCTGGCCGAGGTGGCCGGCGATGTGCAGCGCGCCGCCGGCGCCGCGGAACGTCTGCTCGAACTGCTCGATGCCGAGCCGGGCATTACACCGCCGGTCGAGCCGGCAGCGCTGCCCTCCCCCTTACGCGGCGAGATTCGCCTCGAAGGCGTGAGCTTCACCTACTCCGGGCGGGAAACTCCGGCCCTTGATTCACTCGACCTGGAGATTCGCTCCGGCGAGCGCGTGGCGCTGGTGGGTCCTTCCGGCGCCGGCAAGAGCACGCTGTTCGCGCTGCTGCTGCGCTTTCACGACCCCGACCGCGGCCGCGTGCTGCTCGACGGCATCGACCTGCGCGAGTTCGATCCCAAGGCGCTGCGCGCCGGCCTGGGCCTGGTGGCCCAGGAACCGGTACTGTTCACCGGCACGGTGGCCGACAACCTGCGCTACGGCAAACCCGACGCCAGCTTGGACGAACTGCGCGCCGCGGCCCGCGACGCCAACGCCCTGGGCTTCGTCGAGGCGTTACCCCAAGGCTTCGACACCGAACTCGGCCCCGGCGGCGTGCAACTCTCCGGCGGCCAGCGTCAGCGCCTGGCGATTGCGCGGGCGCTGCTCAAGAACCCGAGCGTACTGCTGCTGGACGAGGCCACGAGCGCGCTCGACGCCGAGAGCGAACGGCTGGTTCAGCAGGCATTGGACCGCCTGATGGCCGGGCGCACCAGCCTGGTGATCGCCCATCGCCTGGCCACGGTAACCGCCGCCGACCGCCTGCTGGTCTTCGATGACGGCAAGCTCGTCGCCGCCGGCCGCCACGGCGAACTGCTCGAACGCAGCCCGCTCTACCGCCACCTGGCGGAACTGCAGTTCGGGCGCCACAAAGCGGGGACGTGATCGCGTCCCCTTTCAGATCGCATTGCGTAAACCGAGCTCATAGGGATGCGGATCGAGATAGGTCTGCTGGCGAATGTACTCCGAGCCGTGACGCTTCATGTAGTGGTTGAGCAGCCTGAGCGGCACCGCCAGATGAACATGACCCAGGCGATACTCCTCGATCGCCTGCAGCAGGTCCTGCTTGACCTCGCTTTCCAGCTCCTGCTTCAGATACCCCATCACGTGCATCAGCGCATTGGTATGGGTCTTGCGCGTGGCCGGGCGTGACAGCGCCGCCATGAAGCGTTGCAGGTAGGAGCGCTTGACCTCCTCCAGCGGCAGGGCATGAGCCTCGCTACCCAGGTAGCGGCCCAGCTCGCGGTAGGCTTCCACGTGGTGCGCCATCAGCAGATATTTCTGGCGGCTGTGAAACTGGATCAGAGCGTGAAACCCCGTGGCGCCCTCGACGTGGCGCTTCCAGTCGTCGAGGGCGAACACCCGGGTAATGAAGTTCTCGCGCAGCACCGCATCGTTCATGCGCGCCTCCTCCTCCAGCGGCAGCTCGGGGAAGTGCTCGCGCATCACCTGGACGAAGAGCCCGGAATCGGCATGGCTGGGCATGCCGTTCTCGTGATAGACCTTGACCCGCTCGAGCCCGCAGCTCGGCGAGCCTTTCATCAGAATGAAACCGCGCAGATGGCGATGACGCGCCACGAACGCCTCGCCGACCTCACGCAGGCGCTCGGTGACGTCCAGCTCGGGATCTACCGTGCCCTTCACCCGCGGCGGCTCGCCAGGAGCGCCGACCAGACGAATCGGCTCCCGCGGCACGCCCAGGCCGGCTTCGAGTTCGGGGCAGAACGGTTCGAAAGCGAAGCACTCCTGCAACACTTCCAGGCAGTAGCGGGAGCGCTTGTGGCCCCCGTTGTAGCGTACCTGCTCGCCCATCAGGCAAGCACTGATGCCTACCGGGATGGCATTCGTCGTGGTGATGTCGGCCAAGGCAAGGCTCCCTTCCCGTTACCTTGGCTCATCGTCGCTTCTTGGCCGCCTGCGGGCAAGCATGAAGCAGCGTTCGGCGAGGCCTAGAAGGCCTCCCATTCGGCCTCGGCCTGCGCTTTTCCAGCGGGCGCTTTTGCTCGAACCGCCATGGGCGCGGGCGGTGCCGGCAAACGCTCCAGGGGCGGTGCCACCACGGCGGGCCGCTCCAGCTCCCCGCCAAGCACGAAGGTATTGATCAACTGCGTCAGTTTTTCCGCCTGGCTGCGCATGGCCGCCGCCGTATCGGTGTTGTGGCCCACCATCGCCGCGTTCTGCTGGGTCATCGTATCCATCTGACTGACGGCCGTATTCACCTCGTGAATGCCGATACTCTGCTCACGCGAGCCGGCGCTGATCTCGGCGATGACGTCATTGACCTTGGCGATGCTGTCGAAGATCTCCTGCATGGTAACGCCAGCCTGATGCACGATGTCGGTGCCCTGCCGGGTATGCGTGATCGATGCTTCGATCAGCCCCTTGATCTCACGAGCCGCATCCGCCGAGCGCTGCGCCAGGGAGCGTACCTCCTGGGCTACCACGGCGAAGCCACGCCCGTGCTCGCCCGCCCTGGCGGCCTCGACCGAGGCGTTGAGCGCCAGGATATTGGTCTGGAAGGCAATGCCATCGATGAGCGAAACGATCTCCCCGATCTTGGTCGAGGAGGCATTGATCCGTTCCATCGTCTCCGCGACTCTTTGCATCGACTCCTTGCCCTGCCGCGCCACCTCGGCACTGCCCCGCACCAGTTTGTCTGCCTGCCCGGTGTGATCGGCATTGTTCTGCACCGTCGAGGTGATCTGCTCCATCGCCGAAGAGGTCTGCTGCAGGCTGGCGGCAGCCTGATCGGTGCGTACCGCCAGCTCGTCGCTGCTGCGGGCGATGCTCAACGAGGCCGAGTAGACGTCATTGGCACCGGTTCTGACTTCGCGCAGCGTGCTCTGAATACGTGCCAGAAAGCCGTTGAACTGCTTGGCCAGCTCGCCGATCTCGTCGCGGCTGGTAACGCGCAGACGACGGGTCAGATCGCCCCGGCCCTCGGCCACACCCTGGGCGATCTCGTTCATGTCGCTGGCGGTCTGGCGAATCTGGCGGACCGTGCGACGGGTGATCCAGATGGCCAGTAAGGTGATGGTCAGGTTGATCACCGAAGCAATCACCCAGAGCCGCACCAGGGTCTGGATCAGATTCTGCCTGGCCGCCTGTTCGATCACCGCCATGGCGGCATCGACACCGGTGGCGTATACACCTGCACCGATCACCCAGTTCCATTCGGGAAAGGCGACGGCAAAGGAGTACTTCGGCTCCACTTCACCGCTCGCCGGATTGAGCCATTGGTACTCGTAGCGCCCGCCACCGCCGCGTGCAATCTCGATCATGTCGCGAATCAACGGCTTGCCGTTGGGATCCTGGACCGCCAGCATGTTGCGCCCTTCCTGCTCGGGCACGGCGGGCTGTACCAGCATGGTGCCGTCATAGTCGAAGACGAACACATAGTTGTCCTCTTCGAAGCGCAGATCGCGCAGCAGTTCGATGGTGGCCCGACGCGCCGCATCCGGATCCTCGACGCTGCCGGCAACGCTTCCCACCAGCGTCGTCGCCATGCCGACGATGCTCTCTACGCCGTGGCGTCTGGCCTCGAGCATCAGTTCTCGTTGCTGTGCCAGCTGCGCACGGTTGGCGTCGATGCGCTCCAAGCCCTCGAGCACCAGCAGGCAGGAAGAGGAGATGATCAACGGCACCAGTACCAGAAGCAGGATCTTGTTCTGCAGATTGAGTGCCAGCAGCCGCCTGAGGCTGGCAAACCCTTCCCCATTGGATGCGTACGTTTTCATGACAAGGCCGTTCTCGCTGTTGAGTGGGCAGGTATTGTTGTTCAAGCGTTTCATGCTGCTAATGAAGCCTCACCCCGGCCAACCGCGCCAGATCCTTTCATACCAAGGAATGCCGCCACCTCACTCTCCGTTGATCTACATCAACTATTTCCGCCGGTGTTCCTTTGACCATGCGCTCGCATCTCGACCTTGCCGTTCGGGACCCCACCGTCGTGCCTGCGAGAAACGAAAAACTACACGCCGATAGCTCTGCGGCTGGCCCGAAAATGTTTCCGCTGAAAAACTTTCCATAGAGACTCTTCGATAGTGAATCAAAGAGTTGAAACGAGGCGGCTGAAAAGCTCACTGCACTTTCGATTCATCGCGCAATCTTTCTTTAGAAACACCAACTTTTCTTAGCATTAGGAAACCTGCCCCGGCTTGATATGCCGGTTGGGCGTTCCTACGTTTAACCATGCTGGCAAACGCCAGAAGCGCCGGACAGCCGGTAAATGGAAGTACGTAAACGCTTGTTGAACCGACAGGCAACGTGGAAGGAGTTCTGACATGGCACAGCGCAACCAGAATCCGGGCAATTTTGCCAACGATCCGAAGAAGGCATCAGAGGCTGGCCAGAAAGGCGGCCAGGAGAGTAGCGGCAATTTCGCCAATGACCCTCAACGCGCCTCCGAAGCCGGCCAGAAAGGCGGCCAGATGAGCGGCGGCAATTTTGCCAACGACCCGCAGCGCGCCTCCGGAGCCGGCCAGAAA
>MTEX01006391.1_pt1 | contig 42934 bp, 36 predicted proteins | sample 1042691 | NCBI WGS metagenome assembly MTEX01 (sample SAMN06185810, study PRJNA358809) | soil metagenome | isolation source: soil biostimulated with molasses as carbon source | place: India | collected 2015-05-23
TGCAGAAGCACATCCTGATCGTTGACGACGAGCCAGCCATCCGCGACATGGTCGCCTTCGCCCTTCGCAAGGGTGATTACGAACCGGTGCATGCCGGCGACGCCCGCGAAGCCCAGAACGCCATCGCCGACCGGGTCCCGGACCTCATCCTGCTGGACTGGATGCTGCCCGGCACCAGCGGGCTGGAGCTGGCGCGCCGCTGGCGCAAGGACGCGATGACCCGCGACGTCCCGATCATCATGCTCACCGCCCGCGGCGAGGAGAACGATCGGGTCGGCGGCCTGGAAGCCGGCGTCGACGACTACGTGGTCAAGCCGTTTTCCGCGCGCGAACTGCTCGCGCGGATCCGCGCGGTCATGCGCCGCTCGCGCGAGGACGACGAGGACGGCAGCGTCGGCATCGGCCCGCTGCGCATCGACGGCGCCGCGCACCGCGTGTTCGCCGGCGACACGCCGGTGCCGATTGGCCCGACCGAATACCGGCTGCTGCATTTCTTCATGACCCACCCCGAGCGGGTGTACTCGCGCACGCAGTTGCTGGACCACGTGTGGGGCGGCAGCGTGTACGTGGAGGAACGCACCGTGGACGTGCACATCCGCCGCCTGCGCAAGACCCTGGAACCACACGGCCTGGAGAACATGGTGCAGACCGTGCGCGGCTCGGGCTACCGGTTCTCGGCATCGGTCTGAGCACGGATCCGGCATCGGGGATTCGGGATCCGGAATCTCGCCCCGCCGGTCCTGCTGCCTGTCACAAATAACTGCCTACAATCGGCCCATGCCCCAATACATACGCTCCGCCTGGTTCAGGACGCTCGGTCAACTGGCGGGCGTGCTGGCGCTTGCGGTGGTGATCGGGCTCCTGATCGGCCATGTCTGGCCGGTGGTCACCGTGGCCGCCCTCGGCGTGGTCGCCTGGCATTACTGGCGCCTGCGCAAGGTGCTGGTGCGCCTGACCGCCCGCCAGCGGCTGGAACCGGCGCGCGGCAACGGCGTCTGGAACGAACTGGACCGGCTGCTGTTCCGCGGCCATGCCGAAATGCGCGCGCGCAAGCGCCGCCTGCTCGACATGCTGCGCGCCTATCGCGCCGCCGCCGCCGCGCTGCCGGACGCGGTGGTGGTGGTCGAACGCAACAGCCAGCGCGTGCAATGGTTCAACAAGGCCGCGACGACGCTGCTGGGCCTGCAATATCCGACCGACATCGGCGCGGCGATCGGGGATCGCCTGCAGCCGCTGCCGATGTCGCACTGGCTGGCCGCGGGCCGCAACGCCGAACCGATGCTGGACGCCGCCTCGCCGGTGGATCCGCAGTTGCGGCTCAACCTGCGCCTGATTCCCTACTCCGATCAGTACTGGCTGCTGGTCGCGCGCGACGTCAGCAAGATGCTGCGGCTGGAACAGATGCGCCGCGACTTCGTCGCCAACGTCTCGCACGAACTGCGCACGCCGCTGACCGTGGTCCACGGCTACCTGGACATGCTGGATCCGCAGGATTTCCCGGAATGGACGCCGATGCTCGCGGAGATGCAGAAGCAGTCCCAGCGCATGACCCAACTGGTCGAGGATCTGCTGACCCTGTCGCGGCTGGAAGCGCAGGACAGCCTGCCGGACGAGAGCGTGGCGATGGCGCCGATGCTGGCCACGCTGCGGCGGGAAGCCGAGGCACTGAGCCACAAGCGCCACACCGTGATCGTCGAGGACGACGCCGGCGTGGATCTGTGGGGTTCCAACAAGGAACTGCACAGCGCGTTCTCGAACCTGGTCAGCAACGCGGTCCGTTACACGCCGGCCGGCGGCACCATCACCGTGCGCTTCGCCCGCGAAGGCGACGGCGCGGTGCTGAGCGTGCGCGATACCGGCTACGGCATCCCGGCCGCGCACCTGCCGCGCATCACCGAACGTTTCTATCGCGTGTCCACCAGCCGTTCGCGCGAAAGCGGCGGCACCGGCCTGGGCCTGTCGATCGTCAAGCACGTGCTGAACCTGCACCAGGCGCGGCTGGACATCCGGAGCGAGGTCGGCCACGGTAGCGTGTTCTCGGTACATTTCGGCGGCGAACGCGTGCACCCGCGCACTCCGGCGCCGCCTCCTTCCCTGACGCACAGCCAGATCGCATGAACGCCGCCATCGACACGACGCCGGACCAACTGAGCAACGAAGACGCCCTGCGCGATCCCTCGCTCTACCTCAATCGCGAACTGTCGCAGCTGGACTTCAATTTCCGCGTGCTGGCGCAGGCGCTGGATCCGCAGGTGCCGTTGCTGGAGCGGCTGCGCTTCCTGTGCATCTCCTGCACCAACCTGGACGAGTTCTTCGAGATCCGCGCGGCCACCGTCCGCCACGCGCAGGACTTCGGCCTGCCGCCGGCCGCCGACGGACTCAGCCCGACGGTGGTGCTCAACCGCATCCACGATCGCGCCGCCGAACTGGTGGACGCGCAGTACAGGTGCTGGAACGACGTGCTGCGGCCGGCGCTGAGCGAAGCCGGCGTGCGGGTGTTCGGCCGCGGCGCCTGGAGCGCCCGCCAGACCCGCTGGCTGCGTGCCTATTTCCGCAACGAGATCATGCCGGTGCTGTCGCCGCTGGGCCTGGATCCGGCGCATCCGTTCCCGAAGATCCTCAACAAGTCGCTCAACATCGTGGTGGTGCTGAAGGGCAAGGATGCGTTCGGCCGCGCCGGCCACCTGGCGATCGTGCGCGCGCCGCGTTCGCTGCCGCGCATCATCCACCTGCCGCCGCGCGTGTCCGGCGGCGAGCACGATTTCGTGCTGCTGTCCTCGGTGCTGTCGGCTTTCGTGGATGAATTGTTCCCCGGCATGGAGGTCAAGGGGTCCTACCAGTTCCGCGTCACCCGCAACTCCGAGGTGGTGGTCGACGAGGAGGAAGTGGAGAACCTGGCCCTGGCCCTGCGCGACGAGCTGGTCGGGCGCGGCTACCGGCCGGCGGTGCGGCTGGAGATCGCCCAGGATTGCCCCAAACCGATCATCCGCACCCTGCTGCAGAACTTCGCCCTGCCCGACAACGCGGTCTACCTGATCGACGGCCCGGTGAACCTCAACCGAGTGATCCAGGTGTACGACCTGGTGCAGCGCCCGGAACTGAAATATCCGGTGTTCACCCCGCGCACGCTGCGCGACAGCGACGCCATCTTCGACAAGGTCGACGACGGCGACGTGTTGCTGCACCACCCGTTCGATGCGTTCACCCCGGTGCTGGAACTGCTGAAGCAGGCGGCGGTGGATCCCAACGTGCTGGCGATCAAGCAGACCCTGTACCGCACCGGCAAGGATTCGGCCATCGTCGACGCGCTGGTGCAGGCCGCCCGCAACGGCAAGGACGTCACCGTGGTGGTGGAACTGCGCGCGCGCTTCGACGAGGACGCCAACCTGGGCGTGGCGGATCGCTTGCAGGAGGCCGGCGTGCAGGTGGTCTACGGCGTGGTCGGCTACAAGACCCACGCCAAGATGCTGCTGATCGTGCGCCGCGAGGGCAAGAAACTGCGCCGCTACGTGCATCTGGGCACCGGCAACTACCACAGCGGCACCGCCCGCGCGTACACCGACCTGGGCCTGATCACCGCCGATGCCGACATCGGCAACGACGTGCACCTGCTGTTCCAGCAACTGTCCGGCCTGGCGCCGTCGACCAAGCTCAAGCGGCTGCTGCAATCGCCCTTCACCCTGCACGCCGGCCTGATCCGCAAGATCGAACGCGAGGCCAAGCTGGCGCGGGCGGGCAAGCCGGCCCGCATCATCGCCAAGATCAACGCGCTCAACGAGCCCCGCCTGATCCGCGCGCTGTACGCGGCCTCGCAGGCCGGCGTGCGCATCGATCTGATCGTGCGCGGCGCCTGCGCCCTGCGCCCGGGCGTGCCCGGCGTGTCGGACAACATCCACGTGCGCTCCATCGTCGGCCGCTTCCTGGAACACAGCCGGGTCTACTGGTTCGGCAATGACGGCAACCCCGAGCTCTACTGCGCGAGCGCCGACTGGCTGGAGCGCAACCTGCTGCATCGGGTGGAGACCTGCTTCCCCATCCTCGATCCGGATCTGGCCAGGCGGGTGTTCCGCGAGGGCCTGCAGAACTATCTGGACGACAACCAGAACGCCTGGGCGCTGGACGCCGACGGCACCTACCGCAAGGTCGCGCCGGCCGACGGCGAGACGCCGCATTCGGCGCAGGCGACCCTGCTGGCCGGGGTCTGACCGCGATGCAAGTGCCTGAAATGGCAGGAGCCGCGTTGCCAACCCGCGTCTCCTGCCACTAGGCTTTTCCGATGCCGCCCGTTTCCTCTCCCGCATCGCCGCTGCCCCGTGACGGCGAACAGCTTGCCGCCATCGATCTCGGTTCCAACAGCTTCCACATGATCGTGGCGCGCTACACGCTGGGGCAGTTGCGCGTGGTCGATCGCCTGCGCGAGACCGTGCGCATGGCCGACGGCCTGGACGGCAAGGGCGGCCTGTCGCGATCCGCCCGCGAACGCGCGCTCGATTGCCTGTCGCGTTTCGGCCAGCGCATCCGAGACGTTCCCGCCACGCGGGTACGCGCGCTGGCGACCAACACCGTCCGCCAACTGGCCGATCCGCAGGCCTTCCTGGTGCCCGCGGAAGCCGCCCTGGGCAAGCCGATCGAAGTCGTGTCCGGCCGCGAAGAGGCGCGCCTCATCTACCTTGGCGTGGCCCATGCGCAGCCGCCCAAGCCGGGGCAGCTGCGCCTGGTCATCGACATCGGTGGCGGTTCCACCGAGTTCATCATCGGCCGCGGCATGGACACATTGGAGCGTGAAAGCCTGCAGGCCGGCTGCATCGCCAGCACCCGCCGCTTCTTCCCCGGCGGCAAGATTTCCAAGAAGCGCTGGAAGGAAGCGCTCACCGAGATCGCCGCCGAATTCCAGCAGTTCGCCGGCCAGTACCGGGCGCTGGGCTGGCAGGAAGCCATCGGTTCCTCCGGCACCAACAAGGCCATCGGCGAGATCTGCGCGGCCATGAAGCTGACCAAGGGCGCGGTCACCGCCGAGGCGCTGCCGCAGGTCCGCGATCGGCTGCTGCAGGCCGAGCGCATCGACGCCATCGACCTGCCCGGCCTGTCCAGCGACCGCCGCCCCATCATCGCCGGCGGCGTGCTGGTGCTGGAGGCGGCGTTCGAGGCGCTCGGCCTGCAACGCCTGATCGTCAGCAAGGCGGCGATGCGCGAAGGCATCCTCTACGACATGCTCGGCCGCGGCGGCGACAACGATCCGCGCGATCTGTCCGTCGCCGCGCTGACCCAGCGCTACGGCATCGACGAAACCCAGGCCGCGCGCGTCGAGGCCACCGCCCTGCGCCTGCTCCAGCAGGTCGCCGGGGCCTGGAAGCTCGACGACGACGACGCGCGCATGCTCGGCTGGGCCGCGCGCCTGCATGAAATCGGACTGGCCATCGCCCACAGCCAATACCACGCGCATGGCGCATACGTGCTGGAAAACTCGGACATCGCCGGTTTCTCCCGTCAGGAACAGCAGGTGCTGGCGGCACTGGTCCGCACGCATCGCCGCAACATTCCCAAGACCGCCTTCGACGCCCTGCCCGACCGCCTGCTGCTGTCGGCCAAGCGCAAGGCCGCGCTGCTGCGCCTGGCGGTGCTGCTCCACCGCGCGCACGAGGCCGCTCCCATTCCGCGGCTGGAACTGACCGCCGACGACGACCAACTCCGCCTGGTGGTGGACCGCGCCTGGATCGAAGCGCGCCCGTTGCTGAAGTCGGACCTGGTCGGCGAACCGGAAGACATGCAGGGCCTCGGCATCGCCTTCAAGCCCTTCGCCGCCTGAGCCTTCACGCCCCCACGGCACCGCCGCCGCGCGTTGTCCGCTCTGGCATGATCCGGCATCCCGTCCGGAGCCGATGCCATGCGGCGTTACCCGATACCCCACACCGACCTGCGCGCCTCGCGCATCGCCTACGGCTGCATGCAACTGAGCCGCGCCTGGGACGACAGCGATCCGACCCCCGGGGAAAGGCGGCAGGCGGCCCTGCTCATCGAGACCGCGCTGGAACAGGGCATCAATCTGTTCGACCACGCCGACATCTACGCGCGTGGCAAGTCGGAACGGCTGTTCGGTGACTGGCTGGCGGCGGCGCCTTCGCGTCGCGACGGCCTGATCCTGCAATCCAAGTGCGGCATCCGCTTCGCCCACGATCCGCACCCGGACTCGCCGGGTCGCTACGATTTCAGCCACGCGCACCTGCTCGCGTCCGTGGAAGGCAGCCTGCGCCGGCTGCGCACCGATTACCTGGATCTTCTCCTGCTGCACCGGCCCGACCCGCTGGGCGTGCCGGAGGAAGTCGCCCGCGCGTTCGATGATCTGCACCGCAGCGGCAAGGTGCGGCACTTCGGCGTCAGCAACCATACCGGCGGCCAGATCGCGCTGTTGCAGGCGCACCTGGCGCAACCGCTGGTGGGCAACCAGATCGAACTCAGCCTGCTGCACCACCACCTGATCAACGAAGGCGTGATCGCGGCCACCACCGGTGCCGCCTACACCGCATCCGCCGGCACCCTCGACGACTGCCGGCGGCTGGGCCTGCTCGTGCAGGCATGGTCGCCGCTGGCCGGCGGCCGGCTCTCGCATCCCGAAACCGCCGAGCCCGCGCTGCGCCCGACCGCCGAAGCGGTCGCCGCGATGGCCGCGCGCCACGGCGTCTCCGCCGAAGCAATCCTGCTGGCCTGGCTGCTGCGCCATCCCGCCGGCATCCAGCCCGTCATCGGCACGACCCGCCCCGAACGCCTGGTCGCCGCCTGCGCGGCCGACGCGGTCGAACTCAGCCGCGAGGAGTGGTATGCGCTGTTCACCGCGGCGCGGGGCGGTCCGGTGCCTTGAGGGCGGGGATTCGGGATTCGGGGCTATCCGATTTTGCCGCCCCCTTTGCAAAGGGGGCAATCTGGAACGGTCGCTCCACCGGATTCGCATCGGCTTCCTGAAGGCTCTTTCCCCCGGAAATCCAATCCCGCTGCCCTGTCACGCGAACGCCATGCAACTGCAATGCGGGTTTCATGGCCGGTCCCCACCATGCGCAAAACGTGGAGTTGCGCATGCGGTACGCCATCGTCACCGAAACCTATCCGCCCGAGGTCAACGGCGTTGCCCTGACCGTGCAGGGGCTGGAGCAGGGACTGCGCGCACGCGGGCATCGGGTCTCGCTGGTGCGGCCGCGCCAGCAGGACGATCCGGCTGCCCCGGCGGACACGACGCTGGTACGCGGCGCGGCGCTGCCCCGCTATCCGGGACTCAAGTTCGGCCTGCCGGCGGCACGCCGCCTGATCAGGTCGTGGAGCGAATCGGCGCCGGATGCGATCTACGTGGCCACGGAAGGCCCGCTGGGATGGTCGGCGCTGCGCGCCGCGCGACAGCTCGGCATCCCGGTCGCGACCGGCTTCCATACCCGCTTCGACGAGTACATGCGCGACTACGGCGCCGCGTTCCTGCAGCAGACCGCGATGCGCTGGATGCGGCGGTTCCACAACGGCGCGCAGGCCACCCTGGTGCCGACCCGCGAATTGCAGGAATTCCTGACCGCGCAGGGATTCGCCCGGGTGGTGCGGCTGGCGCGCGCGGTCGACACTTCGCAGTTTTCGCCGACGCATCGGGATCCGGCGCTGCGCGCGCAATGGGGCGCCGGCGCCGATACGCCGGTGGCGATCTACGTCGGCCGCATCGCCGCGGAAAAGAACCTGGCGCTGGCGGTGCAGGCATTCCGTGCGCTCCAGCGCGAACGCCCCGGGGCGCGCTTCGTCTGGGTGGGCGACGGCCCGGCGCGCGAGCGGCTCGCGGCGGCCAACCCCGACTTCGTGTTCTGCGGCGTGCAGCGCGGGCCCGCGCTGGCACGGCACTTCGCCAGCGGCGATCTGTTCCTGTTTCCCAGCCACAGCGAAACCTTCGGCAACGTCACCCTGGAAGCGATGGCCAGCGGTGTGCCGACGGTGGCGTTCGACTACGGCGCCGCGCGCGAACACCTGCGCAGCGGCCTGCACGGATTCGCCGTACGCGACGATGACGCCTTCGTGGCCTCCGCCGTGCGACTGGGGACCGATGACGGACTGCGCCGGCGCCTCGGCGCCAGCGCGTGCGAGGCCGTGCGCCCGTTGCGCCCGGAACAGGTCGCCACCGACTTCGACAACCTGCTGGCCGGACTGGCCGCGCAAAGGAGGCCGCATGAGAACGTCGCTACCGCGTAACGTGCTGCAGGGCCGCGACACCGGCTGGTGCCTGCGCGCCAACCGCTGGGGCGAATGGCAGGGCGTGCGCCGGTTCTTCGCGGTGATCAGCCGGCTCGGCGACGGCGTGTTCTGGTACGTGCTGATGGGTGCCCTGATCGCGATCGACGGCCTGGACGGCCTGGCCGCGTCGGCCCATCTCGCCGCGACCGGCGTGATCGCGCTCACCCTGTACAAACTGCTCAAGCGCTGGACCCGGCGCCCGCGTCCGTTCGCCTCGGACGTACGCATCCGCGCGTGGATCGCGCCGCTCGACGAGTTCAGCTTCCCGTCCGGGCATACGCTGCATGCGGTGGCGTTCACCGTGGTCGCGCTGGCGCATTACCCCGCGCTGGCGGTCCTGCTGATTCCCTTCGCCGCCTGCGTGGGAGTATCGCGCGTGGTGCTGGGCCTGCACTATCCCAGCGACGTGCTCGCCGCCACGATCATCGGCTCGGCACTGGCCGGACTGTCGCTGTGGCTGGTGCCGGGCGTGTCGTTGTTCGCCTGATCCGTCCGTCGCGGCATGCCCGGAAGAAGAAGGCCGGATTCGCGGGAATCCGGCCTTCGTCATGCCGCACGGCAACCGTGCTCAGTTTTCCAGCAGCGGCTTGCGCGGCAGTTTCTGCTCGCGCATGGCGGCATGGTAGGCGAACGACGCCAGGATTGCGGCGGCCTGCTTCAGATCTTCCGGCACCGCGTGGTCGTAGGTATCCAGATCGCTGTGGTGGACGTTGCTGAAATAGTCCAGGCCGTCCTGCACGAACTGGAAACCGGGCAGGCCGACCCGATCGAACGAGACGTGGTCGGTGCTGCCGGTGTTGCGCACGGTGACGATGGTGGCGCCGACGTCGTTGAAGGGCTTCAGCCAGGCCTCGAAGATCGGCATGACCGCCTGGTTTTCCTGCGCGTAGATGCCGCGGATCCTGCCGGAGCCGTTGTCCAGGTTGAAGTACGCCGAGAATTTGTCGTAGTCGCGCTTGCGCTGGAGCGGGCCGGTGCGTTCCTGGAAATAGCGCGGCAGCTTCTTCTGCTCAGGATCGGTCGCTTCCGGATAGTCGGCGAAGTGTTTGGCGACGTAGGCCGCCGAACCGATCAGGCCCTGCTCCTCGCCGCTCCACAGCGCCACCCGGATGGTGCGGCGCGGCTTGGCGCCGACCGCTTTCAGGATGCGCATGGCCTCCATCATCACCGCCACGCCGGCCGCGTTGTCGGACGCGCCGGTGCCGGCATGCCAGGAATCCATGTGCGCGCCGATCATCACGATTTCGTCGGCCTTGCCGCTGCCCGGGATCTCGGCGATGGTGTTGTAGCCCGGATCATTGGTTTCGCTGGTGAACTGCGCGTCCACGTTGATGCGCAGGCGTACGTCCTGCTTGCGCTCGATCGCGCGCAGCAGCGGGTTGTAGTGCTCCGCCGCCACCGCCAGTTCGGGGATGCCGACCGGTTCGCCGGCGCGGCGCGAACCACCGCCGCCGACCCGGATGATGCCGTTGTCCCAACCGCTGATGCTCAGCGCGGCCAGCGCTCCTTCCTCGGTCAGGAAGCGGTTGGTGGCCTGCACCAGATCCTGGCGCTGGCGGTATTCGGCCAGGCGCTTGCCGCGATCGGCCGGGTTGGCGTCCTTGGGCACGCTGAAGGACAGCAGTTCGGTGAGGCCGGCTTCGTCGTAGCGGCGCGAATCCGGCTCCGTGCCGGGCTTGTATTCGCGGGCATCGCTGAGCAGGACGATCTTGCCCTTCAGCTTGCCCTTGTACTTGTCCAGATCCGCCTTGGTCTTGAGGGTGACGACCACCGCTTCGCCTTCCACCGGACCCTGCGTGCCGGGCGTCCAGGCCTTGGGCACCGCGCGCAGCGAAGTCACCCGCGGCGCCAGCAGTTCCACGCTGGCCGAACGATAGGTCCAGCCGCGGCCGAAGTCGTCGAATGCCTCGTCGTGGACGTTGGACAGGCCCCATTCGGTGAACTTGCCGCGCGACCAGGCATTGGCCTGCGCCATGCCCGGCGAGTTGGTCAGGCGCGGCCCGATTTCCTCGGTGAGATGCTCGAAGGTCGCCATGACCTGCGAACGGTGGAAAGCCTCCTGGCGGATGCGGTTGACCATGTCCAGGTCCACCGGTTCGTTCGCCTGCGCCACTCCGGCCAGGCCCAGGCACAACGTCATCACGCTACGCTTCAACACGCCGCTACTCCCCCCGGGTTCGTCCCCGACTGCACAAAGGATCGAGTCTGCCCCGGCCGAAGGTCATGCCCCCCCTGCCATCAGTCATGGTCGGCGGGAGAGCCGGCGAGAGCGGGCGTCAGCGGAACGGTTCCCGGCGGGCGCGCCGCAATGCGGGCAGGCCCTGCCCGGTCCAGTCGCGGTCGTTGGCGACCTGCGCCTGCGTGCGGCTGGCTTCGAGCGTGTCGAAGTCCAGATCCGCGATCGCCCATGCCTGATCGCCGGACGTCCGCGCGAGCACGCCGTCGGCGGGGAAACCGCGGTCCATCGGTGCGAACAACGCGGCCTCGCCGGTGTTCACGTCCAGCGCGGGACTCCATCCGGCAAGCCCCGCGGTCACCGCCTGGGCGACGAAGCACCGGTTCTCCAGCGCGCGCGCCAGGCATCCGACCCGCACGCGGGTGGCGCCCGCCTCGGTGTCGGTGCAACTGGGCACCGCCAGCAAGCGCGCGCCCGCTTCGTACTGCGCGCGCACCGGCAGCGGGAATTCGCTGTCGTAGCAGACCGCGATGCCGGCGCGGACGCCTTCGACGTCGAACACCTTGAGTGCGTCGCCGCCTTCGATCACGCCGGTCGCCTTCTCGAAGCCGGTGAGCTGGAGCTTGTCCTGCCAGCCGTGCGTGCCGTCCGGCGCGAACCAGTAACTGCGGTTGCGATAGCGTTGCCCGTCCATCGCCAGCAGGAAGGAACCGGCAACCACGTGCATGCGCAGTTCGCCGGCCAGCCGCGCGAACAGGTGCATCCAATCCGCGTGCAGCGCCTGGGTCGCGGCCAGCGACGCCGCGAGATCGGCACGGACTTCGGCGTCGAAGATCGCGGCGAGTTCCAGCGACAGGTATTCGGGCAACACCGCCACCCTGGTGCCCTGCCCCGCGGCATCGTCCAGCAAGCGCGCCATGCGCTCCGCGAAGGCATCGAAACTGCCCGGCGCGAGGATCGGATACTTGGCGACCGCGACCTTCATCGCGCCTCCTCCAGCGGACGCAGCCAGAACGTCAGCGCATGCGACACCTCGCCGCGGCCGGTTTCGCCCCAGTCCAGTTGCATGGTCATGCCGGGCCGGCGCCGGTAGCCGCGCTTGAGCCAGAACGCCTCGTTGCCACGATGGCCGGCGGGCCGGCGCGGATCGTCCGCGTCGCGATCCACGGCGCAGAACGCCGTCCAGCGGAAACCGCCCAGCGCGCGCGCGTGGGCTTCGCGCTGATCGAAGAAGGCGTGGCCGATGCCGCGCCCGCGATAGTCCGGCAACAGCACCGATTCGCCGAAATAGAACACCTCGTCCAGCGCGATGTCGGAGGCCAGGAAAGGCTGGTGGAAGGCTTCGCCGTCGTCCAGCAGCGGCAGTCCGGTGGAGGCGCCGATCACGCGCCCGCCGTCGAGCGCCAGCACGAATACGCTGCGCGGCGAGGCCGCGTAGGCTGCCAGGTAATCGCGCTCGTAATCGAAATCGCCTTCGTACAGATACGGCCAGTCGCGGAACACGGCCACGCGCAGGCGCGCCACGTCGGCCAGCCACGGGCCGATGTCCGGACCGCGGAACACGCGAAGAGTGCGGGAAGCATCCATCCGCGCACTTTATCGCAGCACCGGCCGGACGCGCGCAGTTCATGGGGGGTCGCCCTCCGCGGGACTTGCCGCAGGCGGCTCGGCACCGGCGCCGGCGATCCTGCGCCCCACCGCAACCGCGACGCCCGCGAGCAGAGCGCCCACCGTGAGCATCGCGTGCGCGGCGATGACCAGCATCAGGCCGAACGCTTCGCCGGGACCGCCGCCGTGGCCCGGCTGCGACGAGGCGTGGCAATACTGGAGCCAGAGCAGCGACAGCAGGAGCTGCGGCAGCAGGAACAGGACCCCGTACAGGCGCCGGGAAATCACCGCCGCCATGACGTAGAGCAGGAAGACCAGTGCCGTTCCCGCCAGCATCACCGGCATGGCACGGCATCTCCCGCCGGCCGCCGGCGATCGTCCCAGGCATAGACCACGATTCCGGATTCGGGCAGCACCCACAGGCGCGCGCGGCCGTCCCGCGAACACGCCGTGAAGCGGCGCGCGCGCGGCGGTTCGCCCGTCGCCCGCCAAGGTCCCCACGCGATGGGAACGGCATGCCGCGAAAGGCCTTCCCTGGCCTCGTTCGCTTCCTGCAGGAACCTCACGGGCCGGGTGCACAGCGCGCTGCGCGTCTCGGCCGCCAACCGGAATCCCAGCCAGCCCCGATGGACATGCCGCAACGGCAGCAGCAGCCGGGCCAGCGCGCGTTCGCTCATCCTGCCGGCCGGCCAGCCATCGTCCCCGTCGGGAACGATGACCGCTTCCGTATGCAGGCAGGCCGGCAGCACCCGACGGGCGCGGCGGTGCAGCGTCTGCGCATCCAGCATGGCGTTCCTCAACGCAGTCCGCTGCCCAGGTCGTACCAGTCCACCTTGCGGGTGACCCACATGATCGCCGCGAGGATGCCGAACAGCAGCAGGCTTCCCATCAGCAGCGCATTGGTTTCCGACAGCAGCAGCATGTAGAGCACGCCGTACAACGCGGTCAGCATCACCGCGAACCCGGCCGCGCGCAGCCAACTGCGCAGCACGCCGGACAGATAGAAGAACTGCAGCCCGATGCACGCCAGCGCCGACGCCAGGTATGCCTTCCAGAACGCGATGTGCTCGGACAGGCTGAGCAGCAGCAGGAAGAAGATCGCCAGCGCCAGGCCGACCAGCAGGTACTGCAGGGGATGGATCGGCAACCGCTTGATCAGTTCGAACAGGGCGAAGCCGACGAAGGTCAGCACGATGAACAGGATTCCGTACTTGCTGGCGCGATCGGCCTGCGTATAGATGTCCACCGGATCGACCAGGTGGATGTCGGCGCTGTCGATGCGGGTCAGCGCGGGGCCTTCCGAAGATCCGTCGAGGGCGGCCTGGCCGGTCAGCGGCATGCGCCGGGTGAACTCGCCTTCGCCGCTGGCGAGCTGCGCCTGCGCATTGCTGGCCAGCGAGGAGATTTCCCAGCTCGCGGTGAAGCCGCTGGCCTCGACGGTGCGCCGGGTCGGCAGGAAGCGTCCTCCGAACAGCGGATGCGGCCATTCCGAATGCACGTCGATGCGGTTGCTGTCGGCGATCGGGCTGATGCCGAGCGACTCGGTGCCGGCCAGGCCGAAGTCCAGTTGCACGGTGCTGGCCGGCAACGGCGCGCCGTTCCCGCCCCCCAGCGCCGCGTGGATACCGCTCATCCGCGCGGACATCGCGCCGGTGCCGCCCTCGAACGCCAGGGTGCGCCCGTCCACCTTGACCACCGGCGTCCCGATCAGCCCGCGCACGTCGCTCAGGCCCATCACCAGGATCGGCCTGCCGTAAGTGCGGCCGTCGGCCTGGTCCAATGCCAGCGGATCGAAATGCGCCTGCATCCGCGCCGACCATTGATAGGTGCGCACGTCGTACAGGCCGATGCGCCGCAAGGCCGGCTTCAGGCCGCCGGCGGCCTGCAGGGTCTTCGGGGTCTGCAACACATAGCCGTGAACGATCTCCTGGCGGATCTCCGGTTTGCCTTCCGCATTGACCACGGTGGCCTGGGTGGTGCGTTGCCACGGCACCACCCGCAGCGGTCCGATGACCTGTTGCTGGCCGGCCATGCTTCCGGCGATCCGCTCCACCGCCTGGGCCTGGTAACGCTCGCGGTCGCTGATCACGCCGCGCACCATCAACAGCGGAACCATCAACAGCAGCACCAGGCCGCCCACGGTCAGGAACCGCAACAACAGCTTCAACGACTTCATGTCTTCGCCCGTCCGGGAGTGGAGATGGACGCAGCGTGCCGCCGGCCGGTGGGCAGGCGTGGAAGCGGATTTGAAGTCTGTGTGAAGTGGCCGCGCGCCGATCCCGCCGCGCTGCGCCGGGCAATCCCGCTTCAACCGGCCGGCAGGGTCAGCACCGCTTCGGCGCCGCCTCCCGGCCGGTTGCGCAGGACGATGTCGCCGCCGTGCAGGCGCGCCACTTCGCGTACGAACGGCAGGCCGAGACCGGAACTGCGCAGTCCGGTGGCGGGCCGCGCCAGCGAATAGAACCGCTCGAAGATCCGCTCCAGCGCGAAATCGGGGATGCCCGGCCCGCGATCGCGCACGCTCAACCGGATGCGATCCTCGATGGCGTCCGCGGCCAGCACCACCTCCGCCCCGGCCGGCGAAAAGGCGATGGCGTTGTCGAGCAGATTGCTCAGCGCCTGCCGCAGCAGGAACGGGTCGCCACTCAGGCGCAGCCCCGGCGCCGCCTGCACGCGCAGGATGAAATCGCCGCTGCGCATTTCCACCGCCTCGCGCACCGCCGCGAACAAGTCGTCCACGGCCAGCGACTGGCGCTTCTGCAGCCAGCCATGCTGTTCCACTTCCGCCAGCGCGAGCAGCTTGTCGATGGTCTCGGTCAGGCGCTGTTCCTGGGTCTGGATGTTGCGGGCGAAGCGCTGCCGCTCCGGTTCCGGCAATGGCTCCTGCAACAGTTCGGCGGCGCCCCGGATCGCCGCCAGCGGGCTCTTCATCTCGTGGGTCAGCGACTGCACGTATTGCTCGACGTAGGCCTTGCCTTCCAGCTTGCGCCGCATTGCCTCCAGCGCGCGGCCGAGGTCGCCGATTTCATCGCGGCGCGGCTTGGGCGGCGGCACCGGTTCGCCGGCCGCGACCGCCTGCGCATATCGGTTCAAGCGATTGATCCCGCGCACCAGCCACCACGTGATCAGCACGCCGATCAGCGCCGACAGCCCGATCAGCCAGGCACCGCGGCGGATGATGCTGCGCTGGCTGGCGGTGATGAACGGATCGATGGTGTGGTTCGGCTGCGCCACGGTGAGCACGCCGATCAAGCGATCGCCATCGCGGATGGGCGCGGCCACGTGCATCACCGTGCGTTCCGGATCCTCCGCCGATTCCGGACTGGAACGCGCGCCGTACTCGCCGCGCAGGGTCCGGTAGACATCGTTCCAGCGCGAGTTGTCGCGCCCGAGATCGCGGCCCTGCGAGTCGTAGACCACGATGCCCCGAGCATCGGTCACGGTCACCCGGTAATCGATCTGGCGCTTGGGGAAACTCCAGATCCGCGCGTTCAGATCGCGCCGCGCGGCCTCGGCCACCTTGTCCGCGAACGTTCCCTCGGCGATCCGTCCGGCTTTCAGGTCGTCGGCCGCCATCACCGCCAGCAGGTTGGCCGTGTCGACCAGAGTCGATTCCATCGCCTGGCGCACGCCCGGCTTCACTTCGTTGACGAACACCCGCATCACGAAGAACGCGGCTAGCCCGACAATCAGGAAAAAGGCCAGGAACAGGCGGACGCCCAGGCGCATGCTCAGATCTCGATGGCGTAGCCGAGCCCGCGGTGGGTGCGGATCGGATCCGGATCCGCGCCCGCCGCGCGCAGCTTGCCGCGCAGCGTCTTGATGTGCGTGTCGACGGTGCGATCCATGCTGTCGGCATCGCTGTCCCAGCCGCGATCCATCAGTTGCGCGCGGCTGAGGATGGCGCCGGGACGCTGCAACAGCGCGGCCAACAGCACGTATTCGTAGCGGGTCAGGTCCAGCGGCCGATCCCGGTAGTGGATGCGGTGGCCTTCGCGATCGACGGCGAAATCGCCCTGGCGCAGCCAGCCCGCTTCCGGCGCGGCGGCATGCAGGCGGCGCAGGCGGGCGCGGACCCGCGCGACCAGTTCGCGCGGCGAGAAAGGTTTGGCGACATAGTCGTCGGCGCCCAGTTCCAGCCCGAGCACGCGATCGATTTCGTCGTTGCGCGCGGTCAGGAAGATCACCGGCACGTCGCTGAAGCCGCGCAGTTCCCGGCAGACGTCGAAGCCGCTCGCGTCGGGCAGGCCGACGTCCAGCACCACCACGTCCACGCCGCCGGCACGCACGCGCGGCGCCACTTCGCGGCCGAGCAGACAGTGTTCGGTGTCCAGGCCCTCGCTGCGCAGCGCGTACAGCACGGTGTCGGCGATGGCGGGTTCGTCTTCGGCGATCAGGATCAGGGGCATGCGGCACAGGATAGTCGCCCCCCGCGCGGCCCGCCATGCGCCGCGCGTGCCTCTCAGCCCGCCGCCGCCCGGTCCGCGGCCGCGGCGGTGTCGGCCTCGCCGATCATTTCCGCGATCAGGCGCGGTACCAGTGCATCCAGCTCGCGTTCGGCCGCCGCCAGCGAGGCGGCCAGGCGCGCGTCGGCGAACTCGTCGTACTCCACCGCGATGCGATCCACCCGATCGATGCCCAGGTACGCCAGCGGCACGGCGATGCCGTCCTCGACATGGTTCAGATGCGCCAGGCGCCCGCCGGCCCCGTAGCCGGAATCGCCACGCGCGCTCAGCAGGACCAGCCGCCGGCCCTGCCCGGCCAGCATCGGCCAGTACGGTTCCCCGGCGCGGTTGCGGTCGAAGCCGAACGTGCGTCCCACCCGCACGATGTTGTCGATCCACGCCTTGAGCGGGGCCGGCATGCCGAAGTTGTACATGGGCGCGGCGATCACGATCAGTTGGCTTTCCGCCAGTTCGTCGATCAGGGCATCGCTTTCGCCCAGCGCTTCACGCATCCCCGCGTCGCGCTGCTCGGGACGGGTGAACGCCGCCCGCACCCAATCGCCGGTGACCGGCGCCGGCGGATGCAGGCCCACGTCGCGATGCACCACCCGATCCTGCGGGCGCAGTGCCCGCCAGCGTTCGATGAACCCGGCGCTGAGCCGGCGGGTGTGCGAGCCGCGCGCCTGCCGGTCCGAGCGGCCCGGGCGGGCACTGGAATCGATGCACAGGATGTTCATTTTTGCTCATCTATCTCGGCGCACCGGAACAGGTGCATGATGCGCATTTTCCGAAGGGCTTCCGCTCCGGAAAAACGATATTTCCGAACCCACGAAGATGAGCAGAATTCATCCATTCGCCCGACTGCCTTCCCTGAACGCCCTGCGCGTGTTCGAGGCGGCGGCGCGGCATCTGAGTTTCAGGCGGGCGGCCGAGGAACTTGCGCTCACCCCCACCGCGGTGAGCCACCAGATCCGCCTGCTGGAAGATCGACTGGGCCTGCCGCTGTTCACCCGCCAGGCCCGGCGGGTGACGCTCACCGAAGCCGGCCAGCGCCTGTATCCCGTGCTGCGCGACAGCTTCGACCACATCGGGCAGACGCTGGCGGCGCTGCGCGCGCCGTCCCCGCGGCTCGCGGTCACGGTGTCCGCGACCCGGGGTTTCGCGGCGCAATGGCTGCTGCCGCGGCTGCCGGCGTTCGCCGCCGCGCATCCGGACATCGATCTGCACCTGCACGCCTCCGATGCACCGGTGGATCTGCTCCAGGGCCAGGCCGATCTGGCCCTGCGCTACGGGCGCGTGCCGCCTCCGGGGCTGCATGCGGACGTGCTGCTGCGCTGCCGCTTCGCACCGGTGTGCAGTCCGCGGCTGGATCTGCATGCGCCGACCCAACTGTCCTCGCTCCCGCGCCTGCGTTTCGAATGGCGGCAGCGGGATCGCAGCACTCCCGACTGGGCGCTCTGGTTCCGCAAGGCCGGCGTGGCGGCGGGCGATGCGCCGGAACGGATGTTCTCCGACGAAGCACACGCCATCGTGGCCGCGATCTCGGGCCAGGGCGTGCTGCTGGCGAACCTGGCGCTGGTCGCGGGCGAACTGCGCGGCGGCACGCTGGTGCAGCCGTTCGGCCCGGTGCTGGAAGGCCATCCGATCCGGCTGCTGTGGCCGCCGCGCCACGCGGGCAACGAGGCGGTGATGCGCGTGCGCGGCTGGTTGCGGGAACAGGCCGCGGAGATGGCGGAAGCCGATCCGGACAATGATGGTTTCCCGGCCGCGGATTGAATCCCGGCATACTTCGCCGATGAACTACCGCCACGCCTTCCACGCCGGCAACCACGCCGACGTCCTCAAGCACGTCCTGTTGCTGGCCCTGCTGGATGCCCTCAAGCGCAAGGACACCCCGTTCTTCGTGCTGGACACGCATGCCGGCCGCGGGCGCTACCTGCTGGGGGGCAACGAAAGCCGCAAGACCGTCGAGGCCGACGGAGGCATCGTCCGCCTGTTCGGCGCATCCCGCCTGCCGGCACCGGTGGAGGCCTACCTGCAGGCGGTGCAGGCGGACAATCCGGTCGGCGCGCTGGTGGCCTATCCCGGCTCGCCGCTGCTGGCGGCGCAGGCGATGCGCCCGCAGGATCGGCTCGCCGCCTGCGAACTGCAGGCCGAGGAGGCCGCCGAACTGAAGGCGCTGTTCGCCCACGATGCGCGGGTGGCGGTGCACGCGCGCGATGGCTACGCCGCCCTGCGCGCCCTGTTGCCGCCGCGCGTCGGCGAGACCCGCTTCGCGCGCGGGCTGGTGCTCATCGATCCGCCCTACGAAGCGCAGGACGAGGAGTATCCGCGGATCCTCGACGCGCTGCGCGAAGGCCTGCAACGCTGGCCCAACGCGACCTATGCGGTGTGGTATCCGATCAAGCAGCGCCGCAGCCTGCAACCGTTCTTCCGCAAGGCGGCCGCGCTGCCGGCCAAGGCGGCGCTGGTCGCCGAACTGCAGGTCCGTCCGGACGACTCGCCGCTGCGCCTCAACGGCAGCGGGATGCTGGTGATCAACCCGCCCTGGCAGTTCGATGCCGCCATCGCGCCGGTGCTGCCGGCGCTGCAGGCCACGCTGGGCGAAGCGGGCGCAAGCACCCGGCTGGAGTGGATCCGCCGGGAAGCCTAGCCGGGTCCCCGCCCGGTCCGCTTCGACCGCCACGCGGCGCCGTGGCTTCGCATCGTGACGGAAGCCCTGTGCGAGAATCGCCCTTCCCTTTTTCGCAGGTCCTTCCATGGCCGGATCCAGCCTGTTCGCCCTCATCGACGACATCGCCAGCCTGCTGGACGACGTCTCGGCGATGACCAAGATCGCCACCAAGAAAACCGCCGGCGTGCTCGGTGACGACCTCGCGCTCAACGCGCAGCAGGTGTCCGGCATCAAGGCCGATCGCGAATTGCCGGTGGTGTGGGCGGTGGCCAAGGGCTCGCTGGTCAACAAGGCGATCCTGGTGCCGGCCGCACTGGCCATCAGCGCGCTGGAAACCTGGATGCACGGACGCGGCTGGAACATTCCGCTGATCACCCCGCTGCTGATGCTCGGCGGCGCCTTCCTCTGCTACGAGGGCGTGGAGAAGCTCGCGCACAAGTTCCTGCACGGCAAGGAGGAGCCGGAGCACGCCGAACGGCTGCGGGCGGTGCAGGACGAACAGGTCGACATGGTGGCGTTCGAGAAGCAGCGCATCCGTGGCGCGGTGCGCACCGACTTCATCCTGTCGGCGGAGATCATCGTGATCTCGCTGGGCACGCTGGCCGGCCGCACCTTCACCGAGCAACTGCTCACCCTGGTGGCGATCGCGCTGATCATGACGGTCGGCGTGTACGGATTGGTCGGCGGCATCGTCAAACTCGACGACGCCGGTCTGGCGCTGAACCGCGACGCGCGCCAGGGTGGCTGGGCCCGCTTCAAGCGCGCACTCGGCCGCGGCATCCTGTACAGCGCGCCGTACCTGATGAAATTCCTGTCCATCGCCGGCACCGCCGCGATGTTCCTGGTCGGCGGCGGCATCCTGGTGCACGGGGTCGCCTTCCTCCACCACTTCATCGAACCGTACGCGGCCGGCGCGCTCGGTGGGGTGCTCTCCATGCTGTTCAACGCCGGGGTCGGCATCGTCGCCGGCGCGGTGATCCTGGCGGTGACGACCCTGCTGGGACGCCTGCGCGGCAAACGCCACGCTGCCTGAACCGCTGTTCAGGCATCTCGCCGGATCGGCGGATTTCATGCGAGCATTGATCGCATGACCGCGCCGAAACGACTGCCGCCCTGGCATGAACACTTCCGCCTGCCCAGCGGGCGCGAGCTGCTGATTCGCCCGATCCGCCCCGAAGACGCCGGCCCCATCCAGGGCGCCTTCACCCTGCTCGGGCCGGACGAGATCCGCCAGCGTTTCCTCTACGCCCTGCGCGAACTGACCCCGGAAATGGCCCAGCGCCTGAGCCAGCCGGATCCGCAGACCGAGTTCGCGCTGGTCGCCGCCGAATCGCTGCCGCCGGGCGAAGCGCTGGTCGGCGCGGTGGCGCGCGCGTCGGTGGTCAACCGCACCCGCGAGGCCGAGTTCGCCATCCTGGTCAGCCACTTCATCGCCGGTCAGGGCCTGGGCCGCCACCTGATGCGCCGGCTGGTCAAATGGGCGCGTTCCAAGAAGCTCGACCGCCTCTACGGCGATGTCCTCGACAGCAACCTGCCGATGCTGCAGCTGGCGCAGTCGCTGGGTTTCAAGCAGGTCCGCGAGGCCGATGCCGCCCCCGGACTGGTGCGGGTGGTGCTGGACCTCAACGAAGGCCCCTGATCGGCCCCGTTCCGATCGGCGGACGGCCGTCCACCACTTCGCCGCGCGCCGCCCGTGCCCGGCGCTTCGCGCGGATCCGTTCCGCGGACACGCCTGCGCACGGGCGTTTTTTCCGTCGGCCGCCTGGCCCGAACCCACCCGGTGAACGTTCCGGACACCGCCGCATGATCCGCCCCGGCATGCAACCGGACGGCAGGCGGCGCGGTAGACTGGCGGTCCTTTTCTGCGCTGGTGGCGGACGACGCCTCCGGCGCTGCCGCTGTTTTGTGCACCAATGACTTCCCGACCGAATACCGCTTCCTCCACGCCCGTTCCTCCCCTCCCCACCGGCCGCCAGGCCCGCGCCTGGTGGCGTGCGCCCGCCTCGCCCTCGGCGCTGGCCTGGTTCCTCCTGCGCGCGGCGTCGGCGCATGACGGTCCGGTGGTGGCGATCGCGCGCGACAACCACAACGCGCACCAGCTCGAAGGCGATCTGCGCACGCTGCTGGGCGAACACGGCCCGCCGGATCTGCCCGTGCTGCCGTTCCCGGACTGGGAAACCCTGCCCTACGACCGCTTCAGTCCGCACCCGGACATCGTGTCCCAGCGCCTGGCCGCGCTGCACCGCCTGCCCGCACTCCGGCGCGGCATCGTGGTGGTGCCGGTGCAGACGCTGATGCAGCGGTTGCCGCCGCTGCGCCACGTGGTCGGCGGCAGCTTCGACTACCGGGTCGGCCAGGTGCTGGATTTCGATGCCGAGAAGCGGCGCCTGGAAACGGCCAGCTACCGGCATGTGCCGCAGGTGCTGGACCCGGGCGATTTCGCCGTCCGCGGCGGCCTGCTCGACGTATATCCGATGGGCGCGGACGCGCCGCTGCGCATCGAGCTGCTCGACGACACCATCGATTCGATCCGCGCATTCGATCCGGAAAGCCAGCGTTCGCTGGAGAAGACCGACGCGGTGCAACTGCTGCCCGGCCGCGAGGTTCCGCTGGACGACGCCTCGTTGGCGCGCGCGATGCAGGCGCTGCGCGAGCGCTTCGACGTGGACACCCGCCGCAGTGCGCTGTACCAGGATCTGAAGTCCGGCCTCGCGCCGGCGGGCGTCGAGTACTACCTGCCGCTGTTCTTCGAACAGACCGCGACCCTGTTCGACTATCTGGGCGATCAAGCGCTGCCGTTGCTGGCGGACGGCGCGGGCGCGGCGGCCGACGCGTTCTGGGCCCAGACCGGCAACCGCTACGAACAGCGCCGCCACGACATCGAGCGCCCGCTGTTGCCTCCGGACGAGTTGTACCTGCCGCCGGACGCGCTGCGCGAACGGCTCAACCGGTCGCCGCGCATCGAGGTCTGCGGTCCGGAACATCCGCGCCACGCCGACGCCGCGCCGCTGGGCGACCAGCCCGCGCCGACCCTGCCGCTCGCGCAGAAGGATCACGCGCCCGGCCAGGCGCTGCGTTCCTTCCTCGATCACTATCCGGGACGCGTGTTGATCGCCGCCGACTCCGCCGGTCGCCGCGAAGCCCTGCTGGAAGTGCTGCAATCGGCCGGGCTGAAACCGGCCGTGCTTCCCGATCTGCCGGCCTTCCTCGCGGACGGTGCGCGCTTCGCCATCGCGGTGGCGCCGCTGGAAGACGGCTTCGCGCTCGACGCACCATCGCTCGCGGTGCTCACCGAACGGCAGCTGTTCCCCGAACGCGCCACCCAGCCCTATCGCCGCAAGCGCACCGGCCGCGAACCCGACAGCATCATCCGCGACCTCGGCGAACTGAGCGAAGGCGCGCCGATCGTCCACGAGGACCACGGCGTCGGCCGCTATCGCGGACTGGTGGTGCTGGAAGCCGGCGGCCTGCCGGGCGAATACCTGGAGATCGAATACGCCAAGGGCGACCGCCTGTACGTGCCGGTCGCGCAGTTGCACCTGATCAGCCGCTACTCCGGCGCTTCGGTGGAAACCGCGCCGCTGCACTCGCTGGGCGGCGAAGCCTGGACCAAGGCCAAGAAGAAGGCCGCGGAGAAAGTCCGCGACGTCGCCGCCGAACTGCTGGAAATCCAGGCGCGCCGGCAGGCCCGCGCCGGGCTGGCGCTGCCGGTGGATCGGGCGATGTACGAACCGTTCGCCGCCGCGTTCCCGTTCGAGGAAACCCCGGATCAGCACGCCGCCATCGAAGCGGTGCTGCGGGATCTGGGCAGCAGCCAACCGATGGATCGCGTGGTGTGCGGCGACGTCGGCTTCGGCAAGACCGAAGTGGCGGTGCGCGCCGCGTTCGCCGCCGCCAGCGCCGGCAAGCAGGTGGCGGTGCTGGTGCCGACCACGCTGCTGGCCGAACAGCACTACCGCAATTTCCGCGATCGCTTCGCCGACTGGCCGCTGCGGGTGGAAGTGCTCTCGCGCTTCAAGACCGCCAAGGAAATCAAGGCCGAACTGGAAAAGCTGGCCGAAGGCAGGCTGGACGTGATCGTCGGCACCCACCGGCTGTTGCAGGCGGACGTGAAGTTCAAGGATCTGGGCCTGGTCATCGTCGACGAGGAACAGCGCTTCGGCGTGCGCCAGAAGGAAGCGCTGAAGGCGCTGCGCGCCAACGTCCACCTGTTGACCCTCACCGCCACGCCGATCCCGCGCACGCTCAACATGGCGATGGCCGGCCTGCGCGATCTGTCGATCATCGCCACGCCGCCGGCCAACCGGATGGCGGTGCAGACCTTCATCACCCCGTGGGACGGCACCTTGCTGCGGGAAGCCTTCCAGCGCGAGCTCTCGCGCGGCGGCCAGGTGTATTTCCTGCACAACGACGTGGAAACGATCGGCCGGATGCAGCGCGATCTGCAGGAACTGGTGCCGGAGGCGCGCATCGGCGTCGCCCACGGACAGATGCCCGAGCGCGAACTGGAGCAGGTGATGCTCGGCTTCCAGAAGCAGCGTTTCAACGTGCTGCTGTGCACGACCATCATCGAATCGGGCATCGACATCCCCAACGCCAACACCATCATCATCCATCGCGCCGACCGTTTCGGTCTGGCCCAGCTGCACCAGCTGCGCGGCCGCGTCGGCCGTTCGCACCACCGCAGCTATGCCTACCTGGTGGTGCCGGACAAACGCAGCATGACCGCCGACGCCGAGCGCCGGCTGGATGCGATCGCGGCGATGGACGAACTGGGCGCCGGCTTCATGCTCGCCACCCACGATCTGGAAATCCGAGGCGCCGGCGAACTGCTCGGCGAGGACCAGAGCGGACAGATGGCCGAAATCGGCTTCAGCCTGTACACCGAACTGCTGGAACGCGCGGTGCGTTCGATCCGCCAGGGCAAGCTGCCGGACGCGGACCTGGGCCAGGAAGCGCGCGGTGCCGAGGTCGAGCTGCATGTGCCGGCGCTGATCCCGGACGACTACCTGCCCGACGTGCATACCCGCCTCACCCTGTACAAGCGCATCAGCAGCGCGCGCGATCGCGACGAACTGCGCGACCTGCAGGTGGAGATGGTCGACCGCTTCGGCCTGCTGCCGGATCCGGTCAAGTACCTGTTCGCCACCGCCGAACTGAAGCTCGACGCCACCGCGCTGGGCATCCGCAAGCTGGATCTGGGCGAGGGCGGCGGCCGCATCGTGTTCGAGGCCAAGCCGAACATCGATCCGATGGCGGTCATCCAGTTGATCCAGAAGCAACCGCGCATCTACGGGATGGACGGACCGGACAAGCTGCGGATCAAACTGCCGATGCCCGAATCGTCGGATCGCTTCAACGCGGCCAAGGGATTGCTGGCCACCCTGCAGGCGTCCTGAGGGACGCCCCGCGCTCCGGAATCCGCCGCGCCCGCCGGATCGCAGTTCCTACAACTGCGATTCGAGCGGCAACCATTCCAGCAGCTTCACCGTGCCGCGCCGCCACAGGCCCACCCCGGGTTCGTGTTCCCACACCCGCGGCGGGTTCACCGAGCCGTCGTCCCAGCGCAGTTGCCCGTCGGCCAGGCGCAGGCGATAGCTGTGCGTGGGCGCGGTCTTGTCGCGGTATCGACGGGCCAGTTCGGCGGTCGTGTCCGCGTCATCGAAAAACACGCCCATCTCGGTGTTGAGGCTGACCGAGCGCGGATCCAGGTTGAACGAGCCGACGAAGCCCGAGGTCCCGTCGACGACGAATGCCTTGGTGTGCAGGCTGGCGCCGCTGGAACCGAACAGGCTGCTGTCCTCCGGCGTGCCGCGCGGCATCAGTTCGTACAGGAGGACGCCTTCGCGCAGCAGCGGCACCCGGTACGGCGCGTACCCGCTGTGCACGGCGGTCACGTCGGTGGCCGCCAGCGAATTGGTCAGCACGCCGACCTCGACGCCGCGCCGGCGTAGCCCGCGCAGCCATTCCAGGCCGTCGCGTCCCGGCACGAAGTAAGGCGAGATCAGCCACGCCTTCGTCTTCGCCTTCGAGATCGCTGGCACCAGCCGGGTGATCAGCCAGCCGTCGCTGCCGTTTCCCTTGCCCTTTTCCGGCGGATCCGAATGGACCTGGGCCTGCGCCGGCCAGTGCAGCGGCATCCTGCCCTCCACGAACGCCCGCACGCCGGGCGCGCGCGCCACGCGCTCGAGGTAGGGATGCGCGCGCCGCGAACGCTGCGTCTTGTCCAGGTCGTTCCGCAATTCCCGCAACGCCGCCGCGTCCGCGCGGGCCAGCGCATGCAGCGGAATCACCGAACCGCTGTTCCAGAAGGCATCGAAGATCGCCTCGGTCTGCTGCACCGCGGGCCCGAGCAGGGTCGCGTCCAGGTCCAGGAAATTGGTGTCGGTGGCCGCATCGAAATATTCGTCGCCGATGTTGCGGCCGCCCACCACGGCGATGCGCCCGTCGGCGATCCAGGCCTTGTTGTGCATGCGCCGGTTGAGGCTGATGCCGCGCAGCAGCATCTCCATCCCGCGGCCGAGGAAACCCGCACGGTTGCGCGAAGGATTGAACAACCGCACTTCGATGTTCGGGTGCTGGTCCAGCGCCACCAGCACCGAATCCCGGCCGTGCGCGTTCATGTCGTCCAGCAGCAGTCGCACCCGCACGCCGCGATCCGCGGCCAGCAGCACCTCGCGGTCGAGCAGGCGCCCGGTGAGATCGTCGTGCCAGATGTAGTACTGCAGATCCAGGCTGCGCCCGGCCCCCTGCGCGGTCAGCGCGCGGATCGCGAAGGCGTCGAGGTTGTCGGCCACCAGCCCCAGGCCGGTGCGCTCCGGGTGCGCCTGCGTCAACGGTGCGATGCCGCGATCCAGCACGGTGGCATCGGCGGCGACGGGCAGCGCCTGCGAAGGCGGTCCCTGCACGCGCGCGGCGAAACGGCCATAGCTGTACAGCGATACCAGGCTGGCGATCACCAGCATCAGCAGGATCAGGCCGAGCAGGCGGAACTTGCGTGCCATGCGTCTTTTCCGGTGGGGCGGGGACCAATTCTAGCCGGCGGGCCGCACGGCCCGGTGAGGACGCCTGCGCTATCCTGCGCGCTTTCCCGGAGGCCGCCATGACCGCATCGATGAACCGCCTGCTGCGCCTGTTGCTGCCCGCCGCCGTGATCGCGCTGGCTGGCTGCGCGACGCCGCGTCCGGCCGCGGATGCGGACGCATTGACCTTCGTGGTGGTGCGGCACGCCGAAAAGGCCACCGACGATCCCGAGGATCCCCGCCTCAGCGCGGCCGGCCTGCAACGCGCGCAAAGGCTGGCGCGGCTGTTGGCCGACGCGCCGGTGGTCGCCGTGTACGCGACCGAATTCAGGCGCACCCGCGAGACCGGCCAGCCGACCGCGGATGCGCATCACCTGCCCGTCGCGGCGTATTTCTCTCGCGGGCCGGCCAGCGAGAGCGCCGCCCGCTGGCGGCGCGATCACGATCGCGGCACCGTGCTGATCGTCGGCCACAGCAATACCGTGCCGGACCTGGTGACCGCATTGTCCGGCCAGGCGGCCACGCCAATGCCGGAAACCGAATACGACCGCGTGACCCGCATCCGCTTCGATGCCGCTGGCCGCGCGCACGTGGAGATCAGCCGGTACTGACGGCCCGCCTTGGCGTGCACGGGTCCATCCGGAGGCTTCGGTTACCCTGCGCGCATGAACGATATCGCCTCCGTGTTCGGCAGTTGGGACGGCAGCGTGCGGCAGGCGCGCCGGTTGCAGGCCGAGCTGGCCCGCCAGGTCCGGCTCGACGACGATTTCGGCACCCCGCGCAGGCTGGCCGGCTTCGATGTCGGCTTCGAGGAGGAAGGCAGGATCACCCGCGCGGCGGTGGTACTGCTGGACGCCAGCGGGCTGACCCCGCTGGAAGCCCACGTCGCCCGTGTGCCGACTTCGATGCCCTACATCCCCGGGCTGCTCAGCTTCCGCGAACTCCCCGCCCTGCTGGCCGCGCTGGCGCTGCTGGGCCAGCCGCCGGATCTGGTGATGGTCGACGGCCAGGGCATCGCCCATCCGCGCCGCTTGGGCATCGCCGCGCATTTCGGCGTCGCCACCGGCCTGCCCAGTCTCGGCGTCGCCAAGAAGCCGCTGTGCGGCCGGTTCGAGGATCCCGGCGCACAACCGGGGGATCGCTCCCCGCTGATCGACCACGGCGAACAGATCGGCTGGGCGCTGCGCAGCAAGGCGCGCTGCCTGCCGCTGATCGTCTCGCCCGGCCACCGCGTCTCGATGGCGGGCGCACTCGACTGGACCCTGCGCTGCCTGCGCGGCTATCGCCTGCCCGAACCCACCCGTCTGGCCGATCGGCTCGCGTCGCGGCGTGGCGACATTCCCCTCGCCTGAGCGCCAACCGGTTCCGGGGATCCGCGCACCGCGGAAACAATCCGTTGTCGTAGGCGGACTGCACGGGCCAGGCGGCTGTGCCATCCTGCGCGCAGCCACCCCGGAGGACGCCATGACGACGATCATTTCACCGCGCACCCACGACCTCGGCGGATTCCAGGTCCGCCGTGCCGTGCCGAGCCTGCAGGCGCGCAGCGTCGGCCCCTTCGTGTTCGTGGATCACATGGGACCGGCCACGTTCGACGAAGGCCGCGGTGTCGATGTGCGCCCGCATCCGCACATCGGCCTGGCGACGGTGACCTTCCTGTGGAGCGGCGCGATCAATCACAAGGACACGCTGGGCTCGGAACAGGTCATCCTGCCCGGCGACGTCAACTGGATGACCGCCGGCCGCGGCATCGCCCATTCCGAGCGCACGCCCGCCGACGTGCGCGCGCATCCCCATCCGCTGCATGGCATGCAGACCTGGGTGGCGCTGCCCAAGGCGTACGAGGAAGTCGTGCCCGAATTCCACCACCACAAGGCCGACACCCTGCCGCAGCAGCGCCGGGACGGTACCTGGCTGCGGGTGATCGCCGGGCGCGCCTATGGCGAGGAGTCGCCGGTGCGGGTGTTCGCCGATACCTTCAACGTCGCGCTGGATCTGGCGCCGGATGCCGAACACGCGATCGACGACCGCCACGTGGAGCGCGCGCTGTACGTGCTGGAAGGCGACGCGCAGCTCGACGGCACCGACATCCCCGACAAGCATCTGGTGGTGCTGGATCCCGGCACCCGCCCGGTGCTGCGCGCGAAGACGCCGGTGAAGGCGCTGCTGCTGGGGGGCGAGCCGCTGGATGCGCACCGCCACATCTGGTGGAACTTCGTCTCCAGTTCGAAGGAACGGATCGAGCAGGCCAAGGACGACTGGCGCGAAGGGCGGTTCGGCCGGATCGACGGCGAGACCGAGTTCATTCCCTTGCCCGATCATTAATCAATTTGATGTTTGTCACACTTTTTTGAGTCTCCCAAGGCATACTTGTGCCGCACACGTGCGACCCATGCGCGGGTGCGGCCCGTCGGACGACGGTTCCATCCATTCCTAGGGGGATTACAGATGAGTCTTGGAAAGAAACTCGCGGCGGAGTTCCTGGGTACTTTCTGGCTGGTATTGGGCGGCTGCGGCAGCGCGGTACTGGCCGCCAAATTCGGCGGCGACGCCAATCCACTCGGCATCGGTTTCCTCGGCGTGGCCCTGGCCTTCGGCCTGACCGTGCTGACCGGTGCGTACGCGTTTGGCCATATCTCCGGCGCCCACTTCAATCCGGCGGTGAGTTTCGGCCTGTGGGCCGGCGGCCGGTTCTCCATCAAGGAGCTGGTGCCCTACATCGTCGCACAGGTGCTGGGCGGCATCGCGGCCGGCTTCATCCTGCTCCAGATCGCGGGAGGTGCCAGCGGTTTCGCGATTGATCCGAATGCGGCCGGCGCGTTCGCCAGCAACGGCTACGGCGCGATGTCGCCGGGCGGTTACTCGGTGGCGGCGGCGTTCCTGATCGAAGTCGTGCTGACCGCGTTCTTCCTGATCGTCATCATGGGCTCCACCCACGGCCGCGCGCCGGCCGGGTTCGCGCCCATCGCGATTGGCCTGGCGCTCACCCTGATCCACCTGATCAGCATTCCGGTGACCAACACCTCGGTGAATCCGGCCCGCTCGACCGGCGTGGCGCTGTTCGCCGGCCCGACCGCGATCAGCCAGTTGTGGCTGTTCTGGCTGGCGCCGATCCTCGGCGGCCTGATCGGCGGCGTGATCTACAAGGCGCTGGGCCGCGACTGACGGCGTCCGCGTCGACGGAAAAAAAAGGGTATTTGGATTCCGGTGTGGAACGACCCAAGCCGTTTCCAGGGGCTGCCTCAAAATGACAAGGTTACTTGGCGTGGAATGCGTGCGTCATAGACAGCCGGCTGGATGGGGAAACGAGTTATTTTCCCCGACGCCTCGCCAGAAGCTCTGGTTTGATTTGACTAAGCCCTTCCCCATTACAAGCGTCATCCATACAAGGGCGCACCAATGGTAGCCCGCTCGTAAAGGCCCATTCCATTTTGTCGCCGTCGTCAGGTGGCAGAAGAATGGTGAGGTCGCACGAGGTGTCCGATTTGACCCGAACCAGCAATCGATCCCAAGATCTTCCATTCCATTCGATGGATTTGTCGAACTTCATTAGCTTTGCGGTATCAGCAAAACCATTGCTGCAACCGTTTGGCTCAAAAACTATCAGTTTTGATTCTGGCCTGAACCTTCCGCGCAATGACCAGATCCGGTCATGAATTCCATCGTTGGCTGACTGTCGATTGATTTCATATGCGCCCTCAGCAATACACCAAGCGGACAAACGAAGCTCACACTTCCACGGCGGTGCGGGTGCAACTGGTGCCTGCGTTGATGCAGCTGCGCAGCTGCATCCAATCAGACTCGCAAGGCATGCAACGAAGATGGAAAATCTCATCAGCATCCTCCATTGGCGGCACTTACGCCCTGAGCGCATCTGTTCGTGTTAGTAGGGGCGGTAAGAATCTCTCTCCGAGTCTGTTCGTTTGATGGGTTTCCTTGCAGATCCTTCATGACGTTAGAAGGCCCAGGAACATCAGCAGATAGACGCACCCCATTGGCGCCAACACCGCCTGCATATTGATCGCCAGCGCCACCAGCGTGCCCACCAAGCTCATGGGACATGGTTCGTTCCGTTGCAGGCTGCGCACCGCCAGCGCCAACGGTTATTTGGTCGCCACCAATCCGATTTGTTTCAGAGCGACCACTTGCCGTAACGCCAGCCGTATCAGGAACCACTGTGACAGTATTGACGGGCTGTGTGCCGGGATTCTGTATGTAAACGCCTTGTGCAGTGATAGTTACCGTTGTGCCGTTAATTGTGGCCGTCCCGGAAAAATCCTGAGCAATTTGCGCGTTAACCGTGTCAGGCGTGAAGTTGGATGTCGGCACGCCGGTCATAGTCCATGGAACGGTGTAGGTGACTTGGTTCGGCCCCGTCCAGAAAAGTTCGCCTAAACGCCCGTCTGGGTCGGTGAACTTGTACGGGTTGTTGTTGGCGTACCAATAGCGATTGAAGTTCGCGCCGGTATTTGGCTGAGCTTTCACGGGATCTGTGGATACAAACCGCGCCGACACGTCAAACGCGAGCACGCACAGCGCAATGGACAACATCCCTGGAATGACACGCATCACTGCCCCCTCTTTGTCTTTTCGTCTTGGATGGACTGGAGATACCACTCTCGATTTATCGCGGTGGGTGGCGTCCACCCCAATGCTTCCGCCTTCTCGAACCACGCCAGATTTTCGCGGCTCCGCATCTGATAGTCCGCCTGCAGGTCGACAGGAATGTCCACGGGACGTGGATACTTCGCGTGGTACCGCTCTTGCAACTGCAGGTAGTAGGCGTTGGCCTTCTGGACCATCGCGACCGTGTCCTGGGGATTGACAGCCAGGATCATGTCCGCGACCGCCATCAGATCGTCCGCCTGCTTTTTGGCGGCGAGGCCTTCCATCAGGGTGCTGGCCATGACACCGACCGATTGCCGGGGCGTGAGCGGCCGCAAGTAGATCTCGTTCTGCAGGGCCAGCGTGCCAATGTCCAGATCGCGCTCGTAGCTGCTGTCCCACTTGTAGCCGCTACCGGTGGCCTCGATGTTCCACCAGTTCCCGTCGTCGTCGGCGAACTTCACCATCACGTGTTCCGGAGCAGTCGCCAAGGTCACGACAAGACCGAGCCGCTGGCCGATGATGGCGACCAGGATAGGCATGGAGACGCAGTTGCCCTTGCGCGTCTGTAGGTAGGTCGCCAGCAGCTTGTTGCGCCGGTTCTTGCCGAACGGGTCGTTCAGGTCATAGGAGAACGGTCGGTTGCCGTTCCAGGGGCCGGGTTTGTAGAGCGTGTCCAGCAGGACATCCATCTGGCCGCGATGGCTAAGGCCAGTGGTCAGGCGGGACCGCGTCGCTTCGGTCAGTTGGTCCAGTTCCTTGTGGACCGCTGCGGCATCGGTGCCGGGGTCAATCAGTTGATCGACGATGAGTTTGGCTTCGGCGAAATCGACTGCCTGCTCGGGCTGGTCGAACTGACGCTTCAGGTCCGCCAAGCGAAGCGGTGCCGCCAAGGCCGCATCCAGCCAAAGGGCCAAGGCCAGGCCTGCGATCCATGCGGCAACAACTCGGCGGCGGTCCTTCCCCATACGTCCGGCCCCAGCGATTTGGAGTCAGGGTACGCCGGCACTCGGCGCGATGCAATTTGTGCGGCGCATCACCTAGTAGCCGACCGCGAACTGTCGGATCAGGGGATCCATTTCATCCGCGATGACCTTGTTCCCCATGTCGTAATAGCCTTCGTCGATCAGGCGATCCACGCGGTCGAAACGAGGTCCGCGTCGCTTGCCATCGCCGTTGGCTCCTGTCTTGCGAGAAGGCATGGCTCTGACGGTCAGCATTTTGCTGAACACAAAGCCGAAGCCTTCCCCCGAAGTGCCTGCGTCACTGTCGTAATCGGACAGGTCAACGACCTGTCCGCGTTTTCCGTAGAGTAGTTTGACTCTCATGACCTCGAATCCGTATCCGCGCCCCGTCTTCTGGAGCAGTTTTGAAATGCCGTTTGAAGCCTCGGTAAAAGCGTTGGTGTAGCGGTGGGTGAAGTAGTTCAGGATGATGTCCCGGTTATTGGATACCGCCGATGTCAGCGCAGCAAAATAGCCGGACACTTCCACGGGAAGTGCTTCCAACCACGCCAACAATGCCGCCTCGGCTTGCTGGCGGTTCCGGGCGTCGTAAATCGCAAGAAAGGATTCCTTCGCCTCATGCGTCGCCAGCAAGATCGGGAACGGCGCCAGGGCCTTGGCCACGTCGTTTCTTTCGGCATCGGTAAGGCGACGATCCCGCTTGGCCAGCAGGCCGTGCTTCCGGAACATGGACAGGCGTTCACCCTTTGGAAGGTCCTTGCGGGCCTGCACGTGTGCCTTGTCGAAAGCATCCTGCGCCATACGCGCCACGTGATAGCGGTCTGCGACCCGGACGGCTTGGGGCATGTGCCGCGCGATCACCCTGATGAACGCCTTGTAGAGGTCCATGGCGACCACCTCAACCCGATCCTTGCCGGGTAGCTTGCTGATGTAATCATCGAGCGGCTTTGTCTTGCGTGACGGCAGCAGGTCGAAGTATTCCCGTCGCTCCAGGTCCGTCAGCACCGTGCACAGCACCTTGGCACGTTTGGCTTCGTCGATGCCCATGATGCGTGGTGTGGCGATGGGATGGTGCTGTCGCAACCAGTCCGAGAAATCCATGAACACGTCGCGCACGGTTTGCACGTCAACGGCCACGTCCTTGGCGACATCCGTAAAGGTCCGAATCAGGGAGTCCCTTGCGATGTAATGCACGAGCCGCTGGGTCATGTTCCGCTTCGTCGAGAAGCCAGGCAACGGCTCGAAGAACGTCTTGCGGCAGTCCCGGCACCGATAGCGTCGCCTCTGGAACTGGATGCGTACCGGAACGCCACGAATCGGCGCGTCCGCAAATTCCTGCTCACGCGTGTCGTGGCGGTACGGATCGGCTGCCTTGCAGAAAGGGCATTCAACAGGCTGCACGAGAACTTGCGCCCGGATAATGCGAACGTCGCCGCGCAGTTCCGACGACAGCGATTGAACCAATTTCAGGTCAAGCAAGTCCATGGCCGTTTCCACACTGAAATCCATGACAGCTTCTCATGGCAGAGCGTGGATTCAACACCAGAATCCATGACAGTAACTTCCGCCTCAAGGCTGTCCAGTCTGGACTTTCCACACTGGATTCCAAAAAGCCAAAAAAAAGGCCGGGCATCGCCCGGCCTTTTTTCCGCGTCGCGGGATGGATCAGAACCGGCCTTCCTGGAAGTCGACGAAGGCCTGGATGATTTCCTGCTTGCTGTTCATCACGAACGGTCCATGCCGCACCACCGGCTCGCGCAACGGGCGCCCGGCGACCAGGATGGCGCGCGCCGGCTGGTCGCCCGCGCGCAGCACCAGCCCGCTGCCGCCGCCCAGCACGGCGAGTTCATGGGTATCCAGCGCGCGCGCATCCTCGCCCTCGCCCACCGTCAGCGTGCCCTCGAAGGCATACACGAAGGCGTTGTGGCCTTCGGGCAATACGTAGTCCCACGCCCTGCCCGCCTCCAGCGCGATGTCGAGATAGACCGGATCGGTGGCCGGTTGCGAAATCGGACCGGCCACGTCGCCGACGCGGCCGGCGATCACCTTCACGTCCACGCCCGGCGCAGGCGAGGTCACCGGGATGCGTTCCGGATCGAATTCCTGGTACTTCGGCTCGGTCATCTTGTCCCGCGCCGGCAGGTTCACCCACAACTGGAAACCGCGCATGCGGCCGGATTCCTGCTCCGGCATTTCCGAATGCACCAGCCCGCGACCGGCGGTCATCCACTGCACCGAACCCGGCGTCAGCAGGCCTTCGTTGCCGTGGTTGTCGCGATGGCGCATGCGCCCGTCCAGCATGTAGGTGACGGTTTCGAACCCGCGGTGCGGGTGCTCGGGAAAACCGGCGATGTAGTCTTCGGCACGATCGGTACCGAACTCGTCCAGCAGCAGGAACGGATCCAGATCCGGCAGATCGGCGCCGCCGATCACGCGGGTCAGCCTGACGCCGGCGCCGTCGGACGTGGCGTGGCCGCGCACCTTGCGGGCGATGCGGGCGGGTCGGGTATCGGCGGATGTGTTCATGGCAATCTCCTGGGCAATGGCCGGAAGATGGCAGCGCCGCCCCGCTTTCGGAATGGCGGCGCCCGTAACCTTCTGTTCCAGCGATGGGCCGACCGGCGTCATGCCACGTAGACCGACTTGATGTTCATGAACTCGTGGATGCCGTGTTCGGCCAGTTCGCGGCCGAAGCCCGAACGCTTGGTGCCGCCGAACGGCAGGCGCACGTCGCTGCGCACGATCGCGTTGACGAACGCCGCGCCGACCTGCAACTGCCGCGCGACCCGATCCCCGCGTTCGGGGTCGCCGCTCCAGACGCTGCCGCCCAGTCCGAAGCTGGTGTCGTTGGCCACCCGGATCGCCTCGGCCTCGTCGCGCACCCGCAGGATGCTGGCGACCGGGCCGAACAGTTCCTCCTCATAGGCCGGCATGCCGGGACCGACGTTGTCCAGGATGGACGCGGGATAGCCCGCATGCGACGCATCCGGTTCGCAGCCCAGCAGCGGCCGCGCGCCCCTGGCGATGCTCGCCTGGACCTGGCGATGCAGTTCGTCGCGCAGATCCCGGCGCGCCAGCGGTGCCAGCGTGGTCGCGTCGTCCGCCGGATCGCCGAGCTGAAGCTTCGCCGCGGCCTCGGTGAAGCGCTGCACGAAGCGGTCGGCGATCGCCTCCACCACGATGAAGCGCTTGGCGGCGATGCAGGTCTGCCCGGCGTTGCCGTAGCGCGAAGCGATCGCGCCGGCCACGGTCCTGTCCAGATCGGCGTCCTCCAGCACCACGAAGGCATCGCTGCCGCCCAGTTCCATCACGCACTTCTTGAGTTGCTGGCCGGCATTGCCCGCCACCGAACGCCCGGCGCGCTCGCTGCCGGTCAGGGTCACCGCGGCGATGCGCGGGTCGCGGATGACGTCGGCGGCCTGGTCGTTGTCGATGTGCAGCACGCCGAACACGCCGGCCGGAATCCCCGCGTCCCGCAGGACCTCGGCGATGACGTCGGCGCAGCGCGGCACGTTGGCAGCGTGCTTGAGCACGGCCACGTTGCCGGCCATCAGCGCCGGGGCGAGGAAACGGAACACCTGCCAGATCGGGAAATTCCACGGCATCACCGCGAACACGCAGCCGATCGGCTCGTACCGCACGTAACTGCGGCGGCCGTCGGTGGCGATCGGTTCGTCCCGCAGGTAGTCGGCGGCGTGATCGGCGTAGTAGTCGCAGGCGCCGGCGCACTTGTCCACTTCGGCCAGCGCCTCCTTGCGCAGCTTGCCCATCTCGGCGGTCATGATCCGCTGGATGTCGTCGCGGCGGCGGCGCAGTTCGGCGCCGGCCCGGCGCAACAGATCGCCGCGCTCGCCCAGCGGTTGCGCGGACCAGGCGCGGAACGCCGGCTGCGAGGCCGCCAGCACGGCCTCGACCGCGGCGGCATCCATCAGGACCTGGGAATGTTCGACCTGGCCGGTCGCGGGATTGACGATGTCTACGTTCATGACGATCTCGTGATGCGCGTGCAGGCCCCCATTCTGGCGCCCGCGGTGTTAGCGCCGGGTAAGCCCGGTCAGCCGTTCTCCTGCAATGCCAGTTGCATGTCGCGCTGGCGGCGCTTCTCCTCGCGGTACATCAGCCACCAGCCGATCAGCGCGGCCAGCGAAACGACCGCGATCATCAAGGTGGCAAGCGCATTGATCTTGGGACTCAGGCCCAGGCGCACCGAGGAAAAAACCTTCATCGGCAGGGTGGTCGAACTCGGGCCGGCGACGAAGCTGGCGATCACCACGTCGTCCAGCGACAGGGTGAACGCCAGCAGCCAGCCGGACACCAGCGCCGGCATGATGATCGGCAGGGTGATCAGGAAGAACACCTTCAGCCGGTTGGCTCCCAGATCCATCGCCGCCTCCTCCAGCGACCTGTCCAGTTCGGACAGGCGCGAGGAGATGACCACGGTGACGAACGAGACCGTCAGCGTGACGTGGGCGATCCAGATGGCGATGACGCCCTTGGACGGCAGGCCCAGCAGTTCGCCCATCGACACCAGCATCAGCAGGATCGACAGGCCGATGATCACTTCCGGCATCACCAGCGGCGCGGTGATCAACGCACCGAACACGGTCTTGCCGTGGAAGCGGCGCATCCGGGTCATCACCAGCGCCGCCAGGGTGCCCAGCACCACCGCCGCGCTGGCGGTCCAGAAAGCGATCTTCAGGCTGATCCAGGCCGCCTGCAGCATCTGCTGGTCGCGGAACAGTTCGCCGTACCATTTCACCGAGAATCCGGACCACACCGTGGCCAGGCGCGACTCGTTGAACGAGTACACCATCAGGATCAGGATAGGCAGGTACAGGAAGGCGAAGCCGAAACCCAGCACTAGCCAGGTCAGGCTGCGTTGGCGCAGGCGGCTCATGTCAGCCTCCCTTCCAGCTCGCGCTGCTGCACCCGGTTGAAGATCAGGATCGGAATCATCAGCAGGATCAGCATGACGATCGCCACCGCCGAGGCGGCCGGCCAGTCGCGGTTGTTGAAGAACTCGTTCCACAGCACCCGCCCGATCATCAGCGTGTCCGGGCCGCCGAGCAGCTCGGGGATGACGAACTCGCCGACCGCCGGAATCATCACCAGCATGCAGCCGGCGATGATGCCCGCCCGCGACAGCGGCAGGGTGATGGTGAAGAACGCCTTCCACGGCTTGGCGCCGAGATCGTAGGCGGCCTCCAGCAGGCGCTGATCGTGCTTGACCAGGTTGGTGTACAGCGGCAGCACCATGAACGGCAGGTAGGCGTAGACGATGCCGATATAGGCCGCCATCGGCGTGTACAGGATCTGCAGCGGCTCGCCGATGATGCCCAGTTTCATCAGCAGGTTGTTGAGCAGCCCGTTGTTCTTGAGGATGCCGATCCAGGCGTAGATGCGGATCAGGAACGAGGTCCACGACGGCAGCACCACCAGCATCATCGCGATGTTGCGCGTGGAGGGCGGCAGGCGCGCGATGACGTAGGCGATGGGATAACCGATCAGCAGCGCGAAGAAGGTGGAGACGGCCGCGATCTGGATCGAACTCAGGTAGGCCTGCACGTACTGGGAATCGGTGAACAGCGCCGCGTAGTTGCCCAGGTTGAGCTTGAGGGTCAACGCCTCGTCCACGTACTCCAGGATCGGCGTGTACGGCGGCATCGCGATGGCGAGCTTGGAGAACGATATCTTCAGCACGATCAGGAACGGGATCGCGAAGAACAGCAGCAGCCACAGGTAGGGAACCGAGATCACCGCCCAGCGTGGGCCCGGCGTGGCTTTCCCGAGCAGGTCGCGGAGTTTCATGAGGTCAGCACCACGCCGTCGTTGTCGCCCCACCACACCCAGACCTCGTCGTTCCAGGTCAGGCCCTCGCTGGCCCAGCGCTGCACGTTGGCGAAGTTGGCCATGAACTTGTAACCGCCCGGCAGGCGCACGTGGTAGACCGAATGGCTGCCGAAATAGGCGATGTCCTCGATCACGCCGCGGGCCTTGTTGTATTCCTGCGCCGGTTCCTCCTTGCCGATGCCGAGCTTCTCCGGGCGCACCGCGAACGAGACTTCCTGGCCCTCGAAGCCGGAAATGCCGTGGCCCACGTACACCGGCACCGGCAACTGCGGGCTGCGGATGGTGACGTAGTCCGATTCGTCCTCTTCCACCACGCCGTCGATCAGGTTGACCGAGCCGATGAACTCGGCGGCGAAGCGGCTGGTCGGCTGCTCGTAGATTTCATCCGGCGTGCCGACCTGGCGGATCCAGCCCTGATCCATCAGCGCGATGCGGGTGGCCATCGTCATGGCCTCTTCCTGATCATGGGTGACCATCACGCAGGTCACCCCGGATTTCTCGATGATGTTCACCAGTTCCAATTGCATCTGCGAGCGGAGCTTTTTGTCGAGCGCGCCCATCGGCTCGTCCAGCAGCAGCAGTTTCGGACCCTTGGCCAGCGAACGCGCCAGCGCCACCCGCTGCTGCTGTCCGCCGGAGAGCTGGTGCGGCTTGCGCCTGGCCAGCTTGCCCAGTTGCACCAGCGCCAGCATCTCCTCCACCCGCTTCCTGATCGCGTCCCTGGACAGCCCGTCCTGCTTCAGGCCGAAGGCGATGTTCTGCTCGACGGTCATGTGCGGAAACAGCGCGTAGGACTGGAACATCATGTTGAGCGGCCGCTCGTAGGGCGGCAGATCGTTGAGCAGTTGGCCGTCCAGGTAGATCTTTCCGGCGGTGGGCTTCTCGAAGCCGGCCAGGCAGCGCAGCAGCGTGGACTTGCCGCTGCCCGACCCGCCCAGCAGCGCGAAGATTTCGCCCTTGCGGATGGTCAGGTTGGTGTCGTCCACGGCGACGAAGCCGTCGAACTCCTTGCGCACGTCGACGATGCGCAGGTAGGCATCGGCACCGGCCTTGGCGGTCGCGGTGTCCTTGCCGTTGCCGGGAGGAGGTGGGTTGTCAGCCGCCATCGGGTTCCCCTGTACGGCACCGCGCGCGGCGCCTGCTTTCTGGAAAAAAAAACGATCCGGGGCGGGCGCCGTCGCCCGCCCCTTCGCTTGGATTACTTGCCGGTCTTCAGCTCGGTCCAGATCCGGGTGTACTGGCGATCCACTTCCGGCGGCAGCACGGCGAAGGTGAACAGCTTGGCCTCGACCTCCGGCGGCGGGTACACGGTGGGATCCTCGACGATCGCCTTGTCCATCAGCGCCTTGGCCTTGGGAATGGCGTTGGGGTAATGGATGAAGTTGGAATTGTTGGCCATCACCTGCGGATCCAGCAGGTAGTTGATGAAGGCATACGCGTTGTCGACGTGCCTGGCGTCCTTGGGAATGGCCAGCATGTCGAACCACTGCGGCGCGCCTTCCTCCGGGATCGCGTAGGCGATTTTGACGCCGTTGCCCGCTTCCTCGGCGCGATCGCGCGCCTGGATGATGTCGCCGGACCAGCCCACCACCAGGCAGGTGTCGCCGTTGGCCATCGCGTCGATGTACTGCGAGGAATGGAAATTGGTGATGTAGGGACGCACCGACTTCAGCAGCGCCGCGGCCTTGTCGATCACCTTGGGGTCGAAGCTGTTGGGATCCTCGCCCAGGTAGTTCAGCGCCATCGGGATGATTTCGGACGGCGCGTCCAGCAGGGTCACGCCGCATTCCTTCAGCCTGGAGACGTTCTCCGGCTTGAACACGATGTCCAGGCTGTTGGCGATGTCGGTATTGCCGAACGCCGCCTTGACCTTGTCGATGTTGTAGCCGATGCCGGTGGTGCCCCACATGTACGGGATGGCGTACTGGTTGCCCGGATCCTGGCGCTCGATGCGCTTCATCAGTTCCGGATCGAGGTTCGCGTAGTTGGGGATTTTGCTCTTGTCCAGCGGCATGAACACGCCGGCCTGGATCTGCCGGCCGAGGAAGTTCAGGGTCGGCACTACGATGTCGTAGCCGCTGGAGCCTGCCAGCAGTTTGGTCTCGACCACTTCGTTGCTGTCGAACACGTCGTAGGTGACCTTGATCCCGGTCTGCTTCTCGAAGTTCGGGATGGTGTCCTCGGCGATGTAGTCGGACCAGTTGTAGACGTTCACTTCCTTGGCGCCGTCCGCCGCGGGTCCGGCGGCGCCCTTGCCGGCCTCCGGTTTGTCGCCGCAGGCGGCCAGGCTGGTACAGACGAGGATGGTCGTGGCCAGGGTTCGCAGTTTCATCAAGCTCTCTCCAGAGTTGCGCCAGGCATGGCAGTGATGAGTGGTGCGTTGCATTTGGACTGCAGGCATCCCGGAGGCGTGCCCTGTTCCCGACCGGGAGTCACCCCGGTCGTCCCCCCCAAAGACCAGGGCCGCGCGTGGCGGCCCTGCTCCGGTTACTTGCCCGTCTTCAGCTCCGTCCAGATCCGGGTGTACTGGCGGTCCACCTCCGGCGGCAGCACCGCGAAGGTGAACAGCTTGGCATCGACCTCGGCCGGCGGATAAATCGTCGGATCGTTGGCGATCGACGGTTCGATCATCGGCCGGGACGCGGGCACGGCGTTCGGGTAGGTGACGAAGTTGGTGTTGGCCGCCGCCACCTTCGGATCCAGCATGTTGTTGATGAAGGCGTAGGCGTTGTCGACGTGCTTGGCGTCCTTCGGGATGGCCATCATGTCGAACCACTGCGGCGCGCCTTCCTTCGGAATCGAATAGCCGATGTGCACGCCGTTCTCCGCCTCGTCGGCGCGGTCGCGCGCTTGGATGACGTCGCCCGACCAGCCCACCACCAGGCACACGTCGCCGTTGGCCAGGTCGTTGATGTAGGAAGACGAATGGAAGTTGCGGATGTACGGGCGGATGCTCTTCAGCAGCGCGGCGGCCTTGTCGATGACGGCCGGGTCGAAGCTGTGCGGATCCTCGCCCAGGTAGTTCAGCGCGATCGGGATCAGTTCGGACGGCGTGTCCAGCACGGTCACGCCACAGTCCTTCAGCTTGGCGATGTTCTCCGGCTTGAACACCAGGTCCCAGCTGCCGGTGACGTCGGTGTTGCCGAACGCCGCCTTGACCTTGTCCACGTTGTAGCCGATGCCGCTGGTGCCCCACAGGTACGGCACGGCGTACTGGTTGCCCGGATCCTGCAGGGCGATGCGCTCCAGCAGTTTGGGATCGACGTTCTTCAGGTTCGGAATCTTCGACTTGTCGAGCGGCAGGAACACGCCGGCCTGGATCTGCCGGCCAAGGAAGCTCAGCGACGGCACCACCACGTCGTAGCCGCTGGATCCGGCCAGCAGCTTGGTCTCGACCATTTCGTCGCTGTCGAACACGTCGTAGGTGACCTTGATCCCGGTCTGCTTCTCGAAGTTCGGGATGGTGTCCTCGGCGATGTAGTCCGACCAGTTGTAGACGTTGACCACCTTCTCGTCGGCCGCCTTGGCCGCCTTCTTTTCCTCGCCGCCGCCACAGGCCGCCAGGACGCCGGCCGCGGCCAGCGCAATCGTCAATGCTCGGAACTTCATGGGGCTTCTCCTGGAAGCGGAAAGGTGATGGCGGACATGATACGCCCCGTCGCCAGCCAGGGAACCCGTTGACGGCGCGACGTTTTCCATACGTCAGCGGCCCAGTGCCCGGGCGGTGTCGTCCAGCGCCTTCCAGGCCTTGTCGAACAACTCGTCGACCTGTTCGCGGGTGATCACCAGCGGCGGCGAGAGCAGCATCGCGTCCCAGGTGGCGCGCAGGATCAGGCCGCGCTTGAGGGCGAAGTCGCGGCACATCACCCCGACCGCGCCGCGATCCGGGAAGAAGCCGCGCCCGGCCTTGTCCGGCACCAGTTCCAGCGCGCCGACCATGCCGGCGATGCGTGCCTGCCCGACCAGCCGGTGCTCGCCCAGTTCGGCCCAGCGCCGGGCCAGGTAGGGCGCGATCTCCGTCCTGGCCCGCTCGACGATCTTTTCCTCCTGCAGGATGCGGATGTTCTCCAGCGCCACCGCCGCGCACACCGGGTGGCCGGAATAGGTGGCCCCGTGCGCCAGCTCGCCGCCCTGCGCCTTCAGCACGTTCGCCACGCGGTCGTTGAACATCGCTGCGCCGAGCGGGATGTAGCCGGAGGTGATGCCCTTGGCCACCGGCATGATGTCCGGCTGGAAACCGAAGTACTGCGAGCCGAACCATTCGCCGGTGCGGCCGAAGCCGCAGATGACCTCGTCGGCGACCAGCAGCACGTCGTACTTGCGGCAGATGCGCTCGATTTCCGGCCAATAGGTGCGCGGCGGGATGTAGACGCCGATCGCGCCCATGATCGGTTCGCCGATGAACGCCGCCACCCGCTCCGGCCCCAGTTCCAGGATCTTGTCCTCCAGCCGGCGCGCCGCGACCAGGCCGTACTCGTCCTCGGACAGATCGCCGCCGTCGGCGAACCAGAATGGCGGATCGATGTGGTGGATGTCCGGAATCGGCAGGCCGCCCTGCTTGTGCATGCCCTTCATGCCGCCCAGGCTGGCGCCGGCCATGGTGGTGCCGTGGTAGCCGTCGTGGCGGCCGATGAAGATGTTCTTGCGCGGCTGATCCTGGACCGCCCAGAAATGCCTCACCAGCCGCAGGATGGTGTCGTTGGCCTCGGAGCCGGAGTTGACGAAGAAGGAATGGTTGATGTCGCCCGGTGCCAGTTCGGCTAGCTTGGCGGCCAGTTCGATGGTGGGCTCGGTGGTGCACTGGAAGAAACTGTTGTAGTACGCCAGCCGCGTCATCTGCTTCGACGCGGCCTCGCCCAGTTCGCGGCGCCCGTAACCGATGTTGACGCACCACAGGCCGGCGAACGCGTCGAGCAGTTGGTTGCCCTCCGCATCCCAGACGTAGCAGCCCTCGCCACGGGTGAGGATGCGGGTGCCCTTCTTCGCCAAGGCGGCGTTGTCGTTGAAGGGATGCAGGTGGTGTTCGGCGTCGAGCTTCTGGAGGGCGGGGATGTCGAGGTGTTCCATGGGGACTCCGGGACGGTGTTTCGTATGGGAACGGTGTTCAGGCGCAGATGTCAGGTCAGGCGCGCGCTTGCGCGCGTCATTGCCATCGGTCTTCAGCGATGGTGCGCTCGCCGCGGGGCCTTACTTTCTTTGCTTGTGCAAAGAAAGTAAGCAAAGAAAGCACACCCCGGTCCTCGCGCCCCAACGGCTGCACCGTTGGGGTCCGTGTCGCCGGCGGGAATTTTGGGACGGCACATCCGTGTGCCGACCCAAAACGCCGCGCGTCCTGC
>MTEX01005603.1_pt2 | contig 42143 bp, 40 predicted proteins | sample 1042691 | NCBI WGS metagenome assembly MTEX01 (sample SAMN06185810, study PRJNA358809) | soil metagenome | isolation source: soil biostimulated with molasses as carbon source | place: India | collected 2015-05-23
CTGAGCCAGCCACCAGCTGCGCAGTTCGGCGGGCACCTCGTTCAGGCGGGCCTGGAAACGGGCCCGGTCCACGTCGCTGACCTCGCTCAGGTCCAGCAGCTCCGGCGCGTCGCCCAGGGCTTCCAGTGCCAGGTAGTGGCTGGGGAAGAGGCGATAGCCACCGATCACCTGGCGGTCGATCTCGGCGGCAACGGCTTCGGGGGTGTCGAAGCCGGCGCCCAGCGGTTCGCCGAAGCGCAGCTCCACGCGACCCTTGTGGCCGGTGATGCCGGCCACGATGGACTGGATGTCCTCGAACTCGCTCTTCTCGTAATGCCCCTGGCTGTGAATGGCGTGCAGCTCGCGCGCCTTCTGCAGGTCGCAGGGATCGTACTCGTAGCTGATCGAGACCGGCACCATGCGCAGCTCGGCAATGGCATCGCCGATGGGGGCGTTGCGCTGCTCCATGCGGTGCGCCATGGTCAGCATCTTGATGATCGCCGGGTCGGTACGGTCGATACCGTCCTTGGCGCGCCCCTCGCGCTGGGCCATCCAGATCGAGTGGTTGTCCTCGACGATGGAGTGGCGAATGTAGCTCGAGAGGTTCTGGTAAGCCGCCAGCATGGCGCGTTTGCCGCGCAGCGCGCGTGGCACGATGAAGCTCTTGTTGAGCCGCATCAGGTCGGTCACGTAGGGCTTCTTGAGCAGATTGTCGCCAATGGCGATGCGCACGGTGTCGCGGCCCGCCTGGTGCAGGGCGAAGTTGACGAAGGCCGGGTCCAGCGAGATGTCGCGATGGTTGCCGATGAACAGGTAGGCCGTGTCCGCGTTCAGATTCTCCAGCCCCTCGACCCGAAAGTCGTCGGTGGAGGTGCGGATCATGCGGTTCATGTAATAGGCCACGCGCATCTGGAAATCGTGCACGCTGGCCACGCCCCGGGTTTCGCGCCGAATGGCATAGGAGGCCAGTGCGCGGGCCAGCCAGGGCAGGGTGCGGCTCAAGCGCGGCAGCCGGTAGCGGGTCAGGGCATCGAGCAGCTCGCGGTTGCCGGCCAGATTCGCCAGTACCGCGGCCACTTCGTCATCGCGATAGGGTCGGATGTCTGCCCAGGGATCGGTGGGCGTCGCGCCAGTCGGATTCTCGGTCATCGGTTCTTCTTGGTTACCGGATTCGGTCATGCACTTGCCTGCGCAGCGCCATTGGCTTCGCCGCCGAGCCAGTCGATCAGCCGCTCTATCTCTTCTGCCAGGGCCTGTGTCATCAGCATGAAATCGGCTTCGAGGCGCACGATGGCGTCTCCATCGTCCTCGGTTTCGCTGGCCTCGTCGATCAGTGCGTCACTGAACCGCAGGGATTTCAGCGTCAGATCGTCGTGCAGCACATAGCCCAGGCGGCCTTCCACTTCGATGGCCAGGCGGCTGGCCTGCTTGCCCGTCGCCAGCAGCTGCTGGATCTCGTCGCTGTCGAGATCCACCTGGCGGGCGCGCAGCACGCCATCGTCGCCCTTGGCCTTGAGCTCCACCTGGTCGCCCAGCTGCAGCGCGGCAGGGCGTGACTTTTCGTCGGCGAGCCACTGCGTCATGGCACGCATCGGCAGGGTTTGGGCGCTCAGCGGGGTCACCTTGAGGCTGCCCAGGGTCTCGCGCAGCAGATCGAGCGCCTCCTCGGCGCGCTTGCGGGAGCTGGTGTTCACCGCGATCAGCTCGCGACGGGTATCCCACCACAGGTCGACCTTCTGGCTGCGGACGAAGGCGCGCGGCAGCAGCTCCTCGTAAACCTGCTCCTTGAGTTCCTGCTTCTCCTGGCGGCGCAGCTTGCGCCCCTCGCGGGCCTCGATCTCGGCGCTGCGCTCTTCCACTTCCTCGCGCACCACCCCGGCGGGCAGCAGGCGCTCATGGCGCAGCATGGTCATCAGGCGCTGTCCCTGCAGTTCGTGCAGCAGCGCGGTGCCGGCACGGCCCGCGGGCGGACACCACCCCACGCGCCTGGCTTCCTGGCTGCCGGGCGTGCGTGCCGCCTGTCCGGCCAGGGCCTCTTCAAGGTCGGCGGCGGGGATCGCCGCCGCCCCGTGCAGGCGGTAAAGGTGCAAGTGCTTGAACCACATGGTGCATTCCCTGAGCGTAAAGGACGCATATTATGGCGAAGGGGGAGGCCGGGTTCCAGTGGCACGTTTGCCGCTGGCCGCTTATCGGTCAAGGTGAAAATTCAAACCATTGTTTGAATCCGGCGCGGCGGCGGGCCTAGAATCGAGCGGAATCAACCCCTCGACGCATCAAGGAGAGCATCGCATGGATCCCCGTATTTCCCGTGTCACCCTGCGCGTGCGTGGCTATCACCTGGACGGCTACGGTCACGTCAACAATGCCCGCTACCTGGAGTTTCTGGAAGAGGGGCGCTGGGGTTACTTCGACGACCGCCCCGACCTGGCGCGTCATTTCGCTTCGGGCGACCCGGCGCTGGTAGCGGTCAACCTCAACATCAACTATCGCCAGGCCGCGGTGGCCGGCGACGACCTGGAAGTGCTGACCCGCATTGCCGAACTGAGCAGCCGCAGCGCGCGCATGTATCAGGAGATCCGTCGTATCGGCGACGGCAAGCAGATCGCCGATGCCGACCTCACCTTCGTGCTGCTCGACGTACGGGCCAAGCAGGCCATGGCAATAGAAGGCGAGATCCTCCAGGCGCTGGAGCCGCTCGTGCTGCCGAAAGCGTCGTAAGTCCCAGCATCATTTGCCTGGCCGTGTCCAGGCCTCCTTTGCACTGTCCCTCAAGCTGCCTTTGTGCCGGCCGGAGTGGTATGATGGCAGGCTGTAATGGCGCGCCACGCCTCGGCCACGGCTTGGCTTGACGGAGCGCGCCAAACCGCTGCAGTGCAAAGGATTCGACGACCCATGGGTGACATCGCCAGAGAGATTCTGCCAGTCAACATCGAGGACGAACTGAAGCAGTCGTACCTCGACTATGCGATGAGCGTAATCATCGGCCGCGCGCTACCGGACGTACGCGACGGGCTCAAGCCGGTGCACAGGCGCGTACTGTTCGCCATGCACGAGCTTGGCAACGACTGGAACAAAGCCTACAAGAAATCGGCCCGTGTGGTGGGCGATGTCATCGGTAAATACCACCCCCACGGTGACATTGCGGTCTACGACACCATCGTGCGTATGGCGCAGGACTTCTCCATGCGTCACGTGCTGGTCGACGGCCAGGGCAACTTCGGTTCCATCGACGGCGACAGCGCGGCGGCCATGCGTTACACCGAGGTGCGCATGGCGCGGCTCGCCCATGAGCTGCTGGCCGATCTCGACAAGGACACCGTCGACTGGGTCGACAACTACGACGGCACCGAGCGCATTCCCGAGGTGCTGCCGACCAAGGTGCCCAACCTGCTGATCAACGGCTCCTCGGGTATCGCCGTGGGCATGGCCACCAACATCCCGCCCCACAACATGGGCGAGGTGATCGACGGCTGCCTGGCGCTGATCGACGACTACACCCTCACCGTCGACGATCTGATGGAGTACATCTCCGGCCCCGATTTCCCCACCGCGGGCATCATCAACGGCCGCGCCGGCATCCTCGAGGCCTACCGCACCGGCCGCGGGCGCATCTACGTACGTGCCCGTCACACCATCGAGTACCATGAGAAGAGCGGTCGCGACCATATCATCGTCACCGAGCTGCCGTACCAGGTGAACAAGGCGCGGCTGATCGAGAAGATCGCCGAGCTGGTCAAGGAAAAGAAGATAGAGGGCATCGCCGAGCTGCGCGACGAGTCCGACAAGGACGGCCTGCGCGTGGTGATCGAGGTGAAGCGCGGCGAGTCCGGCGAGGTGGTGGTCAACAACCTCTTCGCCCAGACCCAGTTGCAGAACGTCTTCGGCATCAACATGGTCGCCATCGAGAACGGCCAGCCGAAGATCCTCAATCTCAAGGAAATCCTCGAAGCCTTCATTCGTCACCGCCGTGAAGTGGTTACCCGGCGCACCCTGTACGAGCTGAAGAAGGCTCGCGAGCGCGGTCATATCCTCGAAGGCCTGGCCGTGGCCATCTCCAACATCGACGAGGTGATCGAACTGATCAAGGCCTCGCCGAGCGCCGCCGAGGCCAAGGAGAGGCTGCTCGACAGGGTCTGGCCGCCCGGCCAGGTCACCGCCATGCTCGAGCGCGCCGGCGCCACCTCGTGCAAGCCGGAAGAGCTGGAAGAGGGCTTCGGCCTCAACACCACCGGCACCGAGTACCGTCTCTCGCCGGCTCAGGCCCAGGCCATCCTCGAGCTGCGCCTGCACCGCCTGACCGGTCTCGAGACCGAGAAGCTGCTCGAGGAGTATCTGGGCATCCTCGAGAAGATCGCCGAGCTGATGGCCATTCTTGCCTCCAGCGAGCGCCTGCTCGAAGTGATCCGCGAGGAGCTCGCCGCAGTGCGCGATCAGTTCGCCGACCCGCGCCGCACCGAGATCCAGGCCAGCCATCTCGACCTCTCCATCGAGGACCTGATCGCCGAGGAGGACATGGTGGTCACGGTCTCGCGTACCGGCTACGCCAAGACCCAGCCTCTCTCCGACTACCAGGCCCAGCGCCGTGGCGGTCGCGGCAAGTCGGCCACCGCCATGAAGGACGAGGACGTCATCGAGCATCTGCTGGTGGCCTCCACTCACGACACCGTGCTGCTGTTCTCCAACAAGGGCAAGGTGTACTGGCTCAAGGTCTACGAGATGCCCGTCGCCAGCCGCGGTTCCCGCGGCAAGCCGCTGGTCAACCTGCTGCCGCTGGATGAAGGCGAGGCGATCAACGCCATCATGCCGGTGAAGGACTACAGCCCGGATTGCTACATCTTCTTCGCCACCGCCAAGGGTACGGTCAAGCGCACCAGTCTCGACCAGTTCTCGCGCCCGCGCAGCGTCGGCCTGATCGCCATCGACATCGAAGAGGGTGACCGCCTGGTGGGGGCCGCCATCACGTCGGGCAACGACCATGTGATGCTGCTGTCGTCCAACGGCAAGGCGATTCGCTTCGAAGAGAGCAACGTGCGCGCCATGGGACGTACCGCTCGCGGCGTGCGCGGCATGAAACTGCTGGGCGACGCCGAGGTGATCAGCCTGATAATTCCCAAGAGCCAGCAGATCGATGCCGATGCCGATGCCGATATCGAAACCGAGGGCGAAGAGGGCACGTCGCTGGAGAACGGCAACGGCGGCCAGATCTACATCCTCACCGCCTCCGAGAACGGCTACGGCAAGCGCACCCGGCTCGAGGAGTTCCCGCTGCGCGGTCGTGGCGGCCAGGGCGTCATCGCCATGCAGACCAGCGAGCGCAACGGCTCCCTGGTCGCCGCCATGCAGGTCTACTCCGCCGACGAGATGATGCTGATCACCGACCGGGGCACCCTGGTGCGTACCCGGGTCGACGAGGTCTCGATCACCTCGCGCAACACTCAGGGCGTGATGCTGATCCGCCTGGGCAACGACGAGAAGCTGGTCAAGACCGTGCGTATCGACGAGCCCGAAGCGGAGAGCGAGCCCGAGGATGGCGCCGAGGGTGAAGCGGAGGACGCGCCGAACGCCGAGCTGCAGAGTGGGCCGGATGCGGATGAGAACGGCAGCGTAGAAGAGAGCCAGAACGACGAATAAGGCTTGCCGCCAAGCCGAGCGATGAGCGCCGGGGAGAAGTCGGAGCGAGGGTTTTTTGCCATGGAAGGCAAAAATAGCGCCCAGGGATGGGTTCACAGCGCCCTCGCGAGACTTCTCGACGGAGCAGCTCATCGCGTGTCGGTTCAGTAACCATGCTTGAGCTGAGACGGAACACCACGCTGATGACACGCCACTATAACTTCTGCGCCGGTCCCGCGGCGCTGCCCACCCCGGTGCTGGAACGCGCAAGGGAAGAGCTGCTCGACTACCAGGGCCGTGGGCTCTCGGTCATGGAGATGAGTCACCGCTCGCCCGAGTTCGTCGCCATCGCCGAACAGGCCGAGGCCGACCTGCGCGAGCTGCTCGCCGTACCCGAGAACTACAAGGTGCTGTTCTTGCAGGGAGGCGCCAGCCTGCAGTTCTCCATGGTGCCGATGAACCTGCTGGGGCAGGGCGGCGCCGCGAATTTCCTCTATACCGGCATCTGGGGCAAGAAGGCGCTGGCGGAAGCCAGGCAGCTGGGCTTTGCGGTGCACATGGCCGGCTCCAGCGAGCCCAGCGGCCACGCCGAAGTGCCTACCCAGGCCGACATCGCGCTCTCCGCCGATGCCGCCTACCTGCACTACACCGCCAACGAAACCATAGGCGGGCTCGAGTTCGACTACATCCCCGACGTCGGCGTGCCGCTGGTGTGCGACTACTCCTCCAGCATCCTGGCCGAGCCGCTCGACGTGTCGCGTTTCGGCGTGATCTACGCGGGTGCGCAGAAGAACATCGGCCCTGCGGGGCTCACCCTGGTGCTGGTACGCGACGACCTGCTCGACCGGCGCTGCCCGCGCATTCCCAGCCTGTTCGACTACCAGGCCATGGCCGAGGCGGGCTCCATGGTCAATACGCCGCCCACCTACGCCTGGTATCTGGCGGGGCTGGTGTTCCAGTGGCTCAAGCACGATATCGGCGGGCTCGAGGCCATGGCGACGATCAACGCGCGCAAGGCGGCCAAGCTCTACGCCGCCATCGATGCCAGCGGCTTCTATTCCAACCCCATCGCGCCGCGCAACCGCTCGCGCATGAACGTGCCTTTCGTGCTGGCCGATGCCAGCCTGGACAAGACGTTCCTGGCCGAAGCCGAACAAGCCGGGCTGCTCAACCTCGCGGGCCATCGCAGCGTCGGTGGCATGCGGGCAAGCCTCTACAACGCCGTACCCGAAGCGGCCGTCGATACCTTGATCGACTTCATGGCCGACTTCGAGCAACGCAGGGGATAAGCCATGACCGATAGCCCCAACAATCTCGACACGCTGCGCCAGCGCATCGACGAGATCGACAACGACATCCTGCGCCTGATCAGCGCCCGCGCCGAGTGCGCCAAGCGGGTCGCCGAGGTCAAGACCAAGAGCGATAAAGGCGCCGTGTTCTACCGCCCCGAGCGTGAGGCCCAGGTGCTGCGGCGGATCATGGAGCTCAACCAGGGGCCGCTCAACAGCGAAGAGATGGCGCGGCTGTTCCGCGAGATCATGTCCGCCTGCCTGGCACTGGAGCAGCCCACCAAGGTGGCCTACCTCGGCCCCGAGGGCACCTTCACCCAGCAGGCCGCGCTCAAGCACTTCGGTCAGAGCGCGGTGAGCATGCCCATGGCGGCCATCGACGAAGTCTTCCGCGAAGTGGAGGCCGGCGCCGTCAACTACGGCGTGGTGCCGGTGGAGAATTCCACCGAAGGCGTGGTCAGCCACACCCTCGATTCGTTCATGGACTCCTCGATCCGCATCTGCGGCGAGGTGGTGCTGCGCATTCACCACCATCTGCTGGTGGCCGACACCACCCTGCGCGACAAGGTCTCGCGGGTCTACTCCCATCCGCAGTCGCTGGCGCAGTGCCGCAAGTGGCTCGACGCCCACTATCCGCGGGCCGAGCGGGTGCCGGTGTCGTCCAACGCCGAAGCGGCCAAGATGATCAAGGGCGAGTGGCACAGCGCAGCGATTGCCGGCGACATGGCGGCCAAGCTCTATGGCCTGGAGAAGGTTGCCGAGAAGATCGAGGATCGCCCCGACAACTCCACGCGCTTCCTGATCATCGGCAGCCAGCACGTGCCGATGTCGGGCGAGGACAAGACCTCCATCGTGGTGGCCATGCGCAACCAGCCCGGCGCACTGCACGAACTGCTCGAACCGTTCCATCGTCACTCCATCGACCTCACCCGTCTGGAAACCCGGCCCTCGCGCACCGGCGTGTGGAACTACGTGTTCTTCATCGACTTCAAGGGTCACGTGGACGAACCGCGTGTCGCCGCGGTGCTCGAGGAAGTGCGTCTGCGCGCCTCCGAGCTCAAGGTGCTCGGCTCCTACCCCGTGGGTGTGCTGTAAGCGTGGTGGAACGTGGCAACCCGAGCGTGACGCCGAACGAAGCGCGAATCCTGATCGTCGGCCTGGGGCTGATCGGCGGCTCGCTGGCCGCCGCGCTGCGTGCCGCCGGCTTTCAGGGGGCCATCCAATCCTGCGACCCGGATGCCGGCGAGATCGCGCGCGGCATCGAGATGGGCCTGATCGACCACGGCGATACCCGGCTCGCGGCGCTGGTGGAAGGTGCCAGCATGATCGTGCTGGCGGTGCCGGTGCTGGCCATGCGCAGCGTGATGCAGGAGCTCGCTGAGCTGCTGCCCCGTGAGGCGCTGAGCGGGGCGGCGCCACGGGTGGTCATCACCGACGTTGGCAGTACCAAGGCGGCGGTACGCGACTGCGCACTGGCGGCCTTCGGCGAGCTGCCGGCAGGGCTGGTGCTGGGGCATCCCATCGCCGGCTCCGAGAAGAGCGGCGTGGCGGCTTCGAACCCGCAGCTTTACCTCAAGCACAAGGTGATCCTCACCCCGACCCGCGAAACCGCCCCGGCCGCCGTGGCCCGGGTGCAAACGCTGTGGCGCGCCTGCGGTGCCGAAGTGCTGGAGATGGACGTGGAGCGCCACGACCAGGTGCTGGCGCGCACCAGCCATCTGCCGCATTTGCTCGCCTTCTCGCTGGTGGACACCCTGGCGCGCCAGGACGAACGGCTGGAGATCTTCCGCTACGCCGCCGGTGGCTTTCGCGACTTCACCCGCATCGCCGGCAGCGACCCGGTCATGTGGCGCGACATCTTCACCGCCAACCGCGACGCCGTGCTGGCCTCCCTCGACGACTTCGAGGCCGGTCTGAGCCGGCTGCGCCAGGCCGTGGAAGCGGGCGACGGTGATGCTATGCTCTCCATCTTCGACCGTGCCAGCCATGCACGACACTACTTCGACTCTCTCCTGAACCAGACCAGTTATCAGGTGGAATACCAGATGCAACAACAAGGCAAGCTCACCTTCCGGGCCGCGCCCGGTGGCCGCGTGGCCGGGCGCATTCGCGTGCCGGGCGACAAGTCGATCTCCCATCGCTCGATCATGCTGGGCGCCCTGGCCGAAGGCGTGACCGAAGTGAAGGGCTTCCTGGAAGGGGAGGACAGCCTCGCCACCCTGCAGGCGTTTCGCGAGATGGGCGTGGCCATCGAAGGGCCGCACCAGGGGCGCGTTACCGTGCACGGCGTCGGCATGCACGGGCTCAAGGCGCCGGCCGGGCCGCTCTACGTAGGCAATGCCGGTACCGCCATGCGTCTGTTTGCCGGCCTGCTGGCGGGCCAGGCCTTCGATACCGAACTGATCGGCGACGCCTCGCTGACCAAGCGCCCCATGGGTCGCGTGGCCGACCCGCTGCGGCTGATGGGCGCCAGGATCGACACCGCCGAGGGCGGCCGCCCGCCGCTGAAGATCCACGGCGGCCAGAAGCTCGAGGGCATCACCTACGACATGCCCATGGCCAGCGCCCAGGTGAAGTCGTGCCTGCTGCTCGCCGGGCTCTATGCCGAAGGCGAGACCCGCGTGCGCGAGCCGGCGCCCACCCGCGACCACACCGAGCGCATGCTGGCCGGCTTTGGCTATGAAGTACATCGCGAAGGCGACACCTGCTGGCTCAACGGCGGCGGCAAGCTCACCGCAGCCCCCATCGACGTGCCTTCCGACATCTCCTCGGCTACCTTTTTCCTGGTGGCGGCGGCGATCACCCCGGGCTCCAACCTGCTTCTCGAGCACGTGGGCATCAACCCCACCCGCATCGGCGTGATCAACATCCTCAAGCTGATGGGGGCCGACCTGCACCTCACCAACGAGCGCGAAGTGGGCGGCGAGCCGGTGGCCGATCTGCACATCCGCTACGCGCCGCTCAAGGGCATCGACATTCCCCTCGATCAGGTGCCGCTGGCCATCGATGAGTTCCCGGCGCTGTTCGTCGCCGCCGCCTGCGCCACCGGCACCACGCGGCTGCGCGGCGCCGAGGAGCTGCGGGTCAAGGAGTCCGACCGCATTCAGGCCATGGCCGACGGTCTGGCGACGCTGGGCGTCGAGCACACCGTGCTCGAGGATGGCATCGACATCGTCGGCGCCGGCGACCGCGAAGTCGCCTACGGCGGCGGGCGTATCGACAGCCTGGGCGACCACCGTATCGCCATGTCGTTCGTGGTGGCCTCGCTGCGGGCCGGCGAGGAGATCGTCATCGACGACTGCGCCAACGTGGCCACCTCGTTCCCCGGCTTCACCGAGCTGGCGCGCACGGTCGGCCTGCGGGTCAGCGAAGAAGAGGTCAGGAACACAGGGGAGAACGCATGAGCGAAACGGCCAAGGTGCTGACCCTCGATGGACCCGGTGGTGCCGGCAAGGGCACCATCAGCCGTCTGGTCGCCGAGCGCCTGGGCTGGCATCTGCTCGACAGCGGTGCGCTGTATCGGCTCACCGCGCTGGCGGCCATGCGCCATGGCGTGGCGCTGAACGACGAAGCCGCGCTGGAGCGGGTGGCCGCCGGTCTCGACGTGGTGTTCGTTGCCGAGGCAGAGAGCACCCGCGTGCTGCTCGAAGGTGACGACGTCAGCCGCGAGATCCGCACTGAGCAGGTGGGCGACGCCGCCTCCCAGGTGGCGGCGCTCAACGGCGTGCGTCAGGCGCTGCTGCAGCGCCAGCGCGACTTCCGCCAGGCCCCTGGGCTGGTGGCCGACGGGCGCGACATGGGCACCGTGGTTTTCCCCGATGCCGAACTGAAGGTTTTTCTCACCGCAAGCCCCGAGGAACGGGCGCGCAGGCGCCACCTTCAGTTGCAGGAGGCGGGGGTGGATGCTAGTCTATCGAGTCTTTTGAAGGAAATTCAGGCACGCGATGCACGCGACATGCAACGCAGCGTGGCTCCACTCAAGCCGGCCGATGACGCCATCACGCTTGATACCACGAGCCTGAGTATACCGGAAGTGGTGGAACGGTTGACGGAGTGGCTGGCCCAGCGTGGCCTCGTCCCCGAAACTTGATCTCCCTTGCGGCGCCCTCGAACGGATGTCATGGCATGGTCGGGCACTAAATTCTTGCAAGCCCGGCCAGGTCCAACCAGCGCTAACATCCTCGGGGGTTTGGTAAATAAGGCCCGCACTCGCTGGTGGTGCGGAGAAGGCGGCAACGCCTCAACACCGTTGATCACGTAGGAAAATCATGAGCGAAAGCTTTGCTGAACTGTTTGAACAGTCACTGCAGGACATCAACATGGAGCCGGGCGCCATCGTCACGGCTACCGTCGTCGACATCGAAGGTGACTGGGTCACCGTCAATGCCGGCCTGAAGTCTGAAGGGCAGATTCCCGCGGCGCAGTTCCGCGACGATAACGGCGAGCTCACCATCGCCGTCGGCGATGAAGTCAGCGTCGCCCTGGAAGCCGTCGAAGACGGTTTCGGCGAGACCCGTCTGTCTCGCGAGAAGGCCAAGCGCGCCGAGGCGTGGAAGATTCTGGAAGCGGCCTTCGAGAAGGAAGAAATCGTCAAGGGCGTGATCAACGGCAAGGTCAAGGGCGGCTTCACCGTCGACATCGACTCCATCCGTGCATTCCTCCCGGGTTCCCTGGTCGACGTGCGTCCGGTGCGCGACACCACGCATCTCGAGCACAAGGAACTCGACTTCAAGGTCATCAAGCTCGACCCGAAGCGCAACAACGTTGTCGTTTCCCGCCGTGCCGTGCTCGAAGCCGAGAACAGCGCCGAGCGTGAAGCGCTGCTCGCCACCCTGCAGGAAGGCCAGCAGATCGTCGGTATCGTCAAGAACCTCACCGACTACGGCGCCTTCGTCGACCTGGGCGGCGTCGATGGCCTGCTGCACATCACCGACATGGCTTGGAAGCGCATCAAGCATCCGAGCGAAATCGTTGCCGTGGGCGACGAGATCAACGTCAAGGTGCTGAAGTTCGACCGCGAGCGCAACCGCGTCTCCCTGGGTCTGAAGCAGCTGGGCGAAGATCCGTGGGTCAGCATCACCGAGCGTTACCCCGAGGGTACCGTCGTTCCGGCTCGCGTCACCAACCTCACCGACTACGGCTGCTTCGCCGAGCTGGAAGAGGGTGTCGAAGGCCTGGTTCACGTCTCCGAGATGGACTGGACCAACAAGAACATCCACCCGTCCAAGGTCGTCAACATCGGCGACGAAGTGGATGTCATGATCCTCGACATCGACGAAGAGCGTCGTCGTATCTCCCTGGGTATCAAGCAGTGCACCCCGAACCCGTGGGAAACCTTCAACGCCCAGTACAACAAGGGCGACCGCGTGTCCGGTACCATCAAGTCGATCACCGACTTCGGTATCTTCATCGGTCTGGAAGGCGGTATCGACGGTCTGGTTCACCTCTCCGACCTCTCCTGGTCCGAGACTGGCGAAGAAGCCGTGCGTCGCTTCAAGAAGGGCGACGAAGCCGAAGCCGTCATCCTCTCCATCGACCCGGAGCGTGAGCGCATTTCGCTTGGCATCAAGCAGCTCGACTCCGACCCGGTGGCCGAGTACCTGGCCGTCAACGACAAGGGCTCCATCGTCTCCGGTCGCGTGATCGAAGTCGACGCCAAGGAAGCCCACGTCGAGCTGGCCACTGACGTCGTTGCCGTGCTCAAGGCTTCCGAAATCAGCGCCGACCGCGTCGAAGACGCACGCAACGTGCTGAGCGAAGGCGACACCGTCGAAGCCCGTATCGTCAACGTCGATCGCAAGAACCGCGCGATCAACCTGTCGATCAAGGCCAAGGAGCAGGACGACACTCGTCAGAACCTGAAGAAGCTGCGCGAGCAGGAAGTCGAAACCGGTGGCCCGACCACCATCGGCGACCTGATCAAGCAGCAGATGGGTCAGGACTGATCGTCCCTCGGGCTCCGTTCGAGGAGCCCGATGAGCCAAGGCTCAAACAAGAACGCCGCCCTTTCGTTAAAGACGGGGCGGCGTTTTTGTGTCTAGGCTTGAATTCCGTGTAACGCCTTGCGTTATATAGCGCATGGCGTTATATTTCTGTGCAAGAGAGGACACCTAATGATCACGAGCTTCAAGGACAAGGCCACCGCTGCTATCGCTGATGGCAAGGTAGTCCGCAAGCTGCCGCAGGAGATGCAGCGTAACGCCTTGAAGAAGCTCCGCCAGCTTGATGCCGCTGGTGCACTTGACGATCTTCGTATCCCACCGGGCAACCGGCTTGAGGCGCTACGCGGTGACCGAGAGGGTCAATACAGCATTCGCATCAACGACCAGTGGCGCATCTGCTTTCGATTCGAAGCCGGCAATGCGTACGATGTCGAAATCGTCGATTACCACTGAGGAGGTGGAGCATGACCGAACGTCTACCCAATATCCATCCGGGAGAAATTCTATTGGAGGATTTCATTGAGCCGATGGGGCTGACCAAGAATGCCTTGGCTACCGCCATTGGGGTGCCGGCGACACGCATTGGAGAAATCACCCGAGGTGCGCGTTCCGTCACGGCTGATACCGATCTTCGCCTATCCCGTTTCTTCGGCACCAGCGAAGGCTACTGGCTGCGGCTGCAGAACGCATACGATCTGGAAGAGGCGAAGCGGGGGCACGAGTACGCGGGAATCAAGCCGCATGCAGCTTGAATTCCCACACGATACTTTCGATCTCGGTAGAGTGACGCGCGCTCTTCAAGCGCTATAAAAGTCCATGAACTTCACGGGCTGACTTTCCTCGATCACCTCGGCCCAAAGATCGTACTCGTCGGCGTTGGTCACGCGAGCGCGTACCACGTCGCCGGGGCGCAGGGTGCGCTTGGACTCCAGGAACACCATGCCGTCGATCTCCGGGGCATCGGCTTCACTGCGGCCGATGGGGCCGTCCTCGTCGACCTCATCGACCAGCACTTCGATCTCGCGGCCGATCTTGCGCTCCAGGCGAGCGGCGGAGATCTGCTGCTGGTGCGCCATGAAGCGCTCCCAGCGCTCCTGCTTCACCTCATCCGGCACCGGCTCCAGGCCCAGCTCGTTGGCCGGCGCGCCATCCACCGGGGAGTACTGGAAGCAGCCCACGCGGTCGAGCTGCGCTTCGCTCAGCCAGTCGAGCAGGTACTGGAAGTCCTCCTCGGTCTCGCCGGGGAAACCGACGATGAAGGTGGAGCGAATGGTCAGCTCGGGGCAGATCTCGCGCCAGCGCTTGATGCGGGCCAGGGTCTTGTCCTCGAAGGCGGGGCGCTTCATCGCCTTGAGCACCTTGGGGCTGGCGTGCTGGAAGGGGATGTCCAGGTAGGGCAGGATCTTGCCCTCGGCCATCAGCGGGATCAGCTCGTCCACGTGGGGGTAGGGGTACACGTAGTGCAGCCGCACGCGAATGCCCAGCTCGGAGAGCGCCTCGCACAGCTCGGTGAGGCGGGTCTTCACCTCACGGCCGCGCCACTCGCTCGGCGCGTAGCGCAGGTCCAGGCCGTAGGCGCTGGTGTCCTGAGAGATCACCAGCAGCTCCTTCACGCCGGCCTTGGCCAGCCCTTCGGCCTCGCGCAGTACGTCGCCCACCGGGCGGCTCACCAGCTTGCCGCGCATGGAAGGGATGATGCAGAAGCTGCAGCTGTGGTTGCAGCCTTCGGAGATCTTCAGGTAGGCATAGTGGCGAGGGGTCAGCTTCACGCCCTGGGCCGGCACCAGATCGATGTGCGGGTCGTGCTGGTGGCGATGCGGGGCCGCTTCGTGCACGGCGCCCACTACGCGCTCGTACTGCTGCGGGCCGGTCACGGCCAGCACGCTGGGGTGAACGTCGCGAATCGCCGCCTCGTCCACGCCCATGCAGCCGGTGACGATCACCTTGCCGTTCTCGGCAATCGCCTCGCCGATGGCATCGAGCGACTCGGCCTTGGCGCTGTCGATGAAGCCGCAGGTATTGACCACCACCACGTCGGCGTCGTCATAGCTGGGCACGATCTCGTAGCCGTCCGTGCGCAGCTGAGTCAGGATGCGCTCGGAATCCACCAGCGCCTTGGGGCAGCCTAGTGAGACGAAACCGACCTTGGGAGTGGACATGTACTACCTCAGTGGAAAAATGGAAGGCAAATGCCTGCGCGAGCGAATCGCTGTGCTATAGCCGCCATTCATGGCGGCTCCCCTTCGGGCCAGCCTAAAGGCTGTTCAAATTCGCTCCCGGCGAATTTGTGCTGCGGTGCTCATACCAGTCACATATACCCCATATGCTCCTGGTACTGTGCTCCTCGCGCCTAGCGCTTCATCTCGCTCGGCGATTTGCTGGGTTACCGTAGGCAAGGGTTTGCATGAGCGAAGATTAGCTAACGTGCAGCAGGACGGGTAACCTGCAAGGTGAAGCATTTTAGCGTCGAAGTGCAGCATAGGGAACCGCATGGCCACCATCGAACACAGTGCAATTCTCCAGGCGCCACCGGAGCGGGTCTTTGCCCTGCTCGAGCGGGTCGAGGATTTCGTCGACTACTCCGATCTGATCAAGCGGATCGAACCCCTCGGCGGCCAACGCTACCGTTGGCACGTGCATGCCGTCGGTATGGACTGGACCTTCGACGTGGCCATCACCGAGAACCGGCCGCCCGAGGTGCTGGCGTGGCAGTCGGTGGAAGGGGTGCACAACGAGGGCTGCTACCGCCTCAGCCCGGTGGAAGCGGGTACCGAGGTCTCCTTCACGCTCACCTACACGTTGCGCAACCGCCTGGTCGAGAAGGCTGTGACCAAGGCCGCCAAGCCGCTCGTCAGCAAGGTCAGCCGGCAGATCCTCGAGCGAGTGGAAGAGAGGCTGTAGGTTCGCGCAGGCATGTCGGTAAAAGCTAGCGTATAAAAGTTAGGCGGCTATCTTTTTCTTTTCCCGGAGTAGGGCTACACTCGTCTTGACGAGGCCCGGTCGGCCTCAGCGAGGAAACCAGCGTGAGCGTTATCAAAGGGTTTATGTGGTGCCTGGCGGTGCTGTTCGTCCAACTCGGGTTGCTGCGCTATATCGACCTGCGGGTTGCCACCATGCAGCGGCTGCAAGAGCCGCCGCTGGAGCCTGCCGAGGGCTCGGTAGCGCCTCAGTTGGAGACACCGGAGAAGCAGGGCGAGCTCGACGCCTAGGCCACATGGCTTGACCCACTTTTCACCCTGGCCCGGACGCCTGGGGCGCCGGCAAGGCACTCGGAAGTGACCTCTAAGCACGGGCATGGCACCATTGGCGCAAACCGAATGGAAGCTAGCCGATGCCGAACGACTCGTCACTTCGCCGCCGCTGGCGCTGGGTTGCCATGGGGGCCAGTGCCACCATGGCTGCCTATGTCTGGTTCTGGCACTCTCCTGACCTCACCGCCATAAGGCACTGGGTCGAACAGACTTCACATCATCCTCTCGTCGTCATCGGCGTCATGCTCACCATGGCAGTGACGCTGGCCGTGGGCCTGCCAGGCAGTATCGGCCTGTGGCTCATCGCACCTTTCTATCCACCCCACATCGCCACGCCGATGCTCATTCTCGGTAGCGTCAGCGGTGCGCTGGGAGCGTACTACCTGGCGGCTCGGGTCGGCGAGCGCTGGAACCCGGAAGGCTTGACCCGCAAGATCATGGAAATGCTCACCCAGCGCGGCGACCTGCTGACCCAGTGCGCGCTGCGGGTGCTGCCGGGCTTTCCTCACTCAGTGATCAATTATGCCGCTGGGCTCTGTCGCCTGCCGCTCTCTACCTTCGTCATGGCCGCTGCGCTGGGGCTGGGCATCAAGTGGGCGGTCTACGCCAGCGCCATTCACAGCGGCCTGCAGGCCGTCTCCCGGGGCGACGACTTCATTACCCTGGATCTCATCCTGCCGCTCATCGCCCTGGCGCTGCTGCTGCTCATCGGCGCCTGGATGAGGAGGCGAGTAGAGGAGAACAAGGAACTCTAGGCTGCATCGCTAGGGAACCACCAGGATCGGCAGCGGCACCCTCGCAATCAGCTCCGGATCCTCGTTCAGCAGGCGCTCCAGCTCGTCGCGATGGAGCAGCAGGCCGCCGGCATTGGCATGTGCCAAGGCTCGCTCCAACGGGTGGGCATGGCGGACGGGCAGCGGGGCGCCGCCCTCGAACAGCGCCGCCAGCCACTCCGCCATGGCCGGCGGGGCTTCGCTTTCCCCGGCCGTGGGCTCCAGCCAGCGCAACGGTCCACGCTTGAAGGGGTGGCGTTCGTCCCACAACAGCACCGTGCAGGGAGCTTCCAGAATCAAGCGGCGGCTGGTGGAGCCTAGCCGGGTGCCCCAGCGTTCCGTGGTACCGGCCTTGCCCAGCACCAGCACGTCTTCGGGGGCGGCCATGGTCAGCGCGGCCGATACCACCTGCCCGCGGGCGACCTCCAGGCGATGACGCAGGCTGCGTCCGGCCACGGCGCCGGCGAGCGCCTGGTGCACCCGCTGCAACTGGCGGGCAATGCTGGTTTCCAGCGAATCGGGAGTGAGCGGGCGCGACAGGCCCGATTGCGCGCCGATCTCGCACGAGAAGGGGAAGGCGGCGCAGCGCAGCAGATCCATGTCCTCCACGTAGAGCGCGACCAGTTCGGCGTGGCGCAGGCTGGCCAGGTTCACCGCGGCGGTAAGCGCTCCCAGGCTGTGGCGGGAAGCATCGAGCAGGGCGAGAACCCGGGCCGCTTCCAGAGCCGTGCCGTTTTCGCTTACCTGCCCGCCGTGGGGAGGCGCATCCTCAGTGCTCATCGCCGGGCTCCTCGCTCTCTGGATCGCCTTCCTTGTCTCCGTTCCCACCCTCGGGCTTGCCGCCGTTCTTGTCCTGGGCATCGTCGGGGTCAGCGGCGGCACGCTTCTTCGCTGCCCGATGGAAGGCCTCGAGACGTTCGACCACCTTGCCGTTCAGGCTCTCTGCAGGATAGTGACCTTCATCGTCACGCTCGCCAGGGCGCATGCCGGTGAGCAGTTCAAGCGCCTCGTCCAGCGTCTCGATGGCGTAGATATGGAAGTCGCCGGCAGCGACGGCGTCGCGCACCGTCTGCTTGAGCATCAATTGCTCCACGTTGGTGGCGGGCAGCAGCACACCATGGCCCTTGACGCCGCCGCGTGCCTGGCAGATATCGAAAAAGCCCTCGATCTTCTCGTTGACCCCGCCCACCGCCTGGACCCGCCCGTGCTGGTCGATGGAGCCGGTCACGGCAAAGCGCTGCTCGATACCCACCCGGGCGATGGCCGAGATCAGCACACACGCCTCGGCCACCGAGGCGCTATCGCCTTCGATGCCGCCATAGGACTGCTCGAAGGCCAGGCTGGCCGATAGCGACAGCGGCGCATCCGGCGCATAGCGGCTGGCCAGGCAGCGCGACAGAATCATCACCGCCTTGGAGTGAATGCGCCCGCCAAGCCGCGCCTCACGCTCGATGTCCACCACATGGCCGGGCCCGGGGCGCGCCGTGGCCGTGATCCGCGTGGGCTGGCCGAAGGCATAGTCGCCCAGGCCCATTACCGAAAGCCCGTTGACCTGCCCGATCACCGAGCCATCGAGCTGGATCGCCACGGTACCGCGGGCAATCGCTTCGTGGCTGCGCTCGTGAATGCGGCTGGCCCGCCACAGCTGCTGTGCCACTGCCTTCTCGACATGAGCGCGGGCGATCACCTGGGCGTCGTCGCGTTCGGCCCAGTGGTCGGCCTCTTCCAGCAGGTCGCTCAGTGCGCGGTGGCGCGCGGTCAGCTTGGTCTGGTCGTCGGCCAGGCGGCTGGCGCGCTCGATCACCGCCGCCACGCCGCTGCGATCCAGCGGACGCAGGGCCGACTCCCGCGCCAGGGTGGCCACCATGCGGGCATAGAGCGGCTGGTTGCCAGGGTTGCGATCCAGCTCGTCTTCCAGGTCCGCCTGTACCTTGAACAGCTCCAGGAAATCGGGATCGTTCTCGCACAGCAGGTAATAGAACAGGCGCTCGCCGAGCAGCACCACCTTGAGGTCCAGCGGCACCGGCTCGGGCTCGAGCGTGGTGGTGCTGATCAGCCCATAGGCCTGCTCCAGCGACTCGGTACGAATCTCGCCGGCGCGCAGCACGCGCTTCAGGGTTTCCCAGGCGCCGGCATGCATCAGCAAGGCCCGCACGTCGAGCACCAGATAGCCGCCGTTGGCCCGGTGCAGGCCGCCGGCACGAATCAGCGAGTAATCCGTGACCAGCGTGCCGTTGTGCACGTGATGCTCGATGCGCCCCACCAGGTGCTGATGCGTGGGCAGATCGAGATACACCACGGGCGCGCCATCGCAGTGGGTGTTGTCGACGATCAGGTTGATGTGGAAGCGGCTGAAGATCGCCTCCGGCGGTATCTCCGGCTCCTCGGCCACGAACGCATCCACATGCAGCACCATCGCATCGCGCAGCGCCGTCAGGTGGTTCAGGATGCCGTCGTGGTCGGCATAGCGCTCTTCCAGTTCGGCCAGCGGGGCGTCGATGGCGGTTTGCAGCATCTCCTGGTTCAGCGCCGTGATCTGCTCGCGCAGCTGCTTGGCCAGGCGCGGCATCTGGCGGATGGCCTGGGAGAGCTTCTTCTGCAGCACCTGAACCGTGCCTTCGATACGCTCGCGCTCGTCGCGCGGAAGCCGCTCGAACTCCTCCGGCGACATCATCTTGTCCTTGGTGGCCGCCGGGGCAAAGGTGAAGCCGTTGGGGGTGGAGAGCAGCAGGATGTCGTGCTCGCGTGCCTCGCGACGCACGCCCTCCACCGCGTCCCGCTGGCGCTCGCCCATGGCCTGCTTCAGCTCGTGCAGGCGGTTCTGGTACTCGTCGCCCTCGAACACCGCGGGAATGGCGCTGCGCAGCTCCTCTACCAGTTGCTCGATGTCGGCGCGCAGTACGCGGCCCATGCCGGTCGGCAACAGCAGATGCAGCGGCTGGGAAGGCTCCTCGAAATTGTAGCGGTAGGCGATATCCGGCGGGGTAGGCTCGTCGTGAGAGCGCTCGGCGAGAAAGCGCCCCACCAACTGGTGCTTGCCGTGGCCCGGGTGGCCCAGCACATATAGATTGAACCCTTCGCTGCGCATGGAGGTGCCGAAGTCCAGCGCGTCGCGGGCGCGGTCGTGGCCGCTCAGCATGTCCAGCGACTCCAGCTCGCTGGTCACCTCGAAATCGAAGGCATCCTCGGGGCAGGCGCGATAGATCTGCGTGACGTTCAGAGGGTGGGGCACCGGATTTTCTCCTTTCCTAATACACTTCAGTATGGAGGAGCTGAACGGAAAGTGCATGATGCGGGTCAAGTACTGACTGAGCGAGGAGGAATGAGCCGAAACAAGCTTGCACTCAGGCGCCAGTCAGCCGAGGCTGTAACGAAACACGAGGAACCGCCATGACGTTCACCTTCTGGTTCGAATTTGCCAGCACCTACTCCTATCCGGCTGCGATGAAGCTCGAGCATCTGGCGGCCGAGCGCGACATCGAGGTGCACTGGCAGCCGTTCCTGCTGGGGCCGATCTTCCAGGCCCAAGGCTGGAACGACACACCCTTCAAGCTGTTTCCAGCCAAGGGGCGCTACATGTGGCGCGACATCGAACGCCTGTGCGAGCGCGACGGCATCCGCTTCCACCGGCCCTCGCAGTTTCCGCGCAGTGGCCTGCTAGCGGCACGCATCGTCAACTGGCACGCCCAGGAGCCCTGGGTACCGGCTTTCGTGCGCAGCGTGTACCGCGCCAACTTCGAGCACGACCAGGACATCGCCGATCCCGCAGTCATCGCCAACTGTCTGGCCGAGGTCAATCTCGATGCCGAGGTGCTGCTGAAGCAGAGCCAGCGGCCCGAGGTCAAAGAATCGCTGCGCAAGGCCACCGAACGGGCCCAGGCGCTGGGCATCTTCGGTGCGCCGTTCTTCATGGCCGGCAACGAGCCCTTCTGGGGCTACGACCGCATGGAGCAGGCGCTCGACTGGTACGAAGCGCGTATGGATGAGGAGGACTGAGCAGCCGCTGGTATTTCAGGTCGGGCCTAGGCTTGTACGAAAAGTCGGCGAGCGCAGACAGTTTTCGTACAGAGCCTAGCGGTAGCGATAGATCCTGAGAGAAGGAAGGTACGCGGTATCTTCCAGCTTCTCGTCGCTGCGCCGTGCCCGGGTACGGCTTTGGGGCGGCGCGGCCGGCGGCAGGTTGTGGTCGGGCAGCCGGCCGCGGGGGGCAGGCAGGAACAGCGGCAGCGCCACGTTCATGGCGCGGCGGGTGCGGCCGTCTTCCAACGGCTCGCAGTAGAACAGGTTGGCGCGCATCAGCGGTGCCTGGCTCTGCACCTGCGCCAACGGCTCGGCCGAGGGCAGGGCGGCCAGTTTGCGTAGCTGAATGCGAACGTGGGGGGCATCGGTATCCAGTGCCAGCAGTTTCTTCTCCACCTCGCGCACCGTCAGCCGCTTGATCGAACGGCCGCTCGAGTACCACGCCAGGCGCACCCGGGCCACCGGCGCTTCGGCGATGGGTATTGCCCGCCAGCACTGCTTCAAGTGCAGCCGGGCCAGGCCGCTGCCGCGCAGGTGGTCGTGCAGCTCGGGGTGGCGGAACGGCAGCACCGCCTTGGCCTCGGCCAGCAGGGGCGGGTGATGGTCGCGAATATGCGCAAGCCGGGCGGCAAAATCGGCCTTGGCGGCGTTGACCTCGGCCGCTGCGGCCAACAGGGCATCGTCGGCGGCCACCAGCCCCACATGGCTGCGTGTGGCGCGGCCGTCCTGACCATCGGCGTACCAGAAATCGAGCAGGGCGCGGCGTAGCCACTCGGTGCTGGCCTCGGCCTGAAAGGCCCAGGCCTCGGCAGGTGAGGCGGCATAGAGGTCGAGCAGCGCCTCGCTGCGCTCGATCAGCCTGTCGAAGGCGAGCTCCAGCTCGGCCAGCAGCCGATAGGTCGGCGCCGGGGCGAGCGTCACCGCTCGTCGCCTCGCTCGGCGCGGGCCAGCCACTCGTCGATATTGCTCTCGTCGAGCGCCGGCTCGCCGGCAATACGGTGCGACTCATCGGCCCAGGCACCCAGGTCGATCAGCTTACAGCGCTCGCTGCAGAAGGGGCGGTAGGGGTTGCTCTCGCTCCATTCCACCTTCTTCCGGCATTGCGGACAGGCGACGGTCAGGGGGCGTTGGTTGTGTTGGCTCATGAAACACTCATCTCTCGATAGCGTCGGTCCAGTTCGGCCACCTGGGCGGTAAGGTCAGCTTCGCTACCGGTATTGTCGATCACATCGTCGGCGCGGGCCAGGCGTTCGCGGCGCGGCATCTGGGCCGCCACGATGGCGCGGGCCTGGGCATCGTCGACATCGTCGCGGGCGGCGGTGCGGGCGATTTGCAGGCTCTCCGGCACGTCGATCACCAGGCAGCGGTCGGCCAGCTCGCTCTGGCCCGATTCGAACAGCAGCGGCGAGACCAGCAGCACGTAGGGCGCGCCTTCGGCCTGCAGCCGCTCCAGGTGAGCGACGATACGTTGCCGAATGCGCGGGTGGGTCACCGACTCCAGCCAGCGGCGCTCGCCCTCGTCGGCAAACACGATCTCGCGCAGGGCACGTCGGTTCAAGCCCCCGTCGGCCTGCAACACTCGCTCACCGTAGCGCTCGGCAATCTCGGCCAGCGCCGGCTCGCCGGGCTCCACCACCTCGCGGGCCACGTCGTCGGCATCCACCCACGGCACGCCCAGCGCCGCAAAGGCCCGTGCCACCGTGCTCTTGCCGGAAGCGATACCGCCCGTTACGCCAACGATCATGAAGGCTCACCAGTCACAAACTGCTTCCTTGTCTTGGTAAAGGGGGGAAACAACCATACTACAGCAGGAACAGGCGCCCATAGCTGGCCATCAGCGGCTCGCCAACCAGCAGCGCGATCATGCCGGCGCTGGCCAGATAGGGGCCGAAGGGCATGGGGGCGCCGCGCAGGCGGGGCAAAGCGAGCTGCAGCGCAATGCCGACGATGGCGCCCACGCCGGCGGAAAGGATCAATATCATGGGCAAGTATTGCCAGCCCAGCCAGGCGCCCAGGGCCGCCAGCAACTTGAAGTCGCCGTAGCCCATGCCCTCCTTGCCGGTTACCAGCTTGAACAGCCAGTACACGCTCCACAGGGCAAGATACCCCGCCATGGCGCCTATCACCGCGCTGGGCAGCATCAGCGGCTGAAACAGCAGTTGATAGAGCAGGCCGGCCCACAGCAGCGGCAAGGTCATGGCATCCGGCAGCAGCTGGGTGCGCAGGTCGATCACGGCCAGAGCCAACAGAGCCAGGCAGGCGCCGTACACGAACAGGCCCTGCCAGCTGGCGCCGTACAGTGCCACCACCGCCAGTGCCAGGCCGGCGCCGGCCAGCTCCACCAGCGGATACTGCGGGCTGATACGCGCCTCACAAGCGGCACAGCGGCCGCGCCGCTTGATCCAGCCGAGTACCGGCAGGTTGTCATGCCAGGCGATAGGTGTCTCGCACTGAGGGCAGATCGAGCGCGGCACCAGCAAATTGAAGCGGGGCGACTGCTCTTCGGGCAGCTCCAGTGCCTCGCGAGCCTCGGCCCGCCAGCCCAGCATCAGCATGACCGGCAAGCGCACGATCACCACGTTGAGAAAGCTGCCCAGACACAGGCCCAGAAGGGCTGTCAGCAGCCATACCGCTCCACTCACAGCACCGTTCCCAACTCGAAGATCGGCAGGTACATCGAGACCACCAGGCCACCCACCAGAATACCCAGCACCACGATGATCAGCGGTTCCAGCAGCGAGGTGAGAGCGTCGACCTTGTTGTCGACCTCTTCCTCATAATAGTCGGCCACCCGGTTGAGCATGGCGTCCAGCGCGCCGGACTCCTCGCCGATGCCCACCATCTGTACCGCCAGGGCCGGAAAGCGCTCGGTCAGGCGCATGGCGAAGTGCAGCTGCTGGCCGATGGAAACGTCCTCCCGGATCTGCTTGGTCGCGCGCTCGTAAACCAGGTTGCCGGTGGCCCCGGCGGCGATGTCCAGCGCCTCCACCATGGGCACGCCGGCGCCGTAGGTGGTGGCTAGCGTGCGCGAATAGCGCGCCACGGCGGACTTGTCGAAAATGTCGCCCAGTACCGGCAGCTTGAGCAGAAACGCATGCACGCGGTAGGCAAAGGCGGATGAGCGCTTGGTACCCTGACGCATCAGGTAAACGAAGGCGATCCCCCCACCCAGCCCCCACAGCCAGTACTGCTGGGCGAACTCGGAAAGGGCGATGGTCATGCGGGTCATCGCCGGCAGCTCGGCGCCGAAACCGTGGAACAGGCTCTCGAACTGCGGCACCACCTTGATCAGCAGCAGCGCCGTCACGGCGATACCCACCAGGATCACCGCGATGGGGTACCACAGCGCCTTCTTCACCCGGCCCTTCAGCGACTCCACCTTCTCCTTGTAGGTGGCGATCCTGTCGAGCATGCGGTCCAGCGAGCCGGAGCTCTCGCCGGCCTCCACCAGGTTGCAGAACAGGCTGTCGAAGCACTCGGGATGGTTGCGCAGCGCCTGGGAAAAACTCGAGCCGGCCGCCACCTCGTTCATCATCTGCTGCACCACGGCGCTCATGGCCGGCTTGCGAATGCTCTCGGCCACCACCTGAAAGGCCTGCAGCACCGGCACGCCGGCGCGAATCATGGTGGCCATCTGGCGGGCGAACAGCATCACGTCACGGGGCTTGATGGTGCCCATGCCGCCGCCCAGCCCGCCCTTGCGGCGCACCCGTTTGACGATGATGTTCTGGCTCGCCAGCTCGCGCTCCACTTCGAACTTCTCGGCGGCCACCACCTCGCCGCTCACCAACCTGCCGCCGGGCCCCTTGCCCGTCCAGCGCCAGCGGTACAGTTTCAGCTTGCGTGGCGCTTTTGCCGTTCTGGTTGACATAGGCTCCCTGCTACTTGAATGCGTCATTCATTATCATCGGCGCGAGTGCGCATGCCTTGAGAGTGATAAATGTAACCGAGAGAAATAAAGCGCAAGTTTTTCGTCAGTCTTTGGTAACGCGGTTGACCTCGGTCAAGCTGGTAATGCCCTGCATCACTTTCAACAACCCGCTGCGCCGCAGATCCGGATGACCCTCCTGCCGTGCCAGCCGATCGAAGTCCATTGAGTTGCCGTTGCGCATGATCAACTGACTCATCTCATTGTCGACCGGTACCACTTCGTAGATGCCCACGCGCCCCTTGTAGCCATGGGTACAATGCTTGCAGCCTACCGCTTCGTACACAGTGGCGCTATCTACTTCCTGCTCGGTAAAGCCCTCCTGCAACAGTGTTTCGCGAGGTATCTCCGCCAACTGCTTGCAGTGCTTGCACAGCCTTCGTGCCAGACGCTGAGCGATGATCAGGCTCACCGAACTGGCGATGTTGAACGGCGGCACGCCCATGTTGGCCAGGCGGGTCAGGGTTTCCGCCGCGGAATTGGTATGCACCGTGGAAAGTACCAAGTGGCCCGTTTGCGCCGCCTTCACCGCAATCTCGGCGGTTTCCAGATCGCGAATCTCGCCCACCATCACCACGTCCGGGTCCTGGCGCAAAAAGGCGCGCAGCGCGCTGGCGAAATCCAGCCCGATCTTGGGCAGCACGTTGACCTGATTCACCCCCGGCACCTTGATCTCCACCGGATCCTCGGCGGTACAGATATTGCGCTGCACTTCGTTGAGCAGGTTCAGCCCGGTGTAGAGCGTTACCGTCTTGCCGCTGCCGGTAGGGCCGGTGACCAGAATCATGCCCTGGGGATGGTCCAGCACGCCTTCGTAGAGCGCGCGCTGCTCCGGGGTGAAGCCCAGCGCATCGATGCCGATCTGGGCCGAAGCAGGGTCGAGAATACGCAGTACGATCTTCTCGCCGTACACCGTGGGCAGCGAGTTCACGCGAAAATCGATCGAGCGGGTCTTGGAGACCTTGAGCTTGATGGCGCCGTCCTGCGGCAGGCGGCGCTCGGAAATGTCCAGGCGTGCCATCACCTTCAAGCGAGCGGCAATGCGCGTACGCATGGCAAACGGCGGGCGTGCGGCCTCCATCAGCATGCCATCTACCCGCATGCGCACCCGGTAGCTGGTCTCGTAGGGCTCGAAGTGAATGTCCGAAGCGTTGCGCCGAATGGCGTCGAGCAGCACCTTGTTCACGAACTTGACGATGGGGGCATCGTCGGCCCCGCTGGAGGCGGCATCAGTGGCACGGTCCTCGCTGATATCCACGCCATCCTCGAACTCCAGCTCGCTGACGGCATCGTCCACCCCATCGAGCGCGGCCAGCATGTGGCTATCGTGATGGGTCAGGTACGCCTCCAGCACCGGCATGAGCTGGTCCACCGGGCACAGCACCGCATCGATGCTCAGGCCGGTAGCGAACTGCAGCTCATCGAGTTTCGCCAGGGTAGAGGGGTAGGGCACCGCCACCGTCAACCGATGGCCGCGGCGGGCAAGCGGCACCACACACAGCTTGCGCAACAGCTTTTCAGGGTACTCACTGGCGGCGGGCAGGCTGGCCAGGCGCAGCGCATCCAGGTCGATCACCGGCAGGCCGTACTCCCAGGCCGCACACAGCGTAGCCTCGCGCGCGGTGGCCAGGCTCGACTCGATCACATGCTGTAACAGGCTGATTTCCGCCTCGCGCGCCTCGTACTCCGCACGCTCCGCCGCCGGACGGGAAAGCAGCCCGTATTCCACCAGGCGCCGGGCGAAGCCACGTAACCCCTCGAGATTGGCATCGGGTGCAGAAGGCGCCGAGGTGCCGCTGGGCGCATGGCTGGCGTTGGGGACGGATCGAAAGTCGTTCATGGCGCCTCAGGGGTTGCCGCACGGGCGTGAGCATAACGTGTTACAGGCATTCTAGCCCTTCGATATGCATCATCCCACCGTGATGGCGTTTGTGGTTCCAACTGGCATTAACGGTATCATCGATTATGATGAAAATATGGCAGTACCCACGTAGGTAGCGCTTGTGGGCAAAGGGTGTGTAAATTAATGTGAGTGAAAACGGGGCGTAAGACCCCTGCGATGAGCGAGCTCAGGCACTTGCTGCGCTAGGCTCGAGCGAAGGTGGAAAGGGGGTAGGTAGGAAAAAGCAAGAGCAAGGTCGCGGGCGATGCCTGCGATCGAAGGGCGGCTAACAGGCCGCAGGTGAACTGCCCACACGGCCGGCAAGACGGCCGTACGGGTACCAGAGAGCAGGGGACGACGGCGATGAGCATGAAAGAACTGATGCGACAGAGAACAACGGCCAAGCGAGGCCAGGGCGGTTTCACCCTGATCGAACTGCTGATCGTGGTGGCCATCATCGGGATACTGGCGGCGATAGCGGTGCCGCAGTATCAAAACTATTTAGTAACAGCCTCAGAAAATGCATGTTTGGCTGAGCTTACTTCAGTTCGCACAGCTTTTTTTGCCGAACTTACTGATCCTAGTGTGGATGTCGCTACAGCTCAAACAAATGCGCTTGCGGCGATAACAGCCGAAGCTTGCACAGGGGCGGCTCCAGCATTTAACGCAGCGGGTGACCAAATCACCGGGACTGGAGCGCGAGGTGCTGCCCAAAGTGTTGCTGTGAACTAGAGCCTGGCTAAGGCCGGCGACGTAGCCGGCCTTTCTTATTTAGATTGCTGAAAGTGAAATTTTAGGCTGATCGAATTAACGCTCTGTGCATTGGAAAATACAAGTTGGCTATGTCAGCCGAAAATTTGTCGGGATTTGTCTTTTCACCCTCCTCCCTATTCCTCATCTAGGCTGATAAAAACACAGCGGTAAGGAGCGGCCCAGGCGTATTCCAAACGAGTGGTGCTCCACGGTGCGGCGGCGTTGCTACGGTCGCTGCCGCCTTCGCCCATGGCAGGCTTGCCTAGTAGGCTGGGTCACTGGTTCTTCTTGTCAGGCACAGAGCCCTTGGTCCGGTGTAATGCTGAGACTGTCTAATACCAAAGCGTGACCTCATCTAAAAGCGTCGGGCGATTGCTCATGTCTGGCTTGGCCCAAGGAAAGGGGCCATTGACAGTGTTGTGGAATTTCCGTATATAGCGGAGACAGTCCTACCAGCGAGCCCTCATGATTCTCCTTGCAGCGATTATCGTTGCGTCACTTGCCGTTTCGTTCTTGTGTTCTGTGCTTGAAGCGGCGCTACTCTCGCTCACGCCGAGCTACATTGCCCAGCTCAAGGTGGATCGCCCTGGCGCTCATGCAGCGTTGGCTACACTCAAAGCCAATATTGACCGGCCTCTGGCCGCCATTCTTACCCTCAACACCATCGCCCATACGGTTGGCGCCACCGGCGTCGGGGCTCAGGTTGCGGTGATTTTCGGAGAGCCGTACATAGCAGCGGCCTCCGTGGTGATGACACTGTTGATCCTGGTGCTCTCGGAGATCATTCCCAAGACCCTCGGCGCCACCTACTGGCGCCAGTTGGCCCCGTTTCTCCCTTCGCTACTGCGAGCCATGATCCTGCTCCTGGCACCGTTCATCTGGCTCTCGGAAATGATCACCCGGCGGTTGGGAAACTCCGTACACGATGTCGACCTTCGCGCCGAGATCCAGGCGCTGTCTCGAATCGGCCTGGAGGAGCGGGTGCTCGACCCGGAGGAATCACGCACCATCATCAACATCCTCAGCCTGCATGAGATGATGGTGAAAGATGCCATGACGCCGCGGACGGTATGTGAAACGGTGCCACCGAACATGACGGTTGCTGAGTTCGATGCTCGTTATGGAAAGGCGCCTTACACACGCCTACCGGTAATGGATCAGGGCGAACAGGCATTCGGATATGTGCACCGCTCCGACATGTACCATGCTGAAGATTCAAAAACCATGAGCGAGCTCAAGCGGCCAGTAGTCAGCATTGCCGATACCACAAGCATCGAGCAGGTTTTTACCGATATGCTGCGAGATCATCACCACCTGCGGGTAGTGCACAACGAACACGGGACCTGGGTAGGGCTGATCACGCTGGAAGATATCATTGAAACCATCTTGGGGCAGGATATAGTAGATGAGACCGACAGCATTCATAATCTTCGCCAATATGCAAAACAGCGCTGGCTGAAGCGTTTGAATCACCATTCCTCGCCAGGCTGAGAAAGCGTTTCCATTGAATGAGACATTGACCTTATGCCGATAGATCCTGGCTCTCGAGAAGAGAGCCGTACGCCACCAACGACCGGTACGCCACCGAGTCCGCAGGGGCGCACCGAAAGAGTGCTGGAGCGCTTTCTGTGGAATTCACGCTTTCTGGTGATGATGGCGGTGCTGCCGAGCCTGCTCGGTGCGGTAGTGCTCTTCACCATCGGCACCATCGATATCATCAAGATATTGATCGATACCGTGGCGTATTACCTGCTCGGTAGCGTGGAAGACATTCACGATAACGTGGTGCCAAGCATCATCATGGCCATCGATATCTATTTGATAGCCATCGTGCTTTTGATATTCGGGCTAGGGGTCTACCGGCTTTTCGTCTCCCCCATTGAACAAGCCGAAGATCACGCCCCGCTCCATCCGTTCAACGTGCAATCTTTCGACCAACTCAAGGACAAGATAGCACGGGTGGTGATCCTGGCGGTGATCATAGAGTTCTTCCGCGCCGTAGTTGACATCCGCTTCCAGACTCCACTGGATGCGATCTATCTGGCGCTTTCAGTACTCGCTCTTGCCGCTGCGCTATATTTGATGAGCCTTGCGCAACGCAAGGAATAACCGGCGGTTCGGGAACGTGCACTGGCTCCGGCGCCGCTTGCCATCACAGGTTCCACACTCCCTCCCCATTCCTCACCTAAGCTGAAGAAAACACAGCGGTAAGGAGCGGCTCATGCCTATTTCCAAACGTGTGGTTTCCAAACGTGTGGTACTCCACGGTGCGGCGGCATTGCTGCTGGCCGCCGGCGCCTTCGCCCATGCCCAGCCTGCCGATAACCGTGGGCAGGGCCAAGGCCAGCATCAAGGGCAGGGCCAGGCCAGGGGGCAGGCTCAGGAAGCGGTGCCGGGGCAGCAGGGGCAGGCTCAGGGGCAGGGCAGAGCCCAGCCCGGCGAGCGTGCCTCACGCGGCGGTGAGGGCTGGCAAAGCGAGGCTCGCTCGGGGCGTCAGGCCAACTACGGCCCGCGTATCGACGAGCGCGAGATCCGTCGGCTGCTGCTCGAGCGGCGCGACTGGATCGAGATCGACCGCAGCCGGGAAAGCCTGCCGCCGGGCATTCGCATGAACCTGGAGCGGGGCAAGCCGCTGCCGCCGGGCATCGCCAAGCAGCTGGACGAACGCATCCTGCGCGATCTGCCACGCTACGACGGCTACGAATGGCGCCGCGTTGGCCCCGACGTCATCCTGGTGGATGCCGCCAACGCCATCATCTACGAGATATTGCGCGATATTTTTTATTGAACTTGTCGAGACCGCACGCAGGGCTGAACTTCAACTCGCTCGATTGGGCGGGCAGCGTTTCAATGCGGCTTCTAAGCGGGAAGCGAGAGATTTTCCGCTCTGAAGTCGCCCAGGGCCGCCAGGCCATGCCAGTTTTTGATGTGGATCTGCCTGTGGTCGCAGCTTTCGATCAGCCCCTTGCGCTTGATCTTGTTCAGCGAGCGGCTTACGTGAACGCTGGAAAGGCCTACCACTTCCGAGATTTCCGTTTGGGTGAGGGGGAAGAAATAACGCCCCTGGTAGGTCATGCCGGCAGCGTGGGAGCGGGCGTAGCACTCGCATAGCAAATTGGCGATACGTCCTTCGGCATTGCGCGCGGAGATGTTGACGATCCAGTTCATGGCTACGCTGTGGCTGATATGGCCCGAAGCCTTGAACAGACGCAGAATGCGTGGCCGCTCGAATAGCCGCTCGGCGCTTTCCGAGTCGATGGTGGTAAAGCGCAACGGCGTGATCGCCTTGATGGAATAGTCGAGCCGGTTGTACAGACCCTGGCCGTTGTCGCTGATATCGCCGGGCAGCAACAGCGAAGTAATCGGCTCTCTACCGTTGTGCAGCATCTTGTAGCGGCAGGCCCAGCCCTTCTCGATCAGATGCAGGCACTCCAGCACCTCACCTTCACGAGCCAGGTGGCTGCCCTTCTTCACTTCCCGCACGGGGCTCGTGTAGCTATCGAAAACTCGCTTGTCCTCGTCGCATAAATCCAAGCGTGACTTGAGGTTATGAAACAAATACATGCCATCCTTAGTATGCTTGACCAATGTCTCCATTCCCCCAGTGTAGCAAACGACCGAGCGGCAACAAGGCGTTAAATTAGAAGATGCCGATGGTAGGGAGGCGCTTGGAAATCATCATACAAAGCAGGCGGCGGCTTCTTCCTCGTGCCGCAGCAGTTGCGGTTTTCCGAATTTCGTTTGACACATCTATTTGACGTTGCCGATAAAGTCGATGAAAATAAGATTGAGTGTTGTCATTTCGGCCGGGTTGTTGTATTTATAAGCCGCATCCCGCAAAACTCCCAAATGAATTACAGGATTGCCAATGTCCCTTCTTAGCGAATTCATGCAGAAAGAGCAGCAGCTCAAGCAGCTTCAGGCTGAAATGGAGCGGCTGCAAAACGACGAGCGCCTGAAGGCCGAGCTCGAGTTCAAGGACAAGCTCGAAGCGCTGATGCGCGAGTTCAGCAAGAGCTCCACCGATGTCATCAACCTGCTGGAGCCGCAGGGTGGCAAATCGGCACCGGCCAAGTCGGCTGCTGCCGGTGGTGGCGCCCGTCGCAAGCGCAAGCTGAAAATCTACAAGAACCCCAATACGGGTGAAGTGGTGGAAACCCGCGGCGGTAACCACAAGACGCTGAAAGCCTGGAAAGACGAGCACGGTTCCGACACCGTGGAAGGCTGGCTGGTTCGCGTCGAATCTTGATTGCGTGCGAAGCCGGGCCATTGGCCCGGCTTCGTTCGATTTGCTTGTCCCTGCTCAAGGTTTAGTTGCTCGGATGAGCGGTTTTAGGACAAAGCGTAAGGCTCATCGATTCTTTTGAACCGGTAGCCGCATCACGATCTCTTCCTGCGTCCACTCCACCTGAAGCGCCTCTCCCGTAGCGTGATAGCGCTCTGCGGGCAACCCTTCGCAGATCAAGTACTGCACCACGTCGGGTATCTCTTCCAGCGACTTGACCGTGACAAAGGCATGCTGCTGGGCAGGTATCTTCAGCAAGCGGAACGAAGGAGGGATGGGAATGCCCTGTGCTTCGCTCTGGCTGACCCGTGGGCCGACATCGATTCGATCCGTTTCGCTGGGCAGCGGTGTGTTGTGCATCAAGGCAATGATACGGCCACGCTTCAGGCGCTCGGATAGGCTTTCCGTGCCCTTGGCATGTTGCCGCCATGTTTTGAGCATGCTCAAAGCGGTATTGTGCGGTTGACGATAGAGCCGGGTTACCAAGGCATGGCATACCTCCGAATGATGTATTTCAAACGTTGGCGGTTTGCGACCGCCTTCCTTGCAAAAAGGGCTGTGGTGTAGTTTCAAACGTAGCGCCTGGCGGTATTGGCGCGGTGTCTGATTGTGGTATCGTTGGAAAGCACGACTGAACGCGGAATGGTTCTGGTAGCCGCACTGGCTGGCAATGGTTCGTATCGAAAGTGGAGTCAAGGCCAGCAGACGAGCTGCCTTCTCCAGGCGTAAACTGTCGCGGTATGCACTTGGGGACAGGCCGAAGCACTGCTTGAACCTGCGCCGGACCTGTGAGGTCGAATAACCGAGTCGGCTGGCGAGGTCTTCGATTCCCTGCTGGCTCTCCAAATGATCCTGCAGCCAGATCTCCGCCCGCATCATCTCGTTAAACATAACTGTCCCTTGCTTGATTCGGCAGCAACGTCTCGTTTGCTGCGTCTGCCAACACACTGGTGCCCTCACTGGCGCCTGGGCAGAGCCCGGCAGGCATAACGCCCGCTTTTCTTATGGCTTTTATGCACCTCTTTATGCGCTGTGGGGGGATGCAAAGGCAAGTTCGGTTATCGAGTTTGACTGTTTGTGCATAGTACGTACTGGGAATGATACGCAGCTCCTTTACGTCAGGCAGCCTCTGCTTTTAGCGTAGCGCAACGTCGTTTCTTCGCTATACAGGGGTTTAGCGGTATACTGGGGCTCTTCGACAGCAGGTGCCGCTGGGGAGGCCAGCCGGTACTTGAGTGAAAACGGATACACATGAGAAACCAAAAACCCAACCGTTCCATGGATGAGCGCGAAAAACTGCGCAAGTTTCGAGAACTGGACGACGCCTTTGCCGAGGCGCTGCGCGAGCTGGAAAAGCCCAATCCGAAGCTCGATATCCCCACGGGGCCGCCGGTGCGTAGCCTGGCGGAGCTGGAAGCGGAAGAGCAGCAGCAGCGGCAGCAAGTCTTCGAGCAGCGGCTCAAATCGCTGATGAACGAATACGCACAGCCCAGGGAAAGCGTGACAGTCCTGCTGCGCACCTTGCAGACCCTTGGGCGCATTGCCTGATCTGCAGTCGTCTATGACCTACTTCCTGGTGATGGGTAGCCTGGCGCTATCCGTCCTGTTCACGCTGGGGTGGGCGCTTTCCCGCCTGCTGCGCTGGGTGGCTTCCGGCCTCTCGCTTGGCGTCGGCAAGGGGAGTGCCAGGTCCCGGCGCTCGGCAGGGCGCGGTAGCCGGGCCGCCAAAACCGCCAAACCCAAACCCAAGCCCAGGGCCAGCGCAAAAGCCGCTGCCAAGGCTGGGGCAACCGCCAAGGCCAAGCCTGTCGGCGAGCCCTGGCGTATCACCCGGCATCTGGCCGAATGGCGCTCCAGTACCGCGCTGGCGCTCGTCGCTGCGCTCACCTACCTCGTGGCACGCCTGGCCGAACACGGCATGAGCTATCGTCCGCCCCATACCCTGCCAAGCGGATTCAGTACCTTACTGCTCGGCCTCGGTTGGCTTTCCGCCGGTTTGATCCTGCTTGCGCTGCTGCATCGGTTGGCAGTGTGGCGCTGCCGTTGATCCAGCGTCGGTCAGCTGTATGTCATGGGTTTGTAACACGAAAGACTGGCAGCGCCCTCATGATCCAGAACTAATTGAACAACTGCTTGAGTTGTCAAGGTAATTTGCGCGCAAGTAGCGGTAGAGCATCCCGCGCAAGTGCCGTAGAATTCGGCTATTCCAATAACGATACCCGGCAGGGAGAAGGGGAGTGCCGTACGAATCGTTAGCAGGCGATTCGTAGCGCTGCCTGAAGTGTCGAGCCCCAGCTCGACGAGGGACCGAGAAAGCACTGCCCAGGGCTTGGTGCGCCTGTGGCTTTTTCGTACGCGTTTGCGCACGCCCCGTCCCGGCACATGATATCGCTACGTGACCAGGGCCAGGGAAACGCCCGGAACAATCCCTGGGCGGTAGCGTGCCTGGGCGGGCAGCTGGCGAAGAGAGTTACCGTTCAGGACCTACGCTCGGCCAGGCTAGTTAAAGGCCAATGCCGAAAAGTGAAAATTCCGTTGTTCAGCTAACAAAAAAAGGCTCTTCCAAGCGCAGCGCACCTGCGTGGAGGCACCTGAATACGTAAGGAAACGAACCGCGTGAAACTGCTGATTACTGGCATTGCCGGCTTTATCGGCCACGCAGTGGCCAAACGCCTGAGCGGGCAGGGGCATGAGATCGTCGGCATCGACAATCTCAACACCTACTACGACGTCTCGCTCAAGCAGGCGCGGCTGAACGACCTGGCCGATTACCACGACATCCGCTTCATTCATCTCGATCTCGGCGATCGGGAAAAGATGGCTGCGCTGTTTCGCGAGAACGAGTTCGACCGGGTGATCCATCTGGCCGCCCAGGCCGGGGTGCGTTACTCGCTGGAAAACCCTCACGTATACGCCGACTCCAACCTCATCGGCCATCTCAACGTGCTGGAGGGTTGCCGGCAGCACAAGGTGGGGCACCTGGTGTACGCTTCCTCGAGTTCGGTGTACGGCATAAACGCCAAGACACCGTTCGCCACTAGCGACAGCGTAGACCACCCCGTCAGCCTCTACGCGGCCACCAAGAAGGCCAACGAGTTGATGAGCCACACCTACGCCCATCTTTACGGCGTACCGATGACGGGGCTGCGCTTCTTCACCGTATACGGCCCCTGGGGCCGGCCCGACATGGCCATCTTCAAGTTCGTCAAGGCGATGTTCGAAGGCAAGCCGATCCAGGTGTACAACCACGGCGACATGTCGCGGGACTTCACCTACATAGACGATATCGTCGAGGGCATCGTGCGTATCTCTGATGTGATACCCCAGCCCAACCCCGACCGCGCCACCGCCACCGCCCGGCCCGACCAGAGCACCGCCCCCTATGCGCTCTACAATATCGGCTACGGCGCCCCGGTCTCGCTGATGAGCTTCATCCGCGCGTTGGAAAACGCCACCGGGCGCGAAGCCATCTGCGAATACCTGCCCATGCAGCCCGGCGACGTACCGCGCACCTGGGCCGACACCGAAGCGCTGCTCAAGGCCACCGGCTACCGGCCCAAGGTACACGTGGAAGAGGGCGTGAAGCGCTTCGTGGAGTGGTATCGAGATTTCTACCAGGTATAAGCCACTCGGCATGGAACGCCTTTCTAGCACGGGTCGATTTCCCAGTATCAGCCACCACGGCGGCGGGGCGGGTGTCACCGGCAGCTGCCACCGCCTGCAGATAGCAGCGGATCGCGCCCTACTGGTGGATTGCGGCCTGTTCCAGGGCCAGGATGCCGATCACCTCGAAAGTCTGGAGCAGCACACCGTGCGCTTCCCGGTGGAAGACGTGCTGGCGCTGGTGGTCACCCATGTGCACATCGACCACATCGGCCGGCTGCCCTACCTGCTGGCGGCAGGCTACAAGGGGCCGATTCTCTGCTCGGTGCCATCCCAGCGGCTACTGCCATTGGTCATAGAAGATGCGCTTAGGGTCGGCTTCACCCGCGACCGGGCCCTGATCGAACGCTTTCTGGCCGAAGTGGAAGGGCGCCTGGTAGCGCTGGAGTACAAGCAGTGGCACACCGTACTCGACGACGAGCGCCACCGCATTCGCGTCAAGCTGCAGCGCGCCGGTCACATCCTCGGCTCTGCCTACGTGGAAGTGGAAACGCACGACAAGGCCAATGGGCAGAGCCAGCGCACCGTTTTTTCAGGTGACCTGGGCGCGCCCCATGCACCGCTGCTGCCCGCGCCCAAGCCGCCGTACCGGGCTGACGTGCTGGTGCTGGAAGCCACCTACGGCGACCGCCTGCACGAAGACAGAGTGCACCGCCGCCAGCGGCTCAAGGCCGCCATCGACAGAGCGCTGGAGAACGGCGGTACCGTGGTGATACCCGCCTTCAGCGTAGGCCGCACCCAGGAGCTGCTCTACGAACTGGAAGGGCTGATACACGACGCACGCAGCGAACGCTGGCGCGAGCTCGAAATCATTGTCGACTCGCCCCTGGCCGCGCGTTTCACTGAAGTTTACCGCGAACTCAAGCCCTGGTGGGACGCCGAAGCCCACCGCCGTCTGCGCAGCGGCCGCCACCCGCTCAGCTTCGAGAACCTATACACCGTAGACGACCACACCGCCCACGAGCGCACCGTGGCCTACCTGGCCGAGAGCGGCAGGCCCGCGGTGGTAATCGCCGCCAGCGGCATGGTCAGCGGCGGCAGGGTGGTCAACTACCTCAAGCGCATGCTGAGCGACGAGCGCCACTGCGTGCTCTTCACCGGCTACCAGGCCCAGGGCACGCCGGGGCGCAACATACAGCGCTACGGGCCCAGCGGCGGCTGGGTGGAACTGGAAGGCCAGCGCATCGAGATACGCGCCCGCGTGGAAACCGTGAACGGCTACTCGGCCCATGCCGATCAGCACGACCTGCTCAACTTCGTACGCCGCATGCGCCACCCACCCCGGGAAGTGCGCCTGGTACACGGCGACGCCCACGCCCAGGCTGCGCTCAAGGCCAAGCTGCTGGCATGGGCCGAAGGGGCAGGGCATGAGATGAGCGTGACGCTGGGGGCGGAGCACCTATACGAAGAAAAACTGCCCGAGACAGCTTGAACGTGTGCAAGGTAGAGGTAGCAATATGCGCCTGACGGATACCCAACGCCAAACCATCCAGCGGATCGTTCATGAAGAGCTGGGTGAGAGCGCCACAGTAAAACTGTTCGGATCGCGTCTTGATGACACCGCTCGTGGCGGAGATATCGACCTGTTCGTGGAGCTTGATAAGCCCGTTGAGCATCCGGCACAGCTCTCGGCCCGGCTCAGCGTACGGATCATGCGCGCCATGCACGGGCGCAAGGTCGATGTGCTCGTGAGCGCACCGAACCTCAGTGAGCAGACGATACACAAGCTGGCACGAGAACAGGGAGTTCGCCTGTGAAAGACAATCTTTCGGAGCGCTTGCGCTTCTTGAAGCGAGTAGTCGAGCGGGAGGTTCATCACCTCAGCTACTCCTCGCGCAATGTCTTTACCATACCATTTACCGAGGAGCGTGCCGCCAAGCTGGGTGAAGATGAAGCACTGGCAGAAAGAGTGGAAGCATACACCAGCCGCTTCTGTCGTCTTCAGGACACGGCTGGAGACAAGCTGCTACCGCTTTGGCTTCGTGCTTTAGGTGAGAAAACAGGAGCCGTGGCCGACAACCTGGACCGCGCCGAGAAACTGGGTGTGCTCGACTCTGCCGACAAGTGGCTCGAGATCCGTCAGATCCGAAATCAGATGATCCACGAGTACATCGAGTCGCCCCAGGTGCTAGCTGATGCCCTGACAACCGCGTACGACTATCAGGAAACGCTAATCGCGTTTGCCCAAGCCATGCTCGCTGATGCCGAGCGAAGAGGTTTGCTGGATTAAAGACCAACACGACCTGCTCAACTTCGTACGCCGCATGCGCCACCCACCCCGGGAAGTGCGCCTGGTACACGGCGACGCCCACGCCCAGGCTGCGCTCAAGGCCAAGCTGCTGGCATGGGCCGCAGGGGCAGGGCATGAGATGAGCGTAACGCTGGGTGGCGACCACCTTGCCGAAGCGGCTGAAGGCACGACTGCTTTAGCCACGGTGTGATAGGGACCGTACTCCTCGTACATCCGCACCATGCCAGCTATATCTCTTTGAAAGGAACCTTATAAAGGAACGGCGATGAACGTTACCGTATTCGGAACTGGCTACGTGGGCCTGGTACAGGGGGCCGTGCTGGCCGATGTTGGCCACAACGTAGTGTGCGTAGACGTGGATGCCAATAAGGTGGAGCGCCTGAATCAGGGCGATATTCCTATCTACGAACCGGGGCTGGAACCGCTGGTAAAGGAGAACCATGCCGCCGGGCGGCTCCGCTTTACCACAGATGCCGCCGAAGGCATCAAGCACGGTCAGGTCCAGTTCATTGCCGTTGGCACCCCGCCGGACGAAGACGGCAGCGCCGATCTCAAGTACGTGCTGGCCGTGGCCGAAACCATTGCCCAGCACATGGAGCGTGACCTGGTCATTATCAACAAATCCACCGTGCCGGTTGGCACTGCCGACAAAGTGCGAGACAAGGTGGATGGCGTGCTTGAGTCCCGTGGCCGCAAGGACCTGCGCTTCGACGTAGTCTCCAACCCCGAGTTTCTGAAAGAGGGCAGTGCGGTAAGCGACTGCCAGCGGCCGGACCGCATCATCATCGGTACCGAGAGCCGCATCGCCGAAGACATGCTGCGCGAACTCTATGCCCCTTTCAGCCGCCAGCAAGACAAGATGATCGTCATGGACGTGCGCAGTGCCGAGCTGACCAAGTACGCCGCCAATTGCATGCTGGCCACCAAGATCAGCTTCATGAACGAAATGGCCAACCTGGCCGAGCGCCTCGGAGCGGATATCGAGATGGTGCGCCAGGGCATCGGCTCCGACCCGCGAATTGGCTACCACTTCATCTACCCCGGCGTGGGCTATGGCGGCTCCTGCTTCCCCAAGGACGTACAGGCGCTGATCCGCACCGCCGGCGATATCGACTTTGACGCCAAGGTGCTCAAGGCCGTGGAAGCCCGTAACGAGGAACAGAAAACCACCCTGTTCCAGAAGATACACAAGCACTACCAGGGCAACCTGGCCGGCAAGACTTTCGCCCTCTGGGGCCTGGCCTTCAAGCCCAACACCGACGATATGCGCGAAGCCCCCAGCCGCGTGCTGATGGAAGCCCTGTGGCAAGCCGGCGCCAAGGTGCAGGCCTATGACCCGGAAGCCATGGAAGAAACCCAGCGCATTTACGGCAACCGCGACGACCTCACCCTGTGCGGCACCAAGGAGGCCGCCCTGCGTGGCGCCGATGCCTTGGCGATCGTGACCGAATGGCAGAGCTTCCGCGCGCCGGATTTCGAGCTGATCAAGCAGCAGCTCACAGAACCGCTCATCTTCGACGGGCGCAACATGTTCGAGCCCCGCAGAATGGCGATCAAGGGTATCGGTTACCACTCCATTGGACGATAAGCAGCTCCCTTGATGCCATTTGAAGCGTTGTTCACGTTAGGAATCGTCGTATCTGTACTGATCGCCCTGGCCATGAGCCGGGTTGCCCCGGATACGATTCTCATGGCGGCTCTGGCCGTACTCATGATCTCTGGCATCCTGACCCCCGGCGAGGCCCTGGCCGGGTTCGGTAACCCCGGGGTCATGACCATTGCAGTGTTGTATGTCGTCGCTGCCGGACTGAAGGAGACCGGTGCCATCCAATGGCTGGCCCATCGCTTGCTCGGTCAGCCACAGCGGCTGCGCCAGGCTCAACTGCGCGTCTTGCTACCGGCATCGGGTTTGAGTGCCTTCATGAACAACACCACCGTGGTGGCCATGTTCATCCCCACCGTTCAGGAGTGGGCGGGGCGCCTCAAGCTGCCGCCTTCCAAGTTGCTGCTGCCGCTCAGCTATGCCGCCATCATCGGCGGCACTTGCACGTTGATCGGCACTAGCACCAACCTGGTCGTGGATGGCCTGCTGCAAAGCGAGAAAGGAATTGGGCTCGCCATGTTTTCGCTCGCCTGGGTCGGCGTCCCTGTCGTACTGATAGGTGGTACCTTTCTCTACCTTTTCGCCGACCGCCTGTTACCGAACCGGCAGGGCGTGCTGGAGCAACTGGAGCAGGCACGCGAATACTCGGTCGAGGTAGTAGTAGACGAGAAAGGCCCACTGGTAGGAAAGAGCATTGCCGATGCCGGGCTGCGCCATCTCAGCTTTGGCTACCTGGCGGATATTGAACGACACGGACGCCTACTCACCGCTGTGCCGCCAAGTACCGAGTTGCAGGCAGGCGACATTCTCATATTCATCGGCGCGCCGGAGTGTGCCCGTGAATTGCGCCGTATCCATGGGCTGAAACCGGCAAGCGGCGACGTTCACAAGCTGGACATCGCTCACCATCAGCGCTGTCTGGTGGAAGCCGTCCTCGGGCCGGATTTCGGCGGGCTCAACCAGACGGTACGAGAGTCGCGCTTTCGCTCACGCTATCAGGCCGTCATTCTTTCAATTTCCCGCCATGGTAGGCGGTTGCCGGGCAAGCTTGGCGATATTCGCTTGCAGGTCGGCGATACGCTGCTGATCGAAACCGCACAAGACTTCGTCGACCAGTACCGCTACCGTAAGGACTTCCTCCTTGTCAGCGCGTTGAACGACTCCACCCCGCCCGATTTTCGCAGGGCTCCCGTGGCCATGGGAATTCTCGCCGCCATGGTGGCTGCAAGCGCTACGGGCCTGTTGAGCATTCTCGAGGCGGCACTGCTAGCCGGTGGTGGCATGCTGGTTACCCGCTGCGTGCCGGCGAGCAAAGCAAGACGCTACGTGGATCTCTCTGTGCTGGTGGTCATCGCTTCCTCCTTTGCGCTGGGTGCTGCCATGACGAAGACAGGCGCCGCAGCGCAGGTCGCGCAGTGGCTGCTATTGATAGAGGATCTGGCGCCCTGGGCCGCGCTGGCGCTCGTTTACCTCATGACGGTGCTGTTCACCGAGCTGATCACCAACAATGCTGCGGCCGTACTGATGTTTCCCATCGCCGTGGCCGTTGCCGAGCAGCTCGGGGTAAGTTTCATGCCCTTCATCATCGCCATCATGTTTGCTGCCTCGGCCAGCTTCATGACCCCCCTGGGCTACCAGACCAATCTCATGGTTCTCGGTCCCGGTGGGTACCGCTTTACCGATTATTTGCGGCTAGGCGCCCCGTTGAGCCTGATCGTAGGCATCACGGCAGTGACGCTGATACCACTGGTTTGGTCGTTCTGACTGCGAGCTACGAGCTACGAGCTACGAGCTACGAGCTACGAGCCAAAACCTTAGCGTCGAGAGTGTCGTAGGCCCGAAGCCCGAAGCCCGAAACCCGAAGCCCGAAGCCCGAAGGAGATACTTTTGACCGATTTCGTTACCGATGAGGTTCGCAGCCGGCTGATCGAGGGCGTTCATGCCGCAGGCCGTGAAGTGATCTCGATCTACGAGCGGGATTTTAATATCGAAACAAAGGATGACAGAAGCCCGCTTACCGAAGCAGATATGGCATCCCACCATGCTCTCGTCGAGTTACTGGAATCCCTAAGCCCGGAGGTGCCGATTCTCTCTGAGGAGTCTGCGGAAATTCCTTACGCCAAGCGCGCGGCCTGGCAGCGCTACTGGTTGATCGATCCGCTCGACGGCACCAAGGAGTTCATCAAGAAGAACGGCGAGTTCACCCTGAACGTAGCGCTGATCGAAGCGGGGGTGCCGGTCTTCGGCATCGTGCACGCACCGGTACTCGAGGCTACCTGGGTAGGCCAGCAAGGGCAGGGGGCATGGAAAAAGGAAAGCGGCGGGGCTTTGCAACCTATCCAAGTACGGCGCCTACCCGACCCTGAACAAGAAGCCTGGCAAGTGGTCGGCAGCCGCTCCCATGGCTCCAAGGAGTTCGAGGCGTTCCGCGCCGGGCTCCCAGCACATGAATGCGTTTCCATGGGGAGTTCGCTCAAGCTTTGCCTCGTTGCCGAAGGCAAGGCCGATCTCTACCCGCGCCTGGCACCGACCAGCGAATGGGACACCGCAGCCGCCCAGGCGGTGGTCACCGCTGCCGGCGGCCAAGTATTGAATGCCCATACCCTGGAGCCGCTGCGCTGCAACCAGCAGGAGAGCGTGCTAAACCCGTTCTTCATCGTCTGCGGCCAGCGCGACGAGCGCTGGGAATTGGCCTTGAAGGCCAGCCTCTAATTCCGATTTATCACTAGGTTTTTTTCGATGCCTGAAATTTCACCCGAACGCCAGACCCACCTAAAACAACTCGAAGCCGAATCGATCCACATCATCCGTGAGGTGTCGGCCGAGTTCCGCAACCCGGTGATGCTCTACTCCATCGGCAAGGACTCCTCGGTGATGCTGCATCTGGCGCGCAAGGCCTTCTTCCCCGGGCCGC
>MTEX01010404.1_pt1 | contig 41678 bp, 39 predicted proteins | sample 1042691 | NCBI WGS metagenome assembly MTEX01 (sample SAMN06185810, study PRJNA358809) | soil metagenome | isolation source: soil biostimulated with molasses as carbon source | place: India | collected 2015-05-23
CTGATCCGCAGCATTGAGCCAACGCGGTCGAGTTGACCGCCCAGCCGAGAAAGAGTCAGCGAATGGCGACACACCAACGTCCGCTTTCCCCCCACCTGCAGGTTTACCGCTGGCAGATCCAGATGGTGACCTCCGTCCTGCACCGGGGCACCGGCATCTTCCTGGCGCTGGGCGCGCTGGTCATCGCCGCCGGCCTGATGGCCCTGATGCTCGGGCCGGAGTCCTGGAACTGCTTCACCGACATCGCCGGTGCCTGGTACGGCCGGGTCTTCCTGTTCGCCTGGACCTGGGCGTTCGCCTACCACCTGTGCAACGGCATCCGCCACGTGGTGCAGGATTTCGCCATCGGCTACAGCATCCCCGCCTTCATCCGCAGCAGCTGGCTGTCGGTGCTGGGCAGCCTGGTGATCACGGCCCTGGTCTGGGCCTGCGTGCTGTCGGGAGGTGCCGCATGAGCCGCTTCCGCACGCCGCTGAAGAACGTGCGCGGCCTCGGGTCCGCCAAGACGGGCACCTCGCATTTCGTCAACCAGCGGCTGACCGCGACCGCGCTGGTCCTGCTGGGCATCTGGTTCCTGGTGTTCGTGGTCGGCCTGATCGGCGCCGATTACGTGACCGCCACCGAAGCCGTCTCGCGTCCCTGGAACGCGGTGCTGCTGGTGGGCTTCCTGATCGCCACGTTCTGGCACGCGCAGCTTGGCCTGCAGGTCGTGCTGGAAGACTACATACACCACTCGCTGCTGGCCCTGGTGGTCCAGACCGCGGTGCGCTTCATCGCCGTGCTCGGCGCCATCATCAGTGTTTTCGCGGTGGCCCGCATCGCGCTGGGGAATTGACCAAATGTCCGCTTACAAGATCACCGAACACAAGTACGACATGGTCGTGGTCGGCGCCGGCGGCGCCGGGCTGCGCGCGACCTTCGGCCTGGCCGCCAAGGGCCTGCAGACGGTCTGCCTGACCAAGGTCTTCCCGACCCGTTCGCACACGGTGGCGGCGCAGGGCGGCATTTCCGCCGCACTCGGCAACATGGGCGAGGACGACTGGCGCTACCACTTCTACGACACCATCAAGGGTTCGGACTGGCTGGGCGACCAGGACGCCATCGAATACATGTGCCGCGAGGCGATTCCCGCCATCATCGAACTGGAGCACTACGGCGTTCCGTTCAGCCGCACGGAAGAGGGCAAGATCTACCAGCGCCCCTTCGGCGGCATGACCACCCGCTACGGCGAAGGCCCGCCGGCCCAGCGCACCTGCGCCGCGGCCGACCGCACCGGCCACGCGATGCTGCACACGCTGTACCAGCAGTCGCTGAAGCATGATGCGCGCTTCATGATCGAATACTTCGCGCTGGATCTGATCTTCGACGAGGAAGGCGTCTGCCGCGGCGTGCTCGCCCTGGACATGGCCGAAGGCTCGCTGCACCTGTTCCGCGCCCACGGCGTGGTGCTGGCGACCGGCGGCTACGGCCGCGCCTATTTCAGCGCCACCTCCGCCCACACCTGCACCGGTGACGGCGGCGGCCTGGTGATGCGCGCCGGCCTGCCGATGCAGGACATGGAGTTCGTGCAGTTCCACCCGACCGGCATCTACGGCGCCGGCTGCCTGATCACCGAAGGCGTGCGCGGCGAAGGCGGCATCCTGCGCAACAGCAACGGCGAGCGGTTCATGGAACGCTATGCGCCGCATTACAAGGATCTGGCCTCGCGCGACGTGGTTTCGCGCTCGATGACCATCGAGATCCGCGAAGGCCGCGGCGTCGGCGAACACAAGGACCACATCCTGCTCGACCTGACCCACCTGGGTCCGGAAGTGATCAACGAGAAGCTGCCCGGCATCGCCGAGAGCGCCCACATCTTCGCGGGCGTGGACGTGACCAAGCAGCCGATCCCGGTGATCCCGACCGTGCACTACAACATGGGCGGCATCCCGACCAACTACCACGGCGAAGTGGTGCGCAAGGTCGGCGACAACCCCGACGCGGTGGTGCCCGGCCTGTACGCGATCGGCGAAGCGGCCTGCGTGTCGGTCCACGGCGCCAACCGCCTGGGCTCCAACTCGCTGCTGGATCTGGTGGTGTTCGGGCGCGCGGTGGCCAACCGCTGCGCCGAGACGATCACGCCGGGCGCTGCGCACAAGCCGCTGGCCGGCGACGCCTGCGACAAGGCGCTCTCGCACCTGGACAAGCTGCGCAACGCCAACGGCGACACCCCGACCGCGGTCATCCGCGATCGCATGCAGCGCACCATGCAGGCCGACGCCGCGGTGTTCCGCACCAGCAAGACGCTGAAGGAAGGCTGCGAGAAGATGAGCGACATCTTCAAGTCCTTCGAGGACGTGAAGGTGAGCGACCGCTCGCTGGTCTGGAACTCGGATCTGATCGAGACCTACGAGCTGCACAACCTGCTGCTCAACGCGGTGGCGACCATCAACTCCGCCGAGCAGCGCCACGAGAGCCGCGGCGCGCACGCGCACGAGGACTACCCGGATCGCGACGACGTCAACTGGCAGAAGCACACCCTGGTCAGCGTCGACGAGCAGGGCAAGTGCAGTTTCGATTTCCGCCCGGTGCACATGTACACGTTGACCGATGACGTCGACGTGGTGCCGCCGAAGCCGCGCGTTTACTGATCGGGAGAGAACTGAGTCATGGCCGAATTCGCACTCCCGAAGAACTCGCGTATCCAGAAGGGCAGGCATTTCCCCGCCAAGGGCGCCAAGAATCCGCGCACCTTCAAGATCTACCGCTGGAATCCGGAAGACGGGCAGAACCCGCGCCTGGATACCTACGAGGTGGATCTGGCGACCTGCGGCCCGATGGTCCTGGACGCGCTGATCAAGATCAAGAACGAGATCGATCCCACGCTGACCTTCCGCCGTTCGTGCCGCGAAGGCATCTGCGGTTCGTGCGCGATGAACATCGACGGCACCAACACGCTGGCCTGCACGCGCGCCATCAGCGACTGCAGGAAGGCCGAGGTGCCGATCTATCCGCTGCCGCACATGGACGTGGTCAAGGATCTGGTTCCCGACCTGACCCACTTCTACGCGCAGTACGCGTCGATCAAACCGTGGATCCGCACCCAGACGCCGGCCCCGCCGGATCGCGAGCGCCTGCAGTCGCCGGAAGACCGCAAGAAGCTGGACGGCCTGTACGAGTGCATCCTGTGCGCGTGCTGCTCGACCAGTTGCCCGAGTTACTGGTGGAACGGCGAACGCTACCTTGGCCCGGCGATCCTGCTGCAGGCTTACCGCTGGATCATCGATTCGCGCGACGAGGACACGGGCGCCCGCCTGGATGATCTGGAAGATCCGTTCAAGCTGTACCGCTGCCACACCATCATGAACTGCGCGCGGACCTGTCCGAAGGGGCTGAATCCGGCGCTGGCGATTGCCGAAATCAAGAAGCTGATGATGGAACGGCGCGCCTGACGCCGTGGTCAGCCCGCCCGCCACTGCGATGCTCTGGCCCGCGGTGGCGATGGCGGGGTTGACCTTCCTGGTCTGGGTTCGGCTGTATCACCTGCGGCTGCGGGAAATGACCCGCAAGCGCATCGATGCCCAGGCGCTGGCCGGATCCGCCGATGTCGCGCGCCTGTTGGCCGATACCCGTGCTTCGGACAACTTCCGCAACCTGTTCGAAGTGCCGGTGCTGTTCTATGCCGGCGTGCTGCTGGCCGCGCAGGCCGGTTTCGATGATCCCGCGCTGCTGGCGCTGGCCTGGGCGTTCGTCGGCCTGCGCGCGGTGCACAGCGCCATCCAGTGCACGATCAATCACGTGATGACCCGCTTCGTCGCGTACGCCCTGGCGACGCTGGTCCTATTGGTTTTCTGGGCGCGCGTCGCCTGGCTGCTCGGGTTGGCATGAATACGCAAGACATGGAACTCAAGCGCATCCGCTGGCGGTGCCGGCGTGGCATGCGCGAACTCGATCAATTGTTCGAGCGTTATCTCGAACGCCTCTGGTCGGCGTCTTCCGACGCCGAGCGCGGCGTTTTCCTACGCCTGCTCGAATGCGAGGACGATAAGCTCTGGCGCTGGTTCATGGGCTACGAGCAATGTCCGGATGGCGAACTCGCCGCACTCATCCAGCGCATCCGCGCCCTGCCGGCTTGAGTGGCGGCCCTCGCGGCTGTTGTGTGGCACGCTGCTCCTGATGGGCATATCCGCGGCACTGGCCGTGCTGGCGAGCGAAATGCCGCGCGGCCCGGCCTGGGTGCTGGCGCTGGCCGCCGCCCTGCAGGGATTCCGGCTGGCCCGACGCGAGGCCGCCAGGCCGGTCTGCCTCTGGGTATTCCCGGCGGAAGGGCGGGTGACCGTGGACGGCGTGCCCGTGCGCGAGCCGCGGCTGGTCTGGCGCGGGCCGCTGGCGATCCTGTACTGGCGGGACGGGAAGGGCGTCCGCCGCACCCTGGGGTGGTGGCCGGACACCCTGCCGGCCGCGGCCCGGCGTGAACTGAGGCTGGCCGCTGGCCTGGACAGTGCTTCGCGTCACCGTCGGCCGATGGCACCATAGGCCGATGTTCAAACCCATCCCCGTGGCCATCGGCCTGCGCTATCTCCGCGCCAAGCGCCGCAACGGCTTCATCTCCTTCATATCCCTGGCTTCCATCATCGGCATCGCGCTGGGCGTCGCGGTGCTCATCACCACGCTGTCGGTGATGAACGGCTTCCAGCGTGAAATCCGCGATCGGTTGCTGCAGATGACCGCGCACGCGACCGTGGCCGGCGCGGGCGAGGACATGCAGGACTGGCCGCATGCGGTGAAGGTGGCGATGCAGGATCCGCGCGTGGTGGGCGCGGCGCCCTATGTCGACGTGCAGGCCATGCTGTCCGGCAATGCCGATCCGCAGGGCGCCCTGGTGCAGGGCATCGTGCCGTCGCAGGAGCGCAGGGTGTCCGTGCTGGGCGACAAGATGAAGACCGGCCGGCTGGAGTCGCTGCAACCCGGCGAGTTCAACATCCTGCTGGGCCAGGAACTCGCCGCCTGGCTGCGGGTGGGCGTGGGCGACAGCGTGGTCGTCACCGCCGGCAATTTCCAGGGCACGCCGATGGGCGCGATGCCCAAGATCAAGCGCTTCACCGTGTCCGGCACGTTCGCGGTTGGCCACAACGACATCGACCGCAACCTGGCGGTGGTGCACATGGCCGATCTGCAGCGGGTGCTGCGGATGGGGGATGGCGTGACCGGCGTGCGCCTGAAGCTGCGCGACATGGACCAGGCGATGACCGTCGCGCGGGATCTGGTCTACCGGCTCGGCCACGTCTACCGGGTCAGCGACTGGATGAGCCAGAACGCCAATCTCTACCACTCGCTGAAGATGGAAAAGACGGTGATGGGCATCCTGTTGTCGCTGATCATCCTGATGGGGGCGTTCTCGCTGGTGAACTCGCAGGTGATGCTGGTGACCGACAAGCAGGCCGACATCGCCATCCTGCGCACGCTGGGCCTGACGCCGCGCGGGGTGATGCAGGTCTTCATGGTGCAGGGCTCGCTGATCGGCATCATCGGTACGGTGGCCGGCGTCATCGGCGGCATCACGCTGACCATGAACCTGGAACGGATCCTCGACGTCATCGAGAAGGTCTTCAGCGTGACCCTGCTGCCGCCCGACGTCTACTACATCACCGGGCTGCCGTACGACCTGCGGCCGGACGACGTGGTGACCATCGCCTGCGTGGCGCTGGCGATGAGTTTCCTGGCCACCCTCTATCCGGCCTGGCGCGCGGCCCGGACCCAACCGGCGGAGGCACTGCGCTATGAGTGAGGCGAACATGGCCGCGACGGGCGGGGACGGCACGGTCATCCGCGCCGACCGGCTCGGCAAGACCTATGCGGAAGGCAAGATGCGCACGCCGGTGTTCGACGGCCTCGAACTGGCGGTGCATCCCGGCGAGACGGTCGCGATCGTGGGAGCCTCCGGCGCGGGCAAGAGCACCCTGCTGCATCTGTTGGGCGGGCTGGATACGCCGACGTCCGGCGAGGTCTACGTCGCCGGGCAGAAGATGTCGTCGCTGTCGGACGCCGCGCGCGGCCAACTGCGCAATCGCGCGCTCGGCTTCGTCTACCAGTTCCATCACCTGCTGCCCGAGTTCACCGCGCTGGAAAACGTGATGATGCCGGTGATGCTGGGCGGCACCGATGCCGCCCCGGCGCGGCAGCGGGCGCGGGAACTGCTGGAGGCGGTCGGCCTGGGGCACCGCATCGAGCACAAGCCGGGCGAATTGTCCGGCGGCGAGCGCCAGCGCGCGGCGGTCGCGCGCGCGCTGGTCAACCAGCCGGCCTGCGTGCTGGGCGACGAGCCCACCGGCAATCTGGACGAAAAGACCGCCGCCACCGTGTTCGACCTGATGCTGGGCCTCAACCGCGCGCAGAAAACCAGCCTGGTGCTGGTCACCCACGATCGCCGGCTGGCGCGCCGGCTGGACCGCGTGCTGGAACTGCACGAAGGCAAGCTGCGCCAACTGGCCCACGCCGACGTCTGACGGTAAATCGTCCGCGGGTGGCGCCGTACCGCGCCGTTCCGCAGCGGAATCCACGTCATCGCGGGCGACGAGGGGGCCGCCTGCAGGGCATGGGAACGCATGATCCTTGAACGGCGGCCACCGTCAGGCGCCGAAGAAGCCGAGTTCCCGCGCCTGATCCAGCCGCGCTTCGAGATAGCGCCACAGGCCCGGGCATCCGGCCTGTATCGGAGGCCCCACGCGGCGGACCACCCGTTCGTGGCTGATGCCGTTCTCGCGCCAGCTCTGGCCCTGGTTGGCCAGGTTCAGCAGCACCGGCATGGCGCGATCCACGGCATTGGCGAAAGTCGCTTCCGGCGTCCTCGCCTCTTCGAATTCCTGCCACAGCGCCAGCAGCGGTTCGCGCTCCGCGGCGGGCAGCAAGCCGAAGATGCGCCGGACCGCGGCCAGTTCGGCCGCCTTGCGCGCTTCCCAGCCGTCTTCCACGAAGGCCATGGTGTCGCCGGTGTCGATCTCGCCCATATCGTGCACCAGCAGCATGCGGATCACCCGATCCATGTCGATTCCGGCGGGCGCATGTGGCGCCAGCGAGAGGGCCAGCAAGGCAAGTTGCCAGCTGTGCTCGGCGGAGTTTTCGTAGCGCTCACCATCGCGCAGGCGGATCTTGCGGGTGACCGCCTTGAGCTTGTCCACTTCCAGGATGAAATCAACGATGGCTTGCATGGCGGATCCGGCGAAGGCCTCGGATTGGGGAATGCAGGCGGTCATGATTCGCCGCCCATGGCCGGGTCCGAAATGGCGTCGACCCCGGTTTCCAGGCGGCCGGCGAAACGGCGCAGGAAACCCGACGCGTCCGTCGCGCTGAAATCGTACCAGCCGCCATGCGCGGAAAGCGCCCAGCGCCATTGCCGGCGCTGCCCGGGCGCCAGTCCGGCAGCCCATGGACCGTCGTCGCGGTATGCCGTGGCGGCAATCGACACGGAAGCGGTGCGATCGCCGTGGTTGGACGCCTCCAGCAACAGCGATGCCGAGGACACGTCGTAGTGCGCGCGGACCTCGAGTGCGGCGGGGGCACGGACATTGCCGCGGAAATGGCGATGGAAACCATTCGGGCCAAGAACCCAGAGATCGTATTCACCGTCATCCGCGGCGAAGGTGTCCCAGTTGCCCGTGATGCGTCTTCCGGCTTCGACCGCGTAGCGGCGCGGGATGCGATCCAGATGCCGGCGGTCGTAGACGTGGAATACGGCACCGGCGCGCCCGCTGTTGACGAATTCAAGCGCCACCTTGCCATCGGACCGCGCGTGGGCATGCACGTGCAGTTCGTAAGGCAGGGCGCGCGAAGGCCGGCTGCCGGGCGCCTGCCGGGGAAGCCGCTGCCGAGCCTCGGATGGCGGCAGCAACGCAGGCAGCGCTTCCTGCGCGGCGCGCAGGGCATCCGCGCTTGATTTGCCGCGCCTGGGCAGATGCGCCAGCGCGTCGCGATCGGGATCGACGAAGTTGAATGCCGAAGTCAGGTCGCCCGTCATCGCGCGGCGATATGCGCTGATGTTCGGTTCGGCCACGCCAAAGCGCGCCTCCAGGAAACGCAGCACGGAGGTGTGGTCGAATACCTGCGAGTTGACCCAGCCGCCGCGGCTCCAGGGCGACACCACGTACATCGGCACGCGCGGGCCGGGGCCATAGGGACGTCCGTCGTGGTGGTATTCGCCAGCGGTGGCGACGGTGGAAGCTCCTGCGAGCTTGCCATCCGGATCGCGCGCGGGCGCGCATGGCGGCGGTACGTGATCGAAGAAACCATCGTTCTCGTCGAAGTTCACCAGCAATACCGTCCGGCTCCAGACCGCCGGATCCGCCGTCAGCGCATCCAGCACTTCCCCCGTATACCAGCCGCCCTGGACCGGGCTCGAAGGATCCGGATGTTCGGAGTAGGCCGCCGGCGCGACGATCCACGACACCTGCGGCAGCCGGCCCGCGGCGATGTCGTCCCTCAATGCCTGCAGGAAACCGCCATCGGGCAGGGTGTTGCCGACGCCCTTGAGCAGCGGGCTGATCGCTTCGTCGGCGGGTTCATAAGGCGGGAAGCTGCGCGCGCCGGGCGGATTGCCGCGGGCACGATGGGCGTCCCGGTAACGCCTGAACCCGGCCAGCGGATTGTCGGTGAAGTTGTCCGGCAGGTTCTGGTAGACCTTCCAGCTCACGCCCGCGGCCTGCAGGCGCTCGGGATAGGTGGTCCAGCGATAGTCGCCGCCTTCGGCATCGAACGAATCGCCGCTGTTGTCGATGACAGGCCCGCCGCCGGTTCCCGCGGGATCGTTGGTGCCGGTCCAGTGGAACAGCCGGTTGGTATTGGTGCCGCCGTGGAAGGCGCAGTGGTAGGCGTCGCACAGGGTGAACGCATCAGCGAGGGCGAACTGGAACTCCAGTTCGGCACCGGTGTAATGGCCCATCGAGTGCAACTGCTTGTGGGTGGGCCAGGATTGCATCCGCCCCAGATCCCAGGCGGCCTGGGCATCGGCATAGCTGTGCGGCGTGCCGGCGACGCGCTGCGCGTTGCCGCTGCGGCCGTCCAGGTGATAGGGCAGCACGATGCGCGCATGCGGTTCCTTCGCGTACCGCTGATGCCAGACCGTGCGTTCGCCGGGCACCGGTATCGGGAAGCGATCCCCGAATCCGCGCACGCCGCGGAAGGTGCCGAAGTAGTGATCGAACGACCGGTTCTCCTGCATCAGGATCACGACGTGCTGCACATCGCGGAGGCTGCCCGTGGCGCGATGCGCGGGGATCGCCAGCGCACGCCGGATCGCGGGAGGAAACGCGGCCAATGCCGCCGAGGCCGCCGCACCGGCGCCGGCCCGCTTGAGGAATTCGCGTCGGCTGGGGGATTTCATGTCAACGGAGGCGTCAAGGCGCGAGGCTCGCGGAAACGTGCGGCATGACGGACGGGATGCCATCGCTGCACGGGAGAGGAAGGGACCCGGAGTCTCGCGGGCGAATCGAAACGGCGTCAATAGCGCCGCGACATCCGGGTGCCGGAGCGGTGCGTTCGAAAGAAACATCGTGGAGGCCTTGCGATGCAGCCGCGTCCGGGTTGATGTGGGGATGCCTGGTCTCGAACGGCTGGGTGACCGCCTGTGTCGCGCACGGTGATCGGATTTGTCTGATCCGCGCGAACGAGGTCGGCTGATTTTCTTCCGCCGCGGTGAAGCGCAGTGTGGCCGGATGGAAGGAACGCAAACGCATGGATGCACGAAATGATGGACACGACATGGGCCCGGCGGGCCGCGGCAGGCGGGCAGGCGGCGAAGGCACAGGCGCAGGCGCGCCTCCAGCGCAGCGAGGCAGCGGGCAGCGGACAGATGCGGCGAGCGAACCTGGACGTCCGGCGTCTGCGGAATGACCGGTAACGGCGCGGGACGGACGCCGCCGCTGCTGGGGCCGGCGAATGCCGTCGCGTTGCTCGTGGGGGCGGGAGCCTGCCTGGCCTTGCCGGCCCTGCCGCCATCTTGGCTGCTGTGGGGATGGGGCGCCGTCGGCGCGTGCGGCGGGTTGTGGCGTTGGCGGGGGCGCTGGCTGGGCGTGCTGTTGTGCGGTTTCTCCTGGGCCGGCCTGCAGGCGGGATCTGCGCTGGCGCTGCGTATTCCCGCCGATCTGGAACAGCGTCCGTTGGCGCTGTCCGGGACGGTGGCGGCGTTGCCTCAGCATGAAGCGCGGCGCACGCGGTTCCTGTTCGTCGTGGAAGAGGGCGAAGGCGCCGCGGCGGCGCTGCGCGGGCGGCGGATCATGCTGTCCTGGCATGACGATTACGGCGCGCGGCAACCCGGCGCGCGATTGCGATTGCGCGCCGGCGAACGCTGGCGTTTCGAAGTCAAACTGCGCGCGCCGCGCGGCCTGCGCAATCCGGGTGGTTTCGACAGCGAGAAGCAGGCCCTGCTGCAACGGTTCAGTGCCACCGGCAGCCTGCTCCATCCTGAAAGCGCCCGCCGCCTTTCCGCGGCCGCCGGCATCGACGCCTGGCGCGAAGTGATGTCGGCGCGCATCGGCCAGGCGGTGGTGTCACCGTCCTCGCGCTTCGTGCGTGCGCTGGCGCTGGGCGACACGCGCGGGCTGACCCGGGACGACTGGCATGTCCTGCGCGCGGCGGGCCTGACCCACCTGATCGCCATCTCGGGATTCCATGTCGGCATGGTCGCGAGCGTGTTCGCCGTGCTCACCGGAGGTGTGTGGCGCCTGTTCCCCGGTTGGGCCCGGCGCCTGCCGCGCCCGCAGGCAATGGGAATCGCGGCGGTGCTCGCGGCCCTGGGCTATGCCGCGCTGGCGGGATTCGCCCTGCCGACCGTGCGGACCGTGCTGATGATGGCGGTATGGGCGGTCGCGCGCCTAGGACGCCGGCCGGCGGGCGTCGCCGATGCCCTGGCGCTGGCCCTCATCGCGGTGCTGCTGTTCGATCCCCTGTCACCGCTGTCCGCGGGGTTCTGGTTGAGTTTCGGTGGCGTCGCCTGGCTCGCGTGGTGCCTGCCGGCCACCGGCAGCCGGCACTGGCTGCGCGGATTCCTGTCGGCGCAGGCGGTGGCCACGGTGGGACTGCTGCCGTTGACGGTGGTCCTGTTCGACCAGGCGTCCCTGGCCGGCCCACTGGCGAACCTGATCGCGATTCCGTGGTGGAGCCTGGTGGTGGTGCCGCTGTCGCTGCTGGGAACCGCCGCCGAGTCGGTGGTTTCCGGCGGAGGCGCCTGGCCCTGGTGGTTGGCGGCGGCCTGCTTCGATCTGACCTGGCCGGGATTCCACGGCCTGGCGGACAGCCGCTTTTCCCTGTGGTGGTTGCCGGAAGCGGCTCCCTGGGCGGTGGGAGCGGCGCTGGCCGGCGCCTTCTGGCTGTTGTTGCCGCGCGGTGTCTCCGGCAAGCCGCTGGCCGCCCTGCTGTGGTTGCCGCTGTTGTGGCCGGATCGCGGATTGCCGCGGCGGGGCGAGGTCGAAATGGGGATGATCGATGTCGGCCAGGGCCTGTCGGTGCTGGTCCGGACCGCGCGGCACGCCTTGCTCTACGACATGGGGCCGGCGACGCCCGGCGGATTCGATGCGGGCGAGCGGGCCGTGGTCCCCGCGCTGCGTGCGTGGGGTGTATCGCGGCTGGATCGCGTCGTGATCAGCCATGACGACAACGATCATGTCGGTGGGCTGGCGAGCGTCCTGCGCGCGCTGCCGGTGGGCACCGCCCGGATTCCGCCGGGACAGGACATGGCGGTGCGGACTGCGATGTCCGCGCTGCCGGCGTCGTCGGACCGACCGGCGCTGCGCCCCTGCCTCGCGGGCGAACGCTGGGAGTGGGACGGCGTGCGTTTCCTCTTCCTCCATCCGCACGAGCATTTTCCCGACCTGGGGAACGAATCGAGCTGCGTGTTGCGGATCGAGACCGATCACGGTGCGGCGTTGCTGACCGGGGACATCGGCGAGGTGATCGAGCGCGAGCTGGTCCGGCAGTCCTCCGCGCGGCTGCGTGCCGACGTGGTGTTCGCGCCGCATCACGGCAGCGCGGGGTCCTCGGATCCCCGGTTCGTCGCCGCCACCGGGGCCCGCCTGCTGCTGGTGTCCAGTGGGCATCGCAACCGCTTCGGCCATCCGCGGCCGCACGTGGTCGCGCGTTGGGAGGCGGCGGGGGCGGAAGTGGTCGGCACCGCCGGCAGCGGGGCGGTGCAGGTCTGGCTGTCGCCGGAAGGGGTGACGGTGCGTGAACGCCGTCACGCCCGACCACGGCTATGGGACGCGGCGCGGCGCTGAGGGGCGCGTGGGCTATCCTATCGCCCATTGTTGAGACGGCCCTGCGGGGTCCCGAGGACTGAACGTGCTTGAACTGGTCAAGGCCGGCGGCTGGCCGATGATCCCCCTGCTGCTGTTGGCGGTGCTGGCGCTGGCGATCGTGGTGGAGCGTTTCTGGACCCTGCGGCGCAAGGAAATCATGCCGCCCGGCCTGGGCGAGGAAGTGCGCAACTGGGCCGTGCGCGGCCAGCTTGAACCGGCCCACATCGAATCCCTGCGCCGCACCTCCCCGCTGGGCGAATTGCTGGCCGCCGCGCTGGAGGTCCGCCAGCGTCCGCGCGATCAGATCCGCGAGCGCGTCGAGGATACCGGCCGCCATGTCGTGCACCGGATGGAGAAGTTCCTCAACGCGCTGGGCAGCATCGCTTCGGCCGGACCGCTGCTGGGCCTGCTGGGGACCGTGGTCGGCATGATCCAGATGTTCCTCGGCATCCAGGACAGCGGCGTCGGCGACGTCAATCAATTGGCCGGCGGCATCGGCAAGGCGCTCGTATGCGCGGCCACGGGCATGATCGTGGCGATTCCCGCGCTGATGGCGCACCGCTATTTCCGTGGCCGCATCAACGGCTACGTGGTGGAGATGGAAAAGGAAGCCATGCAACTGCTCGACGCGCTGGAGACACGGCAACCGCGTCCCGCCGGCGCGCGTCCGGTCGCCGCTCCCGCCACCGCCGCGGTCGGGGCATGAGCCGCGCATGAGGATCCGCGACGACCGCGCCCACGAGGAGCCGGAGATCAACCTGGTGCCATTGATCGACGTCATCCTGGTGCTGATCATCTTCTTCGTCATCACCACGACGTTCGATTCGCGCTCGATGCTGCAACTGCAATTGCCAAGCGCGAAAGGCGAACCGGTGGCGGCCCAGGCCAGGACCCTGAGCGTGCTGGTCAACGCCGACGGCCACTATTTCGTGGATGAGCATGAAGTGCTGCGCACCGACGTGGATGCGCTCAAGCAGACCATCGCGCGGGTGGCCGGCGACGACCGCCAGCGCCCGGTACTGCTGCGCGCCGATGCGCGCACGCCGCATCAGGCGGTGGTGACCGCATACGACGCGTTGGCGCAGTCCGGCTTCCGCACCATCCAGATCGCCACCGCGCCCGAGGTGAAGCGGTGAGCGCGCAACCGGTTTCCGCCTGGCGGACGTATCGTCGCCTGATCGGCCTGGCCAAGCCTTATCGCGGCCTGCTCCTGCTGGCCCTGCTGGGCATGCTGATCGAGGCCGCTGCCAGCGGTGCCTTCAGCTACCTGATGAAACCGGTGGTGGACGGCACGTTCGTCACCCGCAACGCGAGCATGGACCTGACCTTGCCCTTCGCGATCGTCGGGTTGTTCCTGGTCCGCGGACTGGCGGGCTTCCTCACCGACATGAGCATGGGCAAGTCGGCGCGCAGCATCGCCCGCGACATGCGCGTCTCGGTGCTGGGCAAGTACCTGCGACTGCCGGGCATGCGCTTCGACAGCGAACCGGTGCCCTCGATGCTGGTGCGGCTGGGTTCCGACTGCGATCAGGTCGCGCAGGCCGCCGTGGACGCCACCAAGGTCGTCCTGCAGCAATCGTTCCAGATCGTCGCGATGCTGGCGGTCATGCTCCACAACAGTTGGCAGGTGACCCTGGCCATCCTGTTGCTCGGGCCGCCGTTGGCGTGGGTGATGGACAAGGTCGCCCGGCGTTATCGCCGGATCAGCCATCGCATCCAGGAGAGCGGTGCGCAGCTGCTGCAGGCCGCGGACCAGACCCTGAGCAGCCAGCAGGAAGTGAAGGTCTACGGCGCGCAGGCCAGCGAGATGGATCGCTACCGCAAGCTGGCCGACAACAACCTGCGCCTGGCGATGAAGGTGGAAGCGACCCGCGGCGTGTCTTCCGCGCTGGTACAGATGATGGGCGCGGTCGGCCTGTCGTTGCTGCTGGTGGTGGCGGGTTACCAGGCCATGCAGGGACGTTTGACCGCCGGCGGATTCGTGTCCCTGATGGTGTCGATGATCGCGATCATCCCGGCGCTCAAGCAGCTGACCAACGTGCAGAACATGACCCAGCGCGGGGTGGCGTCGGCCGAACGCCTGTTCTCGGTGCTGGATGCGCCCGACGAGGTCGATAGCGGAACCCGTCCACTGGCGCGCGCGCAGGGACTCATCGAATTCCGCGACGTCACCGCGCGCTATCCCGGCCAGGTACGGCCGGCGCTCAGCGGTATCAGCTTCACCGCGCGCCCGGGCACTGTCACCGCCATCGTCGGCCGCTCCGGCAGTGGCAAATCCAGCCTGATCAAGCTGATTCCGCGCTTCTACGAACCCGAAGCCGGGGAAATCCGGGTCGACGGCCACGCCGTGCAGGAATACCCGCTGGCGGATCTGCGGCGCCAGATCGCGCTGGTCGGCCAGCAGGTGATGCTGTTCGACGGTACGGTCGCCGCCAACGTGGCGTTCGGTGAAATGCAGGACGCGCCGGAAACGGCACTGATGGAAGCGGTCGAGGGTGCCAACGCGATGGAGTTCGTGCGCGAGTTGCCGGAGGGATTGCAGGCCCAGGTCGGCGCCAAGGGCGGCCGCCTGTCGGGCGGGCAACGCCAGCGCCTGGCGATCGCGCGGGCCATGTTGAAGGATGCGCCGATCCTGATCCTGGACGAGGCGACCGCCGCGCTGGACAACGAGTCGGAACGGCTGGTGCAGAACGCGTTGCAGAAACTGATGCCGGATCGCACCACGCTGGTGATCGCGCATCGCCTGTCGACGATCGAACACGCCGATCAGGTGCTGGTGCTGGATCAGGGCCGCCTGGTCGAGCAGGGCACCCACGCCGAGCTGCTGGCGCGCGATGGCCTGTACGCGCACCTGCACCGCATGCAGTTCCGGGAAGGCGACGGCGAGTGAGCGAAGTGAGCAAGTCCCGGCACGTTCCCCCCGGTTACTGGTATTCCGACGCGCCCGTCCCGCTCCACGCGCGCGCGCTGGCGGCGCTCTACGGAGCGCTGATCGGCCTGCGCGCACGGCTGTACCGCTGGGGCCTGCTGCGCCGGCACCGGCTTGCCGCGCCGGTCATCGTGGTGGGCAACGTCACCGTCGGCGGCACCGGCAAGACACCGCTCACCATCGGCCTGGTGCAGCGCCTGCGCGAGGCCGGCTTCAGGCCGGGCGTGGCCAGCCGCGGGTACGGCCGGGCCGACGAGCGCCGGGCCCTGTGGGTGGATGCGGCCACGCCGCCGGAGCGGGGCGGCGACGAACCGGTCCTGATCGCGCGCCGGACCGGCGTGCCGGTGCGGGTGGACCGGGACCGCGTGGCCGCCGGGCGCGCGTTGATTGCCGCCGGCTGCGACATCGTGGTGTGCGACGACGGGCTCCAGCATTACCGCTTGCGGCGCGACATCGAGATCGAAGTCATCGACGGACAGCGCCGCTACGGCAATGGCCGGCTGCTTCCCGCCGGTCCGCTGCGCGAGCCGGCCGTGCGTGGCGGGGCCTGTGATTTCCGGGTGCTCAACGGCGGCGAGCCGGCGTTCGGCGAATGGCCGATGCAACTGCACGCCGATGCGGCCCAGCCGCTGCGCGGCGGACGGCCGCGTCCGCTGGCCTCCTTCGCCGGCCAGCGCGTGCATGCGATCGCCGGCATCGGCCATCCGCAGCGCTTCTTCGACAACCTGCGCGGGCTGGGCATCGGCGTGGTGCCGCATGCCTTCGACGACCACCATGCCTACCGCGCCGAGGACTTCGCCTTCGGCAGCGAACTGCCGGTGTTGATGACCGAGAAGGATGCGGTGAAGTGTGCCGCCTTCGCCAAGGACTGGTATTTCAGCGTGCCGGTGTCGGCGCGCCTGCCCGAGGCGTTCTGGGTGGCGTTGCGCGACCGGTTGCCCAGGACGGAAGCTTCGAACCCATGACGACGGGCGAAATGACGACAGGATTCATCGTGGCCATCCCGGCCCGCTACGCGGCTTCGCGGCTGCCCGGCAAACCGCTGCGCCTGATTGGCGGCGAACCGCTGGTGCTGCATGTCGCCCGCCGCGCGCTGGCGGCCGGCGCGGGCGAAGTCTGGGTCGCCACCGACGACGCGCGCATCCGCGACGCCTTGCAGGGCACCGGCGTGCGCGTGGCGATGACCCGCGATACCCACGCCTCCGGCAGCGACCGCCTCGCCGAATGCGCCGACATCGCGGGCTGGCCGGATGACGCGGTGGTGGTCAATCTCCAGGGGGACGAACCGTTCGCGCCGGCGGCCGGCATCCGCGCCGTCGCGCAGGCGCTGGTCGCCAGCGGCGCCGAGATGGCGACCCTCGCCACGCCAGTCGAAACGGCCAAGGCCCTGTTCGATCCCAACACGGTCAAACTGGTCCGCGCGGAAGGCGGCGACGCGCTTTACTTCAGCCGCGCGCCGATTCCCTGGCACCGCGATGCCTTCGCCCGCGACCGCGACACGTTGCCGCCCGGCCCGTGGCTGCGCCACATCGGCATCTACGCCTATCGCGCGGGCTTCCTGCGGCGCTTCACCCGCCTGCCGCCGGGGCAACTGGAGCAGGTCGAGTCGCTGGAACAATTGCGGGTGCTGGAAGCCGGGCACCGCATCGCGGTGGCGCTGACGCCGGAACCTTTCCCGCCAGGCGTGGATACGCCCGAGGATCTGGCCCGCGCCGAACAGCAATGGGCGCGCGGCGCATGAGGCTGCTGGTCATCTGCCTGGGCAACATCTGCCGCTCGCCCATGGCGGAGGGCGCGTTGCGCCACCACCTGGCCGCGTCGCCGTTGGCCGGGCGGGTCGAGGTGGATTCCGCCGGCATCGGCCATTGGCACATCGGCGCCCCCCCGGACCACCGGGCCATCGCCTGCGCGCGCAAGTACGGAGTGGACATTTCCAGGCTGCGCGCGCGCCAGTTGCGGCCGGAGGATTTCGACCGGTTCGACTGGCTGCTGTGCGCCGACGGACAGAATCTGCGCGACGTGCGCCGCTTGGCGCCTCCGGAACTGGCGCACAAGGTGGAGCTGCTGCTGGAATGGAGCGGCGTCGAAGCCGGCGCCGGCGTGCCGGATCCCTATACCGGCGGCCCCGAGCATTTCGAACAGGTCTGGCGACTGGTCGATTCCGCGGCACGGGCGGCCGTCCGGCGCCTGTCCTCGGAGTAGGACTGCGGCATAATCGGGGCGGACCATGAATGCGACGCTCGCTCCCGAACTTCCCCGGGGATTGCCCTGGCTCAACGCGCCCTCCGGATCGCTGCTCGAACAGCGTGGCCGGATCGTGGCGCTGGCGTTCGTCAACGCGGCCTCGGCCTGGTGCGGACAACGCCTGAACGAACTGGCCGCCCTGCAGGCCCGGCACCTGGGCCGCCTGCAGACGCTGGTGGTCAACGTGCCGCGTTTCGACAGCGAGCGCGACCCGCAGAGCGCGCTCAAGCGCCTGCGCCGGCACGGCATCGGTTTTCCCATCGCACACGATGCCAACTGGGCGGCATGGCAGGCCTTCGGGATCGAGGCCTGGCCGACCGTGCTGCTGATTGACGGGGAAGGCGTCATTCGGCACCGGTTGATTGGCGTCGACAACGGCAGCGAACTGGAGCGCTCGGTTTCCGCGCTCTGCGAAACCCTGGCGCGGCCCACCGACGAAGATCTCCGCGGCCCGCGCGAGAGCCATCCCGAACCGCGCCTGGCGCTGCGGTTCCCGACCGGGCTGGCGGCCACCCCGGATCGTCTGTTCGTCGCCGACAGCGGACACCACCGCGTCCTCGAATGCACTCATTCGGGGCGCGTGTTGCGCCAGTTCGGACTGGCGGCGGCCGACCTCATCGATGGCGATCACACGCACGCCGCGTTCCGCAACCCGCATGGACTGGTCGCGCTGCGCGAATCCCTGTACGTGGCCGACACCGGCAACCACGCGCTGCGCCGGATCCATCTCGCGACCGGCGCGGTCGACACCCTGTGCGGCAACGGCCGCGCGGGCGAGCCGGTGGAAGGCGTCGTCGGCCAGCCGCGCGGCGTATCGCTCAACCAGCCGCTCGCGCTGGCGACCGGCAACAACCAGATCCATATCGCCATGGGGGGCGACAACCGCATCTGGAGTTACGACCTCGCCACCCGCGAACTGCGCGCGCGCGCGGGATCCGGCCAACTGGAAGTGCGTGACGGCAGCGGCCCGATGGCGGCCTTCGCCCAGCCGACCGCGCTCGCCGCGGTCCACCAGACGCTTTACGTCTGCGATGCGCTGGGATCGGCCATCCGCTCACTGCAATTGCGTACCGGTGTCGTGCAGACGCTGGTCGGACAGGGACCGTGGGTGTTCGGAGCCGAGGACGGTCCTCGCGAAACCGCGCGCTTGCAGCATCCCCAGGGCATCGCGATCAGCCCCGATGCCCCGCAGATGTGGATCGCGGACAGCGGCAACAGCAGCCTGCGCACCTTGCGGCTGGGCGGCGGCGAGCTGACCAGCGTGGCGTTGCCACGGCCCCTGCATGGTCCCACCGGCCTGGCGCTGTCGGAGGGGACGGTCTGGATCGCCGAGACCGACGCCCACGCGGTGCTGCGTTACGACATCGCCAGCGGCGAATTGAGCCACGTGCCGATCGACGAATGAGCGGTCGCAAGTCCCCCGGTTTCGATGGCAAGGCGTTCGCCGCCGGCTTGAGCCTGGCGCCCGGCGTCTACCGCATGTACGCCGCCGACGACAGCCTGCTGTATGTCGGCAAGGCCGGCGCGCTCCGCAAGCGCGTGTCGAGCTATTTCAGCAACACACCCAAGACGCCGCGCATCCTGTCGATGCTGTCGCAGGTGGCGCGGATGGACGTGACCGTCACCCGCACCGAGGCCGAAGCGCTGCTGTTGGAAAACCAGCTGATCAAGTCGCTGGCGCCGCGCTACAACGTGCTGCTGCGCGACGACAAGAGCTATCCCTACGTTCTGCTGACCCAGGAAACGTGGCCGCGGATCGGATTCCATCGAGGGCCGCGGGCGATACCGGGCCGCTACTTCGGCCCTTATCCCAGCGCCGGCGCGGTGCGCGAAACGCTCAACCTGATGCAGAAGCTGTTCAAGATCCGCAACTGCGAGGACAGCGTATTCCGCAACCGGTCGCGCCCGTGCCTGCAATACCAGATCGGCCGCTGCAGCGCGCCCTGCGTTGGTCTGGTCGAAACCGCCGGTTACGCCGAATCCGTGCGCCAGGCCGGCCTGTTCCTGGATGGGCGCAGCGATGAACTGACCGGCGAACTCAGCCGTGCGATGGAGGCGGCGAGCGAACGGCTGGAGTTTGAGGAGGCCGCGCGCCTGCGCGACCTGATCGGCTCCATCCGCAGCCTGCAGGCGCGGCAGTACGTGGACGGCCACGCCGCCGATCTGGACGTGCTGGCCTGCGCGATGCGCGGCAGTTCCGCCTGCGTCCTGCTGCTGGCGTTCCGCGACGGACGCAATCTCGGCACGCGCACGTTCTTCCCGCGCACCAATGGCGAGGAGAGCGCCGAGGAAGTGCTGGCCGCGTTCGTCTCGCAGTACTACGGCGAGCAGACCCCGCCGCAGGAAATCATCCTGGATCGGGAGATTCCGGATGCCGATCTGATCGAGACCGCGCTCAGCAGCTCGGCCGGTCGCCGGGTGCAGTTGAAATGGAACGTGCGCAGCGAGCGTGCCGGTTATCTGGACCTGGCGCGGCGCAACGCCGAAATCGCGCTGGTGACCGAACTCACCAGCCGCGGCGCGCAGACCGCGCGCAGCGAGGCACTGCAGGAACTGTTGGGCCTGGCCGAGCCGGCCCAGCGCATCGAATGTTTCGACATCAGCCACACGATGGGCGAGGCCACGGTGGCGTCGTGCGTGGTGTTCGACGCCAACGGTCCGGTCAGGGCCCAGTACCGCCGCTTCAACATCACCGGCATCGAACCGGGTGACGACTATGCCGCCATGCACCAGGCCATCGAGCGCCGGTTCCGCCGCGCGGTGGAGGAGGGCGGGGTGCTCCCCGACGTCCTGTTGATCGACGGCGGCGCCGGCCAGTTGGCGCAGGCACGCGGCGTGCTGGCCGACCTGGGCGTGGACAGCGTGGTGCTGGTGGGCGTGGCCAAGGGCGAGGAGCGCCGGCCGGGCCATGAAACCCTGGTCCTGGCCGACGGCCGCGAGGTCCGGCCCGGGGCGGCATCGCCGGCCCTGCAGTTGATCCAGCAGGTCCGCGACGAGGCGCACCGGTTCGCCATCACCGGCCACCGCGGCAAACGCCAGAAGGTGCGCATGACCAGCAAGCTGGAGGACATCCCGGGCATCGGCCCGCGTCGTCGCGCCAGCCTGCTCAAGCACTTCGGCGGCCTGGCCGGGCTCAAGGCCGCGGGCGCGGACGAGATCGCCCGCGTCGAAGGCATCAACGCCGCGCTCGCCGAGCGGATCTACGCTAACCTGCACGGGTTGCCGGCGCCGATTGCGGGAAACGAGTAGAAAACGCGATGAAGTTGACCCTCCCCACCTGGCTCACCCTGCTGCGGATCGTGCTGATCCCGGTGCTGGTGCTGGTGTTCTACCTGCCGCACAAATGGACCAACTTCGCCGCGGCCCTGATTTTCATCCTGGCGGCGGTCACCGATTGGCTGGACGGCTGGATTGCGCGGCGCTACCACCTGTATTCGGCGTTCGGCGCGTTCCTGGATCCGGTCGCCGACAAACTGATGGTGGCGGTGTCGCTGTTCCTGATCGTGCAGGACAACCCGACCATGTGGATGGCCATCTGGGCGGCGGTGATCGTGGGGCGCGAAATCGCGGTGTCCGCCCTGCGCGAATGGATGGCCGAACTGGGCCAGCGCGCACGGGTCAAGGTGGCCACCATCGGCAAGATCAAGACCATCGTGCAGATGGTCGCGCTGGGCTGCCTGCTGTATGCCGCCACCCCCGGACCGGTGGAGCGGTCCGAGATCTGGCTGGGTGAATGGGTTTTCAGGATCGGCGACTGGCTGCTCGCGATTGCGGCTATACTTACCCTCTGGTCCGGCTTCCAGTACCTGCATGCGGCATGGCCGATTCTGCGGGCAGACGAGAAAAAAGCAGTTGACAGTTCTCGGGATACCGGTAAAATTTCAAGTCTAACGACGCGGGAATAGCTCAGTTGGTAGAGCACGACCTTGCCAAGGTCGGGGTCGCGAGTTCGAGTCTCGTTTCCCGCTCCATATTCAGGACAAAACCCCGTTCGCGGGGTTTTGTTTTGTAAGGCGCTTGAAATGGCGCCGGGATTGCGCCAGTCTCTCGCGCAATCGTCATCGGCCTGGTGGCAGAGTGGTTATGCAGCGGACTGCAAATCCGCGTACGCCGGTTCAATTCCGACCCAGGCCTCCATCCAGAAGAACCGACCCGCCGGTCGGTTTTTTTTGTGCCTGACGAACGGGAGGCACGCGGCTTTCCATCGCGTCCTGGCTCAGGCACGCTATTCCTCTGCCCGGATGGCGAAATTGGTAGACGCATCGGACTTAAAATCCGCCGGCCGCGAGGCCATGCCGGTTCGATTCCGGCTCCGGGCACCAAACTCCAAACTACAGGGCACTGCTGTCGGTACAGCTGAAGTTGTCTTTACGCTGTTCAAGGGCGCAACCATGTCGCATCCCCCCGACTTGCATATCTTCTGAAAGTCGGTCGAGCACCGGACTTCTGCATGAAGTTAAAAGAAGAGGCCCGATAATCCCGGGCCTCTTCTTTCGGCAATCGCCATTTGGAACAGGATTGTTTTAGCACGAACATATCTCGATAAGGCGTGGGTGTTGTCGAATATCTACCTTCTAAACAGCTATCAGGTTTCATTGGGCAAGCAAGGTGGCGATAAATCCGGGTAGTGATTCGGCAGTGCGGCCATTGACGATCTGGGTTTTGTTCTCGTTAGCTATTGGTTGCGGTGCCTAGGAACGAGGTGGCCGTTGGACCTTTCAAGAAATAGCAAAGAGGGAATGCGGGCGGTCGCGCTGATGGACATTTCAACTGGACAAGAAGGCCATCGCTCACAAGTGATTGCCGATGAGGTGATGGCATTGGCAAGTATGCTTCCCAACCTGAAATCGATTGACTGCTTAAGGCGCGAATAAATTTACCCAGGCCCTGGTGGAGCAACATCAACTGAAGAAGAGCGCGCATGCGGATTTATGAAGTCATTCGTTGGGGCAATGACTCCGATGATCCGGTAACAGGCGGTCCGAACGGTCCCGATACCTGTTTTCTCGTGCGTGCGTCTTCCATCGAAGAAGCCGCCGGGATTGTGGATGCCCGGCTCGCCGCTCTGCCGCATGAGCGGGTCGTACCGTGGGCGCATGCCGTCTATCTGCTCGGGGACGAGTCGGTTGCGGCCGATGCGCCGCGTATCCTGCGCGGACCCTACGTCCAGCCAGCGTACTGCCACGGTTGGCGGCAGTGGCATCGTGATATGCCGGATGGACCGTGGCGAGAGAAGGAGGAATAGGCAGGGCGACAGCGTCCTCCGGCAGGTCCGGGTTCTCTGGTTTCGCCCGTAGTGCGCCGAGAAGACGCTGCGAACCCGCGCAACAGGACGCCCACCGGAACGCCATCGCGTGAGGTCGAAAAAGGAGCGGCGGCCGCGAGGGCCGCCGCTTTCTGGTGACATCAGAACCGATACTTGACGCCGAGCGAGACGAACTGGCCGCGCAGGTTGTATTGGGTGATGTCGAAGCCGTTGGACCCGCCGGCCGGATCGAATGGTGGGTTCTTGTCGGTGAGGTTCTGCACCGCCAATGACAGGGTGGTCCTGGGAATGCCCTGGTAGGCCACGAACAGATCCAGTTGGTGATACGGCTTGACCTTGTCGCGCAGACCCGGATTGCTGGCCTGGGTGGATACGCGCTGATCGTAGCCGGCGATGTACTGCAGGCTCAGCGTGCTTTCCCAATCGCCCACGTCCCAGCCCAGCGAGGTGGTGCCGCGGTTCTTCGGCAGCGCGCCCAGGCGATTGTTGCCGGCACCGTCGTAGGGTGCCTGCCCGGCCACCAGCGGTTGCTTGAATTCCAGCAGGTGCGTCCAGCTTCCGGCGAGGGTGAAATTGCCCGCGGAGGCGGTGCGGAATGTCCGGCTGAAGTCCAGATCGATGCCGGAGGTCTTCAGCTCGCCCTGGTTCGCATACTGGTTGGTGATGATCTGGATGCGGCCCTGCGCATCGCGGATCACCCGGTCCGGGAACAGGGCCGGATTGTTGACGATGAACTGGGCGTTGTCCGGCTTGATCAGGTTGTCCTGTTCGATCCGGTAGTAGTCGAGACCGATGCTGGTGTCCGCGTCCGGCGACCACACCGCGCCGAGATTGAAATTCTTCGAGCGTTCCGCATCCAGATCCGGGTTGCCGGTGCGCACGTTGGTGACGCCGCGGCTGCCGCCCGGCGCCAGCGGATCGTAGGGATCCACGACGGTGCCGTAGCTGATGGTCTGGCCGGGTGCGATTTCGGGCAGCGAGGGAGCGCGGAACCCGCGCGAGAAAGAGCCGCGCAGCAGCAGCGATTCCAGCGGCTGCCAGCGCAGCGCCACTTTGGGCGAGAACGCATTGCCGAAGTCGTCATAGTGATCGGCGCGGCCGGCCAGTTGCAGTTCCAGCGTCCGGTGCAGCGGTACGCTGAACTCCGCGTAGGCGGCGCTGACCTGGCGCTCGCCCTTGACGATGTTGATCGCCGGGCGGAGTTCGGTGCCCGAAAGCACCTGGCGGCTGGTGCGTGCGTCCAGCGATTCGCGGCGGAATTCGGCGCCCCAGGCGAAGCCAATGGAGCCGGCGGGCAGTTCCAGGAATGAGGTCGACGCCTTCGCGCTGACGCCGTCCAGCCGGTAATAGCCCGGGCGCTTGGTCTGCAGGCGCAGATCGTCCAGCGGCGCCGGCGTGCTGGACGGGTCCAGGAAGTCGTAGCTGCCGTCGGCGAGGACCTGCTGGAAGGCGTAGCGGTTGACGAAATTGTCGACGTACTCGCGTTGCAGGCTCTGCGACGTCTCCGCGGCCACCTCCCAGTCCCAGCGCTCGGTCTGGCCACGCAGGCCGGCCAGGGCGCGGTAGAACACCTGGGTGTTGTCCTTCAAGCGTGGGCCGAGGTCGAAGAAGGTGTACTCGAACGGCAGCGGCACGTCGTTGGGATTGTCGGGATGGCCGACCGGCAACGCCACCGGGATGTCCACCAGCGTGCCGGTGGCCGGGTTGTAGGCGCGCAGGCCCGGACCCACCGTGAGCGGTGCGCTGAAGATCTGATCGGCCTCGTTGTGGCTGTAGAGCAGATCGGCGAACAGTTCGGTGCGCTCGCCCAGCCGGAACGTCGCGCTCAACGATGCCTGGATCCGCTCGGCGCCGGGTTGCAGCGTCTTGTACGGCTGCGCGTTGAAGGCGCAGGCGTCGCCGGGCAGGGTGCTGCCGAAGTCGCTGTAGGGCCGCAGCACGCTGCCGTCCGGGCATGGCGAGAACGGAGTCGGCTGGCGCGGGTCGAGCAGCCAGTTGCCGCCGGCGGTGGACCAGCCGGCCAGGCGTCCACCGGGCCTGTCGCGGAAATCGCCGCTGCGGGTGAACGCGCGCTCGCTTGCGTCCAGCCGCTCGCGCTTGAGCAGATCCAGGCCGAACAGCACGTTCCAGCCCTGCTGCTCGAGATCGCCGAAGCCCAGCAACAGGTTGGCCTTCTGTTCGTCCAGGCCGCCGCGGGTGGCGCCGCCCACCGCGCCGCCGACTTCGATGCCCTGGAAGTCGCGGCGCAGGATGATGTTGACCACGCCCGCGATGGCGTCGGAGCCGTAGACCGCTGAAGCGCCGTCCTTGAGTACTTCGACGCGCTCGACCGCACTGATCGGCAATGCGTTCAGATCGACGAAGGTGTCCTGGGTGTTCAGCGCGAAACCGAAATTGGCCACCCGGTAGCCATTGACCAGCACCAGGGTGTTCTTCGGGCTCAGGCCGCGCAGGCCGATGGAAGCCGAACCGGCCGAGAAACTGCCGGTGTACTGCTCGTCATAACTGTTGCCGGCGTTGGCCGACAGCGAACGCAGCACGTCGGTGAGGGTGGATTTGCCGGTGCGTTCGATGTCCTCGCGGCTGACGACCTGGACCGGGTTCGGGCCGGCGGTGTCGCTGCGCTTGATGTTGGAGCCGGTGACGACGACCGCGTCCAGGGTCTTGTCCGGTGCGGCGGGATTGCCGGCGTCCTGGGCGTGGAGGAAGGGGGAGGTGATGGCCAGCGAAATGGCCAGGGCGAGCGGGGTGGTTCGCGACATCGAAAGGCGTATGGGACAGGGGGCGCATGATTAGCGCATGTCGATGCTGCACTGCCGAATGACCTGGCCTCATCGCGACATAACCGATTGCCATGTATCCACGCTTGACCGGCATTCGCGGTTGCATGTGGCGGGCCTGCGGCGCAGTCGTGTGGGTGCCGGTCGCACGCGGGTCGCGCCGGCCCATTAAGATGCCGGGGCCGCCTGATCCGGCGCCGCGGGCGCCGGCTGGAACAGGATTTTCCGCGGGCAGGGAGTGCGGCGCCCGGTCCGGCGAGGAGCACGATGAATCGTTACCTGGCCTACGGGCTCTGCATCCTGCTGGCGCTGCTGTCGCTGGCGCTGTCATTCCACTGGCATGGGTGGGGCTGGCCGGCCGGCCTGTTCGGCGCGCTTGCGCTGCTGGGCACTTGGGACCTGCTGCAGACACGCAGCACGCTGCGTCGCAACTACCCGGTGCTGGCGCATTTTCGTTACGGACTGGAATCGGTGGGTCCGGAGATCCGGCAGTACTTCATCGAGGGCGACACCGCCGAGGTACCGTTCTCGCGCCAGCAGCGTTCGCTGGTGTACCAGCGCGCCAAGGACGTGATGGACGTGGTGCCGTTCGGCAGCCAGCAGGACGTGTACAGCGTGGACTACGAGTGGATCAACCATTCGCTGGCGCCCACCCAGGTGGATTCGCACGATTTCCGCATCACCATCGGTGCCAACACGGCGCAGCCATACTCGGCCAGCGTGTTCAATATCTCGGCGATGAGTTTCGGTGCGCTGTCGGCGAACGCGATCCGCGCACTCAACGAGGGCGCGCGGCGGGGCGGTTTCTACCACGACACCGGCGAGGGCTCGATCTCGCCGTATCACCTGGAGCACGGCGGCGATCTGGTGTGGGAAATCGGCTCCGGTTATTTCGGCTGCCGGGACGAGCAGGGCCGCTTCGATGAGGAGCGCTTCGTCCGGAACGCGTGCCTGCCTTCGGTGAAGATGATCGAGATCAAGCTTTCGCAGGGGGCCAAGCCCGGGCATGGCGGCGTGCTGCCGGCGGCCAAGGTGAGCGCCGAAATCGCGGCGACCCGTGGCGTGCCGATGGGGCACGACTGCGTTTCGCCGGCGCGCCATTCGGCGTTCTCCACGCCGGTGGAGCTGTTGCAGTTCGTGGCCCGCCTGCGCGAGTTGTCCGGCGGCAAGCCGACCGGGTTCAAACTGGCCATCGGCCATCCCTGGGAATGGTTCGGCATCGCCAAGGCGATGCAGGAAACCGGCCTGCTGCCGGACTTCATCGTGGTGGACGGCGCCGAGGGCGGTACCGGCGCGGCGCCGGCCGAATTCATCGACCACGTCGGCGTGCCGATGCACGAGGCGCTGCTACTGGTGCACAACACCCTGGTCGGGCTGAAGCTGCGCGAGCGCATCCGCGTCGGTGCCGCCGGCAAGATCATCAGTGCCTTCGACATCGCCCGGACCATGGCGATGGGCGCGGACTGGTGCAACTCCGCGCGTGGCTTCATGTTCTCGCTGGGCTGCATCCAGTCGCAGAGCTGTCACAACGATCGGTGCCCGACCGGCGTGGCGACCCAGGACCCGGGCCGCTGGAAGCACCTGGACGTCGGCGACAAATCCGTGCGTGTGCAGCATTTCCATGACAACACGCTCAAGGCCCTGCGCGACATGTTGTGCGCGGCCGGCCTGGAGCATCCGCAGCAACTGGGGCCGGAACACATCCTGCGCCGCGTCTCGCCGATCGAAGTGCGTTCGCTGGCGATGCTGTACCGCTTCCTGGAGCCGGGCGAACTGCTGGATCGGATTCCCGCGCACGCGGTGTTCCAGCAGTTCTGGGTCGAAGCGCGCAGCGATGCGTTCAGTCCACCGGCGCGCGTGCGCGCGCTGCAGGACAGCAAGTGCTGATGTTGTGGGCGTTCGGCATGAGGTCATGCCGACGCGTTCATAAGGAGTGTGAACACAAGCTGCGTTTGTCATCGCATTGACGTCAAACGCTAACCGAATTTCAACGCCGTGCTTTGTATCTTACGCGCACGCCCCGCTATCGCTGCGCGCCGGTTCTCTCCAGCCTGCCGCAGCCATCGCGGGCGACCAGACAAGGTAGTGGTGTGCGACCTGCCCGATGATGCAGGGACCGACGCAAGCGGCGTCCGCCGCGCCTTCCCGCGTGTGGTGTGTGGAAGACCCGCCATCCATGTCCTGCCGTCTGGCAGGCATGGATGGCGGTGCAGGACGGAACCCGCCGCGTGCACCACAAGAAAATCGCAACCTTACGGTTCCGGTTTCTTTTCCTTTTTGACGAACCCCGACAGGCGGTCCCCTCAGCGGCGTGCCTCCGCGCGTTCGGCCAACCAGGCCCGTACGCCTTCGGCGGCGCGCTGTCCGCTGGCGAAGCAGGCCGTGAGCAGATAGCCGCCGGTCGGCGCTTCCCAGTCCAGCATTTCGCCGGCCGCGAACACGCCGGGCAGGGCACGGATCATCAGCCGCGCATCCAGCGCTTCCAGCCGGATGCCGCCCGCGCTGCTGATTGCTTCTTCGATCGGGCGCGCCCGCAGCAACCGCAACGGCAGGTGCTTGAGCGTGCGCGCCAGGGCCGCCGGATCCTGCATCGCGGCGCGGTCCATCACTTCATAAAGCAGTGCCGCGCGCACGCCGGACACGCCGGCCTCGCGACGCAGGTGATCGCCCAGGCTGCGCCCACCCCGCGGTTTGCCGAGATCGCGACGCAGCCGCGCCTCGTCGCGTCCCGGCACCAGATCAAGGTGCAAGGTCGTTCCGCCGTCACGCGCGATCGCGTCGCGCAGCGTCGCCGACAGTGCGTAGATCAGGCTGCCTTCGATGCCGGTGGCGGTGACGACGCATTCTCCCTGCAGGGATTGCTCGCGGCCGCCCGCATCGCGCCAGCGTGCCACCACCGGTTTGAGCGGGCTGCCGGCAAAACGACTGGCGAGGTGTTCGCTCCAGTCGATGTCGAAGCCGCAATTGGCGGGTTGCAGCGGCGCGATGTCGACGCCGCGCGCGGCGAGCGGCGGCACCCAGCCGCCGTCGGATCCCAGCTCCGGCCAGCTGCCGCCGCCCAGCGCCAGCACCACGGCATCGGCGTCGACCCGGGTTTCACCACCCGGATGCGCGAAGCGCAGGCGGTTGCCCTCCGCCCAGCCGAGCCAGCGATGCTGCACGTGGAAGCGCACGCCCTGATCACGCAGCCGGCGCACCCAGCCGCGCAGCAACGGCGCCGCTTTCAGGTCGCGCGGAAAGACTCGCCCGGAACTGCCGACGAAGGTCTCCACTCCCAGGCCGGCGGCCCAGGCGCGCAGGGCGTCGGCGTCGAAGTCGCGCAGCCAGTCCGCCACCGCGTCGCGGCGGGTGCCGTAGCGCGACACGAACACCGCGAAGGGATCGGAATGGGTCAGGTTCAGTCCGCCCTTGCCGGCGATCAGGAACTTGCGTCCGACCGAGCCCTTGGCATCGTAAAGGTCGACCTCCAGGCCGGCCGCGCGCAGGTGTTCGGCGGCGAACAGGCCGGCCGGCCCTCCACCGACGATCGCGATGCGTGCGGGAGAACGGGCGGGCAGGGAAGGCGGAGTGGCGGACATCGCGTCATTATGCCAATCCGGGCTCCCGCGCCGGCGCCCGATGACCATCGGCAGGGGGACGCCGGCGCCCGCCTGCCGTATCGTTGGCGGTCGTCTTCGCTTCCAAGGGGTTCAATGATGCGGATTCCGCTGATCGCCAGGCAGGCCGGCGCGCTGGTGCTGTCGTTCGGACTGTGGACGGGCGCGCACGCGCAGGAACAGGCCCAGGCCAAGTCCGTTCCCGCGCAGTTGCAGGATTTCGATGCCTACGTCGAATCGGTGCGCAAGCAGTTCGACGTGCCCGGCATCGCCGTGGCCATCATCCAGGACGGCAAGGTGGTGCTGGAGCGCGGCTATGGCATGCGCGAGCTGGGCAAACCGGAAAAGGTGGACGAACACACCCTGTTCGCCATCGCGTCCAACACCAAGGCCTTCACCGCCGCCTCGCTGGAGATGCTGGCCGACGAGGGCAAACTGGACATGGATGATCGGGTGATCGATCACCTGCCGTGGTTCCGCATGTCCGACGCCTACGTCACCCGCGAAATGCGCATCCGCGACCTGCTGGCGCACCGCAGCGGCCTGGGATTGGGCGCGGGCGATCTGTTGTACTGGCCGACCACCAGTTACACCAACCGCGAAGTGGCCGAGCGGCTGAAGGACGTGCCGCTGACCGGGGGCTTCCGCGCCCAGTACGCCTACGACAACATCCTGTTCGGCGTCGCCCAGTTGGTGATCGAGCAGGTCAGCGGGATGAGTTACGAACAGTTCCTGCGGACCCGCATCTTCCAGCCGCTGGGCATGTCGCAGACCCGTTTCAACAGCGATGCGCTCAAGCCGGGCGACAACGTCGCCACCGGCCACGCCAAGGCCGATTTCAAGGACCTGAAGCCCGCGCCGCGGATGACCTGGTCGAACGTCGCGGGCGCGGGCGGCATCTATTCCAGCGTGCACGACATGACCAAGTGGATGGGCATGCAGCTCGCCGGCGGCACCTACACCGACCAGGAGGGCCGCCAGCAGACGCTGTTCACGCCAAGGCGGCAGCGCGACATGTGGTCGATGATCACGCCGATCCCGGTGTCCGAGCCCAAGATCGAGACGCTCAAGCTGGCCAAGCCCAATTACCTGGGCTACGGCGAAGGCTGGATGCTGTCCGATTACCGCGGCCAGAAGCTGGTCTGGCATACCGGCGGCTGGCCGGGCATGGTGTCGCGGGTGACGCTGGTGCCGGAGCGCAAGCTGGGCGTGGTGGTGCTGACCAACCAGGAAGTCGGCGCGGCCTTCAACGCGGTCACGCTGCGCGCGCTGGACGCAATGCTGGAGGCGCCCGGGACCGACTGGCTGGCGGCCTATGCCGAGGCCGTGGCCAAGGCGCAGGAAAACGCCGACGAAAGCTGGCGGAAGCACCTGGCCGCGCGCGACGCCAGGTCCAAGCCGTCGCTGCCGCTGGCGAAGTACGCCGGCACCCTGCGCGATCCCTGGTACGGCGACGTCGTGATCAGCCAGGAAGGCGGCAAGCTGGTGCTGCGTTTCAGCAAGACCGCGGATCTGGTCGGTGATCTGAGCCATTGGCAGTACGATACCTTCGTGGTGCGCTGGCGCGAGCGCTGGCTCAATGCCGATGCCTTCGTCAATTTCGCGCTGACGCCGGACGGCGAGATCCGCGAGGCGCGGATGGAGGCGATCTCGCCGCTGACCGATTTCAGCTTCGACTTCCACGACCTGCGGCTGACGCCGGTGAAGGAGAAGGCGAAGGAGTAAGGCCGCGGGCGCTCCCGTACGCGGGAGCGCCAGGCCGAACGCCGCGGCGCGGGTCAGTGCGGCTTGACGTCCAGCAATTCCACTTCGAACACCAGCGAGGCGTTGGGCGGAATCACGCTGCCCGCGCCATCGCGGCCGTACGCCATGTCCGAAGGAATCAGTAGTACGCGCTTGCCGCCGACCTTCATCCCGGCCACGCCGTCGTCCCAGCCGCGGATGACGCGCCCGGCGCCGAGCAGGAAGGTGAACGGCTCGGCACGGTCCACCGAGCTGTCGAATTTTTCGCCACGCTGGTTAGCGACCCGCTGGTCGTAGATCCAACCGGTGTAATGCACGGTGACGTCCGAACCCTTCGTGGCCACCGCGCCGGTGCCCACGCGCTCGTCGATGCGTTGCAGCTCGGCGACGCTGCCACCGGGCGGCGGGCCGGGATCGGCGCAGCCGGACAGCAGCAACAGGGCAAACGGAAGCAGGAAACGGCGCATGGAAGGATCCGCTGAAGAAGGTGTGCCGAGGTTACCCGATCGTCTTCGCCGTGTGGACGCCGTGTAGACGCCGTGCGATGCCGCGCGGAATCTGCGTGCGCGGGCGCCGGTGCGCCGTCGCCGTCCTGCGCGATGGCCAGCGGGTCTTGCAGTAGCATGTCCGCTTCTTCCGCTGGAATCCGGGCCTGGCCCGATGTCGAAACGTCTGTTCAATCTGCGCGGCGTGCCGGCCGACGAGGCCGCTGAGATCCGCGAATTGCTGGACCGCGAAGGCCTGGCCTGGTATGAGACCCCGCCGAGTCCGTGGGGCATTTCGCATGGCGCGCTGTGGTTGTCCGATCCCGGCCAGTATCCACGCGCGAAATCCATGCTGGACGACTACCAGCAACGGCGCCGCGAGCGCGCGCGCAGCGAACATGCGCGGGCGGTGCAGGCGGGCACCGCGCAGACGTTCGCGCGGCTGCTGCGCGAACGCCCGGTGTTCGTGCTGGTCACGCTCGGCGCGATCCTCTTCATCCTGGCGCTGACGCTGGCCTTGCCCTGGTTGCTGCTGGGCTGAACACGGTGCGCAGCCCCCGTGTCAGGATCGCGGCAGGCGCCGGTCGTACTCCGCCTCCAGGCCATCGTGCACGCGCCAGAAATTGCGTGGCTCGCGGCCTTCCAGTCGATCCCGAAGGATGCCCAGGTGGGCGTGCCAACCGCCGGCGACGCTGATCATTTCCCCGCGATCGCGCAGCTTGCCGTGGGTCACCGTGAGCAGCACGCGTCCGTCCTGCGGGACCAGCTCGAACAGCACTTCCGACGTGCTGCCGTCGCTTTCGCCCCAGGTGTAGCCGAGCCGATGCGGCGGTTCGCAGACGGTGACGCGTCCGTCCATGCCCGTGCCGTTTTCCATGTCCCGGTACTTTTCCGGCGGCTGGCCGGCTTCGCTGGAAAGGCTGGCGTGGTGGAAGAACAGGTGCACGCGGCCGCCGACGCGCAGTTCCATGTCACCGCGCGCCATCCACTCGCCGCGCTTGTCCGATTCGGTCAGGTAGGCCCAGACCCGCTCGATCGGGCCGGGCAGCGAGCGCTGGATGCGCAACGCGTCCGGGGCGATGGCGTGGCCGTAATCGTCGTTCATGCGTGCATCTCCTCGTGGAATAGGGAGGGCCGCGCGCCGGCGCGCCGGCCGGTGCGGGAATTCAGAACAGGCGGTGCAGGGCGTCGAGCATCGTGGTCCAGCCTTGCTGCGTGCGCGCGGCGTAGTCGGCCCAGCGGGCGGGCAGGGTGTGGACGAGGGTGAGCTCGCAGCCTTCCGGCGTGGCGGCGAGATCGATGGCGACGGTGCTGCCGTCTTCGTCGGATTCGCCGCGGATGCCCCAGGTGAAAACCAGCCGGCGCGGACGATCGATTTCCAGATAGGTGCCGATGTGGTCGATGCGCTGGCCGCCGCGTTCCACCAGGAACGAAAAGCCGCCGCCGACGCGCGCTTCGGTCCGGAGATGCAGCACGGTTTCCGGGCGCACGCCGGGACCGAACATCCAGCGGCCCAGCCAGGCCGGATCCAGCCAGGCATCGAACACGGCCTCGGGGCGGGCGGCGAAAGCGCGGGTGATCCGGACATCGATGGTGGCGCTCATGGCGTCTTCTTCCTGCGTGGGAGCGGAGGCGGGGAGGACGTAGGCGGTTCGCCGAGTGCTTCGGCCAGCGCGTCCAGGCGTCCGTTCCAGAATTGCTCGTAGAAGCGCAGCCAGTCCTGGCCGGCGGCGAGCGCTTCGGGTTGCAGACGGCAGAGGTGGGTGCGGCCCTGCACGGTGCGGGCCACCAGGCCCGCGCGCTCCAGCACCTTGATGTGCTTGGAGGCGGCGGCCAGCGAAATCTGGAACGGCGCGGCGAGTTCGCCCACGCTGCGGGCCTGGCCGCCGAGGCTGCGCAGCATGCGCCGGCGGGTAGGGTCCGACAGCGCGTGGAACAGGCTGTCGAGCTGGGCGGGCGAATATTCAACCATGCGGTTGATGATTCTCCCTCCCGGCTGGATTGTCAACCATCCGGTTGAATGACGACGAGCCGCCGGCGGCGCGCGGGTAAAATGCGCGGATGATCGTCAACATCGCCGTCTATCACTTCACTCCCATCGACGCCCCCGAGGCTTTCGCCGACGCGCTGCGCGCGCGCGCCGGGGCGCTGGACCTGCGGGGCACGGTGCTGGTGGCGGGAGAGGGCATCAACCTGTTCCTGGCCGGCGGCGACGCCGCCATCGAAGCGTTCCTGGCGCCGCTGCGCGCGGACCCGCGCTTTGCCGGCCTGCGGGTCAAGTACAGCCATAGCGCGCAACTGCCGTTTGCCCGGCTCAAGGTGAAGGTGAAGCCGGAGATCATCAGTTTCCGCCGCGACGACGCCTCGCCGCTGGCCGGGCGCGCGCCGGCGGTGGCGCCGTCGACCCTGCGGCGCTGGTTGCAGCAGGGCGGGGTCGACGATGACGGGCGGCGGGTGGTCCTGCTGGACACCCGCAATGCGCAGGAAATCGCGCACGGCACCTTCGCCGGCGCGCTGACCCTGCCGATCACCCGCTTCACCGAACTCCCCGAGGCGCTCGCGCCACACCGCGAGGATCTGCGGGACGCCACCGTGGTCAGCTTCTGCACCGGCGGCATCCGCTGCGAAAAGGCCGCGCTGTGGATGCGCGCCGACGGCATGGACAACGTGCTGCAACTGGACGGCGGCATCCTGGGGTACTTCGAGGAAGTCGGCGGGCACGGTTACGACGGCGGCTGCTTCGTGTTCGACGAGCGGGTGGCGCTGGATCCCGATCTGAAGCCGCTGGCCGCCGGGATGGCGTGATCGCCGTGCACGCGCTGCGTTACGACAATGCCTTCGTGCGCGAACTGCCCGGCGATCCGGAGCAGGGGCCGCGACGGAGGGAAGTGCGCGGTGCGCTGTGGTCGCCGGTGGCGCCGACCCCGGTATCGGCCCCGCGCCTGATTGCCTGGTCGCGCGAGATGGCACAGACGCTCGGCTTCGACGAAGCGGATCTGGCCGATCCCGCGTTCGCGCAGGTGTTCGGCGGCAACGCCACCTGGCCGGGCATGCAGCCATTCGCGACCAATTACGGCGGCCATCAATTCGGCGCCTGGGCGGGTCAACTGGGCGACGGCCGCGCGATTTCGCTGGGGGAAACCCTGGATGCGCAGGGACGGCGCTGGGAACTGCAATTGAAGGGCGCCGGGCCGACGCCGTATTCACGCACCGCCGACGGACGCGCGGTGCTGCGTTCGTCGATCCGCGAATTCCTGTGCAGCGAAGCGATGCACCATCTGGGGATTCCCACCACGCGCGCGCTGAGCCTGGTGTCGACCGGCGACGCGGTGGTCCGCGACATGTTCTACGACGGGCATCCGAAGGCCGAGCCTGGCGCGATCGTCTGCCGGGTGGCACCTTCGTTCCTGCGCTTCGGGCATTTCGAACTGCCGGCCTCGCGCGACGACACCACGCTGTTGCGCCAGTTGGCCGGTTTCTGCATCCGCCGCGATTTCCCCGGACTGAGCGGCACGGGCGAAGCACTTCATGGCGACTGGTTCGCCGCCATCTGCGAACGCACCGCGCGGCTGATGGGCGAATGGATGCGGGTCGGCTTCGTCCACGGCGTGATGAACACCGACAACATGTCGGTGCTCGGGCTGACCATTGATTACGGTCCGTACGGCTGGATCGACAACTACGATCCGGACTGGACGCCCAACACCACCGATGCGGCGGGAGGCCGCTACCGGTTCGGCTGGCAACCGAAGATCGCGTACTGGAACCTGACCCGCCTGGCGCATGCGCTGTCGCCGCTGTTCGGTTCGGTCGAGCCGCTGCAGGACGGCCTGCAACGCTACGCCGACGCCTACGCCGCCGCCGATCGCGACAACACCGCGCGCAAGCTGGGCCTGGCCTCCCATCGCGACGGCGACACCGAGCGCATGCGCCGCCTGCACGAACTGTTGTGGAACGGCGAGGTCGACATGACCCTGTTTTTCCGCGCATTGCTGGATGCGGATCTGGCCGAGCCGGATCTGGCCCATTTCGCGGACGCCTTCTACGACGAGGCACGGCGCGACGCCATTGGCGTGGAGCTGCTGGCGTGGTTGCGCGACCTGGGCGGGCGGGTGGCCTCGGACGGGCTGCCGCCGGCGGTGCGGCGGGAACGCATGCGGCTGGCCAATCCCCGCTACGTGCTGCGCAATTACCTGGCCCAGCAGGTGATCGATCGCGCCGAAGCCGGCGACGAGCACGGCATCGCCGAGTTGCTGGAGGTGATGCGCAGGCCCTACGACGATCAGCCCGGAAACGAGCGCTTCGCCCGGCGCCGGCCCGACTGGGCGCGCGAACGCGCCGGTTGCTCGATGCTGTCGTGCAGTTCCTGAGCAGTGCGCTCAGGCGCCGTCGCCATCCGCCAGCAGATGCGGCGCCACCAGTTCGCTGAACCAGTCCGAGAACGCCAGCACCCGCGCGGTCCTCTGGCGCCGGTGCGGATAGACCAGTGACAGCGGCATCGGCGCGGGCCGCCGATCCGGCATCACTTCCACCAGCCGGCCTTCGTCCAGCAGATGCTGCACGTCGAAGCGGGGTACCTGGATCAGGCCCAGCCCCGCCAGGCAGGCGGCGATGTAGTTTTCCGCATTGTTGACGGTGACGGTGGCGGGCGCGCCCACGCTGAGCGGCATGCCGTGCGCGGTGACGTATTCCCACTCGGCGGCGTGGGGTGCGCTGGTGATGGAGTAGCCGACGATCCGGTGCAGCGGGGCGAGACGATCCGGATGATCGGGATGACCGTGCGCCTGCAGGTACGCCGGACTGGCGCAGTTGATCAATTCGAGCCGGCCCAGCGGACGCACCACCAGGCTGCTGTTTTCCAGTTCGCCGACGCGGATCGCGCAGTCGATGCCCTCCTGCACCAGGTCGACGAAGCGGTCGCTGGAACCGAGGAACACGTCCAGTTGCGGATGCCGGGCGAGGAACTGGCCCAGTTGCGGCACCAGCAGCCGGCGGACGATCCGGCTGGGCGCATCGATCGACAACCGCCCGGAGACCCGCGAGCGGCGATCGCGGAACTGCGCTTCCAGTTCCTCCACGTCGGCCACGATCGGGCGGATGTGTTCCAGCAATTGGACGCCGTCGGCGGTGAGCTGGGTCTGCCGGGTGGTGCGGTGGAACAATCGCGTGCCGAGGCTGGACTCCAGGTGCTGGATGGCCGCCGAGACCGTCGCCCGCGGCAATCCGAGCGCCTTGGCCGCGCCGATGAAACTGCCCAGTTCGGCGACGTGCATGAAGATCCGGTAGCGATCGATTCTGTCCATGGCCAACGTGGTCAACCGATGCCGTGCAGTATGGCGTTGCGGCGGGGGCAACGTCCAAGCCGCGCCGGAAGGTGCAGCATCCGGCGAATGGAGGGACGGCCGGCGGTCGGGCGACCACCGACCGTCGTCGTCATGCAGGCGGATTTACTTGGTGGTGTAGCCGCCGTTGATCAGCAGCGTCTGCCCGGTCACCCACCAGCCGTCGCTGACGAGGTGGCGGATGAAGGGCACCACGTCCTCGATGTGGGTCAGGCCGGTGGGCGTGTACGCGGACAATGCCGCGGCGGTCTTGTGGTAGGCCACCGCATCCGCGCCTTCGGCCGGATAGAAGAACGGCGTGTCCATCGGGCCCGGGCCGACCGCGGTCACCGAGATGCCGCGCGCACCGAATTCCTTGGCCGCCGCGCGGGTGAAATGCTCCACCGGCGCCTTGGTGCCGGCGTAGGCGGCGTAGAAGGGCGTGAAGGCGCCCAGCAGCGAGGTCACGAGGGTGCAGATCTTGCCGTTGTCGTTGACGTGGCGGCCGGCCTCCTTGAGGAAGAAGAACGCGGCCTTGCTGTTGACCGCGGTCATCTCGTCGTATTCGGCTTCGCTGATTTCCACCATCGGCTTCTTGAGCACCTTGCCCACCGTGTTGATGGCGATGTCCGGGCGGCCCACGGCCGCGACCGCATCGGCGAACAGCTTCTCGACCGCGGCGGCGGTGGTCAGATCGCCCTGCAACGCGACCGCCCGGGCGCCCGCGGCCTCGATCGCGGCGACGGTGCGGTCGGCGTCGGCCTTGCTGGCTTCGCTGTTGTAGTGGATGGCCACGGCGCCGGCGCCATGCCGGGCCAGATCGGTGGCCAGCAGGCCGCCCAGGTTCTTGGCGCCGCCTGCAATCAGCACGGTCTTGCCCTGGAGGGAATGATCGGTCATCGGGAATTCCTGCGCGGTTGGGGAAGCCGCAGTCTAGGAGCGGCGCTGCGGCGGATCAGCGGCCCGGCGCTGGATGCAGTGTCCACGGATCGCGAACAGTCGCGCCGCGACCGCACGCCGCCGGCACGCACTAAGATGCGCCATCGTCCCCGGAGACCGCCCGTGATCACCGTCCACCATCTCAACAATTCCCGATCCCAGCGCGTGTTGTGGCTGCTGGAGGAACTGGGCCTGGATTACGCGGTGGTGCGCTACCAGCGCGATCCGCAGACGCTGCTGGCGCCGCCGACCCTGCGCGCGGTCCATCCGCTCGGCAAATCGCCGGTGCTGGTGGATGGCGGCCATACCCTGGCCGAGTCCGGGGCAGTGCTGGAATACCTGGTCGAACGTTACGACGCCGCGCGCGCGTTCGCGCCCTCGCCGGGGACCGCCGAACACCTGCGCTACCGCTACTGGCTGCATTACGCGGAAGGTTCGGCAATGCCGCCGATGCTGCTGAGCCTGGTGTTCTCGCGGCTCAAGCAGGCGCCGATGCCGTTCTTCGCGCGGCCGATCGCGCGCTCGATCGCCGACAAGGCGCTGCAGGGTTTCGTGGCTCCGCAGGTCCGCCTGCACCTGGATTACATGGAAGCCGAACTGGGCAATTCGCGCTGGTTCGCGGGCGAGAACTTCAGTGCCGCCGACATCCAGATGAGCTTCCCGGTGGAAGCGGCCGCCGCCCGCGCGGGGCTGGGCACGTATCCGAGGCTGGCCGACTTCCTGGCGCGCATCCATGCACGACCGGCCTACCAGCGGGCGCTTGAGCAGGGCGGCCCGTTCGATCTGCTCACCTGATCCGCTCCGGCGGCGCATGCCGCCCCGGATAGGCGGGCGTCCGGGATTCAGTGTCCCGGATACCGGGCTGGAAACGGACGTGCGGCGTCCCCACGACGGAGGCATTGTCCGCCAGGAGTTGCCATGATTCCCTATTCGCTGCTCGATCTCGCTCCCGTCTGCGAAGGCAGTGACATCACCCGCGCCTTCGCCAACATGCGCGATCTGGCGCAGCATGCCGAACGCTGGGGCTACCAGCGCTATTGGCTGGCCGAACACCACAACATGCCAGGCATCGCCAGCGCCGCCACCGCCGTGCTGATCGGGAATGTCGCCGGCGCGACCACGCGCATCCGGGTCGGCGCCGGCGGCGTGATGCTGCCCAACCATTCGCCGCTGCAGGTGGCCGAGCAGTTCGGCACGCTGGCCTCGCTGTATCCCGACCGCATCGATCTCGGCCTGGGCCGCGCGCCCGGCACGGATCAGCCCACCGCGCGGGCGTTGCGCCGTTATTTCGACAGCGCGGAGCAGTTTCCGCAGGACGTCAACGAACTGCTGCATTACTTCGAACCCGCGCAACCGGGGCAGGCGGTGCGCGCGGTGCCCGGCGCCGGCGTCGACGTGCCGGTGTGGCTGCTGGGTTCCAGCCTGTTCAGCGCGCAACTGGCGGCGGCGCTCGGCCTGCCGTTCGCGTTCGCCTCGCACTTCGCGCCGGATGCGATGGATCAGGCGTTGATGATCTATCACCGCAACTTCCGGCCGTCCGCGCGCCTGGCCAATCCCCACGCGATGCTGGCGCTGAACGTCGTCGCCGCCGAAACCGACGAGGAAGCCCGCTACCTGTTCACCACGCAGCAGCAGGCCTTCGTCAACCTGCGCCGCGGCAAGCCGGGCCTGGTGCCGCCGCCGATCGACGACATCGAAGCGTTCTGGCAGCCGCACGAGAAACTCGGCGTGGCGCAGGCGCTGGCCTGCTCGGTGATCGGCAGCGCGGACACCGTGCGCGATGGCATCCGCGCCTTCATCGAACGCCATCGCCCGGACGAGGTGATGCTGACCGCCAACATCTTCGACCACGCCAAGCGCCTGCGCTCGTTCGAACTCGCCGCCCGGGCCCTGCAACGGTAGAGCGGAGCCTGCTCCGCTTCCAGGTCAAGGATTGTCCGGGCTGTGGCCAGCCGGGCAGGCTCGGCTCCACGGGGTTCCGTTGCGCGGTCAGACCGCCATGCCCGCCGCGTGTCCCGAAGCCCAGGCCCACTGGAAGTTGTAGCCGCCCAGCCAGCCGGTGACGTCGACCACTTCGCCGATGAAGAACAATCCCGGAACGAGGCGCGACATCATCGTGCTGGAGGACAGGCCGTCGGTATCCACGCCGCCCAGGGTGACCTCGGCGGTGCGGTAACCCTCGGTGCCGCTGGCGACCAGCGGCCACGACGCGAGCACGCCGGCCATCTCGCGCAATTGCGGCTCGTTGAACTGGCGCATCGGCCGGTTCGGCAACCAGACCTCGCACAGGCGTTGCGCGAACCGGCGCGGCAAGGCGTCGGACAGCACGGTCTTGAGTTCGGCGGCGGGACGCTGCGCCTGCTGCTGCTTCAACCACTCCAGCGCGTCCTGGCCCGGCAGCAGATCCAGGCGCAGGTCGTCGCCGGGCTGCCAGAACGAGGAAATCTGCAGGATGGCCGGCCCGCTGACGCCGCGATGGGTGATCAGCATGAAGTTGCGGAACGCCTGCCGGCCGCAGCGCGCTTCGACGGGCACGGCGACGCCGCTGAGGTCGTGCAACCGCTCCTGATGCTTGCCGCTGAGCGTCAGCGGGACCAGCCCGGCGCGGGTCGGCAGTACGGCGTGGCCGAACTGGCGCGCCAGGTCGTAGCCGAAGCCGGTGGCGCCCATGCTGGGGATCGACAGGCCGCCGGTGGCGATCACCAGCGACGGTGCGGCGAAAGTGCCGTGCGAGGTGCCGATGCGGAAGCCGCCGTCCACCGCCTGCACCCGTTCGACGCTGCACTGCGTCTCGATGCGCACGCGGGCGGCATGGCACTCGTCCAGCAGCATCTTCACGATCAGCTTGGACGAGACATCGCAGAACAGCTGCCCGAGTTCCTTCTCGTGGTAGGCGATGCGGTGGCGTTCGACCAGCTCGATGAAGTCGGCCGGCGTGTAGCGGGCCAGCGCCGACTTGCAGAAGTGCGGATTGGCCGACAGGTAGTTGGCCGGGCCGGCGCCGGTGTTGGTGAAATTGCAGCGCCCGCCGCCGGACATCAGGATTTTCTTGCCGACCTTGCTGGCGTGCTCGACCACCAGCACGCGCAGGCCGCGCTGGCCGGCGGTCAACGCACACATCAGGCCGGCGGCGCCGGCGCCGACGACGATCACGTCATGGGTCGGCGCCATGTCAGGCCGGCGCGGTTTCCGCGCGCTGGCGATACACCGGCGTCACCGTGACCGTGCGCGCATCGTCGATCAGCTGGACCTCGCCGTCCTGCACCATCACGCTCAGGCGCATGCCGCGGGCGAACAGGGTGGTCAGGGCGTTCAGATCGGCGGCGGACAGGTCGAGCACGTTCAGGTTGCGCAGGCGGGACAGGCTGGCCGCGTTCTTTTCCCACCACAGGTCGGCCGCGCGGCCGCCGTAGTTGAACACCACCACCTCGCGGGCACGGCCGCAGGCGCGGCGGATGCGCGATTCGTCGGGCTGGCCCAGATCGATCCACAGTTCGACGTCGCCGGTGTAGTCGCGGCGCCACAGGTCCGGGTCTTCCTCGGTGCTCAGGCCGCGGCCGAATTCCAGCCGCTCGTCGGCGAACAGGGCGAAGGCCAGCAGCCGCACCATCAGGCGGGCGTCGGTCTCGGAGGGATGCTGGGCCAGGGTCAGGCCGTGGGCGGCGTAATGGTGCCGGTCCATGTCGCTGATCTGGAGGTCGGCTTTGACGACGGTGGCCTTGAGCGCCATGACGGTGGAAAGGGGGCGGAAAGGGGGCGCCATCATACGGGCCGGCGGCCGGATCCGCCTCCCGGGACCGTTGAAACCCCCGAAACTGAAGAAAAAGGACCGCCGGACGTCGGAAACCTGTCGCTTTTGGTCCGCAGGCCCGGTAGAGTGCGCAGCACTGTGCTTGCCAGGGTCACCGTGAATCGTGAGCCTGATGCGGTAGATACATCTGCTACATCTTCCCGCTTTACCAACGCCTGCAAACTCAGTCTCGGTCCGGAACGTCCGGCGCCGCGATTTTTCAACCCAAACCATGTTTCAGGAGTTAGTAAAGATGTCTGAGCGTCAGACCGGAACCGTCAAGTGGTTCAACGATGCCAAGGGCTTCGGCTTCATCACCCCG
>MTEX01004633.1_pt2 | contig 41295 bp, 43 predicted proteins | sample 1042691 | NCBI WGS metagenome assembly MTEX01 (sample SAMN06185810, study PRJNA358809) | soil metagenome | isolation source: soil biostimulated with molasses as carbon source | place: India | collected 2015-05-23
GCCCCGCCCGCTACCGCTGCGCTTCGTCTAGCTGGCGGACAATCCAGTGACTTCAACTACACCCGCCCACTGCTCAAGGAAGTCAGCATTTCATCAAGCCAACCTGGCCCCACCGGCCCTGCACTTGACAGGCTACCGCAAATTCTTTGCAATAGCCGCCGTTTCAAGGACGATGCAAGGAACCTGTCATGGCCAAGACGCCATACTCACCCCGGGGCGACTTGCTCCGCGCCCTGGTTTTCCTTCCCCTGGGCCTGTGTCTGCTCTATCTCACACTTTGGCTGGTTGACGACCGGCTGGGCTTTCTGGCTCAGGCGCAACGCGCCCAAGGCACTGTCAGCGCGCTGAACGCGGGCGGCAGCCATCCCCAAATCGACTTCACCGACGCCACCGGCAAGGTAACCAGCTACCCCGAAAGCGGTTTGATCTTCGGCTACGCGGTAGGCGACCAGGTGGGCGTGCTGTACCGCCCGGAAGCGCCCGCCGCCAGCGCAATCATCGATGACCGGGGTGCGCTATGGGGGGCGAGCCTGCTGGCCGGCCTGTTCGCTCTCGTTTTCACCTCTGGAGGCGGCTACCACTTGGCCGCGTGGATTCGCCGACGCCGAACGGCGCGGCCTGTATAAGGATGTTCAGATGCACATTCCTCTACCCGTCAGCGTCAGCGACTGGCGCTACAAGACCGCCAGCGGAGGCGGCTTGACCGTTGTCTTCGCCGCTGCTGCTGGCGGCGCGCTGACACTGACTGACCCGCAGGGGGTCGACCAACAGTTTCGCTACGGGTCGCTGGGTGTCGGTGTCGGCCTTGGCGCGCGCTTGCCGCGCTTTGGCAAGGTCAATTTGCATGTGCGTGGCAAGAGCGTCGGAGCGGCGGGCGCCAGCGAGGACTTCCCCGCCATCGGCCGGGTGCTGGTGGCCGACTCGATCGCTGCCCGTGGCCTGGTTCGCGAGGACTTCGAAGGCCCTTGTGTGTTCATTGAAGGCGGGGTCGGACTGGTGGGTGGCGCCAGCGGCTCGGCAATGCTGTTCGGCCTGGACGCCAAGCTGTTGGCGATGACGGCTGCTACGCTGACGCCGATTGGCAATCTGCTTTTGCCGCACGACAGTGCCGTGCGCCTGCTGCGCTCGGCCAAGGGCGTGATCATGTCTGCCGGACTCAACGTCGGGCTACAGGCGGGTGCTGGTGCGACGATTTCCCTCGGCGGGCTGTTCTAGGCGATTGCCGACGGACACCTGTCCAAGCCAGCTCCCACAGGTAAAGCGGTCACTGTAGGAGCGGATTTATCCGCGAAGCAGGCGACACGGTGGATGGCACCGGCTTTGCCGGTGATCGCGGCTGAAGCCGCTCCTACAGGTTCGCGTCAAGGGCATGCCTGTTCCCTCAGGTGTCCCTTCAGGACTGCGCTGTAGCTGTGGGAACCGCGCTTGCCGGCAATGGGCCGCGAAGCGGCCCCGGCATTGCTCGAATCAACCCGCCAGCGCCAGCGTCCTGGGCACCCCGCCACGCGGCAAGTCTTCCAGGCCAACCACGCCCTTGGCCAAGTAGCGACTGCGCCACTTGAACACCACCGGCGCGGTGACGTTCATGCGCAAGCTGACCTCCTTCGGCGTCATGCCGCTGTCCAGCAGCAGCAGGATCGAGGCCCGAGTGACGCTCCGATAAGGCATCAACCCTGAGCGAGCGATCTTCTGCAGTTGCGCTCGGTCTTCGTCCGACAAAAGAAATTCGAGTGCCTTCCTGGCCATGCAGCCTCCTGGTTCACATCCATAACTAGCCATGCAAAATGTTTCCTGGCAGTAAACTCAACAGCGTGCGGGCCGCCCACAGCAGGTACTGCCCGAGCAGCCCGGTAAACAACAAGCCAGCCACCAGCACCTGCAGGTACGGTTGCAGGCTTTCATGGCGCAACCGCCAGCGTTGCGCGCACAACGCCTGGATGCAGGTAGCCCCATCCAACGGACGTACCGGCAGCAGGTTGACCACGACCAGGAGCACGTTGAGCGAGGCGCTGGTGTCGAGAAACGCCAGCCAGGCGCCAGGCCCGGCAAGCGGGCGTAGCGCCAGGCAGGCCGAGGCCAGCAGCAGGTTGGCCAGCGGCCCGGCCAACGCGGTGCATAGCAGGCCCAGGCGGCTGCTGGCCAATGGCGAGCCAAACGGTACCGCCCTGCCCCAGCCAACCAATGCACCCGGCAGGTGCGCCAGCGTACTCAGGGTAAATGCCGCGCAGGGCACCAGTGCCGTACCCAGCCACGAGCAATGCCGCAGCGGATTGATCGATAGCCGTCCGTTGTCCCGCGCCAAGTGGTCACCGAACAACGTCGCCACCAGCGCATGGGCCGCTTCGTGCGCAGTCACCGCCAGCACCAGCGCCGGCCACAGCATGGCCAGGCTTTCGATCACCCCGGCCATGCTCACTCCGCCTGCCGCGACAGCGCAGCAGCCGACGGCTCGCTGACGCCCTGCCCGATCAGTGGCTCGATAGCCTTCAGGATGGGGCCGACGGCATGGCCGAAGTTGACCACGTACTGCTCACGCAAGTGGCGGATGTTGCGCGGGTAGCGGCTGTCCTCGAGCACCTGTGGCAGGTAATCGGTCAGGCGTGGAATCTGCTCCTCGCTCAGGCGCAGGCCGATGTCATCGAGCACGGTCAGTTCCCACGGATCGTACGGCAGGTCGCTGGCCTCGGTGCCTTCACGCACCGGCTCGATGCCGACGGTGATCACCGGGCGTTCGAACAGGAAGGCGTAGTCGAAGATCACCCCCGAAATGTCCGAGACCATCACGTCGCTACGCGCCATGGCGCTGAACGGTGTCGAGGAGAAGTCCCATTGCAGCCGCGGGCCATTGGGGAACAACGCCTGCAACCCCTGGATCAGCTCGGGCTCGGACACCATGCTCTGCGGATGCGGGCGGATGATCAGGTTGATGTCCTGGGCGGTCAGCGCGCTCAGCAACTTGCTGCCGTGCAGACGCAGCAGGCCGTTGCGCCCCCAGGTCGGCGCCAGCAGCACGGTCCGGCCGGGGCTGACCAGTTCGGGGGTCTGGTTGCGCAACTGCTCGAGCAGATCGTCGTAGTACAGGCAGCCACCCATGATCAGGTCCTTGGCCGGTAACCCACGCAATTGCTCCAGGTAGCGCAGCGTGCGCTCCTGGTGCGGGCCGTTGATCACCACCGAGTCGAAGTAGTCGAACGAGTAAGGCCGGTTGAACGCCTTGTCGGTCGGTGCGTGGACCAGATGCATGTAGTGACGCACCCGTTTCGAGCGCTTGAACTGCATGACGTCCAGCCCCGGGGTGGTGGAGATGCACAGGTCGGCGCGCAAGCGCGCCAGCAATGCCCAGGCCTTGTGCCCACTGCCGATATAGCAGCCGGTTACCTCGCTCCACGCCTGCAGCCCCGGGTCTTCGCTGTCGGAACTCAGGTACAAGGTCCTGATCCTGGCCTTGGCCAGGGCTGCCAGCAGCGGCCGGAAGGTGCCGTAGTACTGCCGGCCTTCGGAATAGATGACCACCGGCCAGGCTTCCTGCACGCTACGCTCGGCGGTGGCGGCAACCCCCTTGCCGCCACCGCCGAAGCGGTAGTAAAGGCCCTTGACCGAATAGAACGCGGTGGTGACCACGCCGGCTATGAGCGAGAACAGCAGGCTGCCGGTGCCCGGGTCGAGGTACAGGCCGATATAGGGAACAGTGACCGCATGGTCCAGCAACCCGGTCATTGCACCTTGCTCCAGTTACCCGGCACCGAGACGTCGTCCTTGACCTGATAGGTACTGAGGATCTTGTAGGAGTCGGCGTTCTGCCCCTGGGGCTGCCACGGGGTCTCATACAGCTGAACCGGTTCGGTGAGCGGCTGGTTGCTGATGTGCTTGCCGGTGGCACGGTCCACGCAGCCGCCGATCACTTCGCAAACGATACCGGGCACGCTGGCATTGGAGATGAATTCGCGGCTCTCCCGTGGCGCCCCGGTGGCCGCGAACGGCTTGATCATCAGCAGGTTCTGGAACTGCGAGTACAACTCCTGCCGCTCGGCATCCGCCATGTCCTTGAGCAATGGGTTGCGCGATGGCCAGCCATGGTCGGACACCAGCACGAACATGGTGTTGTCGTAGATGCCCTGCTGCTTGAACCAGTCCAGGTAACGGGTCACGCCATTCATCGCGCAGTAGAAGGTGTCATAGATTTCCACCGTGTCCTGGCTGTGCAACTGCTCCAGCTCCTGGGCCGAGGTGCCCAACTGCTTGTTCGGCACGCAGCTCTCGTCGAGCTTGAGCACTGCACGGGTGATGTTGTTGGCCATGAAGGTGAAGGTCGGCCCCGGTGCGTTGGTGTCCGAAAGGCCCGGCAGCGCCAGCAGCGAGAAATAGTTCTCGAGGAACTTGTCCTCGCGCTTCCACCAGGACAGCGAGGCGCCCTGCCAGTCGCCGCCGTCGTACACCTGCCCCTTGAGGCTGTTGGGCGCCGCCTTGTACAGCGAAATCGCCAGGTACTGCTTGAGCACGCCCCAAAGGTATTCGGTGTGCTTGGTCGACATGTGCGCGTTGGTCTGCTGACGGCCGACCGTGTCGATGACGTGGATGCAGTCACCGGCGCCGCGGGCAACGAACTTGTTGCAGTCGCCACGGCGGGCGAAGCCGTACCAGAACGGATCGACGTAACGCACCCCGTAGCCCTTGGCGGCGAAGTTGTCCGGATAGAGCATGTAGGCCTGGTCGACCTTCTCTTCCAGGCTGTTTCCCGGGTGTTTGTTGATGTTGGCGGCGGTGTAGTCGAAACCACCGAACACCGCCGGCAGGGCATTGAAGGTACGGTTGCCGGTGGACACCACGTTGGAGTACCAGGTGAAACCGCTCAGGCGCTCTGCCGCCGCCGCGTCATGCGCCAGCAGACGAGGAATGTAACCGGCCATGGAACCGTCGATCATCAGTACGACGATGTTCTTCTCGGTCTTGGAGTACGAGATGGTCTGCTTGCCATCGTTGGCCGGCAGTGGAATCGCCGCGATCTTCGACGCCAGGGTCACACCGCTGAACAGTGCGTAGGCACCGCAGATCAGCACGAACAGGGTCAGCGCCTTGCCGACCTGCTCGGCAAACCGGCGCACCAGCAGCCAGGCGGCCCACAGCGCCGCGCCGGCCACTACCACGTCGAGCAGCAGCCGCTGGCTGGAAAACGCCATGGCACGGGGCTCGGAGAACCTGAAGTTGTCGATCATCCCGGCGTCCAGCGGCAACAGGAAGCTGTAGACGCCGGCCACGATCAACAGCCACAGGCCGAGCACGCACAGCAGCTCGAGCAGCGCGCGCGGGGCGAACTTGCCGAGCAGCGCCAACAACGCCAGATAGGCGCTCAGGATCACCGCATGGGTGGTCGCGTACAGGCGCAGGTAGCCTTCGAGGCCGGTGGCGTCGTCCTCGAAGCTGGTCAGCGCCAGCGGCACTGCCAGTACCAGCAACAGGTACAGGGCGAGGTACGACAGCACGAACAATTTGAGCGGTTTGTCCGCCTTGGCCGCCGCGCTGGCCGGCAGGGCAAGCGCGGGGCTGGTCGAATTAGGCATTGGAAGTCCTTCGAAGGGTCGAGCTGGAACGGGCCACTCGATACACCAGGTTCTTGATCAGAGAAAAAAGGTTGTTGCAGGTCCAGTACAGGACCAGCCCGGCGGGCGACGGATACAGCAGCACGAAGAACAGCATCGCCACGATCCAGGTCTGCAGACGTTCCTGGGAAGACAGGTCACGGCTGTAGACATGGGCCGCCATCAGGTTGATCACGGTCATGACGATGGGCAGCAGGTTGACCCCGCCAAGCAGGCCATCGGCTGCGCCGAGGTTGGCGATACCCATGAAGTGCTCGTACTGCAGCGGCGGGTAGTCACTGAGCAGGCCATAGGCTGCGATGAACACCGGCACCTGGATCAGCAGCGGTACCAGACCGCGCAAGGCGAACACCGGGTGGTAGTGGTGCAGGCGGTACAGGGCGGCAATCATCATGTGCCGCTCCTGGCCCGTGAAGCAGCGCTTGAACTCCTCCAGCTTGGCCTGCATCGCCGCCCGTGCCGCACGTTCGCGGCCCTGCACCTTCTCGGCGAAGTGGTAGGCCGGCAGCAGCACCAGGTTGAACACCAGGCTCAGCATCAGGATCGCCAGGCCGAAGTCGTGGGTGCGCTGATAGCTGGTCTCCAGCACCCACTGGAAACAGTGGGCGATCGGCAGGATCAGCCAGTCATGCAGAACAGCGAACATGCATCACCTCAGGCGTGGGCCAGCGCCGCGGCGCTGAACAGATCGTTGGCGATATCCAGGTCTTCGGCGGTGTCGACCTCGAACCACTTCTCCTGGCCGACCAGCAGCGCGTCGATGCGGTAACCACTGTCGATCAGGCTGTCCATGGCGTACTCCAGAGGCGCCTTGACGCCCTTTTCGGCTACCGTCTGGCGGATGTGGCGCTGCAGCAGCCCAGCCCCGGCGTGGGTCATCGCGGTGATGTTCACGGTCTTGTACGAGGCCTGCAGGGGGAACCCGGCATCGCGCACGGACTCATGCTTCCAGGCACTCACCCGGCCACCCTCGACCAGCGCGAAAGTACCGCTCAGCTCGCTCGACCACGGCGCCAGCACGGTGGCGAAGGCTTCCTCGCCGAGCCCTTGCAGCGAAGCCAGGGCACGGGTGACCAGCGCATCCTCCACCACCACATCGCCCTCGAACACCACCACATCGTGGCCCTCCGGCACCGCCTCGAGGCACAGGCTCAACGAGTGCACCGAACCTGAACGGGCATAGATCGGGTTGGTCACGAAGGTGCTGTTGAGCTGTGGGTGGTTGCTGCGGATGTAGCTCTCGAGCACATCGCTGAGGTAGCCGACACCGACGATGACGTTGCTGACCTGGTGCGCCTGCAACTGCTCCAGCAGACGGCTGATGATGGTCTTGCCGGCCACCTCGACCAGGCACTTGTTCTTCGCCAGGGTCTGGTCTTCCAGGCGCGAGCCAAGGCCAGCCGCCAGGATGATCACCGAAACAGGGGTTTCCTTACTCATTTGCCGATGCTCCTCAATTGAACCGGGCGAAGAATTCACGTAGACGTTGCATACCCGTGGCCACATCAGCGTCGCTCACGGCGTAGGAAATACGGATACCGCTCGGGTCGCCGAAGCCGGCGCCAGACACCACGGCCACCTTGGCCTCGGCGAGGATCAGCTCGACCAGTTCGTCGGTGCTGCGCACCTGTTTGTCGCCATAACTCCGGCCGATGAACCACTGGATATCGGCGAACACATAGAACGCCCCCATCGCCGGCGCTACACGCAGGTGCTCGATACCGGCCAGGGCCTCGTGGATGACCTGCAGGCGCGCGTCAAGAATCGCATTGGCGGTGGCGATGAAGTCTGCCGAGTCGTCGAGTGCCCGGGACACCGCCACCTGTGCCACCACGTTGGGGTTCGAGGTGGTGTGGCCCTGGAGGTTTTCCATGGCCTTGATCACCTGCTCCGGTGCACTGACGTAGCCCAGCCGCCAGCCGGTCAGCGCCATGCTCTTGGAGAACGAATTGACGATGACCGTGCGCTCCTTCAGCTCGGGCATCAGCGTGACGATGCTGTGATGCTCGCCGCCGTTGCGGATCAGCCGTGAATAGCATTCGTCGAAGATGATCCACAGGTCGTGCCGGATGGCCAGTTCACCGATACGTCGCAGGGCTTCGCTGTCGTAGACCGCGCCAGTCGGATTGTTCGGCGTATTGATCAGAATCGCCCGGGTCTGCGGGGTGATGGCGGCAGCGACACGCTCGGCAGTCAGTTGGTAGCCCTCCGGCCGAGTGTCGACCAGCACCGGCTTGCCACCCGCCAGTTCGATCTGGGTCGGGAAGGTTACCCAGTAAGGGATCGGAATGATCACCTCGTCGCCCGGGTTGATCAGCACCATCGCCGCATTGTAGAGCGCCTGCTTGGCGCCTGCGGTCATCCCGACCTCGTTCCAGGCGTAGGCCACGCCCAGTTGCTCGCTGACATGCGCGGCCAGCTGTTGGCGGATCTTCTTCTCGCCGAGGGCGGGCGTGTAGGTGTTGCATTTACCCTTGATCGCCTCGATGGCCGCCTGTTTGAGGCTGTCGAGGGTGTCGAAGTCGAGTTCGCCAGCGGCAAAGTTGATCACCGACTCGCCGCGTTCCTTGAGTTCGTTGGCGATGCCGCGCATGCGCGAAGTGCTCGGCGCAACGACCAGGTCATTGCGCAAGGCCAGAGTTGGGCTGGTCATTATTTGGTACCCGGAATGAGTTCGAGGATTTCCTTGATCGACAGGCAGCGAGGCTCGACTTCGAGCGTACGCCCGGACAACAGAATATTGTCGGCCACCTGTTTCATTGCCATATAGGCGGAGCGCAACATATGGTTGGCATAAATGACGATATTGAACCCTTCTGCCTCGAGTGCCTCGAACGGAATACTCGAATAACTGGTCGGCACACACACCAGCGGTACAGTTGGATGACGCTCGCGGAACGTCCGGGCAAAGGCGAAGATTTCGTCAGGCGTTTCCTGGCGGCTATGAATCATTATCCCATCGGCACCCGCTGCGACATAGGCATCGGCCCGGGTCAGTGCATCGTCAAGACCGGCATCGAGGATAAGGCTTTCTATGCGCGCAATGATCATGAAGTCACTGGAAATTTGCGCACGCTTGCCCATGCGAATCTTGTTGCAGAAGTCTTCGATAGTTTCCTGTTGCTGGAAGACTTCATTACCAAACAACGAGTTCTTCTTCAGGCCGGTCTTGTCTTCGATGATGACCGCCGACACCCCGAGGCGCTCAAGCGAACGGACGTCAAACGCAAAGTGCTCGGGCTTGCCACCGGTGTCACCATCCATGATCAGCGGCTTGCTGGTAACTTCGAAGATATCATTGACGTTGGCCAGCCGGTCCTTGATCGCCAGCACTTCGATATCCGGCTTGCCACGCGCGGTAGAGTCGGTCAACGAGCTGGACCAGAAACCGTCATAGACCCGCAGTTGGCCGTCGACCGTTTGCGAGGCATGTTCGGCAAGAATCGCGGATATCGGGTTATGGGCCTCGAGAAAACGCAGGCAACGCTTATCGCTCAGTAAGTTCCTAAGTGAGGCTGCGCGGCGATCTGCAGAAATAAACTTGAAGGCTGCTTGAGTGCTCATTATTTTCCCCCGGCAAAAGTTGGCCATTACACCGAACATAAACATTCGGTGCCCCTATGTATTGACCTCTATTGTTATCGTGCAGCAGACGACACCCCCGACAAGTCGGGAAGTCCTGTTCGTCAACTGCGATGTCCACCAGGCACAGCTGGCGGCCACCTTAAAAAAGCATAGCCACAGGGCAAAAGCAACAAATTATTACAGCCTTATTAACAAGCGATGAATCAGCGGAAACAAACTATGCGCCACCCCACGCACGATTCGTTTACTTATTATTGTGCAGGCGAAGATACCGATTCCATCGGCCAGGCCCAATGTTCATTAGGTTTTCCCGTTATTGTTCAGGCCCGCACGCCTCGAATATGAATTAACGCACTTCCCCTCCGGCAACTTGTTGATCCGCCGCTGGCGGCTGGACCATTGGCAGGCGCACGGCGGGCCGCTGGGCGCAGGCCAAGGCACTGATCGCCAAGGCCAGCGCAGCCAACGCGTACACCCACACCGGCGCCATCAAGGGCAGCACCACCGCCGCCAACATGGGCCCGATGCCGGCCCCGATATCGCGCCACACCGCATTCGCCGCCAACGCCCGGACACGCTGCTGACCGGGATTACGCTCGGCGACTACTGGCCCCACCAGTGGCAATTGCAACGCACGCAGCACCAACACCAGGCCACCCCCCGCGACCAGCCAGTGGCAACCGAATGCCACCAGCGCTGCGGCGGTGAGTAGCGCTAACCCGACCAGCATGCGCGTCGCTCCCCAGCGCTGCGCGAGCAGGCCGCCCAGCGGGCTGAGCAGCAGCTCCGACAGGTAGCGAACCGCCAGCAACCCGCCTGCGACCAGCACCGCGTCCGCCCCCAGCAACTGCTGCGCCAACAGCGAGAGGCCGATGATGAACAGGCCATCCAGGGTCAACCCCTCGGTGAATGACCACATCGCCACGCTGTCCGGCCGCCGGAAGCGGCGCTGCGCCTCAGGCAATGGATGCGCCGCAGCGGGCAGTCCCCTGGCCAGCCATGCCCCAAGCAGCGAACTGGCCACCATCGCCAGGAAGATCAGCCGGGGGCCGTGCTCCAGGCTCAGCAGTGCCCCCAGCGGCAACGCCAGCATCGGGCCAACGGCAACCAGCGCGCGCGATCGCCCGCTACGCCGCGCGGCGCCCGCAGCCTGTGCAGTCGCCATGACCTGGGTCGACAGGTTCAGCGCAGCATAGGCCAGCCCCCAGAGCAGACGTAGCAGCAGCAACGCCCAGAACCCGGAGAGCGTCGCATAGCCCAATGCACACAGGGCGGCGCAGCCGGCCGCCAGCATCGAACTGGGGCGATCCCCCCAGCGGGCATAGCCTTTCATCACGTAGTGGTAGCCGAAGATTCGCACCAGCCGGTTGGCCGCCAGCAAGATCCCGGCTTCACCCAAGGTAATGCCGAACGCCTGGTACTGCATCGGCAGCAACAGGTAGAGCAGGACGTCGCCGGGCAGGCACAAGCTCAGGATCAACGCTGCGCGCAGCGAAGCCCGATCAGCTGAGCAGATGGTGGTGGTACCCATGGACGACGACCAGAAGACAAGTAGAGCGGCGTTCAGAGTGGCGCGAAGCAGCGCCGCTGACAAACGCTTTAATTGTGCGTCTGATGTCAGTAAATTAGACACATGATCAGCGACCTCCCCCCCTTGAACGCGGTCCGGGCCTTTGCCTCTGCCGCGCGCCATCAAAGCTTCAGCCGTGCTGCCGAAGAGCTGCATGTCACCCACAGCGCCGTCAGCCGCCATATCCGCCTGCTTGAAGAGCACCTGGGCGTACTGCTGTTCGAACGGCGGAATCGGCAGTCGGTACTTACCCCGACCGGCCAGGCCTACTACCAGCAGATCAGCCTGGGCCTGGCGCAAATCGCCAACGCCACCCAGGCCCTGACCGGCAGTAGCGCAGCGCGCAAGGTGATCATCAATGTGCGCCCGTCCTTTGCCGTGCGCTGGCTGATCCCACGGTTGCCCGATTTCATGGCGCAATTTCCGGAGATCAAACCGGAGGTGGTGACCAGCACCCTGGCCCCGGATCCATCGCGTGAAGCCTTCGATGTGGTGGTGCGCCGTGGCAGCTCGGGCTGGGCGGCCGAGCTGGAACCGAACGTGCTGCTCGAGGATGACCTGCTGCTGGTGGCGGCCCCTTCCCTGCTGCAGGCGATACCGGTTCAGGCGCCAGCGGATGTGCTGCGCCATACCCTGCTCTCGGGCAGGACACGCAGTGGTGATTGGCAGGCCTGGTGCAAGCTGGCCGGAGTCAGCCAGGCAAGGCAGCAGCCGGCACTGCAGTTCGATCACATGCACCTGGTGCTGCAAGCGGCCGTCGACGGCCTTGGCGTGGCACTGTGCCCGGCCTCGCTGCTGGGCAAGGACCTGGCTACCGGCCGCCTGTACAACCCCCTGCCCCATCTACGCCTGCCTTTGACTCGCTATTACTATGGCGTGTCGCAGGATGCGGTGGCCGAAACCCAGGTGTTCATCGACTGGATGTTCTCCCGGTTCCAACACGACAGCGGTGCCCTCGCCTGATTTACCAACGGTCTGGCGCCGGGAGTCGACAGCGGATCAGGAAAGTGACTGTAGCAAAATAAAAGAGTCACGCTCGGCGTGACTCTTTTATTTCAGCGGACTGCGCGTTTAAAGTGATTGCAGAGAAATACTGGCATTGGTCGAGTCTTGCGGGCTGTCAGCGTCCATCCAGACCCACTGAGTACCGTCACCTTGCAAGTTGTTACTGATACTTTGAATCTGCGTTGCCACAATATTGACCGCACCGGGTTGCGAAGCGGTAGGCCCGATATTGGTGACTTGCCCTGCCAGCAAGCCGTTGGACGTTTCATTCACAACAAACACTGTCGCAGCAGCTTCGCGGAACTGGCACGAGATAAACTGGGTGATCTTGCTGACGATGGTCAGGTTCATCCATTTTGACGGCGGCACCGCATAATAGCGACTGTATTTGTTGAACGGATATTGCTCGCCGTTGGCCTGCAAGGGGTTATTGTTAAGACCGCTGGTGTTGGTCGGCATGCTGGTACTGCCCAACCACAGTTCGACCTGGGCCATGCCACTGTTGCTGGGTAAGGAGACCGAAATGGTCTGGGTGTCGGTACCCGAAACGAAGCCCATCGAGGCCAACCCTGCATTGGCCGTGGTGCCTGGCACGGTAATGTGTGCCGGAGGCTGGCTATTGCTCCATACCACACTGACGGTGGCATTGTTGTCGCTCCCCGCCGAGTTATAGAGGAAAATCCCGTATATCTGACCCGGGCGTAACGTGGTGCAGGTGGCGGTATCCCCTGGATTCAAAGTGATGCGTTGGCCACCATTCCAGTTGATTTGTGATGCGGCGATAGCGAAGCTTTCCATTTGGATAGTCCTTTAATAGATCCGTCATGATTGGCGCGCGTACATCCTTAATATCCGTTGCGCGATTACGAGCTTAGCCACTTGGTAAAAAAAGGCTATGGCGCGATTAGAATCATTGGCGATTAGTGAAAAATGGCTAAAAGCCATTTATCTTTGCTAATTAAACGCCAGCTCTTTCCATGCAAATGGATAGTGTAACAATGCCGGTAATGACAAATGGATGCCTGCTACTTTTCGGTTGCTACTGACTGTTCCCAGCGCTTCAGTTGTGCGACCAATGGCGCGCCGTCGCGTTTCCCACCATTGGGAATACGCCAGTTGTGAGCGCGACCTTGTTGCGAAGGGGCTGCGCAGCAGCCCCGGCAGTTTTCAGGCAGACGCAGAAACGCGCCCCCTGCCTAGTTCGTGGGCAACAGGATGACGAAGTTCTTTTTCATGTCTTCCAGCACGGTCCATTTGCCCTTGGCGCCCGGTTCGATAATGAACGTGTCGCCAGCGGCCAGTGTGATGGGCTCGCAACCCTCAAGCTCGATGACGCAGCGTCCACTCAGGACATGGCAGAACTCCCACACTTTGTAGTCGATGCGCCACGCGCCGGTGCTGGCTTGCCACTCTCCGGAAATGCGCCCTTGCTGTTCATCGTGATAGTACTTGGAGGTCAGCGTATGAGGGCTGCCTTCCACGATCTCTTCAAAAAACGGAAGGTCGCGCAGCGGTTGGATATCCAGTTCGCGGAACACGGTCAGTTTCTGGGTCATGGCGTTTTCTCGAGCACGTTGTGGGTAGGGCGATACATCAAATAGGCTTCACCGGTTACGCCCAGCATCGGGTGCGGAACGATCTGGCAGGTTTTAACAATGTGAAAACCGTGACGTTCGTAGAAGCGGCGTGCACCGTGGTTTTCTGCATAATCGATCAGGCATAGCCCATCCAGGCCAGCGTCCTCGGCGCGCTGCTGGGCGTGGCGAAGAAACTCGGCGCCCAGCCCCTGGCTGCGCCAGGCCTCATCCAGGGCCAGGCTGGATATGTACAAGGTGTCAGGTATTTCCATGTCGGCATAAGGCGCCAGGACCGGGTCTTTCTCGACAGGCCTGTCAGGGGTCTCGCGCAAGGCATAGCTATGCATCATGCCGATCACGCGTCCATCGAAAGTGGCCATCAGGCAGTTCTTGTAAGAAAAGTCGCCCTGTTCCCTGGCATAGCGAGATGCACCGACACTCAGCAATGCTTCTCCAGGAGCGGCAAGCTTGCTCCATATGTAATCGGCCATGCCTTCCGATGTCAGTTGAAAGAAGCGCGCAATATCGTGCGCGTCCGAGGCTTGAGCGGGTCTGAAGTCGATAGGCACGTACGGTGCTCCCACGGGATCGGGTGATTGGTTTTCAAGGATTACGCCTTTGACAGGGGGGCAGCGTAGGCGGGTTGAACGGCTGCCATCATGCTCGGGGCGAACACCGTCAGCACGGCGTGCGACGTTGCCCCAAGCTCAAGGGCACGTGGCCGCCTGATGGCTCAGGGCTGGGGAATCGATCGTGCAGTTGCCGGCGGTGGGCTGCGCAGCGGCCCCACTATCCAGAAGTCTGCAAGGGGTCGAAGCAGTCATTCACCCTACCGCTCTCGCCCCCTGAAACACTTCGCCGCTGGCCGCGTCAGATCCAGACGTCATTCAGGGCCGTTCGCTCCCCTCCTTCATGACCGGTATTCAACACACCGCGCGGTTCGATCATCATCAGTTTCGCTTCCGCCAGCGCCGCTGTCCTGTGCTTGACGCCACGCGGCACCACGTACAGTTCACCGGCATTCACATGAACGCAGCCCTGCGGGAGATCGATGCGCAAGACGCCTTCGAGTACCAGGAACGCCTCATCGGTTTCCGGGTGCGAGTGCCAGATGAATTCACCTTCGATGCGCACCACCTTGAATTGGTAGTCGTTCATTTCCGCGACCACCCGTGGGCTCCATTGTTGTTCGATCAACCCAGCCTTGTGAGCCAGGTTGACAGGTTGTGACAAGCGTTGTTGATGGGCTTCGGACATGACAGATCCTCTCTGGTTGGAACGCTCAGGCTAGCGAACGCAAAGCAGGCTGCTCTTGTACGATCCTGCAACTCAGCGGGCAGGCCGCAAGCGCTCCAGCCAACGCAGCGGCGGTACGCCGTAGGTGCGGGTGAAGTGCCGGGTCATGTGGCTCTGATCGTGAAAACCAGCAGCGAGGGCGGCGTCGACCAAGGTAAAGCCGTCGAGGATCAGCCTGCGAAAACAGTCCAGGCGTCGTAGCGTGACAAAACGGTAGGGGCTGGTGCCGTAAAGGGCACGAAAATCCCGTGACAAACTCCACCGCTCACGCCCGCTGGCCTGTTCGAGCATCTCCAGCGTGATGCCCAGGTGAAGGTGCTCCATGATGAACCCCCTGGCACGCTCGGCCGCGCGGTAGTCCAGGCGTTTGCGACCGCGTGGCTTGCCGCCGACCGCACGCAGCGCCATTGCCAGGTCGTACAGGGCGTCCTGCGCTTGCAGTGTTTCCAGAGCATGATCCAAGCCCTGCACAAAGGCCTCGCTGGCGTTGTACAGGCGCGGGTCACAGGACAATCCGCCAGCGATGAAAGGCAACGGCTCGCCGCCCAGCACGTTCTGGATCAACGCCGGGTCGATGTAGGCCATGCGGTAGCGAAAGCCCATTTCGGTGCCCGCCATGCCGTCATGCACTTCGTCAGGGTGCAACACCAGCGTGTTGCCAGGCACACCGTGGCGCAGCGCCCCTTTGTAGTGAAAGCTCTGCACACCGGCCAGGGTACGGCCGATCGAGTAGGTATCGTGACGATGCGGGTCGTAGCCATGGCCGCCGAACCACGCTTCGATGCGCTCCACGCCGCCTGGCATGGTACTGCGGATGACCCAATCGGAGGGGGCCGACCTCTCTGCCTGTGCTTTCATCAATACTCCTGCCGCCACGCCGCCATCCAGTGGCTGCGCGCCATCCTATTTCAGAAAGCGGCAGGCACCCAGGCCATTTTTTTTGCCCAATGGTCGCCCTCGGCGCCGACAAGCACCAACTCGGGTCAAAACCTGCCGCCAGGCGCAGAACGCGCCTTTTTGATGCATGCCCGCCGGCTGCCCTGCCCACAGCCCGGTCTCAGGCGTGCGCTGCGCAACCCTAACCAGCACAGAAAATACCCCTGATTCAAAGGGTTGCCGCTTATTCACCAGCGCCACCGCGCTGTGCCGGGCTTTCGGCACCTTCATTGCAAAGGCTTGTTGCAGGCAAGACGCACTTGCTCGAACGAACCAGAGGCTCACCACAGACACAGGACCCACCTACCCCCGCAAGGCTGCACCGAGAAATTTGTAGATGACCGCAATGAAGCTGCCGGCAACGGTGGCAAGGAGTGGGTATGTCCCGGGCATTTTTCAATGAAATGTACGAAACGAACGGCAGTTGCCGCCCGCATTACCAGGAGTTCGCCCGCTGGTTGGCCAACACCCCGCAGGAGTTGCTGGAGCAACGTCGACGCGAAGCCGACCTGCTGTTCCACCGCGCCGGTATCACCTTCACCTTGTACGGTGACGAACAGGACACCGAGCGCCTGATCCCCTTCGACATCATCCCGCGCAGCATTCGCGCCAGCGAATGGCGCATGGTCGAGCGCGGCTGTATCCAGCGCGTGCAGGCCCTGAACCTGTTCCTGGAGGATATCTACCACGACCAGCGCATCCTCAAGGCCGGTATCATCCCGCCAGAGCAAGTGCTGGCCAACGAGGGCTACCAGATCGCCATGCAGGGCCTGGGGCTGCACCGTGGCCTGTATGCCCATATCGCCGGCGTCGACCTGGTCCGCGATGGCGATGGCAGCTACTTCGTGCTGGAAGACAACCTGCGCACCCCCAGCGGGGTCAGCTACATGCTCGAAGACCGCAAGATGATGATGCGGCTGTTCCCCGAGCTGTTCGCCGCCCAGCGTATCGCCCCGATCGACCACTACCCCAACCTGCTGCTGGACACGCTCAAGAGCGCCAGCCCGTTGGACAACCCGACCGCCGTGCTGCTGACACCCGGCCGCTTCAACAGCGCCTATTTCGAACATGCCTTCCTGGCGCGGGAAATGGGCATCGAGCTGGTCGAGGGCGCCGACCTGTTCATCCGCGACGAACATGTCTACATGCGTACCACCGCCGGCCCGCAGCAGGTCGACGTGATCTACCGTCGCCTAGACGACGATTACCTCGACCCACTGTCGTTCAACCCTGACTCGATGCTGGGCGTGCCGGGGCTGATCTCGGTGTATCGCGCCGGCAACGTGGTGCTGGCCAACGCGGTCGGCACCGGGGTGGCAGACGACAAGTCGATCTACCCCTACGTCGCCGACATGATCCGCTTCTACCTGAGCGAAGAGCCGATACTGAACAACGTTCCCACCTGGCAGTGCCGCCGGCCGGCCGACCTGTCGCATGTCCTGGCCCACCTGCCCGAACTGGTGGTCAAGGAAACCCAGGGCTCCGGTGGCTACGGCATGCTGGTCGGGCCGGCGTCGACCAGCGCCCAGATCGAGGCGTTCCGTGCCCGCATCAAGGCCCGCCCGCACGCTTATATCGCCCAGCCCACGCTGTGCCTGTCCACCTGCCCGACCTTCGTCGACAGCGGCATCGCGCCGCGCCATATCGACCTGCGCCCGTTCGTGCTGTCTGGCAGTGAAACCCGCCTGGTGCCAGGCGGCCTGACCCGCGTGGCGTTGCAGGAAGGCTCGCTGGTGGTCAACTCGTCGCAGGGCGGCGGGACCAAGGACACCTGGGTGGTGGAGGACTGAACCATGCTTTCGAGAACCGCTTCCGACCTGTACTGGATGTCCCGCTACCTGGAGCGCGCGGAAAACCTGGCGCGCATGCTCGAGGTCAGTTATTCGCTATCACTGATGCCCCAGGCCGGGCGCAGTGACGGCCATGCCGAGCTGGCCATGTCGCTGCTGGCGTCGGGTACGCTGGACGACTACCGCCGCCGCCACGGCGAGCTCGACAGCGAGCGCATGCTGCACTTCTTCGCCCTCGACGCGACCAACCCCAGCAGCATCTATTGCTGCCTGCAGGCGGCCAGGACCAACGCCCACGCGGTACGTGGCCGGATCACCGCCGACATGTGGGAGAACATCAACGCGACCTGGATCGAGATGCGCAACATTGCCGGCAATGGCCTTGGCCGTTATGGCATCAGCCAGTTCTGCGACTGGGTCAAGGAACGCTCGCACCTGTTCCGCGGGGCAACCTCAGGCACCATCATGCGCAACGATGCCTACAGCTTCATCCGCCTGGGCACCTTCCTGGAGCGGGCCGACAACACCCTGCGCCTGCTCGACGCCCGCTACGAAATGTTTGGCGAGGCTTCCGAAGAGGTCAGCGACGACTCGGCCCGCGGCTATTACCAGTGGAGCGCCTTGCTGCGCGCACTGACCTCCTACGAAGCCTTCAACGAGTTGTACCGGGCCGCGCCCAGCGCCCGGCCGGTGTCCGAACTGCTGTTGCTACGGGTGGACGTGCCCCGCTCGCTGCACGCCTGCATCGAGGAACTGGACCTGATCCTTGCCAGCCTGCCCGGCAGCAACCGCCGCGCCGCCCAGCGCATGGCCGCCGAACTGAATGCACGCCTGCGCTACACCGCCATCGACGAAATCCTCGAAGCCGGCCTGCACCCGTGGCTGAGCGACTTCATCGGGCGCATCAACCAACTGGGCCAGGCGGTCCACCACTCCTATCTGGAGGTCGTATGAAACTGTCCATTCGCCACGATACCACCTACAGCTATGCCAGCGACGTGTGCAACAGCATTCAGTTCCTGCGCCTGACGCCGCGCAGCAGCGAGCGCCAGCGCATCGACGCCTGGCAGTTGGACCTGCCCTGCGAAGTCAAAGGCCAGATCGACCCGTATGGCAACATCCTGCACGTATTGACCCTGGACAAACCCCACGGCCACCTGGCCCTGACCGCCAGCGGCCAGGTGGAGATCGACCCGGAACGCGAGCAGGAGGCCGGCGAGCAGTCGCCATTGCCGTTCTTGCGCGGCAGCCACCTGACCCAGGCCGATGATGCGCTCAAGGCTTTCGCCAACCGCCACTGCGGCGAACACCGCGACCGCGCGGCGCTGATCGGGTTGATGCAAGGGCTGGCCGAGCACATGCCCTACAGCCCGGGCACGACGTCGGTGGGCACCACCGCCATCGAAGCGTTCAGCGGCGCTGCCGGGGTCTGCCAGGACCACACCCACGCCTTCCTCGCCTGCGCACGCAGCCTGGGGATACCGGCACGCTACGTCTCCGGTTACCTGTGCACCGAGGACGAGCAGCACCTGGCCAGCCATGCCTGGGCCGAAGCCTGGGTCGACGGCGCCTGGTACAGCTTCGACATCACCAACCGCCTGACCCGGCCAGAGCGTCACCTGAAGCTGGCCGTGGGCCTGGACTACCTCGATGCCTGCCCGGTCAGGGGTGTGCGCCGTGGCGGCGGTGCCGAATCGCTGCAGGCCAGCGTTCATGTGCATCGCCAGTGACAGGCGCTGCCCCATCATGGAAACCACAAGGGAAACAGCATGACCTACTGTGTCGCCATGCACCTGGCGGACGGGCTCGTCTTCATCAGCGATTCACGTACCAATGCAGGCATCGACCAGATCGCCAGCTTTGCCAAGCTGTTCGTGTTCGGTGTGCCGGGCGAACGCCTGATCGTCCTGCAGACCGCCGGCAACCTGGCAACCTCGCAGTCGGTGGTGAACCTGCTGCGGCAGCGCACCCGCGGGCCAGGCACTCACCTGCTGAACGTGGCCACGCTGTACGATGCAACGGTACTGGTAGCCGACACCCTGCGCGAAGTGGTCAGCCGCGATCGCAGCAAATTGTCGGCCGGCATCGACCTGAGCAGTTCGTTCATCGTCGGTGGCCAGATTGCCGGCGATCCGATGGCCATCTACAACGTCTACGCACAGGGCAATTTCTTCCAGGCCACGGCGGACACGCCGTTCCTGCAACTGGGCGAAAGCAAGTACGGCCGGCCGATTCTGGACCGCAACCTGAGCTACCACACGCCGCTCGATGAAGCCTTGCGCTGCGGCCTGATCTCGTTCGACTCGACCATTCGCAGCAACCTTTCGGTGGGCATGCCGCTGGACCTGCTGGTGTATCACAAGGACAGCCTGGAAGCGCCGGAACGGCAACGGATTACCAGCGACGATGCCTATTACCAGCAGATCCGCAGGCAGTGGAGCGACGGCTTGAAACGGCTGTTGGCCGAGCTGCCCGCGCCGCCCTATGGCTGAATCGATACGGTGCTGATTCCCAGGCTGGCGCTGTATCTCTGTAGGAGCGGATTTATCCGCGAAGCAGGCGACGCGATGAATGGCACCGGCTGTGCCGGTGATCGCGGATAAATCCGCTCCTACAGGTACGGGGTCAACTGTAGGAGCGGATTTATTCCCGAAGCAGGCGATGCGATGGATGGCACCGGCTGTGCCGGTGTTCGCGGCATGCCCGCTCAGGGCCTATGCCAAGGGAATGGTCAGGCGATCGATCACCGCCCGGGTTTCCGGGCGTACCCCGCGCCACCAGGCAAAAGCCTCCGCTGCCTGCTCCACCAGCATGCCGACACCGTCGGCCAGGCGCGCCACACCTTGCCCCTGGGCCATGCGCAGGAACGGCGTCAGGCCTTTGCCATACGCCAGCTCGTACGCCAACCGTGTCTCACCCAGCACATCGTCCGGTAGCGGTGGCAGCTCACCAGTGAGGCTCGCGGAAGTGGCGTTTACCACGATGTCGAACGCCTCCCCCTGCAGCTCCTCGTAGCGGCTTATGCGCAGGCGCGGGTGATCCAGTTCGTTGCGCAAGGTCAGTGCCTTGGCCATGTCACGATTGGCCAGCACCAGCTCGCGCGGCCCGGCCTGCAGGAACGGCAGCAACGCCCCGCGCACCGCGCCACCGGCGCCGAGCAGCAGCACCCGGCGATTGGCCAACGGCTCACCCAGGTTTTCTTCGATATCGCGCAACAAGCCAATGCCATCGAAGTTCTCGGCGTAGATCCGGCCACCCTCGAACTTCAGTGCATTGGCCGCCCGCGCCAGCTGTGCGCGCTCGCTGCGCTGGTCGGCCAGCTCGAACGCACGCAGCTTGAACGGCGCAGTGATATTCATGCCCAAGCCGCCCTCACTGCGGAACTGCAGCACCTGAGCCTCGAAACCCGCAAGCTCGCCCTCGATGGCGCCGTACGCCAGGGACTGGCTGGTGGCCTCGGCAAACAGACCATGGATCAAAGGCGACTTGGTGTGGTTGATCGGCCGGCCGATCACTGCATAGCGGTCGTTCATGGTGCATCTCCGTGGGTGAACAGCACACCGTCTGCCTGCATGGCGGTGATCTCTTCAGGGCTGAAGCCTAGCCCGGCGGCTACTTGGGCATTGTGCTGGCCCAAGTCCGGGGCCACCTGGCGGATCGTGGTATCGCAGTCGGAAAAGCGGAATGGCAGGTTCGGCAGGCGCAAGGTGCCGTAGCGCGGGTGCTGCTGCTCGAGCAGCATGCCACGCGCCTGGATCTGCGGGTCGGCCACCACTTCGTCGATGCGCTGCACCTTGGCGCTGGGGATGTCGACCGCATCGAGCAGCTGCAGGATATCCGCGACGCGACGTGCACCGACCCAGTCACGGACCACGGCGAGGATCGCCTGGCGGTGGCTGTTGCGTCCGTTCAGGCTGTGGTAACGGCTATCACTGCCGAACCCGGGCGGGCCACCGTTGGCTTCGAGCATCGCGGCAAAACGCTTCCAGGCATCGTCGACCTGGGCGGCGATCACCAGGTCGCCATCGGCGGCGCGAAACACGCCGTACAGAGTGGAGGTCGGCATGTCATGGCCAGTCTGTTCGGGCAGCACGCTGCCGTCGGACAACGTGTAGCACTGCACCGCGTATTCATGCATCGACACCAGCGTGTCGTACAGGGCCATGTCGATGTGCTGGCCACGGCCACTGTTGACCCGGCCCAGCAGCGCCGCATTGATCGCCGCCACGGCATGGATGCCGGTGTACATGTCGCCCAGGGAAATGCGCAGCAACGGCGGCGCTTCGCCCGGCACGCCGACCATCTGCATGATCCCGCTCTTGGCCTCGGCGATCAGGCCGAAGCCGGCGCGGTGGGCATCCGGCCCGGTGTGGCCGTAGGCGGAGATCGAGCAGTACACCAGGCGCGGGTTGCGCGCCGCCAGCTCGGCATAGCCCAGGCCGAGTTTGTCCAGCGCACCAGGGCGGTAGTTTTCGATGAACACATCGGCCGAGTCGGTCAGGCGCTGCATGAACGCCTTGCCACGTGGGTCCTTCATGTTCACGCTGACGCCCTGCTTGCCCATGTTCAGCTGCAGGAAGTAACCGCTCTGCTGATCGTCCAGGGTGAACGCGTGCTGGCGGCCGGCATCGCCGCTGCCAGGCCGCTCGACCTTGATCACCTCGGCCCCCAGCGCGGCCAGGCAGCGGCCCACGTAGGGCCCGGCCAGGAAGTGGCTGTAGTCGATGACGCGGATACCCGCCAATGGCAGTGCCTGGCTCATGCCTGCGCCCTCCGCGGCACCATCAGCCGGTGCTCGCCCCGTTGCACGACTTCGCCGTGCTGGTTGATCAGTTCCGATGGCAAGACCACGATGCCCCAGCCCGGGCGGCTGTTGCTCGGGCGCATCGCCCCCACGCGCATGCGCACGTGCAGCACATCGTCGACCTTGATCGGCAGCACGAAGTCCCAGGTCCAGCCCAGCGACATGCCCGGTACGAAGCGGTATTCGCACTGGGTCTTCAGGCCGTCGGCGATCGACAAGCCGAACAGGCCATGGGCAACCAGGCAGCCGAAGTGGCTTGCGTTGGCATACGCCTCGTCGACATGCACCGGGGTGTGGTCACCGGTGAGGTCGGCGTAGGCCAGGATGCGTTCGCGGGTCACGGTGTAGCTGGGGCTGATGCATTCATCGCCTTCGCGGGCATCGTCCCAGTATTTTTCCACCACGCTCATGCCTGCACCTCCGCGCGCGGGTCGATGGCCAGCGCCTGGGCAACGCACTGCGCCGGCCGTGCCTGGATGAATTCGACGGCCAGGCCGTCGGGCAGGCGCAGCCAGTTGCGGCCCTGGGGCATTTCACTGACACCGAAACGTTGGGCGGCCGCCAACACAGCCTCGAGGTCCTCGCACATGATGCCCAGGTGCGCCAGGCGCCCTTCCGGGCCGGCAAAGTCCGGCTGGTGGATGAACTGCAGGCCGCCGAGGGTCCAGTATTGCGCAGGCTGCTCGACATCGCCCTGGACCTCGCGCATGGTCATGCCGCACACCTCGCTGAAAAAGCGGATGTGCCAGTGGATGTCGCGCACCCAGAACGCAACGTGTTCGAGGTAGGCTTTCGGCTGGCTCATGAATGACTCCCTTTCTGCTGATCGGCCATGGCGCGCTCGATACCCTTGATACAGGCCACCAGGGTCGCGTTGACCGGCGTAGCCACGCCGTGGCGCTGGCCCCAGCGCACGACGGAGCCGTTGATGAAATCGATTTCGCTGACCGAGCCCTTTTCCAGGCTCTGCAGCATCGAAGTGCGGAAGCTCGCCGGCAGGCCTTCGGCGGCCAGCCGCCATGCGGCGTCCGGGTCGGCAAGGCTCAGGCGGATACCGGCGCGTTCGGCGACGGCGATGGCTTCGGCCACCGCGGCCTTGGCGGTGCTTTCCAGCAGCGGCTCGCTGTACAGCTGGCCATAGCTGAGCCGGGTAATGCCGCTGAGCGCACCAGTGGCGACGTTGACCAGCAGCTTGTCCCACATGGTGCCGAGAATGTTGTCGCTCACCGTGGTGGCGAGCCCGGCGCCGTTGAATACTTCGGCGATGGCCTGCACCCGTGGGGTGCACCTGCCATCAAGCTCACCAATGAACGTCTGCTTGCCGGCCACTCCGGCACGGATCGCGCCCGGCCCCAGCAGCACGCCGCCGACGTAGGTCTTGCCTGCCAATACCCGCTGCGGGCCTACGGCCTCGGCCAGCAGGTCTTCGTGGCCGAGACCGTTCTGCAGCGACAGCACCAGCGTCTGCGGCCCGATCAGCGCGGCTGCCCCTGCGATCGCCTCGCGGGTGTGGAACGACTTGACCAACACCACCACCAGGTCGGCCACACCGACATCTTCGGCGGCGCAGGCCGCATTCACCTGTACCTGGCGCACGCCGCGCTCGTCCTGCACCTGCAGCCCGTGCCGCTGCATGGCCTCGACATGTGCGCGGCCACGGTTCAACAACCAGGTTTCAAGCCCCGCCTCGCTCAAGGCTGCACCGATGGCGCAACCCAGCGCGCCGGCGCCCAGAATGCAGATTTTCACGTCGCAGACCTCCTGTGGTTTGCGACTACCTTATGCAGCGGGCCTTATTTGCGCTATACAATGCCTCCAATACATATATTGAGTTTTACAATAATGAGCGCACTCGACACCCTGCCCGATCCCAAGCTGCTGCAGCTGTTCGATGTGCTGTACCAGTGCCGCAGCGTGACCCGCACGGCAGAACAACTGGGCCAGAGTCAACCGACCGTGAGTATCTGGCTGGGCCGCTTGCGCGAAGAACTGAACGACCCGCTGTTCGTGCGCACCCCAGGCGGCATGGCCCCTACCCCGCGGGCGGACCAGTTGATCGGGCCCTGCCGCGAAGTACTGGAATCGCTGCGGCGCCTGACCACCTGGGCACCGCAATTCGATCCGGCCACGGCGCAGCGGCGCTTTCGCCTGTGCGTCAGCGATGCCAGCCACATCACCTTGCTGCCCAGCATCCTCAACCACCTGCGCAGCCATGCGCCAGGCATTCGCCTGGAGGCGGCACGCATCGATGGCAATACCGAAAGCGCCCTGGAATCGGGCGAAGCGGACCTGGCCATCGGCTTTGTGCCTTGGCTGGGCGCGGGCATGTACCAGCAAGTGTTGTTCGAACAGGACTGGGTCTGCCTGAGCAACCCGCACCACCCGCGCCTGGGCCAAGGCATCAGCGTTGCGCAGTACCAGGCCGAAGGGCATGTGCAGGTCAGTGCCGGGACCGGGCAGAAGTTGCTCGAGGCCGGCCTGGCGCGGGCCGGCATCGAACGCAGGATCATGCTGGAGCTGCCGGGCTTTCTCGGCCTGGGCATGATTGTCGGGTCGACCGACCTGGTGGCCACGCTGCCACGGCACATCGGCCAGACGCTGGCCGCCATGCATGGTTTGCAGGTGCACGATTGCCCGTTTGCGGTAGAAGGTTTCACCGTCAAGCAGCATTGGCACGCACGGTACCAGCAGGACAGCGGCAATCGCTGGATGAGGGAAGTGATCCGGGCGTTGTTCCAGAGCGCAGGCAGTCAGCAGCGCTGACCCTGCTTCCGTCCGTGGAGGCAGGGCATGATGGATCAGGCAGCAGGCTTGAGCACCACCTTGGTCCAGCCATCATCCCGCGCATCGAAATGCTTGTAGGCATCGGGGCCTTCGGCAAGCGTCAGGCGATGGGAGATGATCTGCGAAGGCTTGGCACGCCCATGATGGATGAGCGCTGCAAGGCGCCGGTTATAGGCCTTGACGTTCGCCTGGCCGGTGCGGATGTGCTGGCCCTTGAACCAGAACGCGCCGAAATCGAAGGCCATCTTGCCCTCTTTTGCCAGGTCGTTGTTCGCCCCCGGGTCTTCTGGCACGAACACCCCCACTACGCCTATGCCACCGGTAGCCTTGGTCGAGGCAACCAGGTTGTTCATGGTCAGGTAATTCACTTCATGGCCATGCCTGTTGCAGCACTGATAGCCCACGCATTCGCAGCCCCGGTCGGTGCCTTTGCCGTGGGTCAGGTTCATGATTTCTTCCACGGCCTTGTGCTCGACGGCGTTGATCGGTGTTGCCCCAAGCCGCGCGGCAAGCTGCAGCCGATCTGGCTGGTTGTCTACCACGAACACCTGCGAGGCGCCCTTGATGATTGCCGAGTAGGCCGCCATCAGCCCCACTGGGCCGGCGCCATAGATCGCAATACTTTCGCCCGGCTGCAGACCGGCCAGCTCCGTTGCGTGCCAGCCAGTGGGGAAGATATCCGCGAGCATGACGTAGTCGTCTTCGCGCTCCTGGGCGTCCTCCGGCAGCACCAGGCAGTTGAAATCAGCGTAAGGCACACGTAACAACTCTGCCTGGCCACCTTGATAGGGGCCCATGTCGGCAAAGCCGTAGGCAGCGCCGGCGGTCCCCGGGTTGGCCGTGAGGCAGAATCCGGTCAGGCCTTTTTCGCAGTTCTCGCAGAACCCACAGCCAATATTGAACGGCAGGCAGACACGGTCACCGACCTTGACCCGGTCGACCCCGGCGCCCACCTCGATCACTTCGCCAAGGTTCTCATGGCCGAACACACGCCCGGCTTCGAACGAGGTACGGCCCTCATACATGTGCAGGTCGGAGCCGCAGATATTGCTGGTGGTGATGCGCACCAGCACGTCAGTGGGCTTTTCGATTCTTGCGTCCGGCACATCCTTGACGGCGACGTCACGCGGGCCGTTATAGACGATAGCTTTCATACTGAACTCCCGAATGTCAGGGGCACGAAAGGCGCCCTACCTTGTTGGGGTAGTGGCTTTGCCCTCGGTGTTCAGCCTGTGTGTGACCAGCCGGATCAGTGGCGCTAATCACCAGCGCGCCGACGGTGGGTCAGCCCGTGAACAAATACTTGCCGTTGACTTTCCTGGGCCCGACGAAGGCGAAATCCGGGAAGATCTTGCCCCGGACGTACCAGACAAAAGCCAGCAGAGCGATACTGATAGCCATCACGCCAGTGGTGGTTGCCGGGTCGGATGCAAACCCTGCAAGCGATTTCGGAAGCTGCGCCAGTGCAAGGAGAATATACGCGTTATAGGCGCCGGCCCGGTGGTTGTAGAAGCCCCATACCAGAAGCAAGGGGATCAAGAGACTGGACACAGCCACGACCCACTTGGCTGTTGACCCGATTTGGCCCCCCCCTTCCAGCCCTGCAATAAGGCCAAGCAACGCCTGGACGAGCATTATCGTGATAAGAATATTGACTTTACGATCGTGTTCGTCGCAACGCACTGGATCCGCATACGAAGCGATGAAGTAGGCTAATTGGCTGTCCTTTACGCCCTGGCCAGAAAGCTGTGCGAACACTTGCGACTTTGCCGTGCCAGCATCGAGTAACTTGCGAACGCTTTGCTGAATCTCCTTCTTGCTCATCGCTACAGGTGAAAGGTGTTTTTCAGGCGTTGGCCTGACCGGTTTACTGCGAGGCCACCGCAGTACAGCGACAGCACCGACAGCGGCGAGCGCCCCCATGATAATGCAGAAGTAAAAGACCCCATCCAGCGAGAAGGTCCCTGGCTTGACGCTGTCCGGCTTTGCAGGGTCGACAAGAATGCCGATTACCTTGCCTTGCCTGAACGTCGCAATTGACCTTTCGACCGACTCCAGGCTAGTCCCGCAGGGGGAACTCGATACTTCGAGCGGGGACGTGTGCTGCTGCCCGTTCAACTCGAAGGTCACGTTGACCGAGGGGCAATAGGTCATACCCTTGTTGCGCAACTCTTCGGCGATGGAAACAGTGGCAACAGTCGCATTCAACTTCCACCAGGTCTTGACCTGTTCCCCTTTCTTGTGAGCATCAAGCGCGGCAAGCAGGCAGATAAAGGCAAAGAAAAACAGCACAACGAACAGGACCGCCCTCAGCAACAAGATCTTCATAAGACTCCTTGGCCACCGGGAGATGGAGTTCTATCGGCAAAGGCAGTTCGGCAGCAAGTTGCGCCGGCGGGCGATGTGCAGCTGTACTGAGGTTAGTTCATCGAAACTTTATTGCCATGCAACTTCCGGCCGCTGCACGCCTGCCGATCAGCCCGTCTTTACGCTTCCTTTTTTGGCTGGAGCGTGGCCGCAAAGGGATCCTGGGCGGGTGATGTTCAGGTATTGGATCCATGCGTATTCTGTCGGGTTAGCGGAACTCAAAACCGAACCCAATGTCGTATTGGCTACCAAGCACCCCTGCGCCTTCTGGAGGCGAACAAACATGAGAAAAACCCTGGTAGCCCTCTTTACTTGTGCCTTTGCGTTCGGCGCAACTGCCTTGTTGCCAGCCGATGTTTCACCGATTGCCTCGGCGTATGCCAAAGGCGGCGGCGGTGGCGGTGGCCACGGTGGTGGCGGCGGTCATGGCGGCGGGGCCGGCCATGGCGGCGGGCTGGGTGGTGGTCAGGGCGCTGGCAAAGGTAGCCACACGGGCAATGGCATGGGCCTCAGCGATGATCACGCCGGCAAGGCCACGCGCGACCATGGCTTGAGCGGCAACCACTACGGCAGCTCGCGCAACAGCGACAACGGCCACGGCACTACCACCTCCGGTGTTGCCCAATCCAAGGACACCCGCGGCCTGGCGAAATCGACGGCGATCTCCGCCACTACCCCAGGTGACCACAACACCAAAGGGCTGAGCGGCGCAACCCGAAACTCTTCGAAGAACGATCGCTGAACCGTAGCAGCGACTTCGTCGGGCACGGCTGAAAGCCTGCACGCTTCCGCAGCAACCAGCTGCTGAAGCGTGCAGATGAATCTCAAGCCCTGAGCCGCCCGACCAACGCCATCCTCTCCTCCCCCCGACAACATTTCGCTCGCTGCACGGCTCGCACAACCGCCAGGGCCGGGTCGAGACCACCACTGATGCCCAATACACTTGCTCTGTCGGCCTTGCTGTTATTGTTAAGCGCCATCACCGCACCCGCTGCACTGGCCGGCGAGCGCTCCGCACCGGCACGTAGCAACAATGCCTCGACCGTGCTGATCGAAACGGCTTCGCAGCAGTATGCCGAAGGCCAGCTGGACCAGGCGGCAGCCACCCTGGAGCGCGCGCTGCAGATCCAGCCGAACAACCCGGCAACCTTGCACTACCTGGGCGTGCTGCGCCTTCAGCAAGGGCAATTCGAACAGGCCGAAACCTTGGCGCTGCGCTCCAACCTGCGGGTCGGCGCCAACCACGCGTTACGCAGTCGCAACCAGCAATTGATAGAGGCCGCACACAACGCCCGGCGCTCAGGCATGCTGCCGACCGCGGCGCACTGACGGCGACCTAGACACTCCGCGTCAGGCCACCATCGACCCTGATGTTCTGCCCGGTGATATAGGCAGCCCCGGCGCTGGCCAGGAAGGCAATGGTGGCGGCAATCTCCTCGCTGGAGCCATAGCGCTTGAGCGGTACGCTGTCGCGGCGCTGCTCGGTGGCCGGCAGGCTGTCGATCCAACCAGGCAGAACGTTGTTGATACGCACGTTGTCGGCCGCGTAGGTGTCGGCGAAGATCTTGCTGAACGCGGCCAGGCCGGAACGGAACACCGCCGAGGTGGGGAACATCTCGTTGGGTTCGAAGGCCCAGGCGGTGGAGATGTTGATGATGCTGCCACCCTTCTGCCGTTGCATGATCGGCGTCACCAGGCGGGCCGGGCGGATAACATTGAGCAGGTAGGTGTCCATGCCCTTGTGCCAGTCTTCGTCGCTGATCTCCAGGATCGGCGCGCGCGGGCCGTGGCCGGCACTGTTGACCAGCACGTCGACGCGTCCCCACTGCCCGACCACGGCATCGACCAGGCGCTGCAGGTCGGCAACCGACTGGTTGCTGCCGGTAACGCCGATACCGCCCAGTTCCCTGGCCAGCGCCTCGCCCTTGCCCGAGGACGACAGGATACCGACCTTGAAACCGTCGGCGGCCAGGCGGCGTGCCGCTGCGGCGCCCATGCCGCTGCCACCGGCGGTGATGATGGCCACTTTTGCTTCTGACATGTTGCCTCCTTCGCTAATCCAGCACTGTGTTTGCAAGTGCATTCACACTAGCAGCCACGCTGGCAGCGAGGGAGGCAGCCCGGCTTCGCCTAGACGATAGATTTCCTATCGCCTGCCTGAGCCAGCAACCACGCCCTGACAAGCTGCAGGGTCGCCGGCGCCTGCCGCTTGCGCGGCCATACCAGGTAAAACGCCTTGTCCAGCCGCAATTGCTGGGGGAACACCTGCACCAGGCGCCCGGCAGCCAGGTCGTCGCTGACGAAGGCCTGGCTGGCCAGGGCGATGCCCTGCCCGCCAATCGCGGCTTCGATGGCCAGTGAAGTCTGGTTGAAGCGCACGGTCCGGGCGCTGGCCGGCGAATGGCCTGGGAACACTGCTGCGTAGAACTGCGGCCAGAAGTTGTGCGCATCGTGCAACGCCACATAACGCTGCAAGGCGGCGAAATCGCCGGGCCGCCCCATTTCGGCCAGCAACCCGGGGCTGGCCACCGCGACGACTGTGGGGGCCATCAGCAATTCAGCGTTCAGCCCCGGCGCAAATGGCGGCTGGCCATAACGCACGGCCAGGTCCACACCGTCGGTATGAAAGTGGGAAAGCCGGTCGGTCGCCAGTACCCGCAGGTCAATCTCGGGGTGGCGCTCGGCAAAGTGCCCGAGCCTGGGGATCAGCCATTTCGAGGCAAAGGTTGGCGTCACGCTGACGGTGAGCTGGGACGGCGCCGGGCGCAACAGCCGCGTGGCTTCGTCGATCATCGCCAGGGCGCTGCGCACGCTGGTGCTGTAGGCGTGCCCGGCATCGGTCAGGCCAAGGCCGCGCGGCAGGCGCTCGAACAGGCGCACCTGCAGGCTGGCCTCCAGCCCGCGCACCTGCTGGGCGACAGCCGCCTGGGTCACGCCAAGCTCTTCGGCCGCCAGGCGGAAGTTCAAGTGGCGCGCCACCACTTCGAACACGCGTAGCGCATTGAGCGAAGGCAACCCGGGGTAACCTGCAGGCATGGCGATGGTTTTTCTATTGGCTGAACATGGCGCGAGGCTAACCCTGTCGGCCAAGGAAGTCGATGCCTGGCTCCCGTGCCAGCGCCGGTTCCGATTGCGGCAACGGCGTCCTGCTGGGCAAACTGGAGAACCGCACGTGCAGACAAGGATGATGCCATGCAGATACGCCCACTGACCCACGATGATCTGCCCCACGCCAGTGCCCTGTGCCTGGATGCTTTCACCCAGGCAGTCGCGCCCACGCTGCCAGCGCAGGGTGTGGCAACGTTTGCCAGGGTGGCAGCGGCCGACGCGTTTGCCGAACGCATGCAAGGCGACAACCTGATACTGGTCGGGGTGGTGGCTGGCGCCATGGTGGGCCTGGTCGAACTCAAGCAAGGCTGCCATATCGCCATGCTGTTCATCGCCCCCCGCTGGCAACGCCAGGGCATCGGCGCGCGCCTGATGAACGCAGCGCTGGAACACGCCAGGGCCGAGGTCGTGACCGTCAGGGCATCACTGCCTTCGGTACCTGCCTACCAACACTACGGTTTCACCCTGGCAGGCGCGGTGAATGCGTTTGCCGGGATGGTCTATCAACCCATGGAGAAGCGCTTGCCCGGCTGGCGTGAGCAATGAAACGCGCACCCAGGTTGTATGCCGAACGCCCTGCGCACATCCCTACAAGGCACAACCCCCGGCAACATGCTTCACTACAGCGCCAACCCCCCTGTTCCGGAACCCGAGCCCCATGAACCGCAACGACCTGCGCCGCGTCGACATGAACCTGCTGGTGGTGTTCGAAGCCCTGATGATCGAACGCAACCTGACCCGCGTCGGCGAAAAGCTGTTCATCACCCAGCCCACTGTCAGTGCCGCGCTGGCGCGCCTGCGCGAGCTGTTCGACGACCCGCTGCTGATCCGCAATGGCCGGGCCATGGAGCCCACGCCGAGGGCCATGCAGATCTTCGCCGAGCTGGGGCCGGCCATGGACGTGATTTCCGCCGCCATCAGCCGCGCCCGCGAGTTCGACCCGGCCAGCAGTTGCAACGTGTTCCGCCTGGGGTTGTCGGACGATGCCGAGTTCGGGCTGTTCCCGGCCTTGCTCCAGGCCCTGCGCGAAGAGGCCCCGAACATCAGCGTGGTGGTGCGGCGGGCCAACTTCCTGCTGATGCCGGGGCTGCTGGCCAGCGGTGAGATTTCGGTCGGGGTGAGCTACACCACCGACCTGCCGGCCACCGCCAAACGCCGCAAGCTGCGCGACATCGGCGTGCGGGTATTGCGCGCCGACGACCGCCCGGGCCCGCTGACCCTCGACGAATACTGCGCACGCCCGCATGTGATGGTGTCATTCTCGGGCGACATGAGCGGCAACATCGACCTCGACCTGGCGCGCATCGGCCGCTGCCGCAAGGTGGTGCTGGCGGTGCCGCAGTTCGGCAGCCTGCGCGCCTTGCTGCGCAATACCGAACTGATCGCCACGGTGCCGGACTATGCCGCCTGTGCCTTAGCCGACGATGGCAGCCTGCGCGCCGACCCGGCGCCGTTCGACATCACCGAGGCCGAGCTGTCGATGGTCTGGAGCGGTGCCCAGGACAACGACCCGGCCGAGCGCTGGTTGCGCGAGCGCATCCTGCAGTTCATGGCGGCGCGGTAAACCATCGACCTCATCGATAGCCACCATGAATGCCATCGAGTTCCGCTGCGCCTGGCTCGGGCGGAAGATAGCGGCATTCACCGATGGATGAGGCCTCCCATGAAAACCGGCATGATCGCTGCCCTGCTCGCCTTGCTGGCCGCCGTTGGCGGCTGTGCCAGCCCAGCCAGCACCGACACCCAACCCTATGGGCACTTCTACGCCGCCACCGCCCTTTCCGGCGTCGCCCTGGCCCCTGGCCAGCGGGTGGCGGTGCTGCTGGGGCGGGACGCCGAGGCCACCCTGGAATACCTCGGCAGCCATCAAGCCCAGGCCACCACGCCGGCCCGGGGCCAGCGCATTCCGGTTCCGGTAGCGACCCTGAACAGCGAGAGCCAGGCGTACGACTGGCTGGCACGCTCGCTGGCGCAGCAGTTCGCCGAAGTGACCTTCTATGACGACCTGGACACGTTGCTGGGCGACCACCCGGATGTCATCGTGCTGCTCGATACCGAAAGCCGCCTGGCCAGTGCCGAGATCGAAAGCCGGGTGGTGGCGCGCTTCTTCGACGACCAGCTGACTTACATCGGCCGCGCCGAAGGGCGGTCGCACAAGCGCCTGGGCGATGTGGCGCGGGTGGCCGAGGACGAACGCGCGGTGCAGGCCGATGCCTTGCGCGACTTTGACGATTCGCTGCAGGTGCTGTTGAAGCGACGGGTCTGACGGCGCAATCGCGGGGTTGCTACTTGCCCCGCTGCATCCACGCCGCCCCCAGCCCACTCAGGCAGATCACCGCAATGCCGACCAGGCTCAGGGTATCCGGCACCTGGCTGTAGACCACCAGGCCCAGCAACCCGGCAAACACGATCTGGCAATAGCTGAACGGCGCCAGCAAGGCCGGCGCGGCATGGCGGAAAGCCTGGGTCAGCAGCAGGTGCGCGGTCATGCCGAAGCCGCCCAGCGCCAGCATCAGTAATGCGTGGTCCCAGCGCGGCATCTCCCAGAAGAACGGCACCAGCGCGCTCATGGCCAAGGTGTTGCACAACCCCGCATAGAAATTGCTGGTGGTCGGGCTGTCATGTGCCGCCAGGATGCGTGTCAGCAGCTGATAGAAGCAGAAGCCCAGCGCCGAACCGAACGGGTACAGGATAGCCGGGGTGAACATCGCCCCCCCTGGGTGCACCACCACCAACACGCCAATGAAGCCCATCACCACCGCGGCCCACTGCCCCACCGTGACCCGTTCCTTGAGCAGCGGCGCCGACAACGCAGTGACCAGCACCGGGGCGAGGAAGTTGACCGCAGTCGCCTCGGCCAGCGGCAGGTACTGCAGGCCGCTGGTAAACAGCAGGCTGGTACTCAGCAGGCTCAACGCACGCAAGGTCTGCAGCAGTGGGCGGCGGGTGCGCAGCACGTTGAGCCCGGCCTTGGGCAGGAAAATGCCGGCCATCAGCAGCGTGTGCACCACATACCGCGCCCACACCACCATGATGATCGGGTACAGGCCACCAAGGAACTTGGACAGGGCATCGTGGCTGGCGAACAGGAACGTCGCCATCACCACCAGGGCGATGCCGCGCAGCGGTTGGTTGATTCCGGACAGCGGTGTGCTGGAACTCATGGCTCTCTCGATGACGGCGCGGCTGGATGCCACGCCCAGGGAAGGCCGCGCAGGCAGGGCCCGGCGGATGCAACAGCGCGAATTCTAGAAGAGATACCGCAGCATAAGGAAGTTCCCGCGCCGCTTGCCCAGGCCGATTGCAGATTGTGTTCGCTGATCGACCACTTTTCGCCACTGACGCATGGTCCGTGCCGTACTGATCGCCGACCATCGCTGGCGATCCCCTCGTTCCGTACAAGGAATTTACATGCAAAGGCTCACCACCGGTAACGGCCTGGACCTGCCTGCGATCGGCCTGGGCACCTGGCCGATGACCGGCAGCGCGTGCACCCAGGCCGTGCGCCAGGCGCTTGAACTTGGCTATCGGCACATCGACACGGCCACCGCCTACGACAACGAAGCTGCCGTCGGCCAGGCCCTGCGCGACAGCGACGTACCACGCGAGCAGATCCACCTGACCACCAAGGTGTGGTGGGATCGCCTGGCGCCCAAGGCCATGCGCCAGTCACTGGAAGACAGCCTGCGTGCCCTGGGCACCGAGCAGGTCGACCTGTTTCACATCCATTGGCCTGGCAAGGACTGCGACCTGGCCCGCAGTATCGAGACCCTGGTGGCGCTGCGTGACGAGGGCAAGGCGCGCAGCATCGGCGTGGCCAACTTCCCGCTGGGGCTGCTGCGCCAGGTGGTGGAAACCCTGGGTGCGCCGCTGTCGGCGATCCAGGTCGAGTACCACGTGCTGCTCGGCCAGCCAGCGCTGCTGGACTATGCCCGCCGCCACGACCTGCTGCTCACCGCCTACACCCCGCTGGCCCGCGGCCAGGCAGCGGCACAGCCGGTGATCCAGGCGATCGCCGGCAAGCATGGCGTGCTACCCAGCCAGGTGGCGCTGAAATGGTTGCTGGATCAGGACGGTGTAGCGGTGATCCCCAAGGCGAGCAGCCGCGCTAACCAGCTGGCCAACCTGGCAGCTCTGAACGTGCAGCTGGATGACCAGGACCGCTTGGCGATTGCCGGCCTGCCAAAGGACCAACGGTTGGTCAGCCCGGCGTTTGCGCCGGACTGGAACAGCTGAGCGAGTACCTGCACCTGGCCGCTACGGCTAATGTCGGGCGCCGCTCACCAGGAAACTGAGCAGGTCCGGCTCGTCTTCCAGGGTGATCGCCTGCGCCGGACGCGACAGCCCGGCCAGCACGGCGTTGCAGAAGGCCACCGCCGGCGCGTCCTGGGCGTAACAGCGCAACAGCCAATCGCCCTCGCCGCCCAGAAACTGCAACGCCACCGCCCGGCCGATGCCCTGCCGGCGGTATTTCTTCAGGATGAACAGGTCAGCCAGCTCGAACGCCTGGATAGCGGCCAGCTCGGCAAAGCGCTCGCCCTGCACACCGCGGTCGCGGGCTTGCGCAGCATCCTCGACGAAGCGCAGCTCGCCGACCAACCCGTCGCGGGTGGCATAGGCAAAGTCATCCCACAGGTACTGGTCACCGGCAAAGTTGATCTGCGTGGTCAAATGGCGGTGCCCTGGCGCCGAGATGAAGAAATGCACATGCGCCGGGCGCTGGCCATGGCGGCCGAGCAGGTCCAGGCATTCCTGGGTCGGCCCCTGCGGGTCGCAGCCATACCCCGAGGGCACGATGGAACGTGCGCGGTAGCGGCCCTCGGCGTCGGTGATGATGCGCCGGCGCAGGTTGTAGTCGGACTGGCTGGAGTCGAAGTAGGAATACGTGCCCTGGGTGTTGGCGTGCCACAGGTCAACGGTGGCACCGGCCAGCGGCGCGCCGTCGGCACCGAATACCTGGCCCTGGAGGAACATCACCACGCCCGGGTCGCTGCCATCGTCCATACGCGCTTCACCCTGCGCCAGCGGCGCGCCCGCCACATACAGCGGGCCCTCGATGGTACGCGGGGTGCCGCCGGTCAGGCCGGCCTCGGCGTCCTTGGCGTCCTGCAACAGGTCGAGGAAGTGTTCGAGGCCCAGGCCTGCCGCCAGCAGCCCGGCTTCATTGCGCCCGCCCAGGCGGTTGAGGTAGTCCACGGCATGCCAGAACTCGTCCTCGGTGATGTCCAGGTCCTCGATCAGCCGGGCGCTGTCCTGCAGCACGCGCAGGATGATCTGCTTGACGCGCGGATTGCCTGCGGCATGGTCCAGGCCGGCCACTTCGCTGAAGAACGCTTGAACATCGGCAGTGTGGGAAATCTTTGTGGTCATCGTGCTTTCCTCATCTTGTTCTTGTCAGGCACACAGGTGCGAATCAGCGGTCGTCGCTGCGGATCGACGAGGGATGCCGGCACAAGCCGTCGACCTCGATGTCCATGAAGGGGAACAGTGGCAGTTGCATCAGGGTATCGTGTAGCGCTTCGACACTGGCTACATCGAACACGCTGTAGTTGGCATAGTGCCCGGCAATGCGCCACAGGTGGCGCCAGGTACCTTCGCGCTGCAGGCGCTGGGCCAGTTCCTTTTCGTCGGCCTTGAGCTGGGCAGCCTTGGCTGGGTCCATGTCGACCGGCAGTTTCACGGTCATCTTCACGTGGAACAGCATGGGGAGGTCTCCTTGCGTATGACTGGATCGTTTGGTTGGCAGAGCCCTTGGTCGCAGCGGGTTTACCCGCGAGCACGGGCGAAGCGCGCCAGGCGCTGTTCGTCCAGGCTCAGGCCCAAGCCTGGGGTGCGAGGGATGTGCAACTGAAAGTCGCGGTACTGCAGCGGCTCGTTGACGATCTCTTCGGTGAGCAGCAGCGGCCCGAACAGTTCGGTACCCCAGGTCAGCTGGCGCAGGGTAAGGAAGGCATGGGCCGAAGCCAGGGTGCCGATCGAGCCTTCGAGCATGGTCCCGCCGTACAGGGCGATACCGGCGGCCTCGGCGATTTGCGCGGTGCGCAGCACGGCGCGCGGGCCGCCGTTCTTGGCGATTTTCAGGGCGAAGATGCTGGCCGCGCCGTCGGCGGCCAGGCTGAAGGCGTCTTCGACGCTTTCGATCGATTCGTCGGCCATGATCGGCGCCGGGCTGCGCTGGTTCAGGCGCACCTGGCCGCTGCGGTTGCTACGTGAAATCGGTTGCTCGATCAGGTCGATGCCGTTGTCACCGAGCACCTGGCAGGCACGGATGGCCTGGGACTCGTCCCAGTACTGGTTGACATCGACCCGCACGCTGGCGCTGTCGCCCAGTTCGCGCTTGATCGCCAGCACATGCTTGAGGTCCTGCGCCACCGGGTTGGCGCCGATCTTCAGCTTGAACACCCGGTGCCGGCGGATTTCCAGCATGTGCCGGGCTTCGGCGATGTCGCGGGCGGTATCGCCACTGGCCAGGGTCCAGGCCACTTCCAGGCTGTCGCGCACGCGGCCGCCGAGCAGTTCGCTGACCGGCAGGCCCAGGCGCTTGCCCTGGGCATCGAGCAAGGCGCTCTCGATACCCGACTTGGCAAACGTGTTGCCCTTGGCCAGCTTGTCCAGCTTGAGCATGGCGGCATTGATGTTGTCTGCCGGCAGGCCGACCAGCGCCGGGGCCAGGTGCGCATCGACGTTGGCCTTGATGCCTTCGGGGCTTTCGTAGCCGTAGGCCAGGCCACCGATGGTAGTGGCCTCGCCAATGCCCTCGACGCCATCGCTGCAGCGCAGCCGCAATACCACCAGGGTCTGCTGCTGCATGGTGTGCATCGCCAGCTTGTGCGGGCGGATGGTCGGCAGGTCGACGATAATGGCTTCTATACGTTCAATCAGCGCGCTTGTCATTGTTGCCAGATCCCGTTATATCGGGCTGCCAGCCGCAGGCCCGAATGGTGCATTTACTTGATGGTGCAAGGATTGCGCGAGACCCTGATGGCCGTCCAATATCGAATGAATCTCCCACCATACCCTGGAGGTCTGATGGAGCTGCGCCACCTGCGTTACTTCAAGGTTCTGGCCGAGACCCTGAATTTCACCCGTGCCGCCGAACTGCTGCACATTGCCCAGCCACCGCTGAGCCGGCAGATCAGCCAGCTCGAGGACGAACTGGGCACGTTGCTGGTGGCGCGCGAACGCCCGCTGCGGCTGACCGAGGCCGGCCGCTTCTTCTACGAACAGAGCTGCACCGTGCTGCACCAGTTGCAGACCATCAGCGACAACACCCGCCGCATCGGCCTGGGCCAGCGCCAATGGCTGGGTATCGGTTTCGCCCCCTCGACGCTGTATACCGTGTTGCCGGAGCTGATCCGCGAACTGCGCAAGGACAGCGAACTGGAGCTGGGCCTGAACGAAATGACCACGCTGCAGCAGGTGGACGCGCTGAAAAGCGGGCGCATCGATATTGCCTTCGGGCGCATTCGCATCGATGACCCGGCGATCCAGCAGCAGGTGCTGTGCGAAGACCCGCTGGTGGCCGTGCTGCCCAAGGGCCACCCGCTGGCGGGCGCGCCGCTGAGCCTTGCCGAACTGGCGGGCGAGGCGTTCATCCTCTACCCGGCCAACCCCCGGCCCAGCTATGCCGACCATGTACTGGCGCTATTCGCCCAGCACGGCATGAGCATCCGCGTCAGCCAGTGGGCCAACGAGCTGCAGACCGCCATTGGCCTGGTGGCCGTTGGCGTGGGCGTGACCTTGGTGCCGGCCTCGGTGCAACAACAGCACCGCACCGATATCGAATACGTCGCCCTGCTCGACAGCGGCGCCGTCAGCCCGATCATCCTCAGCCGGCGCAAGGGCGACGTGAGCCCGATCGTGCAGCGCTGCCTGGCATTGATTGCCCAGCAAACCAGCTAGGGCATGAATGTAGGAGCGGATTTATCCGCGATGCCGGCGACGCGGTAGATGGCACCGGCTATGCCGGTGATCGCGGCTGAAGCCGCTCCTACAGGTACGGCGTCAACCCGAAGCCAGCGCGGTTCACACCTGTAGGAGCGGATTTATCCGCGATGCTGGCGACGCGGTGGATGGCACCGGCTGTGCCGGTGATCGCGGCTGAAGCCGCTCCTACAACCGGCGCAGTACCTGTGGCAGCGGGCATACCGACGAAGAACGCAAGGCAGCCCGATCGGCCAACTGGCATCAGGCGCGCAGCTGGTACCAGGTGGTCTTGAGCTGCGAATACTTGTCGAACGAATGCAGCGACAGGTCGCGGCCAAACCCGGACTGCTTGCCTCCGCCGAACGGCACCGCCACGTCCAGCGCGTCGACCGTGTTCACCGACACCGTACCGGCCTTCAGCGCCCGTGCCACGCGGTGGACCTGGTTGAAATCATCGCTCCACAGCGACGCCGCCAGGCCGTAGATGCTGTCATTGGCCAGGCGCACGGCCTGTTCCTCGGTGTCGAACACGCTGACCGCCAGGACCGGCCCGAACACCTCCTCCCGTGCCAGGCTCATGTGGCCCTCGACACCGGCGAAAATGGTCGGCTCGATGTAATTGTCCGAACCGTCGATCGTCAGGCGCCGGCCACCACACACCCGCCGTGCACCCTCCTGCCCTGCCCGGGCGATGGCCGCCTCGATCCGGCCAGCCTGCTGCGCATCGACAATCGCACCGGCCCGGCTCGCCGGGTCCAGCGGATTACCCGGCAGCCACTGGTGGGCCTTGGCCTGCAGGCGTTCGATGAATGCGTCATGGATGGAACGCTGCACATACAGCCGCGAGTTGGCCGAGCACACCTCGCCCTGGTTGAAGAAGATACCGAACGCGGCCTTTTCCGCAGCCAGGTCCAGGTCCTGGCAGGTTTCAAACACCAGGTTGGGGCTCTTGCCACCGCACTCCAGCCATACCTGCTTGAGGTTGGACTGCGCCGAATACTGCATGAAGTACTTGCCCACCTGGGTGGAGCCGGTGAATACCAGGCAATCCACGTCCGGGTGCAGGCCCAGCGCCCTCCCGGCCTGCTCGCCCAGGCCCGGCAGCACGTTCAGCACGCCTTCCGGCACCCCGGCCTGCAACGCCAGCTCACCCAGGCGCAGGGCCGAGAACGGTGATTGCTCGGCGGGCTTGAGCACCACGCTGTTACCGGCGGCCAGCGCCGGGGCGAGTTTCCACGCGGCCATGTCGAGCGGAAAGTTCCATGGCACGACCGCAGCGACAACGCCCAGGGCCTCACGGGTAATGGTGGCCAGCGCGTCAGGCGCGGTGGGTGCCACCTGGTCGTACAGCTTGTCCAGTGCCTCGCCATACCAGGCGAACACATGGGCCGAGCCCGGTACGTCGATGTTGTAGGCGTCCATGACCGGCTTGCCCATGTTCAGCGAGTCCAGCAGGGCCAGTTCTTCACGCTGGGCCATGAGCAGCTCGGCCAGGCGCAGCAGGACCTTCTTGCGCTCGAGCGGAGCCATGCGCGGCCACGGGCCTTGTTCGAAGGCGCGGCGGGCGCTGGCGACGGCCAGGTCCACTTCGGCCTGGCCGCAGGCGGTAACCTGGGCCAGCACGGCATTGGTGGCGGGGTTGATGGCGGCGAAGGTGGCGCCGTCCTGCGCGTTGACGGGCTTGCCGTCGATCAGCGCCTGGGCCGGGAGATGCAGGCCCGAGGCGCGTTGTTGCCAGAATTCGAGGGTGTACATTTGTACTCCTGGTAACGGTTGTAGCAGCGTTTTCACAAGGGCTACGCAATTTCTGTGGGAGCGGGCGTGCCCGCGAATCAGGCGCTGCGGTGAATGGCACCGGCTTCGCCGGTGTGCGCGGGCTCGCCCGCTCCTACAGGGAAATGTGCTGCCCTTACCAGCGGTTCAGAACTTGCCGACCAGACGCGCCGTGCGGTCCACGGCGATGCGGGTCTTTTCCACCAGCTCATCCAGCTCGCTGTGGTTGGCGACAAGGGCCGGGGCCATGATCATCCGGCCCAGGGTCGAGCGAATGATCACCCCCTCCTCGAAACCGAAGGTGCGGCATTGCCAGGCCAGGTCGTTCTCGTTGGCAAAGCGCTTGCGCGTCGGCTTGTGCTCGGCAAACTGCAGCGCCGCCACCAGGCCGGCGCCCTGCACCTGGCCGATCAACGGGTGGTCGGCGAACACCTCGCGCAGGATGCGCTGCAGGTACGGCCCGGTGTCGTCCCGGACCTGGCGCACGATGCCTTCGTCACGCAGCGCTTTCAGGTTGGCGATTGCCACCGCCGCCGCCACCGGATGGCCGGAATAGGTCAGGCCGTGGGCAAACACCCCGCCCCGCTCCACCAGCGCCTCGGCAATGCGCTTGCTCAGCACCAGGCCACCCATGGGCACGTAACCACTGGTCAGGCCCTTGGCGATCGACAGGGTGTCGGGCTGGAAGCCGAAATATTCATGGGCAAACCATTCTCCGGTGCGGCCAAAGCCACCGATCACTTCATCAGCGCACAGCAGCACATCGTACTGGCGGCAGATACGCTGGATCTCGGGCCAGTAGCTTTCCGGCGGGAAAATCATGCCGCCGGCGCCCTGGAACGGTTCGGCAATGAAACCGGCAACGTTCTCGGCACCCAGTTCGAGGATCTTTTCTTCCAGTTGCAGGGCACAGCGGCGGCCGAACTCGGCCGGGCTCAGGTCGCCGCCCTCGGCGTACCAGTACGGTTCGTCGATGTGCGCCACATCCGGGATCAGCCCGCCCATTTCGTGCATGAACTTCATGCCGCCCAACGCCGTGGCGGCCAGCGTCGAGCCGTGGTAGCCGTTCCAGCGGCCGATCATGATCTTCTTGGCCGGCTGGCCGACCACCTGCCAGTAGCGGCGCACGGTGCGGATCAGCACTTCGTTGGCCTCGGAGCCGGAGTTGGTGTAGATC
>MTEX01003435.1_pt1 | contig 41207 bp, 21 predicted proteins | sample 1042691 | NCBI WGS metagenome assembly MTEX01 (sample SAMN06185810, study PRJNA358809) | soil metagenome | isolation source: soil biostimulated with molasses as carbon source | place: India | collected 2015-05-23
TTGCGCGCCAGCACGGTCCAGTCGCGGTTGAGCTTGCGCGCGGCCAGGAACTGCAACAGCGTGGTGTGGTAGGCCTCGTCGACCGGGGTATCGGCGACATCGTCGGAGATGCGGTGCTCCAGCCGGATGTTGCCCCGCCACAGCGGGTTGGCGCTGTAATCCAGGGCCACGCCCACGCCGGTCGAGTCACCGACGTTGCCGGAGATCACGTTGGTGTGTTCGAGCGACGTGTCCAGCCGCAGGCCTTCGGCCAGATCCCAGCGATTGCGCATGCCCGATGCCGCCTGGATGTCGCGCCCGGCGATGGCGTCGCGCAGGCGGTACTCCGAGAACAACTGGGTATCGCGCATGAACGTGGTGTCCACGCCCAGCGCAACCGTGTCCGCCTCGCGTCCGTCCCGGGTCAGGCCGTTGACGCCGCTGATGCCGGTCTGCTTTTCGTACCGGCCATACAGGCGGCTGCGTTCGCGCAACTGGTAATCCAGGCCGAAGGCGACGCGGTTGCGATCCTCGCCGTGGATGTCCTGCTCCACCTCGCCGCCCAAGCTCAGGCGTTCGCTGGCCCGGTAGCCGACGCCGACGCGCAGCATGTCCGAGGACAGTTCGGTCCCGACCGGCAGGCCGCTGGCGACATCATTCGGATTGCCGCTGCTGATGATCGGCAGGCCGGTCAGCGGATCCAGCGGCTGCTGGCCGTAGCCCAGCGCACCGCCGCCGGCGCCGGTGGCGTAGCCGCCGGACAGTCCGCCCAGGTTGCCGTAACCGCTGTTGGTCGCCCAGGTGTAGTAGGCGCCGACGGTCTCGCGGATGGCGCGGTAGCCGAAGTCCAGGGTCAGCTTGTCGGTGGCCCTGATGCGCGTGCCGATGCTGCCGGCGTTGCGCTCGCCGCCGTCCGGATTGCGGTCCTCGCTGCGCAGGCCCTCGGCATAAAGCTCGAAACGCTCGTTCAGGCGGTAGCGCGTGGTCAGGCTGTATTCGCCCCGCCCGCCGTACAGCGGCGAAGCCGGATTGTTGAACTCCGGATCCGACTGGCCGGCGAACAGTTTCAGATCGGCCCTCCCGCCGGCATGCCCGAATTCCACCCGCCAGGCGTTGCCTTCGACCAGCCCGCTCAGGCCCTGCAACGCGGGCGTACCGTACTGGTTGATCGAATTGGTGTTGACCTCGCTGCGGGTGCGCGCGGCTTCGGCCACCAGCCAGGTGTTCTCGCCCAGGCGATAGCCGACGTTGGCGCTGCCCATCTCGAAACTGGCGAACGGGTTGCGGTCGTCCACGTAGGAGCCGCCGATCTCGCCGTTCTCGCCAACCCGCAGCTGCGCGTCGCCGCCGACCACCCAGAACTTCTCGGTGCCCTGGTCCAGTTCGTAGGTGATGCGCAGCGATACCGGATTCAGATCGGCATCGAAGGACGGCAGGAAGCTGTTGAGCAGGATCCGGCCGGAGAACGGCTCGAAGCTGTAATCCACCAGCCGGCCCAGCGGGCGCACCGACACGATGCGCGAAGGCTGGTTGCGATCGCGCACCACCACTTCGACGCGCTCGCTGCCCTCCAGCACCGCGTTGTTGCGCAGGCCGTAGGGACCGCTGCCCTGGCTCGGCAGTTCCTCGATGATCTGACGCAGCGAGTCCTCGATGGCGAACACGTTGCCGCGTACCCGCTCGTTCTCGAAATGCCAGCCCAGGCCGGTCGCGGTACGGTTGTAGGTGCCCAGCACCCGCTGCGGGGCACGCGCACCGGAATCCACGCCGGTCTGGGTGGCAATGCTGTCGCCGGTCTGGAAATCGCCGTACAGCAGGTAACTGCGTTCCTTGTCCACCCGCACGTACAGGCGTTCGGCCGACCGCGCATCGAAGCCGCGCAGCGAGGCGTCGCCATAGACCGGATAGAACTCTTCCGGCTGGATGTCGCGCAACAGCCGCGCGCGCACTTCCTTGTCTGAATCGTACGCCGCGGTCAGCAGGTACTCGCCCTTGATCCGGCCCTTGACGAAGAACGCCGCGCGCGCGGCGCCGTTGGCCTTGCCATTGTTGAACTGCTTTTCCCAGCGGCGGATTTCGCGTTCGAACCCGTCCCCGCGGGTGCTGCCGTCGATCAAGTGGTCGCCCTTGCGGCGGAAGTTGATCACGCCCTCGATCAGGCCCGTGGCGATCATTTCGCGCATTTCCGGCACGAAGCCGACCACGCCCTCGGCGGTCTCGCCACCGGCGGTCACCCGCAGCAGCACGTCCTGCGGATCGTGCGGGGCCAGCAGATCGAATTCGGCGCGGCCGTCGCGCACCGGCAACTGCACGCCGGGCGTGACCCGGTCTGCGTCGAGGCGGCCGGGGCCGAGTTCGTCGGTGCGGCCGTCCGGCAGCTTGATGCGGCCGCCGGAATTCTCGATGGTGGCGAAGGACTCGCCGGCCAGCGGCTTGCCGTCGGCGCCGTACAGGTGGACCACCACGTGCACCGGCGATTGGCCATCGGCCGGCACGCCATCGCGATCCACTTCCACCACCACCCGCTGCACGCCGGCGTTGACGCGGTAATCGACATTGCCGGGCTGCGCGTACAGCGCCTGCGATCCGGCCTGCCGGCTCTGCGGCGACTGCGGGAACAGTGGCGTCGCCTGGCCCAGCACGGGGGTGAAGCGCTGATCGCCGGAGACGTTCTGCGCCAGCGCCAGGGTCGGCACCAGCACCAGCGACAGTGCCAGGCTCAGCGGTTTGCGGGAAAAACGTTCGGGACGCATGGGAATCCTGGCCTGGCGGACGCGGGCGGAACGCGGAGTGCGGCTCATGGCTGCACCTCCGTGCCGGCGGCGGGCTCCGGGCCGGTCGGCCTCGGATCCACGATGGGCCGCTGGTTCGACGAATCGGTGCCCTGCTGCGGACTGCGCACCGGCTTGCTTTCGAAGCGCAGCGGCGCCTGCCCGGTTTCGGTTTCCGGGGCGCGGATCTCGCCCTGTGTGCGGCGTGCCTTGACCTGTTCGATCACCGGGTTGGAGCAACTGCCCTCGATGAAGTCGGCGCGATGCAGCTCGCCGTTCTTGAGGTCGATGAACAGGCTGTCGGCGTCGCCCAGGTTGCGGTTGCTGCTGGTGGTCAGGCGCGAGCCGACCGGCAGCGTGGACGCATCCACCTTCAGCGTGTGGCTCTTCGGCGGCAGCCCGCAGTAGCTGTACTTGCCTTCCGAATCGCTGACCATCCAGGTGCCGTCCTCGAAGTACATGCGCACGCCGGGGATGCCGAGTTCCTCCTTGTCCTGCACGTGGTTGACGTTGCAGTCCACGAACACCTTGCCGAGCACGCAGCCTTCGTCGGCGAACACGCCGCCACTGACGACCACGCGGTATTCGGCCGGGTTGGAGGGCACGGTGCCTCCGTTCGGATACGGCGCCAGCGTGCCCGGATCCACGCAGCCGCCCTCGATCGAACAACCCCAGGCCCGCGCGCGGTTGATGCCGTCGCCCTGCTGGCTGCCCACGCCCACGCGGACGCGGTAGCTCAGGACCTTCTGCGCGCCCACCGCCAGCGAACCGACGTCGAACACCAGGATCGGACCGGGCTTGCCCAGCGGATCGTCGATGCCGTGGCCGTCGACGCGGGCGGTGCCGGCGATGAAGGTGAAGCCGTGCGGCAGGCGATCGACCACGTTCACCGTGCCCAGCGCCGCGCCGGCGGTCTGGCGGATGGTGATCGTGTAGACCAGGCTATCGCCCACTTCCACGGTCTTGCGGTCGCCGGTCTTGGTGATGACAAGGCCCGGCGCGACCTGCGGATCCAGCGGAATGTGGTTGTGCACCGGCGCGGCCAGGCCCGAACCCAGGTTGGCTTCCAGGTAATAGGTGGTCGCGGTGCCGGCCGGGCCGGTCGGCGCGGTGGCGTTGGACTGCACCGGATAGCCGACGCCCGGCGTGGACGGCGGATTCAGCGGCGATGTCTCGGCCGGAATCATGCCCGACTGGAAGGTGTATCCGGCCGGCGGCGTGACCGCGATCCGGAACCGGCACGAAGCCGGCGCCGAAGGTGCGAGCAGGAACTGGTAGAAGCCTTCCGTGCCCACGGTCATCGACGCGCTGCTGCCTTCGACGCTGTAGCCGCCCGACGCCACGTTGAGCAGGTGCGCTTCCGGCGAATAGCCGGCACATGCGCCCACCGGGGACAGCGTGACCCGCGAACCCGGCACCGGACTGCGGGTGACGGCGTCGTAGATCACGCCGCCCGGATTCAGCGGCAGGCTCTGCTGCGGCAGATTGGCGCCCGGCGCCAGCACCACGGACAACTGGGTGTTGCCGCCATCGCTGCTGCGGCAGGAACTGGCGGTGCCGTTGCCCATCGCGGTGTCGGCATCGCACGGCGCCGGCGGACCGCCCGCGGTCTCGCCGCTGACCGGCCAGCCCCAGATCACCCCGGCGGACGGATCGCGGAAGCGGATCGACAGCGGCACGCCCGGAATCAGATCCGGCACCGAGTAGCTGCCGTCGGCCGCGGTCTGGACCGTGGCGGCCACGCTGCCGTCCGCATTGACCACTTCCACGGTCCAGCCGGCCAGGCGGCGATCACCGCCGTCGAGCAGGCCGAAATCCGTACCCTGGTCGAACCATGCCGTACCCGACACGGACGCGGCCAGTTGCACCGGCGTCGGCAGGCGGCAGGCGTTCTGGGTGATCGCCGGATCGCACACGGGCAGGTCGTCGACGTTGCCTTCGAAATCGGCGCGTTCTTCCTGCGTCGGGATGCGGAACTCGTTCTCGCCGCCGCCCTCGACCAGCACCGCGTTGTGCACCGGCGATGCCGCCGCGGCGGACGCCGCCACGCGCACCCGCGCCACGATCGTGTCGGTCGCGGTGGCGCCCGCGGCGATCACCGTGGTGCTCGCGCAACGGAAGCGGCCGTCGCCGGCCGCGCCGGTGCAGGTCCAGCCGTTGCCCGTGGGCGCGGCTTCCAGGGTGAGGCCGGCCGGCAGGCGATCCTCCACCACGTACTCGCCCGCGCTCGGCTGCTGCCCGATGTTGCGCACGCGGATGGTGTAGGTGCCGATGTTGTTGACGGTGAAGGTGGTCGGCGTGGCGGTCTTGCTGACCACCAGGTCCGGCGAATCGCCGATCTCGCCGAAGTTGTTGTCGATCGACTGGCCGCCCGCCGGCAGCACGATGCCGCTGATCGCCGAAGGCGTGGTCGTCACCGGCGTCGCGGTGCCGGTGGGCGTGCCCTCGATCGTACCGGGCGTGGTGATGCCGTTGAGCGTCTCCGCCGGCTGCGTCGGCTCGGTCACCGTGTAGGTGCCCGGGCGCAGATCGTCGAACCGGTACCGCCCCTCGCCGTCGGTGGTGATGGTGACGTTGACGGTTTCGCCCAGATCGTTGGTGCCGGTCAGCACCACCTGCACGTTCGGGAAGCCGCCCTCGCCGCCGTCGATGACACCGTTGTTGTTGCCGTCGTTGTAGACGCGGCCCGCGATGGCGCCGGCGGGAATCTCGCCGAAATTGTTGTCGCCGGCTTCCTCGCCCACGCCGAGGGTGATGCCGTCGATCACCGAGGGCACGGTCGTGGTCGGCGTGGCCGTGCCGCCGCCGGTGCCGGGCACGGTGATGCCGTTGAGGGTGCCGGTCGGCTGCTCGGGTTCGGTGACGGTGTAGGTACCCGGCGGCAGTTCGGTGAAGGCGTAGCCGCCATCCGGCTGGGTGGTGACTTCGCGGGTGATCGTGTTGCCGGCGAGATTGGTGCCGGTCAGGCGCACGATCACCGAGCCGATGCCCTGCTCCGGCGGATCGATGACACCGTCATTGTCCAGGTCGCGCCAGACGCGGCCGCTGATCGCGCTGTTGAGCGGAATCTCGCCGAACAGGTTGTCCTGCGACGCCGTGCCCGGCGTGGTCAGGTCGATTGCACTGATCGCGCTGGGCACGGTCGTGATCGGCGTGGCGGTGCCCGACGGCGTGCCGCCGACGGTGCCGGCGCGGGTCTGGCCGTTGCTGGTGCCGGTCGGCTGCTGCGGTTCGGTCACCGTGTAGGTGCCCGGACGCAGGCCCTCGAAGCGGAAATCGCCATTGGCGTCGGTGGTCGTGGTCAGGTCGACCGCCGCGCCGCTGTCGTCGGTGCCGGTGAGCCGGAGCGTCACGCTCTCGATGCCGGTTTCGCTGGCACCGGCCTGCACGCCGTCGTTGTCGGCGTCGAAGAACACCCGGCCGGACACCGACACACCGAGGGTTTCGCCGAAATCGTTGCGCACCGAGGACTGGCCGGCGCCCAGCGCGATGCCGGCGACCGCGCTCGGCACGCTGGCGATCGGCGTGGCGGTGCCGGCGGGCGTGCCGCCGATGTTGCCGGCCAGCGTGGTGCCGTTGATCGTCGGCACGCCGGCCACCACGGGCTGCTCGGCCTGCTGGGTCACCGTGTAGGTGCCGGCCAGCAGATCGCTGAAACGATAGTCGCCGTTGGCGTCGGTGATCGCTTCGGCGATCGGGTTGCCGAGCGCGTCGAGCATGCCCGCCGGCAGGTTCACGCGCACGCCGACGATCCCATTCTCGCCCGCGTCGCGCACGCCGTTGTTGTTGGCGTCGAGCCAGACGCTGCCGGACAGCGCACCGGCCAGTTCGCCGAAGTCGTTGTCGCTGGAGCCGGCCGCCGGCAGGTTGTTCACCAGGATCTGGTTGCCGCCGTTCTCCTGCCCGTCGGCCAGGCCGGTGGGCTGGGTTTCGCGGATGCGATAGTCCTGTCCGGCGATCGCACCGCCATAACGGTAGTCGCCGTTGGCGTCGGTGGGCACGCTGACCGGCGCCGGATCGTCCGGGGTGCCGAACTGGCCGTCCGGACCCGCGCCCTCGATCACCACGCTGACGCCGGGGATGCCGGCATCGCCGCCGTTGCGGTCGCCGTCGTCGTCGCGGTCCAGGTAAACGGTGCCGCTGATGATGGCGTTGGCCAATTCGCCGAACAGATAGCCGGTCGCGTCCTGGCCGGCGGACAGCACGATGCCGTCGATGACGTTGACGGTGCCCGCGTTGCCCGGCGTCGCGGCGTTGCCCGGCGTGTGCCGGCCTTCCAGGTAACCGGCCGGCTGCGTTTCGGTGAGCGTGTAGCCCGTGCCCGCCTGCGGCGGCAGCAGATCGGCGAAGCGGTAGGCGCCGGCGGCGTCGGTCTGCACGGTGAGGTTGACCGCCTGGCCCAGCACGTCGGTGCCGGTCAGGGTCAGGATCACGTTGCCGATGGGATTCTCGCCGGCGTCGAAACTGCCGTTGTTGTTGTTCGCGGCGGTGGCGGAGAAGTCCTCGAACACGCTGCCCGCCAGCGATCCCAGCACCTCGCCGAAATCGTTGCCGGTCGATCCGGCGCCCGGCAGGTTGGCGATCTCGATGACGTTCGCCGGGTGTTCGCTGCCCTCGCCGTAGCCCTCCGGCTGGGTTTCGCTGACGCGATAGTGCTGCCCGACCACCAGATCGGTGAACTGGTACGCGCCATTGGCATCGGTCTGCAATGCCACCGGCGCGGGATCGTCGCCGTTGCCGAACACGCCGTCGGCGCCCGCGCCGGTGAGCGTGACGGTCACTTCCTGCAGGCCGCCGTTGGGCCGCGAATTGACGGTGCCGGCATCGCCCGCGTCGAAGTCGCCGTTGCGGTTGCGATCCACGTACACGTGGCCGGAGATCGCGGCGATGGCGTCTTCACCGAAATTGAACTGTTCGCCGTCCAGGCCGGCGCTCAGGTCGATGTCGCTGATCCGATCCGTGGTGGCGGCATCGCCGGCACCGCCGGTCGACGGCGTGCAGCCGGACGCGCAGGCGACCCCGCCGATCAGGCCTGGATTCACCGCGCCGGGGCGGTTGCGGTAATTGCCGGCCGGCAGCAGCTCGCGCAGCGTGTAGGTGATCAGTGGATCCAGATCGGCGAAGCGATAGGCACCGTTGCCGTCGGTGGTGGCCGTGCGGATCACGGTGCCGGTGGCGGCATCCAGCAGTTCCACCGTCGCGCCCGCGATTCCGGCCTCGCCCAGGCTGCGGGTGTTGTTGTAGTTGCCGTCCACGTAGACGAAACCGGACAGCGACGGCAGCCGGACTTCCGGGAAGTTGTAGCGCACGCCCGCCTGGTTCGGGCCCACCGCGATGCCGGTGTACGCGGTGTCGGGCGATCCGGTGGCGTAGGTGCCGCCCAGCGAAGGCTCGGCGCCGCCGCTGGTCGGCGGTGCCACCGGGCCGTCGATGAAGCCGGTCGGCTGCGTCTGGGTCAGCGTGTAGCCGCCCGCGCCCGCCGGCGAGAGGTTGTCGAAACGGTAAGTGCCGTCGGCCGCGGTGGTGGTGGTGCGATTGACGGCGTTGCCGTAGGCGTCGGTACCGGTCAGGCGCAGGGTGACGCCGCCGATGCCGGGCTCGCTTGCCGCGCCCTGATGGGTGCCGCCGTTGGCGCCCGCGCGATCACGATCCTGGAACACCACGCCGGCCAGCGACGAGCGCGTGACCAGGATGTCTTCCTCGCCGCGGTTGTTGCCCGGGTTCGGATCGAGCTGTTCGGTGGTGATGTCCGCAGTGTTGACCTGCGCGCCGGCGCCGGGATACGTGGTCCAGCGCACCGGGATGATCACGCGCACCTTGCCGGTGACGGTCAAGTCGCCCAAGTTGCAGGTCAGCGCCAGGCCGGCCGCGGTGCACGCACCGGTGCCGTTGGGCTGTTCATCGCCGCCCGGCGACGGGCCCTTCTTCTGCCACTGCACCGGACCGGTGATCTCCAGTCCGTTCGGCAGGGTGTCGGTGATGACGGTGCCGGTGCCGTTCAGCGGCTGGGTGCCGCTGCGGTCACGCGACAGGCTCGCGCCGGGACCGGCGTTCGCGCCTTCCAGCACCCAGTAGAAGGGCTGGCGCAAGGCCACCGTCGTGGCCGGCGCCGCCGGCAAGGCGACGTCGGGGTCCAGATTCGGCGCATCGGTGAACACGTGCTTGGTCACGCGCACGTCGGCGCGCGAGCGGATCGTGGTCGGCTCGTCGGCCTCGTTGTTCGCGGTATTGGGATCCGTCTCGGCCAGGAGCGCGCGCACGTGGTTGCGGACCGTGTCGCCGTTGCCGCCCGGCGCGGTCAGGTAGCGGTAGCGCACGTACAGGTAGCTCGGCGAGTTGACCCCCAGCGTGCCCACCACGTTGCTGCCGCCGAAGCCCGAACCGGGCACGTCGCATTCGATGTTCAGTCCGGGATCGGTGGGTCCGGTACCCGCGCCGGTGAACGGACTGGGACTGTTGACCACACATCCCGCGGTGCTGAAACCGCCCGACGGTCCCCCCAGCTCGCCGGGCGCGACGCCGACGAATTCCACCTGCCGGCCGCTGGGCGCCCGGAAGGTATCGGTGAGCCGCACGCTGGTCGCCACGGACGGGCCGCGATTGAGCACGGTGACGCGGTAGGTGATGAGGTTGGAGGCGGTGTTGACCGCGTCGTAGGGCAGCGGATCGACGCCGCTCTCGAAGCCCAGATCGTCCTTGTTGACCACCAGATCCGCGGCGCCCTGCGCGAAGGTCAGCGAAGCGTTCTTCTGGTCGTCGGCGGCGCTGGTGTCGGTGTTGTAGTTGAACGGACCATCGGCATCGGTGCCGCTGGCGCCGCCGGTGATGTCGAAGCTGGCGATGTTGGTGAAGACGCGGCCGGCCGGATCGTTGTTGCTGTCGACGTTCGGCCGGATCTGCACGCGCAGGTTCTCGGTCTGGCGGAGCGACAGATCCACCGCCGGGCAGACGATCACCACCTGGGTCGGTGACCCGGTGTCGTTGGCGAAGGACATGCCGCCCGCCGTCGGCGAGGCCGTGGTGCCGCCGGCCGCGCTGGCCGTGCATTCCACGTTGCCGGGCGTGCGGGTGGCCGAGACCAGCACGAAGCCGGTATCGCCGGGCGGCAGCGTGAAGACGTCGCGGAAGACCACGCCGGGCACGGCCGACGGACCTTCGTTGTAGTAGCTCATCAGATAGTTGCTGACCACGCCCACCCGGCCTTCTTCGCCCGTGGTGATGCTCTTGGCGGTGGTGCGGACGTTGGCGCGGCGCTCGACCCGCACCCAGTCGCGGGCCTGGTTGTTGGCGCCGTTGACCTCGCCCACCGAACTGGCGACGGCCGGATCCACGGCCACCCCGGCGGTGTTGCAGAACGCACCGCTGGCCGGAGCGCCCGCGCCGCAGGCGCCCGGCGTCTGGCCGACGCTGTCGAAGAACGGGAATCCGACCGTGATGGTGATGTCGGCCGACTCCCCGACCGGCAGCGCGGTGTCGCCGGAGCGGCAGATCACCGAGGGGCCGTCGACGTTGCAGGTCCAGCCCGCCGGAGACGCGACCGCGATGCTGGTGCGGTCCACGCCCGCGGTGTCGCCGCTGACGAAACCGGGGATGGTGTCGTTGACGACGATGCCGCTGGCCGGCACCGCGTCGGCGATGGCCAGGTTGGTCACCCTCAGCGTGTAGGTATAGCTGTTGGTGCCCAGCGGAATGGCGTTGTCCGCGCCGCCGTCGTTGCTGCGCGTCCACTTTTCGATCGCCAGATCGACGCGATCGTTGGTGGTGCGCGTGCCGTCGCCGGCACAGTCGTTGGTGGTGTTGCGGTCTTCGTCGACGCTGCCGGTGAGCGGTTCCAGCGAGCCGCCCGAGCCGCCGGTGCAGGCATTGTTGGTCAGCGCCAGTTCGGCCGAGCGCGCGCGGGTGACGATCCGCAGCGGCGGCGCATCGCTGTCGCGGGCCAGGCCATAGCGGGAAGCATCCAGATCGCAGGTGACGACCTGCGCCGGCCCGCCGGCGCTCCAGGACGCGGGCGCGACCGCGCAGTTCCATTCGCCGGCGCTGCCGCCGCTGATGTATTCCTCGCCCGCCGCCAGCCGATCCACGACCTGCACGTTGCCGGTCGCGGTGCGCGGACCATAGTTGCGCACGCTGATGGTGGACGTCATCAGGCTGTCCGCATCGGGACCGCTGCCCGGCCAGATCGCGACCAGCGCCGGCGTCTTGCGCTTCGCCAGTCCGAGGTCGGCGCCGTTCGGCATCACGCTGAACTCGACGCTGCCGGTGTTGTTGATGGAGACCGGATCCGGCGTCTGCGACGTCACCGTCGCGGTGTTGGTGACGTCGCCGCTGCTGTTGGCGCCGTTGGAGGGCACCAGCGCCGTGATGGTGAAGCTGGTGGACGCGCCCGGCGCCAGATCGCCGTTGTAGGCGCATCCGCGCGTGGTGTCGCCGGCGGTCGTGGCGCAGGTCCAGCCCGCGGGCTGGTTGCCGCCGGTGATGACGAAGCCCGCGGGCAGCACGTCCGTCCAGCTCGGATTGGTCGCGGCGCTGGGTCCCAGGTTGCTGACGTTGACGGTGAAGGTGATCGGATCACCCGCGGTCGCCGGCGCCGGATTCGCGCTCTTGCTGATCGCCATGTCCGCGCCGGGCGTGACCGCGGTGGTGACATCGTCGGTGTTGTTGGCGGTGTTCGGATCCGGCAGCGAGCCGCCGCCGACCGTCGCGGAGTTGATGATGTTGCCGCCGCCGACGTTGACCTTCGCGCGGAAGCTGAAGCTGGCGCTGGCATTGGCCGCGAGCGTTCCGGCGTGGGTCGCCGTCATCGTGCCCGGATTGAACGACCACGCCGGGCCATTGAAGCTGCCGGCTACGAAGGTGACGCCCGCCGGCAGCGTGTCCTGCACGCTGAATCCCGCCGACGCGCCGGGACCGTCGTTGGTGACGGTCAGCGTGTAGGTCACCTCGTCGCCGCCGATCACGGTGCCCGAGGATGCGGATTTCTCCAGCCGCAGATCGCCCGACTCGTCCAGCGTGGTCTGCTGGCTGAGCATGTTGTTGCCGGGTTCGCTGTCGTCGGCGAAGAAAGGGTGGCTGGTCGACAGGCTCGCCAGCGATTCCCCGGCGCCAGGCTCATTGATGTCGGCACGCCCGACCGCGCCGTGGATGAACGCCGAACCCGGCGTCATGCCGGAGGTGAGCATCTGGATCTCGAAAGTGACCGGCGGCAGCATGGCCGACAGCGGTTCCTGCAACGCGCAGCGCAGCCTGACCGGCGAACCGCCCAGGCTGACGCAGTAATCCGGCACCACGCCGACCGCGGCCCCGGCCGGCAGATCGAACAGGACCACCGCGTCGTTGATCGTGTCGACGCCGCCGTTCTGCACCTCGACGCGATAGACGACCGGGCCGCCGACCGGACTCGGGTCATAGCCGGTATCGGTGAGGCCGCTGATCTGCAGATCGGCCGCGGACGCCAGCGCCGGCACGAACAGGCTGGCCAGGAGCAGCAGGATGCGTCGAAAGCCGTGGCTCCTTCCGGCGGGCCGGCGCGGCAAGGCGTCGTTCCCTTCGGCATCGTGGGCGGAGACGCGCGCGCGCGCGCTTTCGGCGCGATGCGCCGCAACGACATGGAGGACCACAGTTTTCCCCTGTTCCGTTCACCGCCTCGCGGGCGGTCCTGTATCCGCCGGGAGACGTTCACTTGCAGCATCAGCCACTGTGGAACCGGCCTTCCGGAGGACGCTCGCTCTCACGCCGTCATCGGCGTGGCCGCGGCACCTTTTTTGTGCACCGCAACGGCAGGGGAATCTTATTTTGTGATTCTCATCACCTCAATAACGGAAAATTACTCACGCTTTCCGTTGCTCTTGAACGCTCTCGGCGCGGAGCCCGACAACCCCGACCCGCGACTCTCAGCCGCCTTCGTGCAGCCAGAGATAACCCGTGCCACGCACCGCGCGCAGCGGCAACGCGTGGCCGCTCGCCGTGCGCACCCGCTGGCGCAGCCGATGCAGCAGCACTTCGAGACGATGCGGATCGAAATCCTCGGGCGAATCGGTCATGCCGGCGATCAGCCGCTCGCGCTCGACCGGCTCGCCGGGGTGTTCGAGCAGCATCCGCAGGAACGCGCGTTCCGCCTCGCCCAGGCCCAGTTCGATCCCGTTGGGCGCGCGCAGTTTCCAGCCGCCGGCCACCAGCGACCAGCGCGGTGGCGGCGGTTCCGATCCGGCTGCCTGACCGGGCGACGCAAGGCGACGGCGCAGGCTGGTGATGCCCGCCGCCAGCACGTCCATGTCCACCGGCTTGACCAGGTACAGATCCGCACCGGTGCTGAGACCGCGGGCCATGTCGTCGCTCCCGCCGCGCGCGGTCAGCATCACGATGCCGACGGACGCGATCTGGCGCAGGTGGCGGGCGATCGCGTAACCGTCCTCGCCGGGAAGACCGATATCCAGCAGCACGATGTCGCAACGCTGCACGGCCAGGTGCCGGTAGAGTTCACTGGCGCTGGCGAACCCTACGGTCTGGAACCCGCGATCGTTCAACTCGGACACGATCAATTCGCGGAGTTCGTCATCGTCTTCCGTCACCGCAATGCGCGCGGTCGTCAAAGTGGCGTCGTACATGGCCTCAAGCAGGTGGGGTACTGGATTTGTAATCCGTATTGCGCCGGGAGCATATAGGAATCCGCTGGAAACGGTTACCAGTCTCAGTTGGGACATTCGATGTCCAGCTTGTTCGCCCGCTCGACCGCGGAGCGTGAAAAGCCGCTTGTTTTCCGTTGTTTTTTCCACTCGGGCACGCTTGCGATGCCCCACGGCCCACAATCATCCTCTCCTCTTCTCACTCAAACTCTCCGCCCTTCCCGCGCGGCGCCACCTGCCGCGAAGAAAAAAAAAGCCCGTCGAGGACGGGCTTTCCAGACAGGCTCGCGTTGTCGCCGCGACTCACTCCTTCCAGGTCTTCCGGATCGGATGGGCCTCGGTGTTGAACACCACCGCGTCGAAATCCAGCGCGGTCTTCGGCGCGAACAGCAGGTAGTAGTACTTGAAGGTCTCGGCGAACAGGAAGCTCTCCATCGAGTCGTTCTTCTCCTTGCTGCGCACGTCCTTCAGCGCGGCGAACCCATGCTCGGTGCGCGTGTTGCGCACGAAGTCTTCGAAGAACTCCTTGCCCATGCCGCGATACCGCGCGTCGCCGGTGTAGTGATGCAGGTAGTAGGCGGACTCGACGATCTCCGGGCGCAGCGGGTAGCCCGGCGAGGTCACTTCCATCTTCGCGTAGTCGATGGCCTCCGGCTCGATGCCGTGCAGGCGCCACATCTTCAGGCCCGACTCCTGCAGGCGCTTGGCGCGCTCCAGATCGCCGCCGAACGCCAGCAGGCCCGGCATGAACGCATCCAGTGCGCCATAGGTGGTCTGGGTGCGTTTGCCGGTGTTCATGTCGGCATGGCCGTACCACAGCTCGCCATCGCGCACTTCGTCAGCCAGATACTGGTTGATCGGGCCGATGCTCTGGTCCCACATTCGCTTGCAGTCGGCGTCGCCAAACAGCTTCCAGCACTTGAACAGGTACTCGTAGTACGAATCAATGCCGCCGGCGATATGGCTGGTGGGATTGGTCCACTCGCCGGTCTCGACGTTGATGTTCAGGCCGACCAGGCCGATCTTCGAACGCCGGTTGAAGGTCTCCACCAGCGCCCGCTTGGCCTTGTCGTAATAAATCGGGTTGCCGGTGAGCTTGCTCAGTGCGCCGAACTCGATCAGCAGCGTGCCGGTCTCGGCCGGGTTGCTGATGTTGCCGCGGACCTTGCCGGTGCGCAGGTTGACGTGCGTGTACGGCAGGCCGGTCCTGCTCTCGAACACGGGCAGCAGGCGCTTGCCCAGATCCTCGGCCAGCTTGAGCAGCCGCTCGTCGCCGCTGAGCTGGTAACCGGAGATCAGCCCGCCCAGCAGACGGATGGTGATCTCGAAGTTCTGCACGTACATGTCGTGATCGAACGAGAGCCGGGTGGCGATCAGTTCGCGCGCTTCTGCCGCTTCCTTGTCCAGGCCGAGCAGGATGAGCGTGTCCAGCGCATCCACCGGCGACATCAGCAGCGACTGCTCGTACCAGTCGCGCGGTTGGCCGCTGATGGGCTTGAGATCGTCATGGCCCTTGGCGAACTGCATATAGCCCTGCCAGGCGTGCCGGGTTTCGGCCTTGACCTGTTCGGCCAGGCGCGCGGCCTCGGCGTCGTCCACCGCGGGGACGGCGGCCAGGGCGCTGGGGCCTGCCGTCGTGGCAGGCGCCTCGGTCCTGGCCGGCGCGGCCGCGTCGGCTGCGGGCTTCCGGTCGCAGGCGGTGCCGGCCGCCAGCGTCAATGCCATCACCACCGCGCCCGCCAGGCGTTGTCCGCGCAGCACGCGGCGGGAGGAACGGGTCGTCATCGGGTCGTCGTGCATGGGAAATCCTCTCTGCGGAAAACGATCAGGGCGCCGGCGCGGACATCGCGTCGGCCAGGGATTGCAGGGTGAGCGCGCCGCGCAGCGCATCGGCGTCGGCACGGGAATGCAGCATCAGGTTCACCGTCTCGCCGGGCAAAAGGTCCAGCGCATTGTCCGAAACGGTCACGTCCAGGTTGCCGAAGCCCAGCCACAGGGCGCGCACGAACACCGGCGAGCGCAGGGTCAGGCGATAGCCGTCGCCGTGGGCGGCCAGATCCGTCTCGATGCGCGGCGCCGGCAGGTGCAGATCCTTGGGCGCGGCGAAGTACACCAGTCCGCGCGACACGGCCTGGCCACCCGTGATCAACTCGAACACGGCCACGGTGCGCGCGGGATCCGCGGCGCCCAAGAGTTCGGCGTCGGTGAACTCGCCCGCCGGCGTGGCCGCCAGTGCCGCGAGAGTGGCTCGCTGGCGGCCTTCCTTCAGCACACGGCCGTCGAAATCCATCACCCGCAGGCGCCATTCGGCGTCGATCGGCACGGTCCGATCCGACAGCAGCGACAAGCGGGTGACGCCATCCTTGCGCAGCGCGGCCACGGCGAGCGGCGCGAAGAAGCGCCGCGCATGGTAGTTCAGCGGCTTCCAGCGACCATGGAAATCCACGCTCGACCACGACGCGCCCGGCCACACGTCGTTGAGCTGCCAGTACAGCGAACCCATCGTGTACGGCCGGGAAGCGCGGTGGTGCAAGGCGGCCAGTTCGATGCCGTCGGCCTGCATCACCCGGCTCAGGTAGACGAAACCGGCGAAGTCGCGCGGCTTGCCGTACTCGCGCTCGATGTAGAGCGACAGGCGCGTATTGCCCTCGCCCGCCAGGAATTTCTGGTGCGCCTTGATGACCGGGCCATCGACGCTCTGCTCTTCCGGCTTGGCGAAGCTGTCGATGGTGCGCATCTCCGGCCAGGCCTGCAGGCCGAACTCGGACATGAAGCGCGGCGTTTCGTCCAGGTAGGCCTGCACCGGCTTGGAACCGGCCCACACGTCCCAGTAGTGCTTGTCGCCCTTGCGCGAATCGTTGGCCTTCTCGTCCAGATCATTGCTGGGCGAGCTGGACCAGTACGGCACGCCCAGCCCATGCTCGGCCACCACCTGGCGCAGATCCTGGCCGAACAGCGCCACGTAACCCTGCCAGACCTTGTCGGCGAACACGGGATCCGCGGCCATCAATTGCTTGCGATGGCCCCAATCCTTCCATGCCGTCTCTTCCTCGTTGTTGCCGCACCACAGGACGATGCTGGGGTGATGGCGCAGGCGGCGGATGTTGTCGCGCGCCTCGGCGACCACGTTGGCGCGGAACGCGGGGTCGTAACCCGGCTGCATGCCGCCGCCGAACATGAAGTCCTGCCAGACCAGCAGGCCGAGTTCGTCGGCGATCTCGAAGAACACGTCGTCCTCGTAGTAACCGCCCCCCCAGTTGCGCAGCATGTTCATGTTGGCGTCGCGCGCGGCGGTGAGCGCCCTGCGCACGCGCGCTTCGTCGGCGCGCGGCGGGAAGGCATCGAACGGAATGACGTTGGCGCCCTTGGCGAACACCGGTACGCCGTTGATCACGAAAGCGAAGCCCTGGCCCTGCCCGTCCGCGTCGAGGTCGCGGCGCAGTTCGACCGTGCGCAGGCCGGTGCGGCGTTCGGCATGCGCCACACCGCCTTTGGTCTTGAGCGTGGCGTGGAAGGTGTAGCGCGCCTGCTCGCCATATCCCACCGGCCACCAGCGGCGCGGCCTGGGCAGGGTCACGTCCACGCTGACAGGCTGCACGCCCGCGATCAGCGCGGCTTTCCGGCGCAGCACGTCGACGCGGCGTCCCTCCGGATCCCGCACCTCGATTTCCACGTCGGCGGAGGTTGCGCGCGCGGCCTCCACTTCCACCAGCACGGCAAGCCGCGCCTGCTGGCCGTCCAGCGCATCGGTGCGCACCGCCAGATCGGTGATGCGTAGTCCGTCCCAGCTTTCCAGCCGGATCGGCCGCCAGATGCCGGCAGTGACGTAACGCGGTCCCCAGTCCCATCCGAAGTGATAACCGGGCTTGCGCACGAAGTTGCCGACCATCGCGTCCTTCGGCTCGTCGCCGTAGGGCGATGGGTAGTTGCCGGCGATCTTGTGCGGCATTGCCTGGACCTTCGGCAGCAGCGTGCGGATCGGCGAACGGAACACCACCCGTAGTTCGTTGCCGCTCGCCTTCAGCCGGCCGTCGACCCGCGCCCGCCAGGTGCGATGGCTGTTGTCGGCCTTCAACAGCGGCTGGCCGTTGAGCTCGACCTCCGCGAAGGTATCCAGTCCTTCGAACACCACTTCCGCGTGCGGCCGTGCCCGCGTGGCCGCATCGACGTCGAAGCGGCCCACGTACTCCCAATCGGCCAGGCCGATCCATTGCAGCCCGGCTTCCGGCGCGCCGACGTAGGGGTCCGGAATCACGCCGTTGGCGAACAGATCGGTGTGGACGGTGCCGGGTACGCTGGCCCGGGCCCACGCGCCGGCCCGCGGATGCGCGGCGGCCTGGGCGTCGCCGGGCAGCAGGCGGAAGCGCCAGTCGGCGGCGACCGTCTGCGACTGCGCGGCCGGTTGCGCCATCGCGGTGCCCGCCAGCAGCAGCCAGCCGCAGAACGCGGCGCGCAGCCAGGCGGGAACGGCAGCGGCAACGATACGGGTTCTCATCGAATCACTCCTCCTCGTCGGTACGCGCGTTCCGGCATGCAAGGGAACGGGCGCGGCCAGACCTGCGTGGTTTCCGCCACGCGCGCGCGCCGCGGAAATTCCTGTTTCCCGTCCACGGCCGGCGCGCGCCGGATCCCGCGGACTCCCGCCTCAATGCCGCAGTCGTCCAGCGTCCAGCGGCTTCAGCGGCGCGTCTCCCTTCGCCCATTCCAGGCCCAGGCCGATATCGCCGGAACGCTGGTAGAAGTCCAGCCGCAGCCGATGCCAGCCGCGCCGAAGCGGCACGCTGCCCTCCACCGGCTGATCGTAGGTCTCGTTGCGCACGATCGCTTCGTCGTCGATGTACAGCGCCGAAGCGTCGTCGGCCTGCGCGCGGAAGCGGTACACGCCATCCTCCGGTACCTGCAGCCAGCCTTCGAAGCGCAGCCCGAAATGCTCGTGGCGCCCGTAACCGCGCCAATCGAAGGATTGCGCGCTGCCGCTGCGGACCGGCGTGGCCGCGTCCATCTCGGAGAAGCGCGCGAACTCGCCTTCGTAGTAGCGGTACGACACGCCCTTTGTGCGGGCATCTTCCGGCACCGCCTGCGCGGCCTTGTAGCGGCGATTGCGCAAGGTGGCGCGATGGATGCCGCTTTCGCGGCCGTCGGCGGTGATCGTCAGCGTGCGCACCGTGACCGTGCCGTCGGCCGGCACGTCGACGTCGACCGGTCCGGTCGCCTGCAACGAGGCGCGGGTCGGGACGCTGCCATCCAGCGTGTAGTGGATACGGCTGCCGGGCACGCGCGGCCGCAGGTCCAGCGTGTAGTGCGCCTGCTCCACCGCCATGCCGTCGTTCAAGCCCCACGGTGCGGGAATGCGGAAGCCGATGCCGGCCTGCGCCAGGCGCGGATACTGTCCGGACAGGCGCCGGTCGAACGCGTCGAAGTCACGCTGCGCCTGCGGGGTCCAGGCGATCTCGGCCAGGGCCAGCAGGCGCGGGAACACCATGTACTCGACCACTTCCTCGCGCGGCATGCGCTCGGTCCATACGTTCGCCTGCACGCCGAGGATGTGGTGGCGCTTGTCGGCTTCCAGTTCCACCGGCACCGGGTCGTAGGCGTAGACCTTCTCGATCGGCAGTTCGCCGCCCTTCTGCCACAGTTCGGTGTCCTTGGGGCCCTGGCCGTAGTCGAGGTAGCAGCAGCGGGTCGGGCTCATGATCACGTCGTTGCCGTGCCGCGCGGCGACGATGCCGCCGGCCTCGCCGCGCCACGACATCACGGTGGCGTCCGGCGCCAGCCCGCCTTCGAGGATCTCGTCCCAGCCGATCAGGCGCTTGCCGCGCGAATGCAGGAAGCGTTCCATGCGCCGGATGAACCAGCTCTGCAGTTCGTGTTCGTCCTTCAGGCCTTCGCGGCGGATGACTTCCTGCGCGGCCGCGCTCTGCTTCCAGCGGGTCTTCGGCGCCTCGTCGCCGCCGATGTGGACGTACGGCGCCGGGAACAGCGGGATGACTTCGTCCAGCACGTTCTCCAGGAAGGTGAAGGTCGGCTCGGTCGGGCAGAAGATGTCGTCGAACACGCCCCAGGTGGTGCCCGTCTCGAACGGGCCCGGCGTGCAGCCCAGCTCGGGATAGGCGGCCAGCGCGGCCAGCGCGTGGCCCGGCATCTCGATTTCCGGAATCACCGTGATGTGCAATGCGGCGGCGTAGGCGACCACCTCGCGCACTTCGTCCTGGGTGTAGAAGCCGCCGTAGGGCTTGCCGTCGCCGTCGGTCTCCCTGCGCTGGCCCCCCACTTCGGTCAGCCGCGGATACCGCTTGATCTCGATCCGCCAGCCCTGGTCGTCGGTGAGATGCCAGTGGAACCGGTTGAGCTTGTAGTGCGCCATGCGGTCCAGCAACTGCTTGATGAAGTCGACCGGGAACAGGTGGCGGCCGACGTCCAGATGCATGCCGCGATAGGCGAAGCGCGGCGCGTCGTCGATGCGCTGCGCCGGCAGTTTCAGCTTCGGCGCGGGCGTGACGGGCACCAGTTGCATCAGCGTCTGCAGGCCGTAGAACTGGCCGGCGGCGCGTCCGCGCAGGTTGATCCGCCCGGGCTGCACGTGCAGTTGGTAAGCCTCTTCCGCGTCCGCTTCATCGCCGGCTTCCAGGTGGATGACGTCGGCGGCATCCGCCGCCGCGCGGCCGCAGTCGCGCGGCGCCCAGCCCTGTTGTTGCCGCAGCCACGCCTTGAGCAGTTCGGCATTGGCGCGCGAGGCCTTGTCCCCGGCGCACACGCGGGTGGACGCGGACAACACGAAGCTGCCCGCCTCCGGCCGGACCGACGCCGGCAGCGGTACCAGCGACGCCGCGGACGACTGCGCCGCAGGCTGCGCATGCGCCAGCATCGGCGTGAACAGCAACAGTCCCGCCAGCAGGCGACGTTGCATCGATCCAAATCCAGACGTGTTTCCGGTTCCGCGCAAAGCCCTTCCCTCCCCGCTCGGTGTGGACGTCCGCGTCAGTCGCGCGGACGCACCACGTTCAGCACCTCGTGACAGGCGCCCATCGTGTGGTAGTCCGTCTTCCCGGCCGGACTCTTCTCGTCGCTGTACTTGCGGTTGTCCGCATCCAGGATGCGGTACCACGCGCCGTAGCGGTGATCGACGAAATGTTTCCAGGCGTAATCCCACAGGCGCTCGTACCACTGCCAGTAGGACGCATCGCCCGTGCGTTGCGCCAGCAGGGCGGCGGCAGCCAGCGATTCGGCCTGCACCCAGAAGTACTTGTCATCGTCGCAGACCTGTCCGTCCGGCGCGAAACCGTAATACAGTCCGCCGCGCGCGCCGTCCCACGACCGCGCGACCGCCACGTCGAACAGATGGCGCGCGGTCGGCACCAGCCACTCCGCATCGACGTGCCGATCCAGGATCATCAGCAGCTTGGCCCATTCGGTCTGGTGGCCCGGCTGGAAACCCCACGGCCGGAACAGGTGCTTGGGATTGTCGCGGTTGTAATCCCAGTCGATGTTCCAGTGGCTGTCGTAATGCTCCCAGACCAGCCCGTCGGCCTTGGCTGCCTGGCGGCGCGTCATGTGGTCGGCCAGTTGCAGGGCGCGCTCGACATAGCGACGTTCACCGGTGGCCTCGAACGCCGCCAGCATCGCTTCGCACATGTGCATGTTGGCGTTCTGGCCGCGATAGCCGGTGAAGTTCCACTGCGCGTCGGCTTCGTCCCGGTACAGGCCGTACGCCGGTTCCCAGAAGCGCTGCTCCAGCAGGTTCCAGGTTTCGTCCATCCAGCCGCGTGCCTCTTCCACGCCGGCCTTGACGCCGCAGGCGTACGCCAGCAGCACGAAGGCCACGCCGTAGCAATGGTTCATGTCGTCCTCGACCACGCCGTCGCGCAGCGTCCAGGCGTATCCGCCGGTAGCGGGATTGCGGTGCACTTCGCGCAGGTAGCGCAGGCCGTGCTCCACCGCATCCAGGTATTCCGGATTGCCGAACTCGCGGAACGCCATCGCGTAGTTGAAGACGAAGCGCGTGCTGCTGACCAGGTGGCGATGGCCGGCGTCGTACACGCTGCCGTCGTCGCGGAAGTAATGGAAGAAACCGCCGGCCGGGTCGATGGCGCGCGGATGGTAGAACGCCATGGTCTGCGCGATGTGCCCGCGCAGGAAGGCGGGCGAACGGAAATCCGGTGCGGTGTCAGGCGAGCTCATGTTGGTCCTGCAGCAGTTGTTGGACTTCGGCCAGGGTCGGCATGGCGGCGAAGGCGCCCTTGCGGGTCACCGCCAGCGCGCCGACCGCGGCGCCGAAGCGGAGGGTGTCCTCGATGGCGGAACGATCACGGCAGAACGCGGCGAAACCTGCGCCGTCGCCGCCGCGTTCGCCCAGCCGGAACAGCAGTCCGCCGACGAAGGCGTCGCCCGCCGCGGTGGTATCGCGGGTTTCCACCCGGAAACTGGCCACCTGTCCCGACGCATCGCGGGTGAACCAGCGGATCGGCGCGGCGCCGTCGGTGACGATCAGCCATTGCGCCTGGCCGTCGAACAGGCGCTCGCGCACCCGCGCCTCGCCCACGGTGCCGCCACCGAACGGGCGCGCAAGATAATCAAGCTCCTCCTGCGACAGCTTCACCAGATCCGCGTTGACCAGCGCTTCCCACAGGCGCGGCGCCGGATCCACGTTGGCCGGCCACAGTGCCGGGCGCAGATTCAGATCCAGGCTCACCACCGCACCGGCGGCGCGCGCGCGCAGCATGCCGTTGAAGGTGGTCTCGGCGATGGTCGGCTCGGTCAGGCTGTTGGAGCAGACGTGGAAGCTGCCGGTGCCGTTGAAACAGTTGGGCTGGAAATGCTCGGTGCGGAACAGCAGATCCGCCGCCGGTGGCCGGTAGAAACTGAAACTGCGCTCGCCGGTCGCGTCCAGGGCGACGAAGGCCAGCGCGGTCTTGGCCTCGCTGGTGCGGACGATGCAATCGGTGGCCACGCCGGCCGATTCCAGGCTCTCGCGCAGGAAGTCGCCGAACATGTCCTCGCCGAGCATGCCGGCGAAATGCGTGTCCGCGCCCAGTCGCGCCGCGGCCACCGCCACGTTGGCGGGCGCGCCCCCGGCGTATTGCAGGAACGCGCGCGGCGTATCCGGCGTGGCCGGCGGCTGCGCGAGTAGATCGATCAAAACCTCGCCGAAACAGACGATTTTCGACATTTTGGCCTTACGCTCCCTTGACCGCCGAGGCGCTCGGGCGCGAACCCGAGAGGCCGTAAAAGATGATGTAGCCGTAGCAGAGCAGCGGCAGAATGAAGGCATGATGCACGCCGATGTTGTCGGCCAGGACGCCCTGCAGGTACGGAATGATCGCGCCACCGACGATCGCCATGATCAGCAGGCTGGACGCCTTGCCGGTCAGCGGTCCCAGGCGCTCGATGCCCAGCGCGAAGATGGTCGGGAACATGATGGAGTTGAACAGGCCCGTGGCGACCACGCTGTAAACCGCCGTCGAGCCTTCGGTCAGCATGGTTGTCGCCAGCAGCACCACGTTCATCGCCGCGAAGATGGCCAGCAGCTTGCGCGGCGAGAACTTGACCATGATGGCCGAACCGGCGAAGCGGCCGATCATCGCCATCGTCCAGTACGCCGCCACGTAGTGGGTGGCTTCCTGCTCGGTGAAGCCCCCGATGTTCGGCATCGACAGGTAATTGACCAGGAAACTGCCGATCGCGACTTCCGCGCCGACGTAGAAGAAGATGCCGAGCACGCCGAACAGCACGTGGCGATGGCGCAGCGCCTCGCCGAGCGTGTGCTTCACCGGATCCGCCTGTTCGGTGGTTTCGGTCAGCGCCGGCAGGCGGAACAGGAACACGAACACCGCCAGCAGGAACAGCGCGATGCCGAGGCCGATGTACGGGCCCTGCACCGCCTGCGCTTCCTGCGCGCGGTACGCAAGCTGCTCGGCGGCCGGCATCGCCGCGATCTGATCGGCGGACTTGACCGTATTGCCCAGGATCAGCAGGCCGCCGAAGATCGGCGCGATCGCCGTACCCAGCGAATTCAGCGCCTGTGCCAGGGTCAAGCGGCTGGAACTGGTTTGCTCCGGTCCGAGCAGCGCGACATAGGGATTGGCCGCCACCTGCAGCACGGTGATGCCGGTGGCGAGCACGAACAGCGCGCCGAGGAAGGCTTCATAGATGCGCAGTTCGGCCGCCGGCCAGAAGCCCAGTGCGCCGATGCCGGCGATCACCAGGCCAGCGACGATTCCCTGCTTGTAGCCCAGGTGCGCGACCAGCCGGCCGGCCGGCAGCGACATCAGGAAATAGGCGCCGAAGAAGGTGAACTGCACGAGCATGGCGCGCGCATAGTTCAGTTCGAACACCGCCTTCAGGTGCGGGATGAGGATGTCGTTGAGGCAGGTCAGGAAGCCCCACATGAAGAAAATCGTGGTGACCACGGCCAGGGCCACCCGGGTGTTGACCACGGGGGCGGCGGCGGAGGTCCGGGGCTGGGGTGTCGGAGCAAAGGCCATGCGGGGCTCGCCTCAGGGTGCGGTTGGTACGGAAAGGAAGGAAATCGTCATGAACGCGGCGCCCCGCTGCTTTCGCGGATGCGCAGTTCCACCGACGCGGTGGTGCGTTGCGGCGGCGCTTCGGGTTCGCCCAGGCGGCGCAGCAGCAGTTCGGCGGCCTGCCGGCCACGTTCGCGCGGGTTGACCGCCAGCGTGGTCAGCGGCGGCGTGGTCACCGCGGCCTCGGAAATGTCGTCGAAACCGGTGATCGCGAAATCGCGTCCCGGATGGATGCCGCGCGAGGCCAGGCCAAGCATCAGGCCCAGCGCGACCGTGTCGTTGTAGCAGACCGCGGCGGTTGGAGCCGGTTCGCGGGCGAACAGTTCGCCGGTGCGGGACGCCGCTTCCAGGCGATTGGGCGCCGACTCGATCATGCGATCGTCCTCGACCTCCAGGCCGGCTTCCTCCAGCGCCTGCGCGTAGCCCGCGCGGCGTTGCCGGCACGAGGACGAATCGGCATGGCCGCCGAAGAAGGCGATGCGGCGATGTCCCAGTTCGATCAGGTGGTGGGTCGCCATGTAGGCGCCGCGCTGGTTGTCCAGCGCCAGGAAATCCCAGTCCGCGCCGTCCAGTTCGCGGTTGAACAGCAGCACGTTGCCGTGCGCGCCGAGCACCTGCCGCAGTTGCGCGCTGTCGCTGCCTTCGGCGGGCGACAGGATCAGGCCGGCCGGCATGTGTTCCATCAGGGTGGACAGCACCGCCTGCTGGCGTTCGGGCGATTCCGCCGTGCTGCCCAGCAGCGTCACGTAGCCGCGCGCGCCCAGCGCTTCGTCCACGCCGGCGGCGAACTCCGCGAAGAACGGGTTGGACAGATCATTGATGACCAGCGCGACGCTGGACGAGGTCTGCCGGCGCAGGTTGGCCGCCCCGCGGTTGTAGACGTACCGCTGGCGGCGCAGTTCGGCCTCCACTCGCGCGCGGGTATCGGCGTGCACCAGCGGGCTGCCGCGCAGGACCAGCGATACGGTCGCGCGCGAGACCCCGATGGCGTTGGCGATGTCGGTGACCGTGACCGCCCGGCGACCGGCCTTGCGGCCGGTGCCCGCTCGGGCGCCCTTCCCTGTCGCGGTGGCTTTGTCTTTCATCTGTCAGTAACGTCCCGGGAAGCCGCAAGCCTAAACGATCACGCGGATGAAAATGCCATGCCGACCGCCGGACCGGTGGGAGAGAGAGCCGGCACGGCGGCGGACATGGCGCAACTCACTGGCCGCCCGCGGAAGGGGCGGCGCAGAACGAAGCCGGCAGATCGCCCGCGCGGGTACCCCAGCCGGTGGTCGGCGGCGTGGCGGTCAGCGCGTATTCGATGCGACCGCCCTGCCGCAGGCGATTCCAGTCCAGCCAGACCGGCGCATGCGGCTGGCCGTCGATGCGCACGCCGTCGACGTATTGCAGCGTGCGGCCGTCGGCGCCGGGGGCGTCGATGCGCAGCGTGCGGCCCTGGCCCAGGTCCATTTCGACCCGGCTGAAGCGCGGCGCATGCAATAGGAACTGGCCCGTGCCGGGCACGGCTGGATACAGGCCCATCGCGCTGAACAGGTACCAGGCCGACATCGTGCCCAGGTCATCGTTGCCGGTCACGCCGTTGGGCGCGTTGGTGAACAGCTGCTGGGCGGCGCGCAGCACGGTGGCGGTCTTCCACGGCTGCCCGATCAGCGTGTACATCCACGGTGCATGCAGGTCCGGCTCGTTGTTGGGGTTGTAGCGGTACTGGTTGTAGTAGCTGTACGGCCCGACCACCCACTCCTTGCGCGCGGCGTGCAGCGGATCCTTCAGCAGCGCGTCGTAGGCGAAGAACGCGTCCAGGCGCTTGCCGGCCTGCTCGACACCGTGCATCGCCTCGACCAGGCCGGGGACGTCCTGCTGCGCCAGCCACTGGTACTGCCAGGCGGTGCCTTCGTGGAAGCCGTGGTGCGAACGCGGACTGTAATGGCCATCGGCCGGCACGTACCAGCTGCCATCCTCCATGCGCGGGCGCGGGAACCCGCTGAAGCCGGTTTCCTCGTCGCGCACGCTGGCATCCCAGACCTTGCGCCAGTTGCGGCCGCGCTCGCGCAATACCGCCACGTCATCGCCCAGGCCCAGGCCGTCGGCCATCTGCGCCAGCGAGCAATCGGCCAACGCGTATTCCAGCGTGGCGGAACCGCCGTGGTGCGGATCCACGTCCATGCCCTTGGACGGCCAGGCGCGGTCGTACTGGACGAAACCGTTGGCCAGGTAGCTCGCGTTGCCGGAACGGCCGGCATGGCGCGAATTGGTCGGCGGCATCCCGAACGCGTTCTGCCGCAGCGCCGCATAGGCCTGTTTCTCCACGCCCTCGAGCGCGCCGAAGCGCCACAGATCGACCATGAACGGGGTAACCGGATCGCCGGTCATCACGTTGGTCTCGAAGTTGGCGTAACCCCAGCGCGGCAGCCAGCCGCCCTGCTCGTGGATCGCCAGCAGCGAACGGCCGATGTCGCGCGCGCGTTCCGGGCGCAGCATCGCCAGCAACTGGTTCTGCGAACGGTAGGTATCCCACAGCGAGAAGTATTCGTAGTAGGTCCAGCCGTCGGCGCGGTGGATCTGTTCGTCGTAGCCGCGATAGCGGCCGTCGGCGTCGCTGCCGGTCAGCGGCTGCAGCAGCGCGTGGTACAGCGCGGTGTAGAACACCGTGCGGTCGTCCTGATCGCCACCCTGCACGCGCACGCTGGCCAGTTCCTTGCGCCAGGCGTCCTGCGCCAGCTTGCGCATCTGGTCGAAACCGAGCAGCTTGCCGCCACGCATGCCTTCGCTGCGCAGGTTGTTGCGCGCGCCCTCGGCGTCGACATGCGAGATCGCGCTGACCGCGGTCACCGCCTTGCCCTGCGTGGTGTCGAAGCTCAGCCAGGCGCCGTTGGGCTTGGCCTCGCCTTCCATGCTGTGGCGCGCACCCGGCAGGCCGCCGGCCTCGCCCCAGGTACCGAACGCCTTGAACGGGCGATCGAATTCGATGCGGAACCAGGTGGTGTACTGGTGGCCGCCGCAGAAGCTCCGGGTCACCAGCTTGCCTTCCACCACGCGGTCGCCGACCACGTCGATGGTGCTGCCGATCACCGAATGGCGCTCGTTGGCCTGCGCCACGTTGACCAGCACGTGGCCTTCGCGGGTGCCGGCGGAGAAGGTGTAGCGCTCGGCCGCCGCGCGGGTCAGCGCGGTCGCCTCGGCGTCGATGCCGCCGTAATCGAGCAGGCGCACCTTGTAGTAGCCGGCCTGCCCCACTTCGCCGTCATGGCTGTAGCGGGAAGCATAGGTCTTGTGGTTGAAACGCTTCGGATCCTTGGTGTCGAAAGCGCCGCCCGGTCCGATCGTGCCGGTGACCGGCAGCACGGACACCTGGCCGCCCTGTTCCCAGCAACCGGCGCCGGACAGGAAGGAGTGGCCGAAACCGCGGATCCTGGGATCGTCGTAACGCCAGCCCGAATAGTGTTCGCCGATGGGGCTGACCTGGATCAGGCCGAACGGCGCGGAGGCGCCGGGGAACGTATTGCCGTCGTCCTTGCTGCCGATGAAGGTGTTCACCTCGCGCACCGGATCCACGGCGGGAGCCGCCTGGGCCAGCGGGGCCGCCAATGCCAGCAGACCGGCGAAAGCCAGCGATGCGGTTCGCAGGCGCGGAGAGGTCGGTACTCGGGACGTCGGTGTCATGCGGTCTGATTACCTGTGTTCTTGCGGTCGTCACGACCGCGGGTTGTCACTTCCGGAGTCCGGACGGCATCGCCCTGGAGCGATGCCGCCGGATTGTATGCCGCGTGTTGCAACCTGGCTTGCGCCAGGAGGCCCGGCCGAAGCCGGACCGGTCTTGGCCTTCCCGGAAGACGGGAAAGCGTCTTGCATTTACTCGAAGTTGAACACGTACTCCATCGCCACTTCGCGGCCCACCGGGCTGAACAGGCGGCTGTTGTAGAACTCGTAATCCAGCTTGTACGGGTCCTTGTGGTTCCAGCCGGTGCTGTTGAACACGTTGGTCACGTAGAGGTTGATCTTCGCCCGCGGCGTGATGCGGTAGCCGACGTTGAAGTTCCAGGTGATCGCCGGTCCGACGCGACCGTAGAACTTGCGGGTCGCCTGGCCGAAGGTCGGGCTGTTCGGATCGGTATCGACGCAACCGGCCTTGTCGCTGGGCACGCCGCCATCGGCGAACGGGATGCAGCCGCCGGAGTTGGACAGATCGTTGGGATCCCAGTGGTAGCGCACGCTCGGCACCGCGCCGATGCGGTCGCCATAGACCGTCGCATTCCAGTTGCCGTACGCCCAGCTGACGCTGCCGCGGATCTTGCTGCGGACGTCGCGATCACGGCGTTCCGGGTTCGGGTCCGTGCGGTAGGTCTGCTCCTTCATCGACTGCAGGTTGGTGTAGTTCACACCGAACTGGAAGTCGCCCCAGCGATCTGTCGCCAGGCGATAGCGCGCGGACACATCGATGCCCTCCACTTCGCGCTGGGCGATGTTGATCGGACCGCGGCGCACGTCCGTGATGAAGCCGTTTTCGTCACGGGTAACGCGATCGATGATGGACGCGCAGTAGTCGGCGCCACCGGGATTCGACCAGCTCTGGCCGGGCGTGGTGGTCAGGCCGGTACGGCAACCGGCTTCGTCGCGCAGGACGATGTTCTCGTCGATGTCGCGGATCTCGTCCTCCAGCTTGATCGCCCAGTAGTCGGCGGTCAGCGACAGGTTGTCGAGGATGTCCCACACGAAACCGGCGGTCCACGACTTGCCCAGTTCCGACTTCAGATCCGAGGCGCCTTCGCGGTTGATGTTGAACGGATAGGTGACATCGGTGTTTTCGGACGTGCAGTTGTTCGTCTGGTAGTCACCGCTGTCGATGCAGCGGAACGGATCCAGCGTGCGCACCTGCGCCGAACTGTGCTCGGCCAGCAGATAATGCATGTCCGGGGCACGGAAGCTGGTGGCGTAGCTGCCGCGGACCAGCAGGTTGCTCAGCGGGCGCCATTGCAGGCCGGCGTTCCACGTGGTTTCGCTCTGGGTACCGATGTTGCTGGACGAGTCCGCGTAGGACTTGTAGTCGCCGTAGCGGTCGTAGCGCGCCGCCAGCGTCGCGGTCAGCGTGTTCACCAGCGGAATGCTGAACTCGACGCCGGTCGAATAGCGGGTGCGCTCGCCGCCGCCGCGATCGATGTTCTGCACGTCGTAATCCAGGTTGCCGCGCGGATCCGGATTGAGCTTGTAGCCCTGCTGCGCGACTTCGGCGACCGCGGCGAAGCCGATCGGACCGGCCCAGCCTTCGAACAGATCGCCACTGAGGGTGAACGCCGCCTGGTTGACCCAGGAAGCCGATTGATTGATCGAATGGGTGCCGAACTGGCGGTACTGGTCCGGGGTGACCGGATTCCAGTAACGGTCTCGGTTGAGGTTGTAGGCCGGCAGGCCGTCCACCACGCCCACCTGCGGTCCGAGGAAATAGGCGTTGACCAGATCCCAGTCCACCGTGGAGATGCTCTCGCGCACCGAGTAGTAGGAACGGCCCAGCGAGGCGTCCCAGTCGAAGCGGCCGACGGTGCCGCGCAGGCCGGCACTGATGTCCCAGGAACGCTCCTGGTTGTGGTTGCGCAGATTGGCGTCGCCGCCCACTTCCCGCGCGGTGAAGTTGCGCACGCCGATCAGCGACATGCCGCTGCCGACATCGTAGAACGCCGGCGCGTCCAGGCCCGCCGGGAACTGCACGCCCGGAGGCGAAGTGCCCCACTCGGCTTCCGAGTCGAAGACGGACACGTTGGCCCAGGCCTGCATGCCGTTCTCGAAATCCCAAGTGCCGTACACGTAGCCCGACAGGTCCTTGCTGCCGCCACGGATCAGCCAGTTGCCGAAGTCGGAGCTCAGGCCGCACAGCTGTCCGGTGTTGGTGATGGTGTCGCTGTTGCGGTCGTAGGTGAGGCGGTCGGCCAGGTAGAACTCGCCACCGAACTTCTCGCAGGTGCCGGCCGGCGGCGCGAGGCGCATGCCGGTGTTGGCGTCGATCAGGGCCAGGCCGCTGAAGGGACGGAAGCCGACCTTGCGTTGCTCCGGGTTCCACGAACTGTACGGCGCGTCGTCGGAATCATCCATGCCTGGACGATCGCGGCCGAACAGCGGATCGCGCTCGGTGTACTGCGCCGCGTAGGTCACGCTCCAGTTCTGCCCGACCTTGCCGCCCGCCCAGGAGATATCCCAGGTATCCCGGCCGCCCTCGGTGGAGGAGCCGCCACGGATGCGGAATTCGTCACCCTCGTAATTCTTCTTCAGGATGATGTTGACCACGCCGGCCACGGCGTCGGAGCCATAGATGGCCGACGCGCCACCGGTCAGCACTTCCACGCGCTCGACGGCGGCGGCGGGAATGTTGCTGTAGTTGGCGAAATTGCTCTGGCCACCGTAGGGCAGCGGATAATCGGCCACGCGGCGGCCGTTGACCAGCAGCAGGCTGCGACCCGGGCCCATGTTGCGCAGGTTCAGCGGGCTGGCGTTGGGCGTGTGCGAGCCCCACTGCACGTCGGCCTCGACCGTGCCGATCGCTTCATTGAGCGTGCTCAGCATGTCGTAGACGGTGGTGAAGCCTTCCTTTTTGATCTGGTCGGCGGAAATGACCTGGACCGGCGCCGGGCCCTCGACCTGGGCACGCTTGATGCGCGAACCGGTGACGGTGACGGTGTCGAGCTGCTGGGTGGACTCGGATGCGGCCTCCTGGGCGGCCACGGACAGCGTGGGAAGCATCGCCAGCAACAACGCGCTGCTTAGGACGTTGCGACGATAGCGGTGGGACTGAGCCATTTTGCGAAGTACTCGGGGTGATGGTGTGGTGTGGTTGGTTGACTTGCGGTACGGCGGCGTCCAGAAATTTCTCTCGATCTAACCCTGCACTTGAATCGTTCCAATGACTCGAGCGCCTCTCTCTGGATCGATCTAAATTAAGCATGGGTGAACGCAAGCCGCATTCCGCAACGCAGCATCCGTCCGGATGGCTGGTTTTGAATCGAGATAAATGTTTCGAATCAAAGATTTGCGAGGGCGGAAAATCAACGCCTGCCAGATCATCATGACGGCCACATGAAGGAACTGCGCAAAAAAGTCCGCCCCGGTCGGACCGGCTCGGCGCGCCCGCCGCGAACCTGCCGGGCGGTCAGCCGCCCTGCAATGCCTGCCGGAACGCCGCGACGATGGCCGGGTCGGTTTCCTGACGGTCGTATTCGAGGCCGGTCAGCGCCGGGTTGTGGAACGCCATCCCGGTCGCGCGGCGCGCCTTCGCCGAGGCGTGCACCTCGGTGACGCCCGTAGCGTTCATGAGACCGGCGACGTTGGCAGGCGTCAGTCCCGCGCCGGCCAGGATGGAAAGCCGCCCTGCCGCCTGGCGCACGTGGCTGGCGATGGCGGTGGCCCCCTGCACGGCATCGGCCTGTCCGCCCGATGTCAGGACCCGATGGCAGCCGAGCGCGATGATCGATTCCAGCGCCGCCGCCGGATCGCGCACCGCATCGAAGGCCCGGTGGAACGTGATCTGCATGCCCGAAGCCGCGGCCACCAGCTCACGGCACAACGGCAGATCGACATCGCCGGACGGCGTCAGCGCGCCGATCACCACGCCATCGCAGCCCAATTGCCGGCAGGCGGCGATGTCGTGCAGCATCACCTCGGCTTCGCGCGCGTCGTAAAGGAAATCGCCGGCGCGCGGCCGGATCAGCACGAAGATCGGGATTGACAGGCGCTCGCGGGTCATCGCCAGCGTGCCGTAGGACGGCGTGGTACCGCCTTCGCCCAGGTTCTCGCACAGTTCGATGCGATCCGCGCCGCCCGCCTGCGCCGCCAAGGCGGACAGGTGCGAGTTGGCGGCGATTTCCAGCACGCGCCCGTTGCGGCTGACGCTCATGACTGGGTCGTCGTGTAGACCGAGCCGGATTCCCGCAGATCATCCTGCCGGCCAGCGTCGCACACTGCATAGACGAAGCCGCGGTGCAGGGCGAACGCGCCCACCTCGCCGTGCTTGTTGAGCGCGAGGAAGCAGACCTGCAGGTTCTTGCTGGCTTCGGGTCGCTTGCGCACCACCCGATCGATGGCTTCGCGGCAGGCATCCATCGGCGAGCGGCCCTGGCGCATCAGTTCCACCACCAGGAAGCTGGCGGCATTGCGGATCATCTCCTCGCCCACGCCCGAAGCGGTGGCGGCGCCGACTTCATTGTCGACGTAGAGGCCGGCACCGATGATCGGACTGTCGCCTACCCGGCCGTGCAGCTTCCAGGCCATGCCGCTGGTGGTGCAGGCGCCGGCCAGGCGGCCCCGTGCATCGATGGCGAGCATGCCGATGGTGTCGTGGTTGTCCTTGTTGCCGGGCTGGCCGCGCCGTTCGGCATTGATCTCGGGCTTGTATTCGGCGGTCTTCAACCACTCGCGCCAGGCCTTCTCGGCCTGTGGCGTGAGCAGGCGCTGTTTCTCGAAGCCTTCCGCCAGCGCGAATTGCTGGGCGCCCTCGCCCACCAGCATCACGTGGGGCGTCTTTTCCATCACCCGGCGGGCGACCGAGATCGGATGCAGGATGTCCTGCAGCGCGGCCACCGCGCCGCAGCGGCCGTCGCCATCCATGATGCTGGCGTCGAGCGTCAGCACGCCGTCGCGATCCGGATTGCCGCAGCGGCCGACGGTCGGATTGCACAGATCGCTCTCGGCCCAGCGCGTCCCCGCTTCCACCGCGTCGAGCGCGTTGCCGCCGCGCGCCAGCACCGGCCACGCGGCCTGGTTGGCCGGTACGCCGAAATCCCAAGTGGAAACCACGCGGGCGCCGCCGTTGCCCGCGGCGCGCGCGCGCAGGGCGGGAAGCGACACGGCACCGGCGGCCAGCAGGCCGGCCTGCAGGAACTGCCTGCGATCAGTCATCGGATTCTCCCTCGGAATGCGGCGCACGCCGGCGCCGGATGTCGGTCAATCAATCCAGGTGGTGCGCGGCGTACCAGGCCGCCGCGCCCATCACGCCCAGTTGGCCGTGATCGACGCGCCAGACCGGAACGTGGCGCAGCACGTGGCCGAGCACGCCCTTGTTGAGGTAGCGCTCGCGGAACGCGCCCCTGCGCAGGAACTGTTCGATGTGGCCGGAGATACCGCCAGCCAGATACACGGCCTTGGCACCGAAGGCGATCGCCAGATCGCCGGTCAGGCTGCCGAGCCAGCCGCAGAAGACCTCCAGGGTTTCCACCGCCAGTGCGTCGTTGCCCGCCTGCGCGGCGGCGATCAATTGTTCCGGCGTCTGCCAGCGCGGCGCCGCGCCGCGGATCTCGCACAGGCAGGGATAGAGATTCATCAAGCCGCTGCCGGACAGCACGCGCTCGTTGTCCACGTGCGACCAGCGCTTCATCAACAGCGCCAGGATCTCCATTTCCAGCGCATTGCCCGGCGACAGCGCGGCGTGGCCGAATTCGCTGGCCAGCACCGGCCGGGTACCGCCTTCGAAACGCAGCGCCGCGCCCAGCCCGGTACCGGGCCCGAGCACCAGCGCCGGCCAGTGGAAGGTGTGCGGGTGGTCGCCGCTCAACGGCGACAGGCCATCGGCGTGCAGGTACGGCACCGCGTAGGCGACCGCCTCGAAATCGTTGATCAGCGCCAGCGATCCGAGTCCGGACGCCTGCCGCGTGCGCTCGAGCGACACCGGCCAAGGCAGGTTGGCGTTGACCAGGGTGTCGCCGTCCAGCAGGCCGGCGATCGCCACCACCGCCGCCTCCAGGCTGGCCTGCTCGTCCTGGGCGAAGGTGCGCAGGATCGCCGCCAGATCGGGATGGTCCGCGCAGGCGTATTTCTGGTAGGCGAGGATCCGGGGTGCGTGACCTTCCGTCACCATCACCCGGGCCACGCGGGCGAACGTTCCGCCGACATCGGCGACGATCAATTCCCGGCCGGGCGGCGCGTGCGTGGCGTGGGTCATCTGCGGCACTTCAGGATTGGCCGGGTACGGTACCGCAACATTCACACTTTGGCCCTGATTTGGATCGATTCAAGCGAGTGGATTCTGTGGCATCGGAAGGCGTTTGGAAAGATGCCGCATCCATACCGGGGCGTACTCCACGGGCGCTCGAAAATACGGGGCCACTTTAACAGGCATCCGCAGGCGGTTCGCGGCCCACCGGACCCGCCTCCAATGCTTATCCGCGCATGTACGGCGTGGAGCGCCGGTGCACATTCGCGGGCCGCGCGGTTAAAGTACCGCCAGCCATGTCTTTCCCTTCGCTGCTGCTGCGGATCCTCTTGAGCGTCACCCTGTTGGTCTCGGGGACGGGCAATGCCGTGGCCGCATTGCAGATGCACGTCGCCCAGTCGGGCGCTCCGCATCATGGGCACGCGATGGAGGATGCGGACTGCGCCGCGCCTGCCCCGCCTGCGCGCGTGGCGTCCGCGACCTGCCACGACGAGAATGCCGCCGCGCCCGAAGCGCTACACGGCAATGGACATTGCCAGCCGGACTGCTGCGCCGCCGGCCACTGTGATGGTTTCTGCGCCCAGCAGGCACCCGCCACGATGCCTGCCGCATGGCCCGGCCACGGACCGCGCGCCCGCGCCAGCCTGGCCGGGCACCTGACCACCGCTCACCCCGCGCCGCCGCTCCCATCCCCGCAGCGACCTCCCATCGCCTGAATCCGGCCGCGTGGCCGGGATATTCCCGTGCGCCCACGATGACGCGTCGTGCCGCGCGCATTCCCTGGCAGCCCCGCCCCGGACTGCCTTCCGAATATCGTCAGGAGTTTGCATGTCTTCCGATTCTTTCGGCACGGAATCCGGTTCCGGATTCCGGCTTTCCCGGCGCCGTTTCGTCACCGGCCTGGCCGTGGGCGGCGTCGCTACCGGCTTCGGCCTCGCGCGCCTGCCCGCCTGGGCGAACACCGCCCGCCCGATGTACCAGGCACCGGTCCTCAGCGGCACCGATTTCGACCTCGCCATCGGCGCCTCGCCCGTCAACTTCACCGGCCGCACCCGCCCGGCCATCACGGTCAACGGAAGCCTGCCCGCGCCCGTCCTGCGCTGGCGCGAAGGCGATACCGTCACCCTGCGCGTGGCCAATCGGCTGGCGGACGCGCACACCTCGATCCATTGGCACGGCATCCTGCTGCCGGCCAACATGGACGGCGTGCCCGGCCTGAGTTTCGACGGCATCGCGCCCGGCGAGACCTACCAGTACCGCTTCCAGCTCAGGCAATCGGGCACCTACTGGTACCACAGCCACTCGCTGTACCAGGAACAGGCCGGCCTGTACGGCGCGCTGGTGATTGATCCCGCCGAGCCGCCGCCCTACCGCTTCGACCGCGAGCACGTGGTGTTGCTGTCCGATTGGACGGATCTGGATCCGGCCGCGCTGTTCCGGCGGATGAAGAAGATGCCGATGCACGACAACACCTACCAGCGGACGGTCGGCGATTTCGCCCGCGACGTGCGCCGCGACGGCTGGTCGGCCACGCTGGCCGATCGCGGCATGTGGGGGCGCATGCGGATGACGCCGTCGGACATCTCCGACATCAACGCCCACACCTACACCTACCTGATGAACGGCAACGCGCCGGCCGGCAACTGGACAGGCCTGTTCCGTCCGGGTGAAAAGGTGCTGCTGCGCTTCATCAACGGCTCGGCGATGACCTATTTCGACGTGCGCATTCCCGGCCTCAAGATGACCGTGGTCGCCGCCGATGGCCTGTACATCCATCCGGTCACCGTCGACGAATTCCGCATCGCGGTGGCCGAGACCTTCGACGTGCTGGTCGAACCCGCCGGCCAGGACGCCTTCACCATCTTCGCCCAGGACATGGGCCGCACCGGCCATGCGCGCGGCACGCTGGCGGTCCGCCCGGGCCTGGAAGCGCCCGTGCCCGCGCGCGACCCGCGGCCGCTGCTGACCATGTCGGACATGGGTCATGACATGGGCGGCGGCGGCCACGACATGAAGGGCATGGAGGGCGGTTGCGGTGCGCACATGGGCCACGGCGGCCATGCGGCGCAAGGCGGCGGCAAGGCGCCGGTGCATGCGCCGAGCGAGGCAGGCAATCCGCTGATCGACATGCAGACCATGGCGACTTCGCCGAAGCTGGACGATCCCGGCATCGGCCTGCGCGACAACGGCCGCAAAGTGCTGACCTATGGCGACATGAAGAGCCTGTTCGACGATCCCGACGGACGCGATCCCGGCCGCGAAGTGGAACTGCACCTCACCGGCCACATGGAGAAGTTCGCCTGGTCTTTCGATGGCATTCCGTTCGCCAGCGCCGAACCGCTGCGCCTGAACTACGGCGAGCGCATGCGCATCGTGCTGGTCAACGACACCATGATGCAGCACCCGATCCACCTGCACGGCCTGTGGAGCGACCTCGAGGACGAACAGGGCAATTTCCAGGTGCGCAAGCACACCATCGACATGCCGCCGGGCACCCGCCGGACCTATCGCGTGCGCGCCGACGCGCTCGGCCGCTGGGCGTATCACTGCCACCTGCTGTACCACATGGAAGCCGGCATGATGCGGGAAGTGCGGGTGGAGGAATGAGCATGCGCGTCCCGCACTCCTTCGGCCTGCTGGCCGCCGCGCTGTCGCTCGCACTCGCCGGCCACGCCCGCGCCCAGCAGCACGATCACGCCAAGCACGCCACGCCGGCATCCGCGCAGCAGAAACCGGCTGCGCCACCGGTGCAACCCGCCGAAATCGATCACTCGCAAATGGATCATCCGCGGATGGAGCACTCGAAGATGGAGCATTCGCAGCCGGACCATTCGAAGCCGGACGCATCGTCGATGAACCATTCCCGGATGGACCACTCGAAGATGGATCACTCGACGATGGACCATGCCGTAGGCCAGGCGCCCAGCGAACCCCGTGAACCGATTCCCGTGGTCACCGAAGCCGATCGCGCCGCCGCGTTTCCGCCGCTCAAGCCGCATGCGATGGAGCATGCCCCCACCTTCCATTCGCTGGTGCTGTTCAATCGGCTGGAAGGCTGGGACGCCGACCACGGCACCGGCCAGGCCTGGGAAGGCAGCGCATGGTTCGGCGGCGACATCAACCGGCTCTGGCTGCGCAGCGAGGGCGAGCGCGAAGGTTCGCGCACGGAGTCGTCCGAACTGGAAGTCCTGTACGGTCGCAGCGTATCGCCGTGGTGGGACGTGGTCGTCGGCGTGAAGCAGGATTTCCGTCCGGCCGACTCGCGCACCTGGGCCGCGTTCGGCGTGCAGGGCCTGGCGCCATACAAGTTCGAAGTCTCCGCCACCGCCTATCTGGGCGAGTCCGGCCAGATCATGGCCAGCGTGGAGGCCGAGTACGAACTCCTGCTGACCAATCGCCTGATCCTGCAACCACTGGTCGAAGCCAGCTTCTCGTCCAGGGACGTGCCCGAACACGGCGAAGGCACCGGCCTCAACAAGGTGGAAGCCGGCCTGCGCCTGCGCTACGAAATCACCCGGCGCTTCGCGCCCTACGTGGGCGTGGTGCATGAGCGGCTGTTCGGCGACACCGCGGACCATCGGCGCGGAGAAGGCGGCGATGCCACCGACACGCGCTTCGTCGCCGGTGTCCGCTTCTGGTTCTGACCGATTCCGGAACCCGGGCGGCGGCACGCCGTCGCCCTCAACCGACCTGTCTGGAGAATGATTCGATGAAACGCTTCCCCGCCTCCACCCTGTTCGTCCTGTCGCTGCTGGCCGCGCCTGCGGTCGCGCAGGATCACGGCAGCCACGCCGGGCACGGCGCGCAGCCCGCGACGAAGAAGACCGACGCCAATCACGATCAGGCGTTCGAACGCCTCGACAAGAACCGCGACGGTTTCGTCAGCAAGGCCGAGCTGCCCGAACGCCACCCGCTGCGGCCGCACTTCGGCATGGGCGACAAGAACCGCGATGGCAAGCTGGACCGCAAGGAGTTTGCCGGCGCGATGTCGATGCTGTAATTCCCTCCGGCGGAATCCTTCCGGGTCCCGCCGGCTTTCCGGAGAACGAAACCACCATGCACTTCCTGCTGAAACAGTTCACCGCCGGCGCCTTCCTGGCCGGCTCCGGCATTCTGCTGGCGGCCTGTGGCGCCGCACCGGGCGCGGCCACGGCCCGCGATCGCGCGGCGACCACCGCCGCGGTCGCGCCTTCTTCCGCAATGCCGGCAGTGGCAAGCGCCACCGCTCACGCGACCTCCGCCGCCATGCCGGTTCCTCTGCCACTGGTCCGCGTGCACAAGAGTTCCAGTTGTGGCTGCTGCGGCGTCTGGGTCGATCATGTCCGTGCCGCCGGCTTTCCGGTCGAGGTGCACGACACCGAGGAACTGATGGCCGTGAAGGAGCGCCTCGGCGTGCCGGCACCGATGATGTCCTGCCATACCGCCGAAGTGGATGGCTACTTCGTCGAAGGCCACGTGCCTGCCGGGGACATCAAGCGTCTGCTCGCCGAAAAGCCCGGAGCGCGCGGCATCGCCGTGCCCGGCATGCCGCTGGGTTCGCCGGGCATGGAAATGCCGGACGGCCGCACCCAGCCCTACGAAGTGGCGCTGATCGGCGCTGACGGTTCGAGCGAAACCTTCTCGCGCCATCCCTGAAAACATCGACCCCGGCGACATCGCATCCGCCGGGGTCGATTCATGCATCCTAGATCTTGAAATCATCGTAGGCGATGCGCGCCTCGTCCACGCCCAGCCGCTTCAGCAACTGGCGGGTCGCCATCAGCATCGCCGGCGGGCCGCACAGGTAGAAGTCGCAGGCGTGCAGGTCCGGATGCCCGCGCAGCAAGGTGTGCTCGGCCACTTCATGCACGAGTCCGCGCAGCAGTCCGTCGCCGCGCGCCGCCTCGTCCGACAGCACCAGGTGCCAGCTGAAGTTCGGGTGCCGTTCCGCCAGCGCCGCCATCTCCTGGACATAAGGCGCGTCGCGCAGGCTGCGGGCGCCGTACCAGAAGTGCATGCGTTCGCTCGCTCCGCCATCCAGGCAGGCATGGATCATCGCGCGCAGCGGCGCCATGCCCGCTCCGCCGCCGATGAACACCTTCTCGCGCCCGCCCGGCCGGATCGCAAAATCGCCGAACGGCCCGCTGAAACGCACCCGGTCGCCGGGCTTCAACGAGTACAGGTAGGTCGATCCCTTGCCGGTCGGCGCCCGTTTCCTGCCCTGCGCTCCCGGATTGAAGCGCGCCAGCAGGCTGAGGCGCCCGTCCGCGCCGGACACCGGCAGCGACAGCGAGTAGGAACGCCGCACGGCTTCCCTGTTGACCAGTTCGCCCGGGAGATCCAGCGCACGCCAGTCGTCACGGTGATGCTCCGGATGCGACAGGTCATGCGGCCTCAGCCGGTAGTCCGGCACATGCACCTGCAAGTAGGCGCCCGGCTGGTATTCCGCGCCCAGCGGAGCGTCCGTCCTCAGCACGATCTCGCGCAGGAACGGCGTAACCGCCTCCACCTGCTCGACCACCGCTTCGTGCTCGGTCCACAGGCGGCTGCCGCCCGACACTTCGATATGCGTGTCCTTGTCGACGTGCAGGTTGCAGGCCAGCCGGTAGCCGAGCCTGAGGCGGGATTCCGTCAGGTGCGTGCGATCGGCGGCGGTGGGTTCCGGCGGCGTGCCGCGGAAGCGCACTTCGCACAGGCCGCAACTCTGTCCGCCGCCGCAGTTGGAAGGCAATTGCAGACCGTTGCGCGCCAGCGCCAGGTAGACGTTGTCGCCGTCGGCGGCGGTGACCGTGCGCAGGCGCGTGCCGTCCGGATCGTGCACGGCCAGTTCGTGCCCGCCGCGCCAGCGACGCGGCACGAACTCGCTCAGGCGAACGCTGGCGAACAGCAGCCAGACGCCGGTCAGCGCCATCCACAATCCGCCGATGCCCGCCGACACCACCAGCGGATTGTTGAAGTCCATCCGTCCGCCGTAGTCCATGATGTGCAGCATCCAGAACACATCGAACAGCCGCCAAGTGCGATTGCGGTGTTCCAGCACCTGGCCGGTGTCCGCGGCCAGGTAGACGGTGGTCTCTTCGGCATCGTCGAAATCCACCCGCCACAGCCGGCCGGGGTGATCGCGCACTTCCAGCGTGCGTTCCAGCAATCGCGCCGGCGCCGGCCGGCCGGGTCCGGTGTAGGACGCGCGCGCCAGTTCTCCCGCCAGCGCCGCGTCGATGCCCAGCCGGCTTCCCGACCGCGCATCGAACAGGTGGATGCGCGTGCCGTCGAACACCTGGTAGACGGGCCGGTCCAGCAGCCAGCCGCTGGCGACCGTCCGTGCCTCTTCCCCGACCGCCGCCAGCGCCGCCGTGGCCGGCCTCGCCTCCGCCGGCCAGGCGCCCGGCGCGGCTGCGTGCGCACGGAACTCGTGCCCCTGCACCTTGTCGTGCTCCAGCCACGCCATCATCAGGCCGCTGACCGTCCACAGCACGAACTGCACGGCGATGATCAGGCCCAGCCACTTGTGAATCCTCCGCATCCAGGGCGTCATGCGCTGCGCCTCCGGGTGAAGCTGTAGAACAGCAGCCACACGCCGCTCAACGCGAAGAGCACGCCGCTCGCCGCCGCCACCCGCAACAGGGTGTTGTTGACGTCGGTGCGCTTCTCGTAGTCCATGATGTGGAACATCCAAAGGAAGTCGAACCAGCGCCACAGGTCGTGCCGGCGCGCCAGCAACTCGCCGGTGTCGGGCGAGAAGTACAACGTGGTCTGGCCGCGATCATCGAACCGCACCGCCCACATCGGCACGGGCCGGGCCTGCACTTCGCGCGGTGCACGGGTCAGCCATTCCGCGCCGGTCACCTCTGCTTCGCCCTGGTAGACCGCCTTGGCCAGCGCGACCACGGTGGTGCGCTCCAGCGGGGTGATGCGGTCGCCGGTGCGGCTATCGATCAGTGCGGCGCGGCCGTCCTGGTGGATTTCATAGACTTCCCGGTCCAGCAGACGCTTGACCTTCAGTGCGGTGATGCCGGGATGGAGGGCCATCAGCTTGTCCTGCGGCAGGCGCGGCGCGTCCGCCGCCAGCGGTTCGCTGTGGCTGTGCGCCAGATGGTCGCCATGGATGATGTCGAGCGGGACGACGGTCATGTAGACGCCGCTGATCATCCACAGCAGTGCCTGCACGCCGACGACCAGCCCGATCCATTTATGGGCGCGTCGCGCCCAGAAAGCGGGTTTCATTCGTTGGTTCCTGTAGGTTGCGGCGTCGCCGCGATCGTCCCGTCCGCCGGCAACCCGGCGGACGGGTCACGGTTCACCAGCGGTAGCCGAAACGCGCGTACCAGCGCCGGCCCAGCAGGTCGTAGGTCATCGTGTCGGTATTGCCGTCCGTGTAGCTCTGGATGAACGGCGCCTTCTTGTCCCACAGGTTGTCGATGCCGAA